>Ga0126314_10000539_pt1 | contig 18172 bp, 31 predicted proteins | sample Plot105B_FD_92535 | JGI IMG/M metagenome (GOLD analysis project Ga0126314, IMG submission 92535) | Serpentine soil microbial communities from UC McLaughlin Reserve, CA, USA - Plot105B | ecosystem: Environmental > Terrestrial > Soil > Grasslands | place: USA: UC McLaughlin Reserve, Lake County...
GTAAGAGTAAACACTCAGGGAAGGAGGAGAGAACATAGCGATGACCCTAGGGCGCAGGAGATAGGGGTCCTGGTGGTGGCGGTACTCATGGCGCTGATGATGGGAACAACCCGCACTGTTGCGACTTTTAGCGGGCCCGGCCCCATTTAACGTTCTAAGCGGCGAGGGCCGGGCATCTTAGCTCCGGCCCTTCTTTTTGCCCTTATTCACCGAAGTGCGTGGAAGGGGAATTCTCGGAAGTTCACTTGCACGGATAGGCTGCTCAAATACGAACGAGCTTAATAACTTTTAATACAAATATCACTCATTTGGGGATGCGCTGCCCCTTCTTCGGCGAATATGGTGCGATTGTTAGGCATACACAAGAGGTAGTTCTAAAGGCAGGCGAAGGAGGACTAAGAGATTGCCCAAGACCTAAGCACCCCCAGAAGCCCCGGAGGCGGAGTAGTAGCGTTTTACCCGCCTTCCTAAAGACAGAGAAAGGAGGAGGAAGCGATGCTTGCAACATTCGAACACCATTTGATTCTGATGCAAATGGCACTAGTCGCGCTCATGTGCGTGCTCGTTGTGGGGGCGACGCTGATCGTTGCGGCGCTGACAGGCCCGCCGAGCCTGCCTAGCAGCCTTGAGCCCAACCCTGCGCCGTCACATTCAGAGATAGTACAGACAATGCAGTACTAATCGCGCGCTGTCACCCAAGGCGAGCTTCGGTAGAGGAGCGCCGCTTAAAGAATAAAGAAGGGAGCACAACGCGCAGGGGAAGGGCCGTAGCTACTAGTAGCTACGGCCCTTCTTCTCACCCTTATTCACTAGAGTGCGTAGAATTGGAATTCTCGGAAGTCCACATCCAAGATAGTGCATAGCCCCGTCCCGATACCCCTGCAATCCCCCCTCCAGGCGCCCCGTTCGGCCCCGCCCCGATAGAGCTTGTAACACCGATGGATAGATATGCGGGATTGCGGATACTCCCCTAACGCAGACATATGTTTGCAGTCGCCATAATACCCGGAGGACGGAGCGATCATTGCCCACCCCCTTAGGGGATCGGGACGGGGCGGAGCGGGATTACTCTCGTCCCCCTGCATATCCATCCAACACCACAAGATGTGGACCTCCGCCGCACGGCGTGAAGGGCCTTAGAAGCCATTCTCACGCCTCCAGGAGGGCGATCTATGCACGATCCTGCAAATGGACTTCGAAGAAAGCAAGTGCTCTCATTGTAGTAAGAAGCACCTTCCTAAGCGCGGAGAACTCAGTGCTTCCCGTGGAACACCTCGCATTGATGCTCAACTGCAAACACTCAGCCAGCCTGTAGTTTCGCGCTCTGATATCCGAGGAGGTCAAGCACCTAGAGCTGGTGAGAACCTCAGTAGCACTCCTTAAACGGAGTGGCCTCTGGTATCATAAATGCTATGCACGTGGCTCAGAAGTTCGAGACCCTCTTGGAGAGGTATCGTCGTCCTGACGGGCGCAGGTGGAGTGGCCAGGAGATAGATGAGGCGACGGGCGGAGTAGTGACCCGCTCTTACGTCACCAACCTCCGCAAGGGCCGCATAGAAAGCCCCGGCTACGAGAAGCTCGCCGCGATGGCAAAAGCGATGGGCTTTCCGCCGCAGGTGTGGTTCGAGGATGGCTTAGGCGAGGGGCAATCGATTAGACAGTTTGAAGAGTCGCGCGGCTTGGCTGGTCGGCTGGAGCACCTGTTCGAGGTTGTCAGAAACCCGAGGACAGGGGAGCCTTACACCAACGCCGAGGTCGCTCGCATGACGCTCGGTGATCTCTCAGAGGAGGAGGTCGAGAGGATAAGGACCGGCGCCGTTAGTGACCCGACTGTGGGCCAAGTCGCCGCGCTGGTGAGCGTCTTCGGTGTGGAGCCCTCATACCTTTTGGATCGGGGGGAACCGTCGCTACTCGATGAAGAGCTCGTGCAGGCACTACGAGATGAAGACGTGCGAGACATAACCCGAGAGAGTTCGCGGTTACCAGATAGGGAGCGCCAGCTAGTGTTGGGAATCGTGCGACAGTTCAGGGATCAGAAGGCGGCGCCGGCGAAGCCAGGTTGAGTTCGTTAGAGCTTAGAGAGGAGGTGCGGCGCACTTCCTCAGCCTGTCTCGCAACCTGCCAGGGAGCCGGCTCATATTTAGGGTACGTTGGATTGTTGTATCTCGGCTCCAGGAAGCGACGAACCGCCTTATACAGGCCGTCCCGGCTGCGGTAGCGTCTTGTCGGGTCGTCCTGTGCGGTATTCCAGGCAGAATGCAGGACAGGCCATTCAACCTTACCTGTTCCTAGTCGGCGCGCTACGAAACGCACAGCATCGAGTACCTTAACCGTCACCTTACGGTTATCGCCGCCCCTTACCTGCTTCTGGACCTCCCTGAACACGCTGGAGACGATCTCCGCGTCTACCCACGGTTCTGCCGTGATAACGATCTCAGCTGTGTCTACCCTGAAATTAGGCCCTTCTAACTGATCATCCCTGTTCAAGTAGTTCGGCACGTCGAAGAAGATGTTCCGGCGCGTCCGCACGCTGATAGGCCGAACAAAGGGAACGTAGCCGGTTAGCAGGAACCAATGAGCGTCGTCCGCCCGCCACCGAAACGCCCGCGACAGACGACGTGACACTTCCCGCATGTCTTCCAGGGCGTTCGTCGGCGCTTCTCTCCCGTATATCCATGCGCCGGCCTCATCGTCGGTGAGTCGCGATTCCGTCCCTCCTAGGTAAAGGTCCCGAAATTTCCGAACCTCGGTTCGCCTGTTAGCGATCGCACCTGCGATTTCTGAAAACGTTTCAGCCCTAAGCTGGGTGTATCTGTCCAAGCGAACCCCGGCAATTTCTCCGGGCTTCCTGTCTCTGCTCTCAGGAGGAAGGTTCGTGCCTAGAACCTCTTCCCGCTTCTCTCTGGAAAATTCCCGCGCCGCTTCCACTAACTCGCGCCATTCAGGGCCATCATAACCCTCTCTGACCACCGCGAGGACGTAGCCCTCTTGAACGAGTCTGCCCCACAGCTCCGGTGGCAACAATGCACGACCCAAGGTCTTGGCGAGCTTGGCCTCGACGTCCTGTAAATCGTGATCGGTGATTCCCCTAGCCATACTTACTCCCATCACACGGTATATGTAGTGTCTACAAGATTATTGTACCTATGAACTCCAGAACAGTTCAACAGGTCCACGTAGGCGCCGCTGCTGAAGCCGTCGGCGTCACAGCGCGCTACCTTAAGTTGCTCGAAGCCGCCGGCGTCATCCCCCCGGCGAAGCGCGATGAGCGTGGTTTTCGAGTCTATAGCAGCGAGGATCTCGAACGCCTAAGGAAGATAGGTGTCGGCTCCAGGCCTCGAAAACTGGAGCGGCCCGAGGAGGTGCTCGGTGGGTAAGCCAACCGTCTCCTACACCCCTCGTCTCGACACAACCCCAGAGGCGGAGTTGGGCGCGCTTACCTCCGTCTATGCCTTTATCTTGCAAAAGCACCAGGAACGACAAAGAGCCACCCGTCCCGGTGGCCCCGAAGCCGCGAAGGAGACTAAGAATGATTCGCGCCACAGCCATCGTAACACATGATCCGGACCACGTTGCTTCGGTTCGCGAAGTCTACAGCCGCAGGCCAGAGGCTTTCTTCGCAATGCTCGACTTTAGCCAATTGAGAGCGGATGGGGTAGGTATGCTCCTCACCCATCCGCTCAAAGACAGACCAGCTCTCGAGGCGCCTATAGCCTGCTCTCTGTGATCTTGGCCAAGAAGAAGGTCGCAGCGCTCTGAAATGGGCTACTCTCTGAGGCTTCTCTAGCCCCATCTGCTCCTCTTGGGGATATCCTTTCGGCAGTGCGTCCACTGCAATAGTGCCTCCTCGTGCGCACAAGGAAACAGCCTGTGAAGGCCTCAGAGACTTTTTGCGTGTCGCCTGCGCGCACACCGACCCGAAGAAAGTCACAGGGCATTGATGGAACCGTTGGCCGATGCGGTTCGCTGTGCACCCAAATGGCTAAAGTCGAGCATTGCGAAGTTCCGAGAAGAGGGAATAAGTCTCCTCTATGGGTTGAGCGTTAATGCAGAGAACGCGTACTCCTTCAGGTCCAGCTCGGCACACCACTGTTTTCCGTGGCGGTCGCCATACAGCACGAGCCGCCCCCTCAGCGGAGGGGCTCTGGTGCCTGGGGTCGTCTGGACCGTCTCTGGCTCAACTCTCTTGGCGTGGATCACCTTGTTGCACGCTTCCCGGAAGTCAAGGATCTCCTGTTCCTTGGGCTTCTCCACGTTCGGGATCAACTTCCCAACTCGCCTATCTAGCGCATTCCTGTAGTAGACGTCTCCGCCCACGGGATCGGCGTCTAGGCTGGAGCGGATGATTGCCGCAAGGCTCATGACGATGCGGGAGATCTCCAGGAACTCCCACCCACGCAGGAAATCCAACTTGCGCTTGTCTGGCTCGTCGCCATCGTATCCCGCGAGTGCGGGACTAGCCTCAATGATCGTGAGGAGTCTGTAGATCTCCAGGTCTAGGTACGGCGACTCGAAACGGAACGCCACTACTGATCCCTCCATTCGTTCGACCGCACCATATCGTACTCCGCCGGTGCAGCGGCCGTTCTTAGCACTCTCTCCGGTCCGGAAGGGAAAGCTTACCCTAGAAGGGCCGTAATACAGCCGGAAGGTATTTTCGGAGTCTTATGTACGCATAATCGCTCTCTTAGTCCTTACATAAGAAACCCTGCCGCATAGGGCCGGGGCATAGCGAAGGGCCGGAGCCATGTAGACTGAAAGCTCCGACCCTATGAATGGAGTGAGAAGCCCGTACGACGAGCACGAGGGGCGCGACAGTGCGCTATTCGAAGCGTTGTGCGCATCCCACCGGGGGTAGGCATGGTCGCACCACCGGAAATCTCGCGCAACGCACTGCCAGGCAAAGCGAAGGCCGCGCTCGGCAGTCATCGGGATGGCTTCCCTAAGGGACTGCACGTCGCCGGCGGCGTGCGAGCTCTGAGAAGTAGCCTGGACCTCGTCTATGCAGGAGGGTGCGTCCCGCAAGTCTCCCCCATGCGATGCGCACGTCGTGCAGCGTCTCGGTGCGTGCCCACTCCTGGAGGGCCTCCTCGCGGATAGCAAGCAGCGCAGGGCAACGACGCTGGCGCTTCTTGGAGCACATGATATGCACGCCCTCTAGTGCTCTACGCCAGCGGCATCGGCGCACGCGGGGCAAAGTGAATCGCCGTCAAAGAAGGTCGGTCCGTCGTGGTTGCCCTCGACCAGCTCCACCAGCTCCCGCCAGCGAAACCTACGGCCACAGCCGGCACACTCGGACGTCTTGGCACGCGCGAAGGTCGCGGCCGTCGTGTGCTTGCAGACCTCGCCGGCGGGCGGCATATCCCCACAGGTGCAGATTCCGCTGGCGAGGTCGACCAGGTAGACGCCTGGGCGACTGCAGCTGGGCACAGACCAGACCGACCCCTTTACATGCTTGATCTCGTCTGCGCGTTCGCGGTAGAGCTCGAGGCCTCGGACTGCTCGGGTGGATGGGTGCGCTATAGTCATGGCCGTCAACCTCGTGGTTAGGTTGGCCGGGCCTCGAGGTGCTGCTACACCTTCGGGGCCATCTTCCTTTCCAATACCTTCATTGTAACACTTCTACAGCCGTGCTACAATGGTTTTACAGTGAATTTTCAAGGACCTTTCAGCAGCAATTCAAGAACGAGATAGGCAGAATGTCTACGCGGATAATGGAGATTGACGGCGCGAAATTGCGAAGGTTACGTACCCGGCGGCTGTGGCTGATTGGCGATCTTGCCGAGCACAGCGGTGTGCATAGGAACCTGATTTCGGATTATGAGCTTGGCAAGAGCGGGGCCCACCCCGACACCATCCGCAAGCTAGCAGCTGCTCTAGATATCGATCCTGTCGAGCTGCTGAAAGACCCGCAGGACTAGCTAGAGGCCACGAGAGGAGGTGAGAGCATGGTACGCATAGGAAAGCCGAAAAGAAGAATCCACGTAGAACCCGATCACGAGCCGGCTCGGAGGAGGAGCGATCCTAGCGAAGCTCCACCGCCGACAAGGGAGCCGAAACCCGAAAGGGAAGCTCCGCGGCGCAGGGAGAAAGTACCAGCGTAGGAGCATGAAGACAGACGACTACATACTACCCGCGGGGCGGGTCGCCGGCGTAAGAAGCTGGCGACTCGCTAACACGCTTTGGGCGAAGTTGGGCGGCTGGCTTTGGTCGCACGCCATGACGGACTGTTGGCGTAAAAACGTGGAGTGGAAAGCAGCAGAGTGCCCGGGGGGACATCCGATCCCCGGCGAAGGATGCTCCTGCGGGATATGGGCATTCCACAACCCCCACATAATCGATGAGCAGTTCGGGCCTCTCCTCCCGCCGCGCACAGTCGAGGAGGAGCCCTTTCAGCACGTCCGCGGCGTGATCATCGCCGACGGAAATATCATCCCCGCCACGTTGGGATTTAGGGCGCAGTACGCGAAGGTAGCAGCCATCTTCGAGGATGGTTACGACGCTCTAGCCCTGGCAACAAAGGAGGAGATCGCCGGACACTACCACTGCGATATCATCGCGCCAGAGGACTACGACACATTCTGTGCCAAGCACGGTATACGCCGCTTGGACCTGGAGTAACATCTAAGGGCTGACAGTCTTAAACGCTTGGTGTGAATTAGGAACTCACCATCCCATCAGATCTGCAAACTTCAGACGGGGCCGACCGAGTTGCTCGTTGAGCCAGATGCAGAAGTTATGCAGGGCTACCCTCGCCGCCAACCTCCCCCGCAATCCCTCAAGCTCATGAGGACGCTCCCGCCAGAGCCCAAAGGTGTTGAAGAGTTTGTCATAAACCGTCTCTATGATCTGACGTATCCCAGCAACCCACCGCCTCAGAGGCTTGGACCAGGGCTTCTTGGCGTTTCGCTTGGGCGGGTGAATAATCCGTGCCCCGTAGCATTCGAGCCAACGCCTATGATTCTCGGCACCTTCGAAACCTTTGTCGGCTATGTGCGGACAACGACAGAGCGAGCCGACGCTACCCAACCTGGGGTTCGGTCGGGCTCTTAGGGCGAAGAAGGTCTCGGCCAGAGGCTGGTCTGCGCTGGAGGCACATCCGAAACAGAAGCCGGTGATCACCCCCGTAGGATCGACCGCGGTGAGCAAGGAGAAGCCCTCGTACCATCCTATGCTATTAGACCAGCCGATGTCGGCTTGTCCTGCGAGCCATCCATGTCCCCGGCGCTTGGCGTCCCTGACGGGCATCGCTGAGCTGTCCAGGGCTTGGTAAGGGCACTTCGGTGCCTGCAGCAGAGTCACAAGATGCAAGACGAAAGCCTCGATGAGGTCGACGTGGGAGCGTACCGAGCGGTTGAACTGCGAACGCTCGGGCAAGGTCGGGAAGGCATCACGCAGTTTGGTGTCGGCGTAACGATAGAAGTCTCTCTCGCTGTCGAAACGGCTCCAACGGGCAAAGATGGCCAGGGTAAGCACCTCGCTGCTGGAGAGGGATGCTTTGGGACCGGGCCTTCTTTTTGGCGGCCGAGAGTGGCAGAAGTCGTCGACGATGACGTAGAGTGTGGTAAGGAAGGTGTCCACATCGAGCATGAGGAGTTCGGTTCCTTTCCCTTCTGGATGGGGTGGCAAACTGACTCTAAAGGGTGGACACCTTCCGCTCAAACTTTCGCCAGATAACTCACACCAAGCGTTTAACTGTCAGCCCTTCTTTAACTGTCAATCAGACTGTCAGCTCACAATCCGCATAGATAAGCCGACCTGGGCGAAATCCTGCGAGGCTGACAGTTCTTGCAGTTGTTCCCCCTCTCTCTGTAATCTGTTTTTTTCACGGCGAAGCTAGGGAGGAGCGTCAGCAGAGCTACCCACTTTCCCAAAAAATCTGAAAAGCCTAAAGGCGGCAAAATAACTGCAAGAACTGTCAGCCCGGCTCCCAGTGTTGAGTATTTAGCTTAGATAAGCCCATTCCGGGCTGACAGTCTGCGATGACGGTCGCTGCAAGACTGACAGTTAAGACTGTCAGCTATCGGCTTTGGTCCCGTAGAGCTTATAAAGCTGACCCCTTTCGGATCGCTCCTCCTGCGCCTTGTCGAAGCACACGCCGCGCTCCGAAAGCGGTTGGGCGATGGCCCGCAGGACCGCACGCAGCTTTTCGGGAGTCTTGGGCCATTCCTTCGAGTGCTTTATATGGTCATCCTCCTCCTCGTCGTTCACCTTCTCCAGTAGCTCTTTCATCGTTACCACAAGCGGCTTATCTTCCGTGTGCTTGTGGGCTATGTCGTGGATCGCCAACCACGCCGGTTGTGCCTCCAACGCTTCCGCGCTTGATCGCTCGCGGGAGCCGTGCCGTGCTTGCACGTAGGTACCGGACTCCAACCCTAAACCCGGCTCGCAGGCTACTGCCCACTCGTCAAAGTCAATCAGGCGCGATTTGTGCTCGTCGGCCAGTACCACGCTCTCACGGTTGGCGAGTCCCGCTGCAACGCCGTCGAGGAGGGCGCCCAGTATGCCGGGTTGCTTCTCTTTAAACTCTGCCCACAACTCCCTGTCTTTGCGCCGGTACTTGTTGGGGATGGGCGGTAGATCAATGAGCAGGCAACGGGATAGGATGTCCGACTTGCGCACTACTTGGCTTATCCCATTGAGGATTATGGGGCGCTTCCCCTTGAACACGGTTGACTCCCGCATGGTGAAGAACTCCCGCAGCTTCATGCCCGCGCCGCTGCTGATACGAGCAAGGTTGTTAGAGAGCTTGCTTGGCAGCGTGTCCACGTTGTCTATCGCCAGAATCCAGCTCTTTTCTACGTCCACGAACAGGTTGTGCACGGAGTAGTAGCTCTCTTCCGGCTCGTGGTCGGAAGCCAGCGGATCTACCAGCGTCCGAAGTATCTCCGTTTGCGTCGTCTTGCTCGTGCCGTGCGAGCCCAACAGCACGAGGATGGGGTAGTCTCCCGGACAGGGAGCGAGCGCCTGCACCAGCCATGACGTTATCAAGCTGAAGGATTCCTCTGAAGTCGCCTCCGGTATGGTGATGAGCGCCTTTAGGTCATCTAGGGAGCCGTCCCGAGCGGGGTAAGGTAGCGGGCTCATGTAGACGGAGCGCACGAACCTTACAGGCACCTCTTCCGACGGAATGACTTCCCATCCTCCTGCCGTCACCCGGATCGCCTCCCACGCATCGTTGCACAAGTCGAGATAGATCGCCTCGTCGTGTCCGGCAACACGGAGATATACCTCCTCCGTCGGGCCGTACTCTATGGCACGATCCTTTATCTCCTCGACGGCCGTTGCTATCGCCGGGGGGGGCACAACGCCAGGGCGCCCCACGTTTTGCGGCGCCTTCTTGAGCTCCTCCGCGTCAACGCCGGTCATGGCGTCAGCCATCTCTATAGCCCGCTCCCTGTTGCGCTCTGCGACCTCCGTAAGGCGCTCTTTTTCGCGCCGCTTCCACTCCTCTCTTAACCATCGGCGAAACTGTGTCGAGTCCACCGGGATGACTTCCGCGTGGCCCATCCTCCCGACTACGGCATGAGCAACCTTCTCCGGTGTCTTAAACAGGATCGTGGGCTCCTTCGCGAGCATAATAAGCTGCTCCGTCATGGTGCGCCTGACAGTATCCGTTAGCTTCTCGTGTAGGCTTTTGCCACCGCCCATCCTGACAGAGAGGAGGGAGGCCACTTTGCCTATGTCCTCTTCTATGTGCGGGATGTGGTCTATCTTGTTGCCCTTATCATCCTTGTTGGTGTTGATGTTCTCGCGAGCCATCTTCACTAGCTCGCCGCGGAAGTGGGGAGAGTAAGGGTTGCCGTCAGTCGGCGGTATCAGGACCGTCTGGCGCCACATCTCGAAACGTAGTTTCGTCTCCGATGCGAAGGCGACGGACACGTACACATCATCGCGCAACTTGAATAGTATGTCCTCGTCGCGTTCTGTTACTTCCGGTTGGAAGTCGTTGTTATTGTTGTTAGCTGTACTCACGGTAAAACTTTGTTTCCTTTCCGCCGGTGTATCCAGGCTTGTCGTTGTGTATTCGCCACGTAATAACGGGGCGAACTTTGCTGCGAAACTCCCTCCAGCCTCTGCCTTGGCAGTGCTCATGGCGACAGGCAAACCACAAGCCGCCGTCCTCCCGCTTGCCGAGATACGTGCCGGTCCTGTCGCCGCCCGTGTGCTCGGAGAGCCAAGGGCAGAGAACGCGGTATTTCGACCCCCGAGAGTCGGGTACCTCTCCTAAAACCTCGACCGCCTCAAGGTATGGCGCTAGATCCATATCTGGACCGTCATAGGGGCCTCGCGAGGCCCCTTTAGAAGGAGGCAGCTCCGGGATAGCCTGATCCATAACATCGGGCTGCCACGGCCCCGCGCCGGTGAAGTAGCCACCGACGAGATCTACTTGCGGGGAGCGTTTGAAATTCGCCGTCCCTGCGGCGCGAAGCACCGTAGCCAGTCCCGACTTTCCGGTGTCACCACCGGCCCATACAGCTAGCCGGCGATTCATCGCTACCGCCCACTCCACTGATACCGGATGCGAAAGAGCCCAGTACTTTTGCCTACGATCCTTCGAGGAGTGGAGCACCGCCGTGGGCTGAGGTCCCTCATCAGCGTAGGACCCTTCATCCTCGTCAAGCCATAGCGCCCGCACTGTAGGAAAGCTATTGGAAGACAGGCGGTTGCCATGCTCGCGAAACAGATGCACACAAGAGTAAGCATCGCGCTCTAGCTGCGCCTCCTCTATTAGGTACTCAGCTGCCTTCGCCGCCTGCTCGGGGTAGCGCCAGGACGTCTGTCGGAGGTGGGCCAGCTCGTTTTCTCGGGCGTCGGGGTCGGTAAATCGGGCCTGAGAGCCCGTGAGAGTCACCAGAAAGCCACGATCTCCGCTGAATAAGTGGTGAAAGAGCGGTTCTGGCCGGATTATTTCCCGTATAATGGCCTCGTACCTTTCTGAGGCTGGCGGACCTTTCCGATCACTGGGGCCGCTGGCCTCTTCGCTTTCTGCGCCCCGCTCATTCTAAAGCCGTGCGTATCTCAAATCAAACTTCACGATAAATTCTCTCTAGATTTTGATTAATTCCTGTCGTAATTCGTTTTGTTTGCTATTATTCTTCAGCTGATATGACACTCAAGGCACGACTTCACTAGAAAGGAGGAAATGATACATGATGCAAGAATCCCTTGCACGTAAGCTGAGGGTCTTGCGTGCAGAACGCGGGATCACTTTGCAGGAGGCTGAAGAACTGACCGGTGTGACTAGGGAGACGCTTGGTGCTCTTGAGAACGGGCAGCGCGGCGCCTACACGAATACGCTCCAGAAGATCGCTGAAGGCTACGGCATCACGGTCGGCGAGCTGCTCGAGGAGCCTGTCCCTTTAGGTGATGAGGCATCGTCTCCTGCGGCGCCTCGTCACCACGTGCGTACAAAGCACGATTCGATCGAGGTGAGCGAAGATGTGAAGGCCACCCTTATGGGGCTCTTCGAGGCGCTTATCCACACGCTCGAGACGAGCGGGTTCGACAAGCAAGCCACCAAGGTCGCAGGCGTACGCGATGAGGTTAGGGCTGCGTGAGATCACCTACGGCGCCTGAGGCCCGTGGCCGAGCGAGGCCAGGAGCAAGTGAGAGCGCGTGAGCAAGCCTGTCCACAAGTGCCCGGCCTGTGCCAGGAGGATCAAGCGCGCGCCCTACATCGCCCTGACGGACCGCAGAACGCGCCGCGAGACGCGCTACCACGGCGGCGATTGCTCGGGGCCGGGGCTGCGCGAAGCTGAGCGCAGGGGACCGGCCGAGGTGGTCTTGCGCTTCGCGCACCCGAGGAGCTCCGGTGATCCGGCGGGCAAGATGTCCTGCCGGAGTGGATGTTTCGCGGTCAACGAATCGACAGCGGAGGAGGGACGGCGTGAGCGAAGAAGCCGGCGCGTACATGGTGGCGCCAACCACGGACGGCCGGCCTTACCTAAGCGGACCGGACCGAAGGGCTTGCTGCCTTCCACATGGCTGGAGAGGACTTTGAGAGTGGCATACACGCATTGTTACGGCAGCGGCCAGGAGACCAGCGGGACGTTGCTCGACCTCTACCCGGTCGGGCCTGTGCTGAACGTCAGCGGGGTAAAGACCGTGATTTGTTGGGAGCGCCCGGTCTTGTGCGAGCTCGTCGAGGACTAGCCCACGATGCCCCAGAGTTGCACGGTCTGCAGTCACGAGAGCCGGGATGCGATAGAGGATGCCTTCATCACCGGCACTCCGAAGCGTCGCATAGCATCGCATTACGGGGTCAGCGAGAGAGCTGTGCGCTACCACCTGCGCGAGCACCTTCCTGCCCTTCTCGCCCTCGCTCGGGATGCAGAACAAGCTGCCAGGGCAGACAGCCTCCTCGACCGCATAGAGGCTTTACACGCGAGGACTCTGACAATACTCAAGGCCGCGGAGAAAACCCACCAATACCGCACGGCGCTGGCCGCAATCCGGGAGGCGCGGGGCAACCTCGAGCTGATAGGCGAGGTGACCAAGGAACTCAACCGTGCGCCCACCCTCAACCTTAGCTTGCACCCCGAATACGTCGAGGTACGGACCCTCATCGTTGAGGCTCTGGCGCCCTACCCAGAGGCTAAAGATGCTGTTGCGCGGGCACTGGAGAACGGCACAGGTGGCGCAGATTAGGAACGACCTCAGGTGCGCCATCGATAGGGTGGCGTTCGCCAAAGAGTTGGGCATCCATCCTGACGGGTGGCAAGAGCAGCTGCTCCGCTCCTCCTCCGATCGCATCCTGCTCAACTGCTCCAGACAGAGCGGCAAGAGCACGATGGCAGCTCTCCAGGCGTTGCATCGTGCCCTCTACCATCCCGCATCTCTCGTCCTTTGCCTCGCCCCGGCCTTGAGACAGTCCCAGGAACTCTTCGCCAAGATCACCGGGTTCTACCGCGATCTCGGTCGTCCCGTATCTCCTATGGGGGAGCGTAGGCTTAGCTTAGAGCTCGAGAACGGCTCGAGAATAATCACGCTTCCGGGCACGGAGAAGACCATCAGGGGCTTCTCGGGCGCCACGCTGTTGGTGGTGGACGAGGCGGCCCGCGTCGACGATGGCCTCTACTACGCCATCAGGCCGATGCTCGCGGTAAGCGGTGGCTCGCTGATAATGCTCTCCACGCCAGCGGGTCGGCGCGGGGTGTTTTGGGAAGAATGGACCGGCGCTCCGGGATGGGAACGTTACGAGATCCCGATAGAGAACGTGCCGCGCATAAGCGAGGAGTTCGTCGCCGAAGAGAGGCGGGCGTTGCCCACAAGGATTTTTGATCAGGAGTACCGCTGCCAGTTCGTGGAGATTGAGGACGTCGTGTTCGCCCTGGAAGACGTGGACAGCGCTTTCACCGACGAGGTCCAACCGCTCTTCGGAGAGGCGAGCTGATGCTCTTCTACATCGGGCTCGATTTAGGCCAGGCCAGCGACTACAGCGCCCTCGCGCTCCTCGAGGAAGGGTTGTGGTGTGGACCGGAGGTAGATTTCGCCGGCTGGGGCGTGTTCGTCCCGCCCGAGCTGGAGGATGCAGGATGGGTCTCGCCTTCTTTCCTGAGCCCCCGCAGTGCCGGAGGAGTAGCTAGGATCAACTACGAGCTGGGCCGCCCTCCGCACCCTCCGCTGTACCTGCGTCATCTGGAGAGATACGAGTTGGGGACGCCCTATCCCGAGGTTATCCAGCATGTTATCCGCCTGCTGACGCGTAACCCTATCCGTCATCACCTGGAGCGTACCCGCCTTATCGTTGATGCCACGGGTGTTGGTGCGCCCGTGCTGGATTTCTTCCGGACGCAGGGTGTCTACCCGATCGGGATCACCATCCACGGCGGTGACACGGTAACCGCAGATGCTCCGGGTCCGGAAATCCTGAACGTGCGCGTCCCGAAAAGGGACTTGGTTGCTGCTGTGCAGACCACGTTGCAGACAAGAAGGCTGCGGATAGCCGAACGGTTACCCCTCGCAGGCGTGCTCCGGAAGGAACTCCTCAACTTCCGCGTGAAGATCGATCCGAAGACGGCGCACGATTCCTACTCACATTGGCGCGAAGGCGATCATGATGATCTGGTCCTGGCCACGGCCGTAGCCTGCTGGTATCGGGAGGTCACCAACGTCCAGGTAGAGCAGCGGAATGGAGAGCAAGGAGGATACCGCGTACCCGTACGCAACCCCAACGTGGAGCCGTTCATAAAGGGCGAACCAGAGCCGTTCATCACAGAGACCACTAACTCAAGGAGGTACTGAAGATGCTCGATAACTGGCGATCCACAGACGTTCAGCGCGACCCCGAGGGCTTCTTGACTCGGCCTTAGTCGAGATCGTGCTCGAGCAACAACGGCAGATAGACGAGCTGCGCGACGGCCTCCAATCCAAGGGCGCGCAAAGGCAGGTTCAACCCAGCGAAGCTAGACCACCGACAGGAGGGGCCGCCCGCGCTCCCAGCCCTCATGAGAGCGCCGGCTTTCCCCTCCGCCGGGGCTGATACTTTTTACTGGCAAGCGCTGCTCCTCAGCAGACATGCCGGCCCTCGTCCGTCCTCAGACACCAATCTCGACGCGCTGGCGCCAAGCTGGCGGGTGTGCCTAACATTAGAGAGTACGACAGCCGTGACGGGGGAGGACGTCGTATGAGCGACCAGTCCCACGACAGCCGCGACGAAGCTACGACAGTGACCGAGGCCGCACGGATACTCGGTATCACTGAGGGCGCTGTCAGAAAGCATGTAGAGCGCGGGAACCTTGCGGCCGACCACACGGGACGGAGGGTTCCTGGTGTACCTCGACCGCGACACGGCCGCGACCGACACGACACGCGACCAACCGCGACAGCCGCGCGACCCCAGCGAGGGCGACGACCTCTACATCCGCAGCCTGGAGGAGCAAGTCCAATATCTTCGTGCGCAGCTCGAGCAGGAGCGAGAGGCACGAACCCAGGAGCATCGCCGACAGGATACGGTTATCGCGCGGCTATCGCGAGCCAACGAGGAGCAAGCTCGGACTATCCGGGAGCTAGAAGCCCCGGCTTCGCCAGAGGCACGAGAATTGCCCCAGACGGCCGAGGAGGAGCCGGCGAAGGCAGAGCAGCCCGCTGCGGGAGAGGCTCAGGAGGGCGTACAGAGGCCCTGGTGGCGTATGGAGTTCTGGGGTAGTCTAAATAATGCCAGATGTAATCCTCACCATATTAGGCGCGGTCCTCGTTTACCTCTTCGGCAGGTGGCAAGGTGAACACCAACTTCTCTACCAGCGTCGGGCGGTAGCGATAGAGGAACTCTTCGACCGCTTCGAGGAAGTAGATCGGCGGTTCTCTGCACTCTTCGCTCCGCTTGGAGGCGGTGATCCAGAGAAGGCGAAGCAGGCGGCAGAGAGCTTCGATGCTCTACACGCATACTTCCGGCGTAGCTCCCTTTGGCTCCCTCTGCGGGCCAAGGCTAAGGTCAGCGACTTCCTCAGTCAGTACAGGGAGCCTTTCATCAAGTTCACGCAGGAGGCGATGGCGCAAGACCTTGAGGACAAAATGGAGGGCCGGTCAGAACAAATCAAAAAGTGGAACGAGGTGTGGGCCGCCTACCTGAAGGACTCTCCGGAGATTCGACAGACACTGGAAACAGAGTTCCGTGCCGCCCTCGGAAGCTGGCGAGCTAAGCTTGCCATCCTCTTGGAATATATACCTGCCTCTCGACAGAACCAGAAATCCACAGCCAACGACGGGCATGGCGCCGGCTCAGGGTAGGATGTTCAGTTCGTAGGTAGGACCACAAGACCCCAAGGACGTAGCCAGGAACATGGCTCGCGACCTCTCAGGCCTGGTTGGGGAACTCGCGGCATTGAAGGGAGACGCTACCCACTGGCTCACAGACCCCGAGTACGGAGCCCTACGGCAGCGTCTAGAAACGGCGCACGCGGCGGTGGAGGCGGCGCTTGTGGAGGCGAGGCGGCGCGTGAGGCTGAACGAGAGGCAGGGCGAGTAAACGCATCCCCGCGATAATCCGTGCGATGTTCCGTACGTCCCTGTAGGGAGGAGAGCTCGGAGAGTGAGTGGCAGCTATAGTGCGCGAGCTGCGAAAAGCGCCTCAGACGACCAAAGAGAAGCCGGAGAGGGCAGAGCTCACTCTACTACGGTAGAGTCTCAAGAGAGCGTACAGAGACCGTGGTGGAGGAAGGTGTTCGCAAGATGAGCGAGAAGGCCTGGGGAATGTTGAAGCACATGCGAATGCAAATCTTAGGGCACCCCGCCCCATACGTGGTGGTGCGTGGAGCGGCAGTCAGCATAGGCGTGAACCCTGGCGGAAGCGAATGCGATGGCTTAGTCGATGAACTATTGCAGGCCGGATACATCCAAAGCTACCCCAGCCCTAGCCTTACCGCGCACGGGTTCTATCGACTCACCGACCAGGGCATAGCCGCAGCCAAGGACGGATAGCCCTACTCCGCTGCGAGAGAAGCTCGGACGGGCGTACGGAGGCCGTGGTGGAGCAGAGTATTCGGAGGATCGGAGAAGAATGCAGAACGATCAGACCGCAAAGGACGCGAGGAGGCTACTAGTGGCGCTAAGCTCCAACCATCCAGAAGCTAGGGTGGCCAGCCCGTTTGTTGGGATGGACAGACCGTTCTCCCCGGGTCGGGCTGATGCGGAGCAGGCGGGACTCGATCGGGTCCGCCGCAACGCCGCGATGAGGTGGCTAGTCGACAACAATATGCTGGAACGCGAGGAGGCCGAGAACCAGGGAAGTAAAGGGAAGGAACTTCTGGATCACGATTACGTTTACGGCGCGGTGTTCAGAATCACAGATCCTGGGCGGGAGCTGCTGAAGGAGATCTGGGAGGAACAAAGGCAGCTATAAGTGCAGCCTCAAACGGTCGAGCAACCGGGTAGGGGCCACACAGCCCACCCCGATGTTCCAGGCGCGCCAGAGCCCACACAGCGCCGCCCGTGGTGACGTAGGATGTTCGGTACCTATAAAAAATAGGAGGCGATCACAGCTTACTTGAGCGGAGAAGTACAGCGCCAGCGTGTCAGAGAGCTGGTGCGCAAGAAGACAGGCGTCAATTGGCCCGAACTGCAGGTCGGTGAGATCGAGAAGGCTATGAGCTCGGTAACGCTCTTCTACTGGGGCACGAAGGAGGACCTAGGCAAGCGCTGGCTCCAGAAGCAACTTGACCTAACCGACGAAGAAGCGGAGTCTATTGGCGTATAGATAAGACCGTGCGCCCCAATAGAGACATGAACAGGTAGCAACGCTGCTCGTGATGGCGTTGCTACCATCCAGGAAGCTGCATAAGCATCCATCGCGCGAGAAGCTATGCCCCTATGTCGTTCTATCGTGGTCCTTAAGCAACTCATCACGGATGAGTTCAATGTGCATGCGCTTGAGCCTGAGCTGCTCTACGATCTCGTTTCGCTGGTGCTCGATGCGCCGCACGCGTAACTCGTCAGCCTCGCCGTCGACGCTTTCCAGCCACTGGTCCATCTCGAAGACCGTGCCAAGCATAGTCTCGGAGCGGTCCTTCAACCTGAGCAACTCGGCGTGGGACACGCACAGCACGCTCCCATCCACCTGGACCTCGCCTGGCCTCCGGCACTCTCCTTCTGCTGTGAGGATTTTGTCGATTTCACAGCGAGGCTGCTGGTCGGCTGACTGCTCGTTGGTATCTACTTCTTGGGCCACAGGAGCACGCTCCTTCCGTCTCGGCTTGTCAACCTCGCCGGTTAACGGCACGCGCCCGAAGGCCCGAGGCGACAGGGGAAGCACACTCGAGATTGCGGCGGCTTCGGCCCCAGTAAGGCACCCACGATTTGTGGTTGTGCACATCGTAGCACGTGTGACTCTTCACATCGCGAAGGGCTAAAGTGGTGATAGAAGCTTCTCATAGCGCAACGGACGTGACTGAGCTACAAGGGGAGCAGTAGTTCGTTATCTCACAGCGTCTTGTATCTTTGGCTATTTCATTTGCTGCCAGCGTGTACAATCGACATCAAGAAGTGTCGGGTCTGATGTGAGGCAGAAGTTCGGCCCCGATTTCTAGCTAATACGGGGGAGTTCCTTGCTACCGCACGAAGCCCTCATTGGGACGAGGGTCAAGGTCTTAGAGACTGACAGGAGAGCGGATCTTCGGGGGAAGTTCGGTGTTATAGAAGACCGCTTCGGGCACCCAGAGCATGTGGCTTTGGA
>Ga0126314_10000540_pt1 | contig 18149 bp, 13 predicted proteins | sample Plot105B_FD_92535 | JGI IMG/M metagenome (GOLD analysis project Ga0126314, IMG submission 92535) | Serpentine soil microbial communities from UC McLaughlin Reserve, CA, USA - Plot105B | ecosystem: Environmental > Terrestrial > Soil > Grasslands | place: USA: UC McLaughlin Reserve, Lake County...
CGCTGCTGGCCGAGAGTCGCGCATCCTCCGCCCGCCGGCACTTCGACATCGCCGGCGCGGCCAGCGTGACGGCCGGGCTGTCGCTGCTCGTCTACGCGCTCGTCGACGCGAACAACGCGGGCTGGGGCTCCGCTCGGACCATCGGCCTGCTCACGCTCAGCGCCGTCCTGCTCGTCGGCTTCGTCGTGATCGAGCGTCGAACGGCGGCGCCGCTCGTCCCGTTCCGGATCTTCCGGCTGCGCACGCTGACCGGCGCCAACGTCGTCGGCCTGCTCGTGGGCGCCTCGCTGTTCTCGATGTTCTTCTACATCTCGCTCTACATGCAGCAGGTGCTCGGCTACAGCGCGATCAAGGCCGGGCTGTCGTACCTGCCGTTGGCGATTGCGATCATCATCTCGGCCGGGATCGCTTCGCAGCTCGTCACGAGGATTGGCTTCAAGACGGTGCTGGCGGTCGGCATGGTCCTGATCGCCGCCGCGCTCGTCTGGTTCTCGCAGATCTCGGTCGACGGGGCTTTCCTGACCGACATCCTCGGTCCGTCGCTGCTGGCGGCGGTCGGGCTCGGCTTCTCGTTCGTGACGACGACGATCGCCGCGGTCTCTGGTGTCGATGACCACGAGGCGGGTCTCGCCAGCGGGCTCATCAACACCTCGCAGCAGGTGGGCGGGGCGCTGGGCCTGGCGATCCTGTCGGCAATCTCGATCTCGGTGATCGGCACCTCGCACGCGCCAAGTGTCCTGACCGACGGCTTCCAGGCGGCGTTCCTTGCCGGCGCGGGCTTCGCCGTCCTCGGCCTGATTGCGACGCTGACGCTGATCCGGTCGAGCGACAGCCGGGCCCACGTCGCGCTTGCTTCGGGCGTTGCCGCGGAGCCGAGCGGCGCGTAGCCGCGCGCTGGCGCCGCAAGTACTTGGGGCGCCTCCCGTTCTGCAACGGGGGGCGCTCCATCCTGATTCAGTTCGCAACCATGATCTTGCGCGCACGTCTGGCTTTGGCAATCGCCGTTCTTACGCTCGCGCTCCTAGCGGGCACCGCCGCTGCGGAGGCGAAGATGAACGCTCGTGGCAGCGTCGAGCAGGTCTACGCGACGGTGCTGGCGCCGAAGGCGCAGGTGCAGTTGCTCAACGCGCGCGGGCGCGCTATCGCTAAGAAGCGCGCCGACTCGCTCGGCGGCGTGGTGTTCCGGAACGTCAAGCCGGGCAGCGGCTACCGGGTGAGCGGCGCCAGGGGCGGCGAGCGGTCAGGGCCGCTGACCGTCCTCTCCACACGGCCGGCGCCGCCGAGCACCGACGTCTACAACCAGACGATCCCTTCCAGCGGGTACGGCTACCTGACGACGCGTGACGGGACCAAGCTCGCCATCAACGTGCATCCCCCGCAGGATGTGTCAGGCGCGTTGCCGACCGGCTATCTCCCGGAGCTCCCGACCATTCAGGCGACGCCCACCCTGATCGAGTACTCGGGCTACGGGTACGCCGATCCGGCCGGGCCGCAGAGGGGCATTGCGCCGATCGCGAACCTCATGGGCTTCACCGTGGTCGACGTCAACATGCGCGGCACCGGCTGCTCGGGCGGCGCCTTCGACTTCTTCGAGCCGCTGCAGAGCCTCGACGGCTACGACGTGATCGAGACGATCTCGCGCCAGCCCTGGGTCCTCCACCACAAGGTCGGGATGATGGGGATCTCCTACGGCGGCATCAGCCAGCTCTTCACGGCGCAGACCAACCCGCCGAGTCTGGCGGCCATCTCGCCGCTCTCGGTGATCGACCAGACCCAGACGACCCTTTACCCCGGTGGCCTGCTCAACACCGGCTTCACGGTCGCGTGGGCAAAGCAGCGCGACCATGACGCGCAGCCAGCATCGGCGAACCGCGGCCAGCCGTGGGCTTTCAAGCGGATCCAGGGCGGCGACCAGACCTGCAAGGACAACCAGGCACTCCACGGCCAAGCCGTCAAGGCGATGGCGAAGATTCGCGCGAACAAGCACTACAAGGCGGCGGTGGCCGATCCGCTCGCGCCGACCACGTTCGTCCACAAGATCAAGGTGCCGGTCTACATGGCGTGCCAGTGGGAGGACGAGCAGACCGGCGGACACTGCCCGACCCTTGCCGAGCACATGACGGGTACGCCGCGCAAGTGGTTCACGTTCGCCAACGGGACTCACGTCGACTCGCTTGACCCAGAGACCCTGAACCGCTGGTACGACTTCCTGAAGCTCTATGTCGCCCAACAGGCGCCAATCGCGAACGCGGCGCTGATCCACGCCGCCGCGCCGGCGGTATACCACGCCGCGATGGGGATCGACGGCGTCACGCTGCCGCGCGACCCGATCCAGGAGCAGCCGACCTACGAGGGCGCGCTGGCGGCCTTCGAGCAGCTGAGCCCGGTCCGCATCCTGTTCGACAACGGCGCCGGCAGCTCGCCCGGACATCCGCTACCCGGCTTCGAGAGGTCGTTCGCGAGCTTCCCGATCCCCGGGACGCAGGCTCGCTCGTGGTACCTGGCGCGGGGCGGCGTGCTGGCCGCCAAGCCGCCCGCGCATGCAGCCGCCAACGCGTTCACCTGGAACGCGCGTGCGCGGCCGCTGACGAATTTCACCGGCGACACTGGCGCCGGCTCCGGCGGCCTTTGGACGGCATCGCCGGACTTCAAGTGGAAGCAGCCGCCGGCTGGGAGCGGCGTCTCGTACCTGACCAGGCCGCTCGCGGCGCACGCCACCGTCATCGGCGCCGGGGCCGTCCACGTCTGGCTGCGCTCGTCGAAGCCGAACGTAGACCTCCAGGCCACCGTCACCGAGGTCAGGCCGGACGGGAAGGAGACCTTCGTCCAGAACGGCTGGGTGCGCGGGAACGAGCGCAAGCTCGACCCGAAGAAGAGCAAGCCACTCGAGCCCGTGCTAAGCCTGCGCGCCCGCGACGTGTCGCCGCTGCCGCGCAAGCGCTTCGTGAAGGTGACGATCCCGCTCTACTACCAAGGCCACGTCTACCGCGCCGGGTCGCGGATCCGGCTGATGATCACCGCACCGAACGGCGACCAGCCCGTCTGGTCGTTCAGCGCGACGCAGCCGAAGAGACGCGCGACCGTCGCGATCGGCTTCTCAAAGCGCATGCGGTCGCGGCTCGTCCTGCCGGTGGTGCCAGGGGTCGAGGTGCCGACCGGCCTGCCGCCGTGTCCCGGCCTCCGCAACGAGCCCTGCCGGGATTACCAGCCGCTGACGAACCGGAAAGCGAAGGGCTAGAAGGAGCCGAGCTGCTCGAGGACGGCGCGAGTCTCCTCGACGCCCGTGCGCCACACGCGCAGCTCATCCTCCTCGGGGCGCGTCCAGAAGCCGCCGAAGGAGCCGTCGCCGAGCTCGGCGCGCACAGCGGCGGGGTCCTCCGCCGTACGTGGCGTCGGCGGCTTCTTCCCGTCCGGCAGCTCGACGTCGGGCAGCCGGGTCCACGGGAAGCCCTCCATCCACGACGCGTGCGACGCGTCCGGGTCGATCTCGCTGACTACCGCGGCCGTGCGCGGTGCCCGCCACCAATGGTGGACGACGACGGTGTCAGTGGCGAGCTCCTCGAGGGGCGTGTTGCCGCCATGGCCGTTCACGAGCAGAAACCGGTTGAAGCCCTGTCCGCGCAGTGACTCGAGCAGCTCGCCTACGAACGCGAGGTATGTCTCCTCGCTGACGGTCGGGCTGCCCGGGAAGGCGGCGAAGTAGGGCGTCAACCCGTACGCGACCGCCGGTAGCACCGGGACGCCGACTGGCTCGGCGGCTTCGACTGCGACCCGCTCCGCGAGGATCGAGTCGGTTGCCAACGACAAGTACGCGTGTTGCTCGGTGGAGCCGAGGGGTAACACAATCCGGTGGTCGCGCTCGAGGTATGACTCGAGTTGCATCCAGTTCATGTCAGCGATGCGCACGCTCGGGGCAACCTAGCTCAGGACGGGCGGTGCCACAGCAGAGAGGAGACACGAGATGGCGAAGTCAGGACAGCGCAACAAGGCGGAGGGGACACTCGACAAGGTCGCGGGCCGCGCGCTCGAGGCGTGGGGCAAGCTGACCGGCAAGAAGAAGGCCGGCACCAAGGGGAAGGCAGCGCGCGGTCGCGGAGCGGCGCGGCGCGGGACGGGACGGGTCAAGAGAGGGCGCTAGACCGCCGGCGCCGCGGGGCGCCTGCAAGACGCGGTTGAACCTCTCAGGCGGTGGGGTAGCTCCGCCTCGCCCGCAGGGCCGAGAGGGACCAAGGGTTGAGCCATCACATCTTCTTCCGCGCCTCCGTTATCGGCGACGGCGCAGCGGACGCCGAGGCGGCGCCGTGAGCGACAGCCACCGGCCCGACGCGTTCGCGCGCTTGCGGGGGCTCCCGCTCGTGGGACGTGCGGCTGACTGGGGGCTGGGTCCACGCGCCGTCTCGAAGCAGACGAAGCAAGCGGGGGCGCGGATCGCGGGCCTTGACGCCACCGAGTCGGTCTGCCCGTATTGCGCCGTCGGCTGCAGCCAGCTCGTCTACACGCGTGGCGGTGAGCTGGTGGACATCGAGGGCAACCCGCGCTCGCCGATCAACCAGGGGACGCTCTGCCCGAAGGGCGGGGCGTCGCGGCAGCTGATCCAGCAGCCAGGGCGGCTCACGAAGGTCCTCTATCGGCGTCCCTACGCGACCGAGTGGGAGGAGCTGGAGCTCGAGCAGGCGATGGAGATGATCGCCGAGCGCGTCGTGGCCGCGCGCGAGGCCGGCTGGCAGGAGACCGACGAGCGCGGCTGGCGGGTCGACCGCACGATGGGCTTCTGCTCGCTCGGCGGCGCGACGATCGACAACGAGGAGAACTACCTCATCAAGAAGAGCTTCACTGCTCTCGGCGCCGTCCAGATCGAGAACCAGGCTCGCATATGACACTCGAGCACGGTCCCCGGTCTGGGGACCTCGCTCGGCCGCGGCGGCGCCACGAACTTCCAGCAGGACTTCCAGAACTCCGACTGCATCTGGATCCAGGGCTCGTCGATGGCCGAGGCGCATCCGGTCGGCTTCCGCTGGGTGATGAAGGCACGCGAGCGCGGCGCCGTGGTCATCAACGTCGACCCGCACTACGCGCGCACGAGCGCGCTGTCCGACATCCACGTGCCGATCCGGGCCGGCAGCGACATCGCGTTCCTCGGCGGGTTGATCCGCCACATCATCGAGACCGACTCGTACTTCCGCGAGTACGTCGTCAACTACACGAACGCCGGGACGATCATCAACGAGGACTTCCGCGACACCGAAGATCTCGGCGGCTACTTCTCGGGGTTCGATCCCGAGACCGGGACGTACGACCGCGAGTCGTGGCGCTACGAGGGCGACGAGGGCACGGCCGCGAAATCTGGACAGCGCGAGCACTCCACCCAGGCGTTCAGCGATCGAACCGGTCCGGGGGTGGAGCGGGAGCAACTGCAGAACGATCCGACGCTGCAACACCCGCGCTGCGTCTTCCAGATCCTGCGCCGGCACTACTCGCGCTACACGCCTGAGATGGTCGAGCGAATCTGCGGCATTCCTCAGGAGCTGTTTCTGAAGGTCGCCGACACGCTGATCGCCAACTCCGGCCGCGAACGCACGACGATGCTCACGTACGCGGTCGGCTGGACGCAGCACACGACCGGCGTGCAGACGATCCGCGCCGGCGCGATCGTGCAGCTGCTGCTCGGCAACATCGGGCGCCCTGGCGGCGGCATCATGGCGATGCGCGGCCACGCGACGATTCAGGGGTCGAGCGACATCCCGACCCTCTACGACATCCTGCCCGGCTACCTGCCGATGCCGCGGGCGCGCGAGGGGCACCTGACCCTCGAGGACTACTGCACGACCGGCGGGACGAAGACCGGCTGGTGGTCGCACTTCGACATCTACACGATCAGCCTGCTGAAGGCATGGTTCGGCGACGCCGCAACCGGTGAGAACGACTACGGCTTCGAGCACATGCCGAAGATCTCGGGCAACCACTCGCAGTTCCCGACGATGCTGCGGATGCTCGACGGCGGGATCGACGGCATGTTCGTGTTCGGCCAGAACCCGGCCGTCGGCACGATGCACGCCGGCTTGATGCGCCGCGCGCTCGCGAAGCTCAAGTGGCTCGTGGTCCGCGATCTCGCGGAGACGGAGACCGCGCGCTTCTGGCTCGACTCGCCGGAGGTCCGCGGCGGCGAGTTGCGTCCGGAGGAGATCGGCACCGAGGTCTTCCTGATGCCGTGCGCGGGGCACGTGGAGAAGGAGGGGTCGTTCACGAACACCCAGCGCCTCGTCCAGTGGCGAGACAAGGCGCTCGAGCCGCCGGGTGACTCGCGCTCCGAGCTGCATTTCGTCTACCACCTCGTCCGTCGCCTCAAGGACCACTACCGCGACTCCGACGACCCAAAGGACTGGCCGATCCGCAACCTCGCCTGGGACTACCCCGTCCACGACCCACACGAGGAGCCGAGCGCGGAGGCGGTGCTAAAGGAGATCAACGGCTTCGTGGTCACGAGCGGTCGCCCCGTGCAGTCGTTCGCGGACCTGAAGAACGACGGCTCGACGGCCTCCGGCTGCTGGATCTACTCGGGCGTGTACGGTGACGGGATCAACCAGGCGCGCCGGCGCGAGCCGGGCGACGTGCACGACCCGCACGGTGGCAACATCTCGCCTGAATGGGGCTGGGCGTGGCCCACGAATCGCAGGATCCTTTACAACCGTGCGTCGGCCGATCCCCAGGGAAGGCCGTGGTCGGAGCGCAAGAAGCTCGTCTGGTGGGACGAGGAGAAGGAATGCTGGACCGGGTACGACGTCCCGGACTTCCCACGTGCCAAGCGTCCTGACTACGTCGCGCCGCCGGATGCATCCGGCATGGACGCTATCTCCGGAAGCGACCCGTTCATCATGATGGCCGACGGTCGAGCCTGGCTCTACTCGCCGACCGGTCTGCTGGACGGGCCACTACCGACGCACTACGAACCGATCGAGTCGCCGGTCCCGAACGCGCTCTACCCAGAGGTCGGCGCCAACCCCGCGGCGATCACCTGGGATCGGCCGGAGAACCCGCTCAACACGATGGAGAGCTCGAAGTACCCGGTGATCGTCTCGACGTTTCGCTTGACCGAGCACCACACCACCGGCCCGATGAGCCGCAACCTGCCGTGGCTGGCGGAGCTGCAGCCGGAGATGTTCGTCGAGATCGATCCCGTCCTCGCGGCCGATCGCGGCATCGACGACGGCGGCTGGATGGTAATCGAGACGGCACGCGGAGAGATCGAGGCGCGCGCCAAGGTCACGCGCCGGGTCGGGCCGCTTCGGGTAGACGGCCGGCTCGTGCATCAGATGTCGATGCCCTGGCACTGGGGGACGTACAGGACCTCCGAGGAAGGCGTCAGCGGTGATTCCGCCAACGACCTGATCGTGCTCTCCGGTGACCCGAACACCTCGATTGAGGACAAGACGTTCTCGTGCCAGGTGCGTGCGGGGCGACGCCGCCGAGAGACGACGGCGAAGCTCGCGGGCGCCCACGGCGCCGACATCGACACGGCGGCCGACCACGAGGCGGAGGTACCCACGAAGCTCTTCCACACGCCCCAGAGCGGGCACGCCTCGCCGGAGGAAAGGCAGTGACCGCGAGCGCGGCACCAACCGAGATCGCCGTCCACCGCTACGGCGGGAACGGCGCGCCGCAGCGCATGGGCTTCTTCACCGACACGACCGTCTGCATCGGCTGCAAGTCGTGCGAGGTCGCCTGCAAGCAGTGGAACGACCTCCCCGCGGACACGACCGACTACGGCCGGCGTTCCTTCGACTACACCGGCTCGCTGTCGGCGACCAGCTGGCGACACGTGCACTTCGTCGAGATCGCGGCGCCGACCGTCGGCCGCGAGGACCTCGATCTCGTCGCTGCGGCCCAGGGACAGCCGCTGCCCGAGGGCGGGCTCGATCGGTGGGTCTTCGCCTCCGACGTCTGCAAGCACTGCACCAACGCCGGCTGTCTGGATGCCTGTCCGACCGGTGCGCTCATTCGCACCGAGTTCCAGTCGGTCATCGTCCAACCCGACATCTGCAACGGCTGTGGCTACTGCGTAACCGCCTGCCCGTTCGGGGTCATCGACCGCGATCCGTACGACGGGCGCGCCGCGAAGTGCACGCTCTGCTACGACCGCCTCCAGGACGGTATGGAGCCCGCCTGTGCCAAGGCTTGCCCGACCGACTCGATCCAGTTCGGCCCGTACGACGAGCTCGTCGAGCGCGCAAAGGGGCGCGTCGCCGAACTGCATGCCCGCGGCGTCGACACGGCGTACCTGTACGGCGCGGGCGACGACGGGGCCGACCAGATCGCAGGCGACCTGGGCGCCTTCTTCCTGCTGACGGAGCCGCCGGAACGGTTCGGCCTGCCTGCGAATGCCGACTCCCCGATCCAGCAGAACGTCCCGGTCGCGACCGCTGCCGGTCTGGCCGCCGGCATCACCGCCGCCGCCAGCGCGGTGGTGTCGCTGCTGCTCGCGCACCGGAGGGGGCGGCGGTGAGCCACGGCGGCGGGCGAGCGCCCGAGGCGGCCATCCGCGCCCGCGAGTCGCGGGTGGTGGACGGGCGCGACGTCACACCCGCGGTAGGGACGCGCGGCGAAGCTGGTGGCTGGCGGCGCGCGATCAACGGCGCCCGCGTCGGGGGGTTCAAACCGCGGTTCGAGGACGGCCGCTGGTCGTTCCTCTACCGGCGCGATACCCGTTATGCCGCCGACGCACCGGACGGTCAAGTGGCAGCGGCCGCCCGGCGCATGCGCGGCGGCGAAGACCTCCCACCCGAGGTCCGCGGCCCGGTGATCCGGCCGAACGTCTGGACCTGGGAGGTGCCGGTCTACTTCTGGTTTGGCGGCATCGCGAGCGGCGCTGCGTTTGCCGCGCTTGGCTGCGAGGCGGTCGCCGACGAGCGATCGGCCCGCCTGGCGCGCTTCGTCGCGGTGGGCGCGGCTGGCTGCGGCGGGCCGCTTCTGATCATGGACCTGGGCAGACCCGAGCGCTTTCTTCACATGTTCCGGATCTTCAAGACCCGCTCTCCGATGTCAACAGGCGCGTGGTGCCTGATGGCGTTTTCGAACTGCGGCGGGGCGGCGGTGTTGGCGGACCTGCTGGGTTGGCGCCGCCCGCGCCGGGCGCTTACGGCCGCCACCGCCGGCTTTGGCACCTACCTTGGCTCCTACACCGGCGTGCTGCTCGCATCGACGGCCGTCCCATCGTGGAACCGCAGCCGCGGCTTTCTTGGGCCGCTCTTCATCTGCACGGCCGCTGCCAGTGGCGCCGCGGCTACGCGCCTGGCCGTCTCCGCGACCGGCGCCCCGCGCGACCACCCGACGCGCGATGGCCTGGCGGCGCTCGAGTCGGTCGCGATGGCCGCCGAGCTCGCGTTGTCGCTCGTCAACGAGCGCCGGCTGGGTATCGCAAGGCGCGCGCTCGAGGAAGGACGGCCCGGTCGCCTGCTTCCGCTGGCCCGCGCCCTGACCGTGGCTGGGCTCGCGCTCCGCGGGGTTGCGCGGCGGGGCCCGCGGCCGCTCGACCAGGTCCCGAGCGTCGCCTTCCTCGCAGCAGCGCTGGCGTACCGCCTCGGATGGGTGGCCGTCGGCCGGACCTCGGCGCTCGACCACGAGGCCGTGGCTGCGCTCGCCCGAGACTCAGAACAGGCGCTTTAGAAGCCGGCCGAGGCCCTGGAAGATCCCGCCGACCAAACCCGCTACGCCGGCGAGTAGCCCGCCGACGGCACGTCCAAGACCACGTATCACGCCCATTGCTCGAGATCGCCTCCTGCCACCGACATACCCGAAGACGACGTATCACCCACCCCGGGTGATGCCGCCTCGCCCGACGCGGCAAGAGGGTCGGCAGATGACCGCCACCGCCACACGCCGCCGGAAGCAGCTCAGCGACGACCAGCTCCTCGCACTGCTGGAGACGACCCGCAAGGCCGACAGCGTCGAGCTCAAGCTGACTGTCCCAGCCTCGGAGCAGCGCGCGACGTTCATCGCGCTCGGTCTCGACCCGCTCGAGGCGCAGGTGCGGCTCATCCACTTCTTCGACACACCAGACCTCGACCTGCAGGCGGCCGGGGTGGTCGCGCGAGCGCGCCGGATCCAGGGCAAGGGCGAAGACTCGGTGGTCAAGCTGCGCCCGGTAGTCCCGGACGAGCTGCCCGGCAGCCTGAGGAAGTCGCCGAACTTCGTGGTCGAAGTCGACGCGATGCCGGGCGGCTACGTTTGCTCGGGCTCGATGAAGGGCGTCCCACGCAAGACGACCGTGCCCGAGGCGGTCGCGGGCACGGCGCCGCTGCGGGGGCTGTTCTCGAAGGAGCAGCGGCGCTTCTACGCCGAGCACGCCCCGGAGGACCTCGCGCTGGACGACCTGACCCTGCTCGGCCCGATCTTCGTGCTCAAGCTCAAGGGCACGCCGCAGGGGGCGGGCCGCAAGTTCGCCGTCGAGCTGTGGCTGTATCCCGACGGGCGGATCCTCGAGCTCTCGACCCGCTGTCGTCCCAGCGAGGCGGTCGCAGTCGCGGCTGAGAGCCGGGCGTTCCTACTCGAGCGCGGCGTCGATCTGCTAGGCGATCAGCAGACGAAGACGCGCACGGCCCTCGAGTACTTCGCCGCTCATCCCGACTGACTGAAGGCGTGAAGCGCCGGGCGCGGGAGCGCGTCCGTGTTTCAACGCCGCCGTTCCGGGCAAGGAGAGCCCACACGGAGGAGAATCGGAGCGGCTCTGGACGAGCTTCCGTCAAGTCGGGAAGGGGCACCATGAAGAAGCACGTTCGCCGTGCCGCGATCGCGGTCGCGGCCACCTTGGCCATCTCGGGCGCTGGAGCAGGGGTTCTGGCAGCGACCCAATCGAGTGACGAAGAAGCGCTCACGCCGGCGCGGGTGCCGGCAGACCGGTCGATCGAGCGGAAGGTCAACAAGCTCGTTCACCGCATGACGCTTCAGGAGAAACTCGAGCAGCTAACGCTTTTGCCGGACTTCATGGTCACTGACGAAGAGGTCCGGAAGGGGCTCGGCTCGGCGCTCAGCTTGACCGACCCGGCGAAGATCCGCCATTACCAGGAGATCGCAGTCAACGAGTCGCGGCTCCACATCCCAATTCTGTTCGCGGTCGACACGATCCACGGCTTCCGGACGATCTTCCCGGAGCCGCTCGGTGAGGCCGCGAGCTTCGATCCGAACGTGGGTGAGACGGAGGCGCATTTCGGCGCGCGTGAGTCGTCCGCTGTCGGGCTGAAGCAGACGTACGCGCCGATGGTCGATGTCTCTCACGAGCCGCGCTGGGGCCGGATCTCCGAAGGAAGCGGCGAGGATCCTTACCTCGGATCGGTCATGGCGGCCGCGAAGGTGAAGGGCTTCCAGGGCAACGACTACAGCGCGCCGGACAAGGTCGCCGCGAGCGTCAAGCACTTCGCTGCGTATGGAGAGCCCGAGGGCGGCCGTGACTACAACACGACCGACATGTCGATCCGGCGGCTTTGGGACTTCTACCTACCGCCGTTCAAGGCGGCCGTCGACGCCGGCGCCGACACCGCGATGTGCTCGTTCAACTCGCTTAACGGCTCGCCCGGCTGCGGCAACCGCTACCTCATGACCGACATTCTCAAGAATCGCTGGGGCTTCGACGGGTTCGTCGAGAGCGACTGGGCAGCCGTGGCGGAAATGCGCGCCTGCCCGCCGAAGAACCCGGACTCTGGCGATTGCGGTCACGGCGTAGCGGCCGACGGTCCGGACGCTGCGGCGCGCGCTCTCAACGCGGGGATGGACTCCGAGATGACGAGCACGTTCATCCGTGACTTCGGGCAGCAGCTGTTGGCGCAGGGACGGATCTCGATGAGGAGGATCGACGACGCCGTGCGGCGGATCCTGCGGGTCAAGTTCCGTGCTGGACTGTTCGAGCACCCGTTCGCGCCGTACACGCCGGATCAGGCCGAGGCGCAGATGCTGAAGCCGGACGCAGTGGCGGCCGCGCGCAACGCGGGATCGCGCTCGATGGTGCTTCTCAAGAACGACGGCGACGTCCTGCCGCTCGACGCGAGCAAGAAGACCGCCGTCATCGGCCCGCTCGCGGACGATCAGCACGACATGCTCGGACCGTGGTGGGGTGTGGGCCGCGACCAGGACGCCGTCTCCGTCTTGCAGGGGATCAAAAACCAGAGCACGGGCACCGTCAGCTATGCGCAAGGCTGCAAGCTCTCGAATGACGACGAGGTCGTCGCGGGTGACGACCCAGAAGGCTGTGGTTCGGACGCGGGGTTTGCGGATGCTGTCGCGGCTGCGAGTGCAGCGGACCAAGTCGTGCTGACGGTCGGCGAGACCCGCGAGATGGGCGGCGAGGCCGAGGCGCGAAGCAACATCGACCTCCCGGGCAAGCAGGAGGACCTGATCCGGGCGATCGTGGCCACCGGCAAGCCGGTGGCGGTCGTGCTCTTCAACAACCGGCCACTGGCGCTCGAGAACGTGTTCAAGGACGCGCCGGCTTGGCTCGAGGCCTGGTTCCCGGGCGTACAGGCGGGCAACTCCGTTGCGGACGTTGTATTCGGCAAGGTCAACCCGGGTGGCAAGCTGCCGGCATCGTTCCCGGTCCGGGTCGGGCAGGTGCCGATCTACTACAACCACGAGCCGACCGGACGGCCGTGCAGCCCGACGTTCAGGTGGAACGCGCGCTATCGCGACCTGTTGACGTGCGAGCCGCTCCTCCCGTTCGGGTACGGACTGAGCTACACGACCTTCAAGGTCGACAACCTGCAGCTGAGCAGGCACAGCGTCTCACGCCGCGGGAGTGTCAGGGTCAGCATGGACGTGACCAACACCGGGAAGCGGAAGGGCGACGACGTGGCGCAGCTCTACATCCACGACCCGGTGGCAAGCCTCTCGCAGCCGGTGCGCCGCCTGCGCGGCTTCCAGCGCGTGACGCTCAACCCGGGTGAGAAGCAGACGGTGACGTTCACGCTCGATCGCAGTGACTTCGGCTTCTACGACAACTTCGGGAGGTTCGTCGTGGAGCCGGGGACGATCGACGTGTTCGCGGGTGACAGCTCAACCGCTGACCTGACCGATTCGTTCACGGTCACCTGGTAGGAGCGAGTCCAGCTCGGCGACCGCGCGGTCGGAGCGGCGTTTCCCTCGGGATCGCCGCCCCGGCCGCGCTCGCCGTATCGCGGGTATAGCCGCGTCCCGCGCTGGACGGCTCAGTAGCGGCGGCCTGGTCCAGTCAGTCGCTTCTCGCCGCGCCGCGTGCGCACGAAGACCTGCCAGCTCCAGTACGCGTAGTAGCGGCGGGCGCTGCGGCGCATCTGGCGCGCGTAACGCATCACGGCGTCCACGTAAAGCGGAGAGGGGTTGTACGAGAAGAGCGCGCGGCGGTAGTCACCTGGCGCGCCCGAGGCGTGCAGGTAGTTCGCCGCTCCGATGATCGCGTCGTGCGGGTCGTGGAGGTCGCCGCCCAGTCCGTAGGCGCTCCAGGTGGCCGGCAGGAACTGCATCGGGCCCTGGGCGCCGGCATAGCTCTCATTGCGCATGCGCCCGAAGCCGGACTCGATCAGGTTCACCGACGCCAGCACCCAGCGGCTGACGCCGAAGCGCCGCTCGGCCTCGCGATACCACGCGAGCAGCTGCCCGGGTGCGACCGCCGGACCGGGCCTGACCGGGACGTGGCGCGGCGGGTTGCGCGGCGTCAATCGCAGGAGTGAGCGCCCGGCGCCGAAGTTGTCGCGTGCGCTGGTGCGCAAGCGTGCCGGCAACCCGGCGAGCACGGCTTGGCCGAGCCGCGGGTTCGCGCGCATCAGCCGGTAGATCCGCTGCTGGTCAAGCGCGAACAGCGTCACTTCGAGCGGCGGCTTGGCGCCCGTTGCGGGTCGCGTTCGCAGCCAGGCGGCGATGGCGGAGTCGAGCCTGCGGGTCGTTTCCGTAAGCCGCTCGGCGAGCGCGGCTGGCGGTCGCGGGAGCGCTGAGTCGGGAGCGGGCAGCTGCGGGGCAGGGGTCGCCGCCGGCCGTACGGGCGTTCGCGTCCCTCCGCCTCCACCACCACACCCCGCCATGAGACCGGCGAGCAACGCGAGCACCATGGCCAGAGCATTCATCAACCGTCGAGTATGGAGATCGGATGATCCGCCGCTCGGGCGCATCTACCCCTGGTTTAGAAGCGGTGACCGAGGGTACCAGTCTGGGACACCGCGTTACTCCGTTCGGGCAGGGCGGCTCCGCTTGACGGTCCCAAACGCGGGGACAGGGAGTAGGGGCCACAAATAAGGGAGGAACGGATGAGGATCCGTTTGACGGTTGCGGCGATTCTCGCCGTATTCGCGGCCTGCGCGCTGTCGCTGGCCGTAGCCGCCGTGGCGATGGCAGGCGGCGGCAATCACGGCCAGGGCAACCACGGCCAGGGCAACGGAGCCGGCACGCAGGTCCAGGCCGCGCCCGGTGGCGGCAGCCACTCGACAGCGACCTCCGGCCCGGGCAGTTCGGCCCAGGGCTGCGACGGCTCGCACAACTCGAACACGGGCCACGGTGCGAACCAGTCTGGGCCCTACAACAACACCTGCAACGGCGCACCGTCCGGCAATGGCAACGGGAACGGGAAGGCGACTGGCAAGCCTTGTGCCGGCTGCGTCGGCAATGCCGACGACAAGAATCCGAAGGGCCAGTACCCGAACGGCTCCGACCACAACGCCGGCTACGAATGCGACGGCAACCACGGCATCGGCCGCACGAATCCGGCGCACACGGGCTGCGGCACGCAGACCTCGCCGCCTCCCACCGGCTGCACCAAGCCGAACGGGTGTGACCATGGCGGCGGTGGCGGCTGCAACAAGCCGCACGGTTGTCATCACGGCGGCGGCAACGGGTGCACCAAGCCGGAAGGCTGTGAGCACGGTGGCGGCGGCAACGGCTGCACCAAGCCGGAAGGCTGCGAGCACGGTGGCGGCGGCAACGGCTGCGAGAGCTGCCCTGGCGGCACGATGCCTGGCGCCGGTGGCTGCGGCACGACCTCGACGCCGACCACCACGACCACGACCACGACCACGACGGGGACGTCACCTGAGCAGGCGGTCCTCGGAACCAGGACGCAGGGTCGATCGAACGGATCGGGTTCCTCGGGGCCGAAGACGCCACAGTCAGAGGTGCTGGGCGTGAGCGAAAGCGGCGGCGGCACGCCCGCGAGCGCGTCCAATGGCACGGCGCCGGCGCAGGCAGTCCAGACTCGCTCGGCGACCGCTGGTAGTCACGGCTCGTTGCCGTTCACAGGCAGTGATCTGGTGGCCGTGATCCTGGCCGGCTTGGTGGTGCTGCTGATCGGCCTCGGGCTACGGCGCCTGCTGGTTCGAGTCTGACCGCACCGCGTTACTGAGTAGGGAACGACGGGTCGGGGATTCCCGGCCCGTCGCTTCTGGCGGCTGGTTCGTGTTGACTGGAATCGTGAAGATCCGCCACGGAGTTGCGGCCGCCTTCGCGGCCACATTGCTCTTCGCACCCGCTGCGTCCGGCCGTGTCGTTCAGGCCGAGACCGTGCTGCCGCCGGGTCAGAGCGGCTTTGTCGGGCCGGGCGGACAGTCACCGCACGCGACCGACCAGCTCTCGCTGTTCGAGAGGCTCATCTTCAAGTCCGAGCCGTTCGGCGGTGGCCCGGGCGGCTCAGCGCCGATCGCGCCGCGGCAGGGCGTGACGATCCGGCGCGACGACTTCGACGTCCCGGCCATCTCCGCTCCCAACGACAGCGAGGCCTGGTGGGGCGCGGGCTACGCGGTGGCCCAAGACCGTCTCGGCGAGATGGAGCTCTTCCGCCGCCGTGGCGCCGGCACGCTCGCCGAGGTACTTGGAAAGGGCTCCCTGAACGACGACCTCGTCGCGCGCCGTGACTACTACACCGCGGCCGAGCTGATGCGGATGTTCCGGAAGCTGCCGGCGCGCATGCGGGATCGCACGCAGGCCTACGTCGACGGCGTCAACTCCTGGATCGCGCACGTCCGCCAGACGCCACCCGACATGCCTTCCGAGTTCAGCGCGCTCAACGTCCCGCTGCGCGACTGGACGCTGCTCGACACGCTGCGCACCGGCGTGCTGCTGGCGCGCACGATCCCGAGCGGCGACGGCAACGAGCTGCCAAACCTGGCGGCGCTGCGCAAGCTCGGCGCCAAGCGGTTCAACCAGCTCCTACCGCTGCGCGTCGGCGGCGAGATCCGCACCATTCCGGCGCGCGCAGGCTCGTTCCCGTCGCGTCCTGGACGCACCCGTGCCGAGGAACGCGCAGCGTACGCTCGTTCGCAGCGCTTTCTGCGCCACATCCCACTTCCGCGCGCGAAGTCCGCACGCAGCGCGCGCGTCCCAACTGGGTTCGAGCGCGAGGGGCATGGCATCGACGTCGGCCTCGGGGGCGTGCAGGGGTCGTTCATGTGGGCGATCCGCCGCGCGTCGGACAACCACACGTTCTTCTTCAACGGACCGCAGCTTGGCTACCAATCTCCGAGCACGTTCGTCGAGCTCGACCTGACCACGCCGGCCGGCCATCTGCACACCGGCACCGCGCCAGGTGTGCCGGTGAACTCGAATGGTTACAACGACCACGTCGCCTGGGGCGTCACGAGTGGCCTGTCGGATGACGACGATCTCTTCGTCGAGCGGCTCGTCGGTCACGAGCGTTATCTGTACAAGGGCAAGTCCCGGAAGATGTCGTGCCGGAACGAGCGCTTCGGGTATCGCGATGGCGGCGCGACGAGGTTCGTGACGAGGCGCATCTGCCGGACCGTTCACGGCCCGGTCCAGGTGAGGGTCGGTCATCACGCCTTCGCCCGCCGCTACGCGATCTGGGGCCGCGAGCTCGAGACGCTCGCAGCGCTCGCCGACGTTGGTGCCGCGAAGAGCCTGAAGCAGGTCGACCGAGCATTGCTGAAGACGACCTGGACCGAGAACATCCTCGCTGCTGACGACCAGGGGCACATCGGCTTCTGGCACGCGGGCCTCTATCCGCTGCGCAATGTGCGCTGGGACGAGCGGCTGCCGCTGCCCGGTGACGGGCGCGCCGAGTGGAACGGATTGCTGCCGCGCAGGAAGGACCCGCACGTGATCGATCCGCCGGGGCGGAATTGGCTCGTCAACTGGAACAACACGCCAGCCAAGGGTTGGACCTACGGCGACGCTGCGGCGCGCGAGCAGCTGCGCGGACGCTTCCACCGGATCGCGATGATGCAGGGGTTCGTCGCTGCGGCCGCGACGGCGCCCTCGTCATTCGACGCGGCGACGATTGGCGTGCTGCGCAACACGTCGTCAATTGCAACGCAGCGCCCAGAGGCGCAACGCATCTTGCAGCGCGCTGCGGCCGGCGCGACCGGTCCGGCCGCCGACGTGCTTCGAACGTTGCTCGCCTGGGACGGGAACTTCACCCGCACGGCCGACGATGGAACGCTCGAGCCGGGCGTCGCGACCTGGCAGGCATTCAAGGCAGCCGCCGAGCGCGTCATGTTCGGCCGCAGGGTGTCGCCGGCCGTCAATGCGCTGATCGAGTCACCCGGAAGCGAGGGCTTCGTCGAGTCGGCGTACGGCGAGACGCTCGCCCTGCAGAAGCTGTCTATCACTGGGTTGCGGCGGGCTGCGCGCAACGCCGCAGCGGAGCTGACGAAGATCTATGGCTCCTCCGACCCGGCCAGCTGGCGTCTGAAGCGACCGACGGTCTCGGCGGAGGTGCAGGGGCTCGCGAGCACGCCGCCGACGCCGCTCCAGAACCGCGGCACGTATGAGATGGCGGTCGAACTGGGACGCTAGGGCCACCCGCCGGTTGGCCGTTGGCCTTGTGGCCGGCACCGTCGCATACCCAGGTCGGTCGATTTCAAACCAAACCCGATGAATGTTCTAGACGCAGGATTTGACGGTTTCCCCGTGTCTCCGACGGGTACCGCCAATTGAGGGACAACGGAAAGAGTAGGAGGCTGAGATGGCCAAGGATGTAGCCGACGTGCTCGGCACCGCAATCGGACGTGCTGCTCGCGAAGCAGCGAAGAACGTTTCCACGAACGCTCGCAAGCGCTCCCACGGGAACGTCGTCGAGCGGATGACCGACACGGTTAGTGAGCGCATGGATGGCGCGTTCTCGGGATCCAAGGGACTGGCCGCCGGCGTGGGGATTGCCACGCTCGTTCCGCTCGCCGCGAAGGGCGCCG
>Ga0126314_10000541_pt1 | contig 18134 bp, 17 predicted proteins | sample Plot105B_FD_92535 | JGI IMG/M metagenome (GOLD analysis project Ga0126314, IMG submission 92535) | Serpentine soil microbial communities from UC McLaughlin Reserve, CA, USA - Plot105B | ecosystem: Environmental > Terrestrial > Soil > Grasslands | place: USA: UC McLaughlin Reserve, Lake County...
CGAGGATCACCGTCTCCGGCCACTTGAAGATCCGCAGCAGGTAGAAGAGGAAGTAGAAGTACCAGTCCGGCCGTGGCACGAACGTCCTCGTCCCTGGGTCGGCCTCGGGCCCGTTGAGCGGGCCGAGCAGGTCGGTTTCGTGCCAGACGACCGCAAGCGCGGCGATCACGGCCACGACGACGAGGCTCATAACCGTGTCGTGGAACATCGCGAACGGATAGAACGGCTTCCCGCGCTGCTTGACGTCCTGCTTGTAGCGCTGGAAGGACGCGCGACGGTCGTCGAGGGCGCTCATTCGCTCGGCCTCCTCCGGACTCCCGCGGCACGCGGGCCAGGCGTGACGAGGCCCGCGCGCGACGGCGGCGGCTCGACGTCGGAATCGCGGCCCGCCGCCTGGCGCGACCACGGCGGCGAGCTAACGCCGAGCCGGACGACCAGGTAGAGGTGCAGCCCGATCAGCGCGATCAGCGCGCCGGGCACGAGCAGCATGTGGAGCGAGTAGAAGCGGCTGAGGGTGTCCGGTCCGATCTCGGCTCCGCCCCGGAGGAGCTGCGCGAGGAACGGCCCGACGAACGGCGCCGTCCCGTTGATGTTGATCGCGACCACCGTGGCCCAGTAGGCCGTCTGGTCGAAGGGCAGCAGGTACCCGGTCAGGCCCTCGAAGAGGCCGGTCGCGAGCAGCAGCACACCGACGATCCAGTTCAGCTCGCGCGGGTACTTGTAGGCGCCGAACAGGAATACGCGGCCCATGTGCATGAACATCAGGATGATGAAGACGCTCGCGCCCCAGCGATGCATGCCGCGGACGAGCCAGCCGAGCGTCAAATCGTTGGTGATGTGGTTGATCGACTCGTGGGCGTTGCGCGGGTCCGGCTTGTAGTACATCGCGAGGATCACGCCTGTCACCAGCTGGACGAGGAACGCAGTCAGCGTGGCCGAGCCGAGCGTGTGCCACCAGCTGGTGTCGCCAGGGACCTTGCGGAAGAGGAAGTAGCGGATGCCGCCGACGAGGCCGGAGCGCTCCTCCAGCCAGTCGAGTGGGTACTGCGCCGCGCGCTGCAGCTGAGCCCCCCGCCCCGACCCGTTGCGAGGCATCAGTGAGGGGCCTGGATCGGATACATCCAGGACTCGATCCCGTCGACGTGCTGGCCGGGGCCGGCGAGCTCGTAGGACGTGATCTTCGCGCTCTTGCCGGAGCCGTCGACGTGCGCGACGCTGTAGGTGCTCCCCAGGATCAGCTTGCCGTTCACGATCGAGAATTGGTAGCGGTCGAGCCCTCGCACCGGCGGACCTGCGATGCGGTTTCCCTCCTGGTCGTACGCACCGCCATGGCACGGGCAGATGAAGCCCGCCGCGGGCAGCGTCGGCGTGATGCGCACGTCGCCGTTGGCGGTCTTGATCGTCTTCTCCTGCTTCTGGAAGAGCGGACCGCCGGTCTGCACCGGGCAGCCGAGGTGCGCGCAGCGGTTGGAGATGATCGTGAAGCTGGGCTCGCCGTCGAGCAGGCCGTTGTTACGGACGAACGCCGTCCGCCGCGAGACCTCGCCCTGGGAAGGGTCCTGCAGGAAGGTAACCACCTTCCACTTGTTCTCCTCGAAATCCTCGACCGGGCCGAGGTCGACCTCGTGCCCCTTCTGCTTGGTGAACCCGGGAAGCACGGCCAGGCCCGCCGCAGGGAGCGTCACGATCGCGCCGATCACGCCTCCGAGCGCGAGGGTCGTCCCCTCCAAAAAGCGGCTGCGCGGGAAGCGCTCGCCGGGCTCGGGCTCGGGCATCGCCGCCTCGCCCTCGTGAGCGGGGACGGCGGGCGCGTCCGGCACCGGCTCCTCCCCGGTCGCCGCAAGGCGCGGCGTGCCGCCGGTTGCGACCTCACGCGCCCAGAGGAAGCCGAAGACGACCGCGATAGCCGCGCCGACCGCGGCCACCCACCAGCTGACGATCAGCCCGACGAGGAGGCAGACGATCCCGACGGCGAAGCCCACCGGCCACAGGCTGGGCGGTGGAAGCTGCTGATCGTCCCCCGGGCGGTCGTCCAAACGGTTTCTCCCTCAGTTGGAGCGGGCTGGATTCAATCGTTGCAGGTCGCCCGCGTCAACGACGTAACAGTTGGCGCAACGGCCTCTGGCCGCGGCCGTCGGCCACACCGGGCTCGCCGAGGCCGTACTCGTGCCAGCGCTCGTCGACGAGGCGCCTGATCTCCTCGCTCATCTCGATCTCCGGCGGCCACTCGCGTGCGCCCTCGGCCGGCCCCTTGTGCGTCGCGTCGATCCCGAGCTTGCCGCCGTAGAACTGCAGCGTCGGCGCGTGATCGAGGTGGTCGAGCGGCCCTTCGCTGATCAGGACGTCGCGCTTCGGGTCGACGTTGGCGCCGACCCGGAAGAAGACCTCCTCGTAGTCGTGCACGTCGACCCACTCGTCCACGACGACCACCGACTTGGTCAGGCTGAGCAGGCCGAGCCCCCAGATCGCGTGCATCACCTTCTGCGCGTGCCCGGGATAGCGCTTGCGGATCGAGACGATGCAGCAGTTGTGAAAGGCGCCCGCGACCGGCAGGTCGTAGTCGACCAGCTCGGGCACGCTCATCCTGATCGCAGGCAGGAAGATCCGCTCGGTGGCCTTGCCGAGCCACGCGTCCTCCTGCGGCGGCTTGCCGACGACGATCGACGGATAGATCGCACCGCGCCGCATCGTCATCGCCGTCACGCGGAAGACCGGGAACGGCTCGGGCGGGGTGTAGTAACCCGTGTGATCGCCGAACGGCCCCTCCTCGGCGAGCTCCCCCTCGGCGATGTACCCCTCGAGCACGATCTCGGCATTCGCCGGCACCTCGAGGTCGACCGTCTTCGCCCTGACGAGCTCGACCGCCTCGCCGCGCAGGAAGCCAGCGAGCATCAGCTCGTCGACGTGCTTCGGCAGCGGCGCGCTCGCCGCGTATGCCGTGACCGGATCGAGGCCGAGCGCGACCGCCACCTCGAGCTTGCCGTCGGTCATCAGGTAGTCGGCGCGCCCGTCCTTGTGGATCTGCCAGTGCATCGCCGTCGTCCGCTCGTCGAGCACCTGCAGCCGGTACATCCCGACGTTGCGCGCCCCCGTCCGCGGGTCCTTGGTGATCACCGCGGGGAGGGTGATGAAGGGCGCGGCGTCTCCCGGCCAGCACGTCTGGATCGGCAGGCGGCGGAGGTCGACCTCGTCGCCCTGGAGCACGAGCTCCTGCGCCGGCCCGCCGCGGATCCCCTTCGGCTGCGAGTCCGCGATGGACTTCAGCTTCTTCAACCCGCGGACCTTCTCCGCGAGCCCCTGCGGCGGCTGCATCTCGAGCACCTCCCCGAGCCGCCGCCCGACGTCGTCCAGCGACTCGGCGTCGAAGGCGAGGCACATGCGCCGCTCGGTGCCGAACTGGTTGATCAGCAGCGGGTGCTGGGACTTCGGGTTCTCGAACAGGAGCGCGCGGCCGCCCGCCTTGACGACGCGGTCGACGATCTCCGTCACCTCGAGATGCGGGTCGACCTCCGCAGAGACGCGCTGGAGCTCGCCCTCGCGCTCGAGGAGCGCGATCCACTCGCGCAGGTCGCGGGGAGGCGCCATCGCCGGTCAGTCTAGGCTCGAGAGGGCATACCGGACCGCTTCCTCGAGGGAGAGCGTGCGGCCGTGTCGGCGGCCGCGTTCGAACTCGTCACCGCGGACGGGCTCCAGCCGCGGCTCGGTCTCCTGCAGCGACTGTGTCGTCGTCGCCCTCGGCTCGCGTTCGGCCAGCGCTTCGAGCGCTCCCCAGAGGGTTCCGGCCGTCACGCCCTCGCCGCGTGCCGCCGCGAACGCCGCAGCGGTCCCGAGCGAGTGCGGGAGGTTCACGCGGTCGCCGACGGAGGCGAGCGCCTCGAGGCCGGCGCGGAAGTCGCCCACCGCGCGCTCCGGCTCCCCTGCAGCGAGCAGCCAGCCCGCGAGCTGGAGCAGCGTCAGTCCACACCACCAGACGGACCCCGCTGCCTGGGCGACTGCGGCGGCCTCGTGCGCGAGTCGGATCCCCTCTTCCAAGTCGCCGCTGCTCAGCGCGGCCGTCGCGAGGACGTTCAGCGCGATCGCCTCGTCACGCCCGTTCTCCCGCTCTCGATCGAGCGCGAGCGCGTCGCGCGCCAGCCGCACCGCGCGCTCGACGTCGCCGGCCTGGAGCGCCGAGATCGCGATGCGGTGCGCGACGTGCGAGGTCTGGTCCTCGTCGCCGGCTGCGCTGAACGCGGCGCGCGCTCGGACGTACTCCGGCTCCGCCAGGTCGGAGCGGCCGGTCATGTCGTAGGTTGCCGCGCGCAATCGGAGCGCGCGCGCCGTCACAAGGGGCTCGACGGCGTCCGCCCGCTCGAGCAGGGAGTCGACCCGCTCCCTCGCCCCGAGCGGATCGTTCGTCACCCAGTACATCTCCGACAGCCACATCAGCGTCAGCCCGAGCGCGGCCTCGCCGCGGTCGGTGGCCCACGCGAGCGCCAGGTCGACGTTCGGCCGCTCCTCCTGTGCGACCTCGATGCGCGGCGGCAGCGACACCTCCGGCCGCAGGCTCGCCTCGTCGAGAACCTTGCGGAGATGGTCGAGCAGCCGGCGCACGAGTCTGTCGCGCCCGGAGCGTCCGAGCCGTTCGCCCGCAAACTCGCGGATCGTCTCGAGCATCGCGAAGCGCCCGGACTCCCAGCGCCGCACGAGGCTCTTGTCCGCGAGCGACTGCAGGAGCTCCAGGTCGACCTCGCAGACGCGCTCTGCCGCCTCGAACGTCCAACCGCCACGAAAGACCGACAGCGCGGCCAGCAGCCGCTGCTCCTCCGGCGCCAGCAGCTCGTACGACCACTCGATCGTCGCGCGAAGCGTTCGCTGCCGCGCCTCGGCGTCGCGCCCGCCGCGCAGGAGGTCGAGCCGGCCGCCGAGGCGGTCGAGCAGCTGCGCAGTCGTCAGCAGCGCGGCCCGCGCCGCCGCCAGCTCGAGCGCCAGCGGCAGGTCGTCGAGGCGCGAGCAGAGCTCGTCGACCTGCTCGTCGGGCTCGAAGTCAGGCTGGCCCGCGCGGGCGCGGGCGACGAACAGCTCCCGCGCGTCAGCTCGCGCGAGAACGGGCACCGGGTAGACCTGCTCGCCCTCCACGCGGAGCCGCTCGCGGCTGGTGACGAGCACGTCGACCTGCGCACATGCGGCGAGCAGCGCCCCCACCTCGGACGCCGAATCGATCACGTGCTCCAGGTTGTCCAGCAGCAACAACAGGCGCCGGTCGCCGACGACCTGCTGGAGCGGTCCTCCGCCGCCGAGCGCGCGCGCTGCCGCAGGCGCCACCTCTGCCGCGTCCGTGACCTCGGCCAGCGGAACCCACCACACGCCGTCCGGGTAGAGATCCGCCACGGCGCCCGCGCTCTGCAGCGCCAGCCGCGTCTTCCCTGAGCCGCCGGGCCCGGTCAGCGTGAGCAGCCGCACCTCGGCACGGCCGAGGAGCTGCTCCACCTCCGCGAGCTCCGCCTCGCGGCCGAGGAACGTGCTCACAGGGATGGGGAGGTTCGTCCGGTAGAGGGTCTTCGGCGGCGGAAATTGGCCGTCGCCGGCCTGGAACAGCCGCTCGGGGGCGCTCAGGTCCTTGAGTCGGTGCTCGCCGAGGTCGAGCAGCCGCTCGGCCTGGTCGAGAGCCGCAGTCGCCGCCGACACGATCACCTGACCGCCGTGAGCAGCCGACGCGATCCGCGCTGCGCGGTGAACGTCCTGGCCGACGTAGCCCTCGTCCGTCAACAGCGGCGTGCCGGTGTGGATCCCCATCCGCACCGGAATCGCGAGCCGCTCTTGCGCCTCGGTCGCGGCCGCAAGCGCGCCCGGCGCGGTCGGGAAGGCGACGAAGAAGGCATCCCCCTGCGTGTCCACCTCGACGCCGTCGCGGCGTGCGAATGCCTCCCGCAGCACCTGCCGGTGCTCGGCCAGCGTCGCCGCGTACCGCTCGGCTCCGAGCTCGTGTAGCAACCGCGTCGAGCCCTCGATGTCCGTGAACAGGAACGTGACCGTGCCGGCGGGCAGTTCGCGCACGGATAGATGATCCGACAGAAGTCGCGCTTCGCCTAGCGGCGGTGCCTGAGCCACTTCGTCAGCTCGCCCAGCACGATCACGCTGAGGAAGACCAGGCCGACGACGAGCATCGCCCTGATCACGTCGAGGCCCTCCTCGGCAGCGGTCTTCGCGGCGAGCAGCATCGGCGCGATGCTAGCCGACACGAGTGCGGTGGAGGGCGATCGCGTGCTCGGCATCGGGGCCTGCCGACCATGCGACGCGCGTGTCCGCGCCTCGGCCGAGCGTGGCGGCTGTGGCGGCCCAGGCCTCGCCGTCTCCCGGGAGGCGGTCGGCGCGCAAGCGCGCGCAGAGCGAGATCAGCGCCGCGAGGTCGCTGACCGCCTGCACCGGTCCCGCCTCCGCGATGCGCACGAGCCCGTGTGCATACAGATAGTCCCCCAGCAAGAGCGCGGTGTCCGCGTCCCGCGGGTCGAACAGGCGCGGCCGTCCGTAGTGGAGCAGGTAGCCCTCGTAGATCGTCTCGAGCCCGAGCGCGTGCCGCGCCTCGCAGAGCGGCGAGAAGACCGGCTCGCGCTCGACCTCCTCGCGCAGCGCTTCACCCCAGAGCCGGCTCTCTTGTGCCGCCTCGCGGGCGATCGTCTCCCACACGTCGACCGCTACAGCCACGTCGCGAGCTCCTTCGTCCAGTAGGAGACGACGAAGTCCGCTCCGGCGCGCGCGATCGCGGTCAGCGACTCGAGCGCGGCCTCGCGCTCGTCCAGCCAGCCGCGGGCGCCGGCCGCCTTCAGCATCGCGTACTCGCCGGAGACGTTGTACGCGCCGACCGGCAAGTCGAAGCGCTCGCGCACGGCGCGCAGCACGTCGAGGTTCGGGAGCGCCGGCTTGACGAGCAGGACGTCGGCCCCCTCGGCGACGTCGAGCTCACATTCGCGCAAGGCCTCGCGCACGTTGGCGGGATCCAGCTGGTAGCCCCGGCGGTCGCCGAGCACAGGCGTCGAGTCGGCAGCTTCTCGGAACGGTCCGTAGAAGGCCGAGGCGTATTTGGCCGCGTACGAGACGATCGGCGTCTCGCCGTGCCCGTCCTCGTCGAGCGCGGTGCGGATTGCGGCGACTCGACCGTCCATCATGTCGCTCGGGCAGACCGCGTCCGCGCCCGCGGCCGCGTGCGAGACCGCAGTCCGCGCGAGCAGCTCGAGCGTCGCGTCGTTGTCGACCTGCTCGCCCTCCAGGACGCCGCAGTGACCGTGCGACGTGTACTCGCAGAGGCAGACGTCGGTGAGCAGCACGAGACTCGGGCTCGCCTCGCGCAGCGCACGTACGGCGCGTTGGACGACGCCGTCCTCGTCCCAGGCGCCGGTGCCCTCGTCGTCCTTCTCGTCCGGGATGCCGAAGAGGAGCACCGCCCGCACGCCGAGCCGCTCCGCCTCGCCGGCCTCGCCGATGAGATCGTCGACCGAGAAGCGGCCGAGCGCGGGCAGCGCGCCGTTCGGCTCGGTCGCCGGGCCGACGAAGAGGGGCAGGACGAAGTCGTCGAGGTCGAGCCGCGTCTCGCGCACGAGCGCACGCAGTCGGTCGCTCCGGCGCAGGCGCCGCAGCCGCGTCCTCGGAAACGCGCTCACGCCGACTCCGCGAGAGCGAGCGGGCGCCTCGGCGCGGACGCCCTATGCGAGCCCTCCGGCCAACCGCAGACGCGTAGCGTGTTCACGCCAGCAATCTACGCGCTCCCACGCGGGCGAGACAGCCGAAGATCCCGCCGAGCAGAAGCAGCCACAACCCTTCGCGCGCCACCTCCGCCCACGGGCTGAGGTCGTAGAGCGCGGCGCGGAAGAAGCGGACGGCATGGACGAACGGCAGGAGCGCGCTCGCCCAGCCCGCCGGCGGCACGACCTCGGGCGGGATCAGGCCGAGGAACACGATCGGCATCACGACGAGCAGCGCCACGAGCGACGCCGAGCGGCCCTCGCGCGCGAGCGCCCCGAGCAGCGCGCCGAGCGCGCCGAGCGCGCCCCCCGCGAGCGCGAGCCCCACCGCGAGCAAAGGCAGGCGCCGCCACGGCTCGCCGCCGGTCACGTCGCCGAATTGGATGATCAGCCCGAAGGCGATCGCGATCGCCAGCCCGAGCGCGATCGCCACCGCCGCCGCGAGCGCCACCTTCGACCAGACGAGCTGCCCCAGGCCGACGAGCCCGCGTGCGAGCCGGGCGACGACGTTTTCGTCCCGCTCGGCCGCCAGCGACCCGGCCGCGAGCAGCAGCGCGAGGAAGGTGATCGTGAGCCCGAGGGCATACGCCTCGACCTCCGCCGAGAGCGCCCAGGTGCGCCCCCGCCCCGGTGCTCGCACGAGCTCGATCGGATGCGCGGTCGAGCGCAGCGCGTCGCCGGTGTTCGCGAGCGCCAGCCGCGCGTCGTGAAGGAAGTCGAGCAGCGTGCGCGACCTCGGCGTCTGCGGTCCGGCCGCCAGCAGGCGCTCGGCCCGCTCGATTCCCAGCACCTGGATCGGCGAGCCGAGGAAGCTGGCGTCGCCGCCGCGCAGGATCAGCGTCACGAAGCGGAGGTTGCTCGCGATGTACGCGCGCTGCAGCTGGCGGTTGAGCGAGTAGACGAGCGCCTGCACCTGCTGCTCGACGCGGGAGGAGATGGTGCCGGTCGAGAGCTCGAGGCGCAGCTGCGGGCTCTTGACCATCCCGCGGAGCGTCGAGACGAAGCCGGGCGGCACCGTCACGACGGCGACGACACGTCCGTCGCGCAGCTGCCGCCCGGCCTCGTCGGCCGAGAGTCGCACGAGCTTCACGTTCTGGCTGACCTTCCGGATCGTTCGGTCGACGTGGAAGCGGTTGCCCCCGAGGACGACGGTCGACGGAAGGTTGTCCTCGTCGACGAATGCGACGCGCGGTTTCGAGCTCCCGTAGCTCGCCACCAACCCGACGAGCACCGCGATGGCGAGCGGGTACGCCAGCAGGACCCCGAGCAGGAGCGGCGAGCGCCGCAGGACGAGGAGGTCCTTGCGCAGGAGCAGGGCGACGCGGTTCATGCCGAGAGACTCTCGGGCGCCGAGCGGTCGTAGTCGGCGGCCGATCCGTCGAAGACGAGGCGGCCCTCGCTCAGCGCCGCGACGCGGTCGGCCACTCGCTCGAGCTCCTCGACGTTCTGCGTCGCGAAGACGATCGCGCCCCCACTCTCGCGGAGCGCGCCGACCCGCTTCCACAACCGCTGCCGCTGGCCCGGATCGAGCGCCGCGGTCGGCTCGTCGAGCAGGAGCACGTGCGGCGACCCGAGCAGCGAGATGGCGAGGTTCAGCCGCTGCCGGTTGCCGACGGAGAGGTTGGCGCTCGGCTCGGCCTCGCCGGGCAGCTCGAAGGCGTCGAGCAACGCGGCCACTGCCGCCGGCGCGTCGTGCTCGCCTTCGAGACGCGCGAAGAGCTCGAGGTTCTCGCGGGCAGAGAGGCGCCCGTACTGCGCCGGTCGCTGCGGCGCCCAGCCGACGCGCACGCCCTTCCGTCGCTCGACCCGGCCGGCGCTCGGCCCCAGCGCTCCGGCGAGCAGCGCGAGCAGGGTCGACTTGCCGGCGCCGTTGGGACCGACTAGCGCGACCGCATCGCCGTCCCAGAGCTCGAGGTCGACCGGCTGGAGCGCGCTCGTCCGACCGAAGCTGCGGGCAGCGCCGCGGGCGGCGAGGAGCGGCGTCAACGGCTGGCCGCCGCCGGCGGATCGGCCGGTGGCACGGGTGAGACCGGTGGGGCGTCCTCGAGCTCGACCTCCGTCACAGCCGCGCCCTGCCACGGCTCGAGCGCGAGCCGCTCGCCGAAGAACTCCCAGATCGCCCGTCCTGCCGCCAGCAGCGGCAGCGCCACGAGCGCACCCGGGAGGCCGTAGATCTCACCGCCGGCGAGCAGGCCGAAGATCACGAGCAGCGGGTGGAGCCGCAGCGCGCTACCCATCACGTTCGGGACGACGATGTGGCCCTCCACCTGGTGTATCGCCAGGAAGAGCAGCCCGACCCAGATCGCCGAGACGGGATGCACGACGAGCGCGTAGACGAACGGCGGGATCGCGCCGAGCCAGGGTCCGACGTACGGGATCAACTCGGTCACCGCAACCCACGCGCCGAAGAGCACCGCGTAGCGGTCGGCACCCGGGACCCAGCCGAGCGTGCCGAGCACCCACATGCCGAGGCCGGCGCTCGTCCCGATGATCAGCGAGAGCAGGACCTGGCCGCGGACGTAGCTCGCCAGCGAGTGCTCGATGCGCGTCAACAGCGGCTCCGATCCCGGGCCCGGCGGGAAGCGCCGGTCGACGACGCGCGCGAGGCGCGGCATGTCGAGCAGCATGTAGATCGAGACCACGATCAGCAGCACGAGCGCGAACAGGAACTTGACCGTCCCGATCGCGGCGCCCTCGACGAAGTCGATCACGTCCCCGGTGTAGCGGGTGACGTCCTTCTTGCGGATCTGCTTGACGAGATCGTGCCCCTGCTTCTGAACGTCCACCCCACCGAGCCGGTGCGTGTCGAGCCAGTGCTGGAAGCGATCGACGTCACGATCTGCGTCCGCGCGGGCGGGGTGTCCGTGGACGGCCGTAAAGTAGTCGTTGACCCGGTTCGCGCTCGACTTCGTCTGGTCGACGACCACCGAGCCGAGCGCGATCCCGGCAGCAAGGAGGATGGCGAGGAAGCTGAGGTACACGAGCGCGACGCCGAAGCCACGCGGGATCCAGACGCGCGTCAGCGTCCTCACGATCGGGTTCAGCAGAAACGCGATCAGCGCCGCGACGAGGAAGAGGAAGACCACGTGACGCGCCGCGCCGGCCAGGACCCACAGGAACAGCAGCAGCAGCGGCAGGCCGACGAGCTGAATCCAGCGCGGGATCTCGATCTTCGCGGCCCCGGCGGAAGGCCCGGCCATGTCGGGCATCGTACCTCCCGCGTCGTACCCCTTCGACCGCGTCCGTGGGAATGGGACTTCGGGACCGAGGGAGCACTCGCCCTGGAGCCGAGACCGGTCTCTTTGCAGGAGGAGGCGACCTCGGTTACCGTGCCGCCGATGCCACGCGCCTCCGCGCATGCGAGGCGGCGACGGACGGAGACGGCTGTCGCGCGCCGCAAGAGGCGATTGGCGGGACTGGTCCTGCTCGCCTCGGTCGCGCTGATCACGTTGCTCCTGACCGCTTTCGGGTCGGGCGGCGGTCGCGCGGTCCGCGCCGCGTCGCCCGCACCCGCGACGCGGCTGCTGCCGGCAGGTCCCCCGAAGCCGCAGGTCGTCGCGCTGCAGGGGTCGATCCGCCTGATGCTGCCCGTCTCGCGGCTGACGGCGATCGGCTACCACGCCTCGGCCGACGGCGCGCTCGCGCTGCGGCCCGTCGGACGGCAGCTGAATCAGGGGCTCGTCGGGCGTGTCGCGCGCAGCCTGTTCGGCAGCGGCGCGAACGGATTGCGCTACTACGTGCTCGGCGGCGACGGGCCGGCGACGGCGTCGCTCGACGTCGGCGCGCCTCCCGGCACCGACGTCTACGCCCCGGTCGACGGCAAGGTGGTCGGGATCACGCCCTACGTCCTCGCCGGCAAGCACCTGGGCGCGCGGATCGACATCCAGCCGAGCGGCAACCCGTCCGTGGTCGTCTCGCTCACCCACCTGCGCCCCGACCCGTTCCTCACCGTCGGCTCGAACCTCGCCGCAACGACGTCGAAGGTCGGCACGGTGCTCGACTTCGCCAAGGTGGAGCATCAGGCGCTCGCCAGGGTGACCCAGGACGCGGGAAACCACGTGGCGATCGAGGTCCACCCCGCGACGCTGACGCTCCCTTAGCGGTCCTGAGAATCCTCTTCATCGCGGACGTCTTCGGGACACCCGGGCGGAAGGCGGTGGAGGAACGGCTCGCCGGCCTGCGGGAGGAGCTGGAAATCGGCTTCTGCGTCGTCAACGCCGAGAACACCGCCGACGGGGCCGGGCTGACGCCGCGCCTGGCGGAGCGGCTGCTCGCGGCGGGCGCCGACGTGCTCACGCTCGGCAACCACGTCTGGCGGCGACGCGAGCTCGCGCCGTACCTGGAGTCCGCCGAGCGGGTCGTTCGACCTGCGAATCTCGCGTCGAGCTCGCCCGGCCGCGGGCTGGCGGTGGCGCAGGCGGAGGACGGTACCCCGATCGCGGTGTTGAACCTGCAGGGCCTGCTCTTCATGGCGACGCCGACGAGTCCGTTCGAGGTCGTCGACGAGCTCGTCGAAGAGGCGCGCGCGGCCGCGAAGGTCGTGCTCGTCGACTTCCACGCTGAGGCGACGAGCGAGAAGGTCGCGCTCTCGCGCGTGCTCGACGGCCGCGTCACCGCGGTCTTCGGCACGCACACGCACGTCCAGACGAGCGACGCGCGCGTGCAGCCGGGCGGCACCGCGGCGATCACGGACGCAGGCATGACCGGCCCGCACGATTCCGTGATCGGCGTGAAGGCAGAGCTCGCGATCGGCCGGATGCGGACCGGGATGGGCGTCCGCTTCGAGCCGGCGGACGGCGGCGTGCGCATTGAGGGCGCGCTTGTCGAGTGCGACGCCGAGGGCCGCGCGATCAGCTGTGAGCCGCTGCGCGTGCCGGTGCCGTGAGGACGACGAGCAGCGTGACCAGCACGAGATCGCGCGCGAGCAGCACCCAGGAGGGGAACGACTCGAACGCGACCAGGTCGAAGTAACGGATCGGGAACCACACCTGCGTCAGCAGGAGCGCGAGGCCGAGGAGCGCCGACGCGACGAGCCCGCGGCGGCCGCGGACGAGCGGCACCAGGGGGATCAGCCAGATCAGGAACTGCGGCGAGAGCACCTTGCCGAGAGCGACGAACGCGACGAGCGAGGCCGCGGTGTACCGAACGAGCCGCTCCGGGGTGGCCGGTCCGCGCGCAGCTCCGATCCAGATCGCGAGCAGGACGATGACGAGCAGCCCCGTCGAGGCCGTACCGACGGCGTCGGCCAACGAGCCGGCGAGGTTCTGCGAGCCACGGCTCGTGTCCAGGGTGAGGGCGAGCCCGCCTGCGTGGTGTGCCGCGAGCAGCAGCGCCGAGCCCAAGCTCTCGAGCTGCAGCGGACGGGTGGTCTGGCGCACGATGCTCTCCCAGACGCCGTGCGGCGCGAGGACGAGAAAGGGCACGACCACGACCACCGTCACCGCGACCGCCGAACCGAGGCAGAGCAGCGCCTCGCGCCGCCCGCGCGTGCGCCAGACGTACACGAACGCGGGCGGCAGCACGACCGCCGGAAAGGCCTTGGCTGCAACGGCCAGCCCGAGGGCAGCGAAGCCGAGCCGCTCGCGCCGGGCGAGCACGGCGGCGAGCCCCGCCACGGTCAGGGCTGCAGGCCACAGGTCGTAGCGGTAGAGGATCACCGATCCGAACGCGAGCGGCGCGAGCGCGAAGAAGCCGAGCGCGGCGGCCACTCGCTCCGTGCTCGCGCCGAGCGAGCGCAGGGCCGATGCCATCGCGGCGAGCGCGCCGACCCCGCAGAGCGCCATCAGGAGCTGGAACTCGCGGTTGTAGATCGAGAAACTCGGCCTGCCGAGCGCCGGCAGCGCGAATGCGGGCAGCGCCCCCGGCGGGTACTCGACCGAGAAGTCGCGATAGGGCACGCGCCCCTCCACCATCGCGTCGCCGTACCGGTGGTACTCGGCGGTGTCGAGGATCAGGGCGTGCTGATACCAGCCCCAGTGGAGCAGCGTCAGCGCGACGAGGAAGAGGCCCGCGGCTCCGACGAGGAGCCGCCGCTCACTCGGCGCCGACCAGCTCTTGGCGAGGACGCTCAACAGGTGCTCTGACCGTGGCGCGCAGCGGCTCCACCGCCGGTGCGAGCACGGCAAAGGCAGCGAAGGGGAAGAACCACGGCAGATAGAGATAGAACCAGTGCGTCAGGACGAGCTGGAAGCCGAGCAGCAGTGCAGCGGTGAGCGCGGCGAGTTGCAGCGGCGACTTGCGCCTGGGCACGAAATAGAGGGCGAGGGCGGCGACGGCGAGCAGCCCCTCGAGAACCCACTGGAGCACGTGCAGGTCAGGCAGCCCCGCGTCGTACTGCTGCCAGTCCCAGAGCGAGAAGGGCGAGTCGCGGCCGATCTGCCAGCCGAGCGTCCGGTCCCAGAAGACGTGCGCGGCATGGGCCGGGTTCGGCTCGAGCAGCAGGATGGAGAAAGCGGCGACCGTCGCGGCGACGAACCCGGCTGCGAAAAGCAGCGTCGGACGCAGCCGCCGCTCCGGGTACGACGCCCACAGCGGCACGAGCAGCAGCGGCGCGAACTTCGTCCAGCCCGACAGCGCCACGCACGCGCCGCGCGCCGCAGGCCAGGTCGCGAGCCAGAAGCCCCAGATCAGGAAGAGCGGCGGCAGCGCGTCGTTCGTGTTCGAGCTCGAGACGTACTGCGTGAACGGGTACGACACCCACGCGAAGGCGAGCGTCACCGCGAGGCGCGTACCGCCGAAGCGCAGCCCGACCAGCGCTAGCCCCACCACGCAGAGCAGGTCGAACGCGATCGACGCGAAGTGGGCAGCGGGCAGGTCGTCCCACTTGCCGGTCCAGCCGAGCGCGAGATAGCCGGGCAGATACGTCTCGTAGGCGGCCGGTCCGTAGGTGTCGCCCTGCGGGTTCGCAGACTCGCACCGGCCGTTCGTCTGGATCCGCTCGCGCGTCTCGCCCTCGCTGTCGCTCGGCCCGCATGCCTCGCCGAGCTCGACCGGAAAGTGGCCGTACGGCGATTGCCCGTTCGCGATCCGGTTCGCGCCGATCACGCCGGAGTAGCCGACGTCGATCACGTTCGAGGCCCGGACGTTGAGCCCGAGCCGGAAGCCCGCGGCGAACACGGTCGCCGCCGCGAGCACCCACACCGGCCACACCGGGACCGCACCGGTTCCGAGTCGTCCGCGCCACGCGCTCCAGGACATGCGGCCGAGCAGGTAGAGGAGCGGCGGGTACGCGAGCGGGACGCTCGTGAAGATCTCCCCGCGATTGAAGAACCAGAGCGAGACGCTGAAGGAGAGGAGCGCGAGCAGGTCCAGGTTCCGCAGGCTGAGCGGCCGCCGCAGATCCCCGAGCCCGAGCAGGAAGAACGCGCAGAACGCGAGCCACACCGGCGCGCTGTTGACCTCGCGGCCGCCGAAGGCGCCGTCGTAGCCGCGGGCCATCTTCCACGCCACCTGCGGCCCGGTCCACGCCTCGGCGACGGCGCCGCTCGTGTCGTCGACCTTCCCGGTGGCGACCTCGCCCGCCGCTCCCGCCCAGACGTTGACTCGCCAGACGTGGGCGTCCTCATCGAAGATCGCGTCGGTCTGCCACGTCCGGCGCGGATAGTGGTGCAGCCAGGCCGCGACCTTGTGACTCTGGAGGAAGATGCGCTTCGCCTGCGTCTCCGTCAGCCGCTTCGCCGGAGGACCGACCGGCTTCGGGAACCCGGGCGCGGCGAGCGCCGGCCCCGCCAGCAGGAGACCGACCGCGGCCGCGAGGAGGGCGCGCCTCACCTGCTGGAGCCTAGCGCCGGCTTCTGAACGACCAGAGCTTGTTGCCGACGAAGTTCAGGGGTGTCACGAGGATGATGGCGATCGCCTGCGAGACGACCTTGCCCCAGCCGAACCAGTCCAGGAAGACGAGCAACCAGAGCTGGTTCACGACGAGCGCGGTAACCGAGACGACGAGGAAGCGCGCGCCCTGCTGACCAAAATGCCCTTTCTGGTCGGCGAACGTCCAATGGCGGTTCCACCAGTAGTTGTTGGCGGCGGAGATGACGAACGAGATCAGTGCGGCCGTATGCGCTCCGAGCCCGAGCAGCAGCGTGTAGACGACCAGGTTGATGACGTAGCCGCTCGCTCCGACCGCCGAGAACTTGGCGAGCTGCACCCAGTTGTGCGACCGGCTGAGCGCCCGGCCGGCGCGCGTGCGCGAGACGGTTGCCCGGGAGAAGCCCATCGGCGCGCGAGCGTACCGGTTCGCGCTCAGCGCGACCGCGCGCGGGCGCGCCCGCCGGGCAGCACCGTCCCGTCGAGCGGCGCACGCCGCACGCCGTTCGGCTCGCGCAGCACGAGCTCGACGATCGACCAGTCCGGTCCCAGCACGACGTCTGCGAGGGTCGCGCCACGCCCGACCGCCGACCCGCGCAGCTCTTTCAACGCGCGGGCCTGCAGGCGGTAGAAGGAGTCGTCGCGCAGGTCGAGCAGCACGAGCGGCGAGGCAGCCTCGACGTGGTCGACGCGCACGGTCGCCGCCGAAAAGGGCAGGAACCGGTGATTCTCGTCACCGCAGAGGACGTCGAGCCCGAGCGCCTGAGGCTCGCGCGGATGCAGCAACACGTCGACAGCCTGGCCGAGCTGGATGCCGTGCACCCGGACCGGCCGCCGCAACAGCTCGTCTCCAGTGAGACCCCTCACCGGTCAGAGCTGGTGCCCGACCAGTTGAGGCTTAACCGCCGGGCGCGAAGCCCTCTTCGCCGACTAACGGGACGAAGCGACACGGCACCGAATGCACGACCGCAGGGCCTTCCGGGCTCCGGACGATCAGCTCGAGCCGCTGCGCGCGCTGGCCGCCGACGGGGACGACGAGCCGACCGCGCGGGCGGAGCTGCTCGTACAGCGTCTCGGGGAACGCAGGCGCGGCGGCCGCGACTGCGATCGCGTCGAAGGGCGCGAGATCGGGAAGGCCGAGCGTGCCGTCTCCGATTCGCACCTGCACCTCAGGGTGACCGGCTTCGGCGAGTGCCTCGCGCGCGCGCTCGGCGAGGTCCGGGATCCGCTCGATCGTCACCACGTCGGCGCCGAGCTCGGCCAGCACCGCCGCCTGGTAGCCGGAGCCCGTCCCGACGTCGAGTACCCGTTCGCCGGCGCGCAGGGAGAGTGCCTCGGCGATGCGCGCGACCATGTACGGCTGCGAGATCGTCTGGTCGTGGCCGATCGGCAGCGCCGCGTCGGCGTATGCGCGCCGCCGCTCGTCCTCCGGGAGGAACAGCTCGCGCGGCACCCGCCCCATCGCCTCCAGCACGTTCTCGTCGACGATGTCGCGGCCCCGCAGCTGCCGCTCCACCATCCGGCGGCGTGCCTCCGGCGGGTCAGGCCGCATCGGCGTACGCCGGGAGCTCGACACCGAAGTGCGCGAGCGCGACCGGCGCGAGGTCGACGATCCGCCTCGGCTCCCCGTCGAGGCCGACCGTAAGGATCGGCACCTCGGAATCGCCGGCTTCGAGCGAACCGTGGCTACCACCGCCGAGGTGGCTGCGGCCGGCGAGGTCGGTCAGCTCGACCCCCAGCGGCGGCGAGACCAGCAGCTCGCCGGCGTTCGGGTTCGCCAGCGCCGCCCACGCCCGCTCGAGAGCGTCGGGCTGGTCGAGCAACGCGGCGTCGCCGCTCGTCGCCCACCCGCCGGCGGCGGGAGCGAAGCGCAGCTCTTCGCCGCCGCGCCGTGCGACTGCCTCGGCGCCCTCGCGGTAGAGCACGACCTCGGCGGCCGGCGAGCCGTCGAGCCTGCGCGCGAGCTCGTCGGCGTCCTCCCGGCACGCCGGCAGGCGGTAGACCATCCCCGCCCGGTTCGAGGCGGTGACGAGGACGCCGTCGACGTCCCCCAACGAAGACTCGAGCGAGACGGCGCGGTCGACGCGCGTCTGGCCGTGGTCGGAGCAGACGGCGATCGCGTAGCGCTCGAGGAACTCGTCGGGTCCGCCGGCGGCCTCGATCAGCGCACCGAGCGCGGCGTCGCTGCGGGCGAGCGCCTCCTGACTCCCGCCGGGCCCGAGCACGTGGGACGCGTAGTCGTAGTCCGGAAGGTAGTAGACGAGCAGGTCGAAGCCGTCACGCGTCACGAGCCAGCGGCCGACGTAGGCCGCGTACGCGTCGATCGAGCCGGTCGAGCGGCCGAACACCGCGACCGGCGCGCCCGTCACCTCCGACTCGAAGAGGCTATAGAAGAAGAACTCGCGCGGCCCGTAGGCAGGACGGGTCAAGCCGGGCACGAGCGGCACGTGCGGGGTGCGGCCTCGGTAGCAGGTGATGTTCACCGCCGCGGTCGTCAGGCCGGCGTCCTCGAGGGCCTCGTACAGCGTCACCGCGTCGCGCCCGAGGTGCTGCTCGTTCATGTTGAAGATCGCGTCGAGGATCGAGCGGCGCGCACCGGCCGCGCGGATC
>Ga0126314_10000542_pt1 | contig 18123 bp, 18 predicted proteins | sample Plot105B_FD_92535 | JGI IMG/M metagenome (GOLD analysis project Ga0126314, IMG submission 92535) | Serpentine soil microbial communities from UC McLaughlin Reserve, CA, USA - Plot105B | ecosystem: Environmental > Terrestrial > Soil > Grasslands | place: USA: UC McLaughlin Reserve, Lake County...
CGAAGGCGCTGCCCCACCCTTCGCTCCCTGCCTTGCAATCCGGGCCTCGGCTGCTAGGATTGCTGAGCCTTCACGGGCCCGTAGCTCAGTCGGGAGAGCGCCGCCCTCGCATGGCGGAGGTCAGGGGTTCGAGTCCCCTCGGGTCCACTCCGAAACCGCTTGTCTACGCGGCTCTGGTCGTTCTCCGCGCCTAACCAAATTATCAACACATATAGCTTAACACAGCCTCGTAGGGGTCGCGTGGGGGTCGGGCTGGGGTCAACTCAAGCCCCCTTCGTTAGTTCCTGCAATCGCTCCAGCTTCTCCTGTAACTTCTCCGCCTGCTCGTCTCTACCTGCCCTCCTGTGTTCGGCAATCTCTCCGGGCCATGCGGCTAGTGCTGCTTCCGGCGTCCTGTGCTCCCCAAGATGCACAAGCACTTCCTGGGTGGGCTTACCTTCCTCGTTGCGATAGGACCGAACCAACTGGAAGTAATCGTGCTTTCTGCTCCTGATGCGTCGGACGTAGATTGCGCTCCTTCTTGTAGTAACTGATAATCAGTTTCTACAACATATCACTTTCTGCCGTGATGGGCAAGCTAGAGAGTAGCTGATTGCGTGCGGGTGAAGCGGGTGAGGCACACGATGGTCACGCCAGTGCTCTTAGGTGACGTTCACCGAAATATAGTGCAGGAGATCCTCGGCCACGCCCGGATCTCAATGGCGCTTGACACCTAATCCCACGTGCTCCCGGCATGTAGCAGAAGGCTGTCGAGGCGCTGAACGATATGCTGAGCTAGAACGACTCAGCAGAACTCCGCAAATTGAGATTGGCCGGGTATAGTTGGGTAAAGCCTAGGAGCGTCAGCTAGCGGGTCTTATCCGTTCTCTTCCGGGTCATGTCCCAACTCTATGAGCGCCTCCTTAAGCTCAGCTCCTTTGTCCGGCAGTTGCTCTCGTGCGTCCCATACTCGCTGTAGTCACTCAAGAGCCTCCTCATGCCTTTCCAGCTCAGCTAAGGCTATGCCCTTCTTGTAGAGGGCATCGGCATCCTCTGGTCTTAGCTGTAGCGCTGCATCGTAGGCTTTGATGGCTTCCTCATAGCGTTCCAGATCTGCCAGCGCATTTCCCTTCTTGTAGAGAGCATCGGCATGGTCGGGCTTTATCCCTAGTCCTGCGTCGTAAGCCTCTATGGCCTTCTCCGGGCGTCCCGCATAGGCGGGGCTTATCTCTAGTGCGGCGCGGTAGGCTTCAATAGCCTCCTCGTGGCGTCCCAACAGTGCCAGCGCAAAGCCCTTGTTGGCGAGGGCAGGGGCATAGTCGGGCTTTATCTCTAGTGCCGAGTTGAAGGCCTCTAGGGCTTCCGCGTGGCGTCCCAGGTTCCCCAGCACCTTTCCCTTATTGTGGAGGGCGGGAGCATAGTCGGCCTTTATCTCTAGTGTCGAGTTGAAGGCCTCTAAGGCTTGCTCGAACTGTGCGTAGGTATGGCTGTAAGAGATCCCAAGGTACAGCAAGCCCTCAGAATCCCCTACGCTTTCGAGCACATCTGCTAACGCCTCGAAGTCCTCAAGGGGAGTTCTGCCTGGCGCATAGGTTACGACATATTGCAGGTAAGCAGGTTCCGGTTCAACGCGGTCGCGGCTTACGGATTGCAAAAAGGACTGCTCTGCTAGAAAACGCAGTTGGTCCCTCAGGTGGATCCCCTGACGCTCGAATAGGTCCTCGTCCTCTAGAACCGCCTTGAGCCGATCTCGCCTCAATGTCGGTATGCCTGCAGCTACCAACAACTTCAGCCCCCGCAAGATGTCTTGCTGTTCGTAGGATAAGCGATCGAAGCGAGCCTTCATATCCCGCATGGGTTCTTCCATCACTATCTGCCCTAGGGAAGGTAATTCTTCCCAACGGGGATCGTCTCGCCTCTTCCCGATGCTCTCAGCCAGTCGCCCTTTGTCTTCCGAACTCGCTTCGATTAGGAACAGCTTCAGTGGAATCGTATCGTAAAACGATCCCAAACTTTGCTTGTCTGCGTTTCTTACCGAGATGAGGTCAGATCCATCCCGGCAAGTTGAGGCTACAGCCCACGACGACGCGTGCTCTCTCAGCCTCTCTACGAAAGCCTGCAGGTTGAGCGTGTCCTCCTGTGCATACTTGGTCAGATCGTCCAGCAGTAGGACAACCTTCTGATCCTTTAGCAGCAGTGAAAAATCTCTGTCGTCGGGAACCGTCTCATAGGGGTGGGGTGTTGTCACTAGGTAACCCTCCATGCTCTTGACAATCTCGAAGAGGGTGCGGCTCTTGCCGTCCAGAGGCGGTCCCAACAACACGAAGCCTCGGCCTTCTTGGAGGAGGCGGGCCAAAGCATTCTCGCCGTATAGAGGTTGCGTATCTACCTCGGTGCGCTGTTCGTAGCGGATGGCTAGGCGGGGGATATAGGTCTCGAAGAACGGACGCCTCTCCTGGGAAACGGGCTGTCCCGGCTCCCGTCTTTGGTAGCCCAGGTCCTCGGGAAGCAGCTGCGAGGAGGGCTTGAGCAGCTTGAACTTCTTGCGCGCTGCCTTAAGGCGCTGTTGGGATTGCTCACGATCTTGGTAGATACGCTGGTCACGGCGTGCCAGAAAGGTTAGGGCAGCTAGCATCAAGAGCACCAGCCCCACCCAGATGCCGTAGTTACCAAGGAAAACCAACGCTGGCTTCCAAGGTGCACAGCCCGTACCCAAGAGAAGGCCTTTCAAGCAGTCACTAGCAAGGGGCAGACCTACACCCCCCAAGAGGAGTACTATCCACAACCACTTCAAGGGCCGGTACAGTAAACGCATGATCCAGACTCCCAACCCAACTATAGCTATGAGAGTTACAGCGGTCAATGAGGAGCCAGGCTTAAACCTGTTTTCGCGCCTTGCGAATGGCCATCTGCGTGCTGCCCGGCGTGCAGGAGAGGGCCGTTAGCGCTAGCAGTGTAATGTTGGCTGAAGAGGTGAGCAAGGAGGAGAACCGCAGTTGTAGAATAGGCAGAATAGAGCATACAAGTGAATACTCATCGAGAGTGGCACGGGAGTTGCTGGCCCTAGGAAGCGCCTGGCAACCTGGTTTTTGGATGGCTAAGGTGCCTGTCGGAGAAGATGAGGCTCTTGGTGAGAACAACCAAGTGTCTCAGTAGGATACCCCAAGAGAGGCTATTCTACATTGCTGGACTGCTGATTCTGAGATGCGGACTCCGCCTCGCCAGTAGAAGGAGTGAAAAGTAGCGGTGGAATTGAGTCCGAAGAGGTCGTGGCGAGGGAAAGGTGAGCACTTGCGTAGCCAGCGCCGCGCTCGGGTACGGACGCCCCGTAAGATAGCCGCTACGCTCAAGGTAGAGCCCAGCGAGATAGTGCTCGAAGAGGGGAACTGTGCGAGGGTGATGTGTTGTGACTACACCCGATGATGCCAAATTCTGGGAAGACCGGGGGATCAACCAGGAGATCAAAGAGAAACGCCCTTACAAGCGTTGGAGGATCAACCCGCGAGACGTTAGCGCGGTAGAAGCCGAGTACGACGCGGAATGTTTCAGCGGCGGGCAGAGGGCGTTTATTAACAAGGTCGTGAATCAAGGGGATGGGCTGCTTATCATGCGCCATCCGCCGGTGATGGACGCCAAGCAATACCCTTACATCTACGCTGAGCTACGCCCCGACAAGCCCGCCACGACCACGGTTCGCAAGCACTGGCATGGATACGGAGAGCCGCCCGCTGACCTTCCCGACTGGTACACCTACAACCCGGAGGACATGGAAGATCACATAAAGCGGGCTAAGGATGATCACCGGGATAAGGCCAACGATGACGAGTATCTAGGAGACCACTTCGGCGTCAATACCGAAGAGGTACACAAGCACCGGCACCAAGCAAAATATATCTTTCCGTCTTCGGGGACCTACAAGGTGGTGAAAGAGCACAATCACACTTGGATGGATCAGAGGATAGCGAAGGCGCAAGAAGCCGCGAAGCAGGCGAAACCGCATACGAAAGAGGCGCGAGAGCGCGCCCGTAAGCTCAAGAGAGCGCAAGATGTTTACGAATCGCACATAGCCAAAAAGCATAAGGGCGAGCCTGAGGAGCAGATACAGGAGGCGCTGACCAAGAAGCACCCGCACACCCGGACGTACAAAGACAAGAAGCAGAATTTCGCTGCCCGGATAGACATCCATCCGCTGGCCCTTGAGAAATTCGAGGGCGCGGAAGTGATCTATTTCGCGCTTGAGGGGTGCTTAAAGGCCGACTCTATTTTGAGCGCGGGTGCGCCCGTCCTCTCTGTTCCTAGCGTGACGCTGTGGCTTACGCCCGAGCTAGAAGACCCTGCCTTCCGGCTAAAGTATCTACACAGGAGGATCGTGGTTATCGTGCCGGATGGCGACTGGCGCGAGAATCACCGGGTGATAACTCAGAGCTTGTTTCTACAGACTTATCTTAAATACTACGGCATCCCCGCTGTTGTGGCTTCTACTCCGGGCGCGATATATGAGGCGAGCGGCCACAAAGTCAAAGGGGTGGACGACTTTCTAGGGCTCGGGAAAGGCAAGCTAGAGGACATGGAGGCTGTCGAAAAGCGAGTACCCTACGAGTTGATTCGGGATACCGTGGTGGACATGGGCGGTCGGATCGATAGCGTCAAGCGAGACATACTGGTTTTGAGCGCGCTTATCGCCCATTCCCGTAGCGGCGTGATAAGTGTTCCTTACGCCACGCTCGCCCGAATCATGTTGCTGCACGGTACCCGTGCTCCGCACCCAGCCCGGACTTCGAAATTCCCCGTGGCGGGTTCTGCCCGCTCCGAGAGTCTTGACAAGGAGGCGAGACAGGTCAGACGCTCTATTGAGAATCTCGCCGCCCATGGCATTCTCACTGTTAAGGGCAAGCTCACTACGGAGATGGACCCTTGGACTTACCAGATGGACTGGATGAAGAGGCCGACCTTTATCCTAGCCCCCGAATTTTACGGCGAGGACGACGTGACGCGCCTTGGGGATGTTGAGATACCGACGCTCCGCCGGGAAGCGTTGCTAGCAGACATCCTCAGGGATACGCAGCAGACGGCGTCCAAGAGGGCGGCGGGGCGATAACCCCTAAGCGAGACCACGAAAGGCGAGATGGCGTAGAAACACTGCGTAAACACTGCATAAACATCCCCATAGAAAGAACTCGATCCTGGCGGTAATTCCAAGTATCAGAATGGAGTAAATGCTTCTCTACTGCGGTGTTTGTCCGATTTTGAGGGCGATTTCGCAGTATTAGGGGGGAGAGGGGCAAAACGCCTCCCCCTTACAGTGTGGGCGGACCTTTGCCGGCGGGTGTCTCGTGCACCAACACGAGCCCCGCCATCATTAGCGTGCTCTGGACTGCCTGAAATGAAAGCAAGCCATTATAGAAATAGAGGACAGCATGTACATTACATAACTATACAAAGTATGGGTCCCCGGTTGGTTGGTCGCCTGCGGGAACCCCAAGAGATGCAAGCCCTTACGGTGAAGGACTCTTATGATTCAAAATACCACACAGAACCCTAAACTCCAGGAAATAATCAAACACTCCACCATAGGCGGGAAGCGTTGCCCTGTGTTCCCCGTCCATTACGTCAGTGATGACGGCTCTTGCTCTTGCGCTAACTCAGGCTGCGAGAGTTCGGGCAAGCACCCGGTCTTCAAGTGGCGGGGCGTGCACGTAGCCCCAAACGGCTTCAAAAGCGCCACGAGGGACGATGCGAAGATAGCGGAGTGGCTGGATCTTTTCGAAGACGAGCCATTCAACTGGGGCATGGAGCCCGAGTGCGTGATAGACGTGGACCCTAGACACGGCGGCATGGAGAGCATCGACGCTCTACAGAATGAGATAGGACCAATCACATACGGGTACATGGTCGAGACACCGTCAGGCGGGTATCACATCTATTACCTCAGACCTGCTGGGGTTCAGATCAAGAACAACAACGACGGTAAGTTACTTGGACCGGGTATAGACGTAAAGACCGCGGGTGGTTACGTCCTTATTCCGCCTTCTGCCAATAACGGCAAACCTTACTCCTCTGTGGGGGATCCTGGGAACGTGTTCGAGTTACCTGCAGCCTTGGTCCTCAAGCTGGCCAATGGCTCTAAGAACAACGGTACGCTTATCCATCCCTATGCGGAGAGCCCTCGCCACAACTTTGTGCGGACTTTAAACGGGGTGCCCGAAGGGGAGCGCGACAACACGCTCTATAGCTATGCGTGCTCTTTGCAGGCCCGTGGTTATCCATATGGAGAAGCGTCGGTCTTGATCCACAACGCTGCCACCAACTGCCTCCCTCCGTACGACAGCGCCAAGGTGGATGACATGATAAGGCGCGTATACGGCAAGTATGGCGACCCGCCGAGCTGCGACGGCCACAGTCAAAAGAACGGCATGCTGCTGGCAGAGAGCGAGCTGCGGGACGCGTTTCTTGAGCGCGCCAAGGGGAGGCTAGTCAGGGGTTTAGGCAGCTTCCTCGAATACGAGAATGGTTACTGGAAACGCGGGGATATCCTCCTTGCCGAACGACATGCCCAGGAGACTCTAGAGGATCTGGGTATACCCGTACAGGTTCGCAGCGTTGAGAAGATGGTACGCCTTGCTAAGCCCTATATGGGAGTGTCGGATACCATATGGGATAGGGAGCCCTACAAGCTTGTCTTGGGCAACGGCACCTTTGACCTCGAAAGCGGGGAGCTGGAGCCACACAATCCCGAAAACTACATCACCGCCGCAGTACCCTACGACTACGACCCAGACGCCACCGGACCCACCTGGGATGAGTACACACTCTATCTCACCAACGTCTTAGGGGAAGAGACCGTAGAATTCATAAGGGAGTATTTCGCTTACTGCCTCACTGCGGATTCCTCGCATGAGCTGATGGTATTCCTAACTGGCGATCCCGGTAGCGGTAAGTCTACCTTGCTCGCTGGTGCGGAGACGATGCTAGGGGAGGACCTACACACCTCGCTCTCTCTAAAGAAGATCCAGGAGAGGTTCGGGCGCTCCAAGATCGTCGGCAAGAGGCTCATAGTCTCCCCCGAGCTGCCTTCGATGGCCCTTTTGGAGACCGAGATGATTGACGCTTTGATCTCCGGCGAGGCTATAGATATTGAAGAGAAGAACAAGCCGAGCTACGACTACGCTCCCGTAGCCAAAGTGATTCAGGCTTGCAACGACATGCCCGTAGTGCCAAACCCGCGCCAGGGTTTGAATCGCCGCGTTGTAGTAGTCTCCTTCCCGCCGCTCATTGGCAAGCCCCGAAAGGAGCTAAAGGAAACCATACGCCGGGAGGGTCCATACATTCTTAATTGGGCGCTCGAAGGATGGCCGCGTCTTAGGGAGCGAGGTTGCTTTGAGATCCCCAAGGCTATCCGGCGCGATACGGAGACCTGGAAACATGAGAACAACACAGTTGCGGTATTCCTCGAAGAGTGCCTTGAGGATGGTGCCTACCGGATCAAGCCCTCAGAGCTACAGAAGCTGTATATGGCGTGGTGCAAGGAGAACAATCTGAAAGCGCTTGGACGCAAGAACTACCAGAGAAACGTGAGGGAGGTGGATTTCTACAGGATAAAGATGGGCGCGACGAATGGCATCAACTACCTCAAAGGCGTTGACCTCACCGACGAGGGAGAGGTTATCAGCAAAACCGGCTATGACCGCGACATAGTGGACAAGGAGATCATGCGCTAGTGGATTCAGGGGAGCTAGGGGATCTAGGGGAGTATGGATTTCGCGGTACTCCCCTAATGATTCGGCTTATCTATGGGAAATTCCCCTTTTCAGGGGAGCTAGGGGAGCTAATTCACACTTCCCTTTCCCACACTCTTATATATGTCCTCAAAAAATGCCAGCTCAATAGAATCTAAGTCCCCTAGCTCCCCTGAAACCCACTTTTCGGTTTACCTATGCGGAATTATCAGGGGAGTATGAGGCTTTCGATGCTCCCCTAGCTCCCCTACTACAACCCGCGACGATTCAACCTTTTACTTTACGGAGGACGACATGGCTCACATACACCCGAGACCGGCAACCCGAGAAGAGATTCTAGAGGCACGCCGTGAGAGCCGTAGGCGGTGGCAGACTCTGAGCCGCAAAGAGCAGCGAGAAGCACGGCGTAGGTGGCGCGAGATGAGCCTTGAAGAGAGACGCTTGGAGCGTCTCTTGAACAGGACAAGGATAGATTGAGACATACGATGAAATTACCGTCGCAGGGTAGAGCTGCCCGCGACAGAAGGAGTATAGAGATGATAGACACAGGTATGGGTGAAGAGCAGGACTTGATACTTACCTTGCTCTCAAGCCCCACGAAACGAGAAGCTGCCCGGCGCTTGGGAATATCCGAAGCCACGCTATACCGTCGGCTTCAAGACCCCGCAGTAAGAGAAGCCTACCGGAAAGCCCGCATGGACTCGCTTGCGGAGACTACCGCCAGCTTGCAGGTAGCCTCCTTCGAGGCCGCTGCTGCTCTCAGGAGTCTCGCCACGGATGTAACGGTAAACCCCCACGTGCGGTTGGGTGCCTGCCGGGCGATCTTAGACCTCGCTTACCGCGCGACCGAGATCGAGGACATACGCACTGAAATAGAAGAGATGAAGACCCGCTTAGAGGGAGTGACAGTATGAGAAATTATAAACGTGACCTCAAGACGCTTAAGGCAAAGTTCCCCGAGCCCCCACCCCCTGTGGAGGATCGGCTGACCGAGGATGCTCGGCACATTCACGCCTTCCTGGTGGTAACGGCGCAGGAGAACGGCGAAGAGCTACCCACAACCACCGTGGAAGAGATCCGCGCTTACCTGGAGCACCGGGAGTACATGACCCAGGAAGAGCACCGGGAGGAGATCATGAGGACGCAGGGACGCGATCCGTGGAAGTTCGGGCGCTACCCACTGTGCCCGTAACGAGAGCCCTTTGTGGGGGTGATGATCATGTGAACTAAGTGACGGTCTCAACCTGCGAATAAGGCAACAAGATAGAAAAACATCAATGGAAATCACAGATTATATACTCAACGACTTTCGCCGCCGCTTCGGCATTTGCCTCTCCAGAGGGCACTTCCAAGCGACGCCACAACCCTGGTGGCGTAAGTGGCTTTAAGCTCGTCTATCTTCCTCCGACGGTTCTAGCCTTGCCCTCTCTCTATGCGTAAGTGACATTGGGGTGTTGCAAAAGCGATCGTTCTTATTACTCGCCGGTAGTATGAGATTCTCGGAAATTAGCCCCGAGCGTCGCTGAGGAATCTTTTCTACCTTTCTAGTTCGGGGCAGCTGTTAACAACGTCCCCACTGGTGGGCTTCGGTATGGTCTGGTTGTCAGGGGGTGGTGTCCTATTCTCAACCCATTCCACAAGCCTGTCGAAAGCGGCCTTGTAGCAAGGCAGCATCGGTCGCAGCTTCTCGCGGAAGGCTTGGTCAGGGTTCTTAGGGTCGGGGTGATCGTAAAGCGAGTCTACGTGAGTGCCCCCCTCTATCTTATAGTAGTAGTGTAAATCTCCCTTTCCTGCACCCTTGACAAGCTCGGCGTAACTGTCGGAGGACTTCGTTATAGGTAGCAGGGCGTCGAGCTTTCCATGCAGGGTTATAAGAGGCTTCCCTATATCGCCGCTGAGTGATACCCCTTTGACGGCGTTCTTGATCTCCTGTGCCTTTGGATTCTTCTCCGGATCTATTCTGTCCGCGTAGATATAGTCGGCAGAGGCACCGAGATAATAAGGGTCGAATTCTTCCCTATAGACTCTCTCTGTGGAGTTCCAATAGTTATTGTAGTAGTACTCCCACAGGAACTCTTGATCCGGCTCGAAACCTGCCTTGGTCATGGCGTTACGTGCCATACGGAACGGGTAATATTTAAGCGCTTGAGGGAGAAACGTAAGCAGGTTAGGACCATTATCCTCGGGGTCGGAATAAGGCTTGTCGGGATCAGTCCACAGCGGCCCTTGCCAGTCGACGCCGCCATCATAGAGATTGGGGTGATTCTCCAAAGCATAACGCGTCAGGTAGCCAGCGTTGGAACATCCCGTAACATACGTGTACTTCGGTTCCTTCCCGTAGTACTCTTTGACGACTTCTTTGACGACCCTCGCAAGCTGCTCGATGCGTGTGTGCCACTCGGCCACTGCATCTCCCGGTTTCCGGTCTGCGCTGTAGAATCGTAGTCCGCTGTTGCCCTTGTCAGTTGAAGCGAAAGCGCACCCCTTCTGCAGGACGTGATTAGCGATTATGTGATCATTGGCGTACTGCCCCCGCAATCCGGGCGAGCCGGTAATCACTAGCCTGTTCTTCCAATGTTCAGGATCGGGAAAGCGGATGACGAACTGCGCATCAACACGGTAGACGCTGTCTAGATTGTTGTCCCTCTTACCATACAAGTTACCTGGCGCTAGGGTGGTACTCGAAGGCTCATTAGAAAAGTACCCGTCTATCTGAAGACCCGACACATTTTTGTCCGGGCTTCTAGTGTCATGGGCGTGCAACCCAAACCAGTCGAAAAGGTTGGTGTATTCGGTGTCTTGCGTGCCTTCGGTCGTAAGATCATCGAGATGGACACAATCGGGCGGCCCTCCCCCGCGGCCGCGCGCTTCCGTTTGGCCGAACAAATAATTCCTAACCTGATTGCAAGCCTCTCGGGACACCTACTTTCTCCTTTCCTGAGGGGTTGATGGTTGCTAAGAGTTTCCACTCCCATTAATGGCCGCAGATGGCAGAGTTGTCAAGAGTCGGTGGCGAAACACAAGATGAGCGACTGTAAATAGCGGCGAGACAAGATCGTATCGCACCAACCGCTGGCTCATCCCTACAATGCCTACTGCTGCGTGCCCCGTAGGAGCGGCTCTGCACCTCCTCGCGCAACTCGGATTCGAGTTCGCTGACCCGCTCTTCGATCGCTTCAGGGCTCTCCTCCTGAGACCGTCGCTGCCAACGTAGATAGAAGAAAGTGACAACGATCCCCGCCGCAAGCCACCCCAGAGTAGTCCACAAGCTCTGCTGCTCATCGGTCAGCGACGAGGTGAGTAAGCTGCCGATGACCACGGTGCCAATGGTAAGCGTCGCACCCACCAGTAGGTGGAACGATCGGCGTTTGTTGTCGCCTACCACTGCTGAGAAGCTTCCTTCCAAGAGAAACGAGCAATTTGCCTCTTTCCTAACTCACATGATAAAGGATCGGGAGGTGTTGTAACACTAGCTCCAAAGCACCGGAAGAGGTCGCATGCAGGCTCCAACGAGCGGTTCTTCAGGGAGAGTAGGGCTGAGAGTATATTCGCCGACGTGCCTGGAGGCAGATTCTCGGAAGTCCATGTCTAGCGTTCTGCGGAACCCCACCCCTATACGGGTGGAGAAGGGCCCATTTTCCCGCCCCAGTGACACAATGTCCCCGAGCGTAGCCGCCCTAAGGGAGGGAGATGTGGAGGCAGACCGCGAACTCATGTTGGAGGACGCCCGCTCGATCCGCGAGAGACTGTGGCGTTTGGCTCGCTACGCACAAGACGCTGCCGAATCGCTGGACTCACGGATCGAGGACGAAGACCTGGACGGCTTGGCGGAGACCGTGGAGGTTCGCGAAGCCCTCGAACGCTTGCACGCCCTCAGCTTGGAGGTGAGCGACGAGCTGGATGCTTACCAGAAGCGACACGCTCGCTGAGCTATGCTTCAGCGCCCGGCTGGACGGAAGGATGGTGAGAGAATACAAGTCCGCAAAGTTATGGTATAAGCTGCCTGTGCTGGCCTAGCAGATAGAGGAGTGCAAGCCGGTGGCCGCCAGAAGACCTATCAAGAGGCTCTACGCCATAGTTCCTCAGCGCGAAGAGTTCACTGATGTATTGGAGACAATCACACGCGCCGCGATCACCGCGATCGCCGCGATCGGCGCTGCAGAGGATGTTGCATACGAGCCGGAGGTCGTCAGGTCGGATAACTTCTCTGGTCCCCCTGACCTTGACGAGGTACAGAGACATTTGCAGACGACCAGTATGGTCGTCGCAGATACTACTGGCGCAACACCCGAGGTTTCGTTCAGATTGGGTTTGGCACAAGCATCAGGCAAACCGATCGTCCTCATCAATCAGGAAGACCAGCTAGTTCCCTTCGATCTAGCGGAATACCGTACGTTACTCTACGATCGATCAAGATTGCGTTCAGATCTTCGGCCACGTTTGACCTCGGCGATCGTGAATGTCTTACGTGACTCGGAGGCCGGACCGCGGCGGAGGGAGCAGGAGGAGCCACGTGACGTTTCGCGTGCCTTCGTGAGCTATAGCCATGCCGACTCGAAATCACTTGAGCGTTTGCTAGTACACCTCAAACCTTTGCAGAGAATGGGGGTCGTTGAGGTTTGGGAGGACACAAAGATTAAGGTCGGTGATAGATGGGAGCAGAAAATCTCTGACGCGCTCTCTCGGGCGGCGATTGCGGTTCTCTTGATAAGTGCTGATTTCTTAGCGTCTGACTTCATTATCGATAACGAACTGCCTCCACTGTTGGAAGGGGCAAGAGAGAAAGGCACAAGAATCTTGCCCGTGATCCTAAAACCTTGCCGCTTCGCACGAGCCAAGAACCTATCGCAGTTTCAGGCGGTACATGTCGCATCGGAGCCTGTGCTTTCTCTTTCACCAATCGATCAGGAGCGTATCTGGGATCGGGTCGCATACGCCATCGAAACAGAAGTAGACTGAGCCAGGGCCGATAGAGCGCTACGATGTCGAGGTGCCTCCTTCGAGGCTAAGGTCATCTCCTCGAGGAGCTGTTCCAGCCCTCGTAAGCCCTCCAGTACGAGTAGAACTCCTCCTTAGTCTTGAACTCCCCCCTGCCAGCCCGAACGTCCGGTATGCTGGTGATCGCACCTATGTAGTTGCGGGTCCCGCTGCTGCGCTGGTGGGAGGCTATGCGCCAGGGCTCAACGATGACTAATTCGACATTCGTTATTGCAGGGCTGGGCTCCGTGATGAAGTCGTAAAGAGCCACGCAGTCCAGGTGCAGCGCATACTCGTTGAAGGGGCGCATGATGTTCTGCGTGTTGTTGATCGGGTCTTTGAAGTAGGTGTTGCCAGTGTACAGCGTGATTTTGGACTGGGTTCGGTCTCGGTTAGCGGGCTTCCTGCGGGCAACCTTGATGTCGCAGGCGACGATCTCACCCTTGAGCGCTGCACCCGTGAACGCTATGTCCGGGTAGACCCTGGTGCTCCTCGGAAGCTCGACAACCACCCCTTCGATGGGCTCGGCGGCGAGCTTCAGATGCTCCACTAGGGTGGTCTCGAGCATGTTGGCCATAGCGGCGGACTCGGTGGGTAGAGGGTACCTTCTGCCATCGCTACCTACCATCGCCACTATGTCGAACCGGTAGCCATCGAGCAGGCCGTCGGCTACCCAGGAGATTACGGCGTCTGCGTCGGAGGGGTCATCCGGGATTGAGGGGCTTCCATGTTCCGGCTGTCCCTGGGCGAAGAGCCCTCCGTATGAGGCGGCTCCCGTCGCCTTGGTCACCCGCACGGACGGGTCCTTAAGCGTGCTGATAGGGCGCATCAGACTCTTCGCCGGCCTGCTAGCAGATGAGTCTTCAGGGTGCGAGGCTTCACTGTCTCTCAGCCTTTGATCCCTACGATCGAGCAAGTCTGCAGCCGTGGTGCCGAAGGCCTCAGCTATCCTGTCCAGGGTGGCGAGCCTTGTGTCCTTAACGCCGTTCTCCACATAGCTGAGGGTGTTGCTGCTTATCCCCGTGAGGTCGCTAAGCTTCTCCTGGCTCATGCTCAGTTCCTCTCGGTATCTCCGTATGACCTCGCCAAGAGCTATTCCCGGGTCGGTGAACCTTTCTCCCATATGTATCTCCTTTCAAGCGGGCTTGTGAGAAAAGGGTAGGCCTTGACGATCTGCTATCCCATGAACTAAAGTTGGTAATCACGCTAGCTATAGTTGGTATTGAGGTGTGATCTGCCCCGGTGATATACACCAGCCCGGACATAGATGCTCGAGTTCGGTCTTGCGATGTTAGTTGGGGTGCAGGTACCTTACAGAGGTTAGACGACAGAGGAAAGGATGACTGAGCTATAGGTGAGCTACGAACAAACGGGATGAAGCAGCTGAGGATAATAAGCCTGTTCACCGGAGCTGGAGGACTGGACTATGGCTTCGAGGCCGCTGGGTTTGAGACCCGCGCCGCTGTCGAGTTCGACCGCGACTGCTGCGCAACCCTCCGAGCTAGCCGGGACTGGCCAGTGATCGAGAAGAACATTCACCAGGTGACCAGCGCCGAGATACTTGATGTAGCAGGCCTCAGGGCTGGTGACGTCGATCTGCTGGTGGGAGGTCCCCCTTGCCAACCGTTCTCAAAGTCGGGGTACTGGGCTGTTGGCGACTCGAAGCGCTTGGAGGACTCACGGGCGGACACACTCGGCGCTTACATGAGATGCGTCGAGGACATGGTCCCAGAGGTCTTCGTCCTAGAGAATGTGCACGGAATAAGTTACTCCGGCAAGGAGGAAGGATTCCGCCTGCTCGAGCGGAAGACTGCCGAGATCAATCATCGGAAGGGAACTAGCTACCAGCTGTCGTGGAAGGTCATAAACATGGCGGACCACGGTGTTCCGCAGCTGAGAAAACGCTTCTTCCTTGTGGCACATCGGGAGGGCAAGAAGTTTGCGTTCCCTGCCCCGACCCATGGTCAGCTCGAGAGCCAGGATACTTTTCAGCCGAGCCTTGATTCTCCAGTACTGAAGCCTTATGCCACTGCCTGGGACGCCATTGGTGACCTAGACGAGCGAGAGGTGGATCTTAAGCCTAAAGGTCGCTGGGCGGATCTTCTCCCCTCGATCCCCGAGGGGGAGAACTACCTCTGGCACACTAACAGGAGGGGCGGGGTGCCACTGTTCGGCTGGCGCACGCGCTACTGGAGCTTCTTACTCAAGCTGGCCAAGAGCAAGCCTTCTTGGACCATACAGGCGCAACCTGGGCCGGCGATCGGGCCGTTCCACTGGAGGAGCAGGCCGCTGAGCATAGAGGAGATGGCCAGGCTCCAGACCTTCCCAGAAGACGTGCAGTTTGTTGGTGGGCGGACCTCGGTACAGCGGCAGATAGGTAACGCTGTGCCCTCCTTAATGAGTGAGATCCTAGGTCGAGAGATTGCCGAGCAGCTCCTTGGCAACTCGATCCCTGGACCACTGAGGTTCGCGGTGAGGTCGAGGAGACCTATACCTGCTCCCGAGCCCACTCAACCTGTCCCTGATAAGTACCTAGTCTTAGCGGGAGACCATCCGGATCACCCTGGAGAAGGCAGGGGCAGCTTATACGCCAGTCGGGTGAGCCTCTGAGCGATGCGGCCGCAGTGACAAGGGGATCATCCGCCTATCATATGAGGATCAGCGCAGACACATATACCTCACGTATGAAGCGTTAATACTTCTCAGACAGCGGTTGCCTCGGTGGTCTGTGTCGTCTACACTGTTCGTGGGTGGTGAAGAGCTATAGTTATTATTAGAGGAGTAGCCGTTGACGCAGCGCAACCGCAACGGTATACTAGGAGCACAACATGCTCCTACGCAAAGGCTGTGGACCTTTGTGAGGAGCCTTCGGCTTATGCCGCCTAGGCTTAGATGCCTATGGCAAATCTCCTTTTTCCTTAGTGGAGGGGAGATAATTTTGCCTAAGGAGGAGCAAGCATGTTGGTAAGTTTGCAGTTACCCTTCGCCGATCTTAGAGCATTCCTCAGTCATACGGGTAAACTATATCGACCCGCTTGGCCCACTCCAGAACCCGACGACGAGTTCGTGCGATCCTATGGAAACGTACAAACTAGGTGGGGAGGAGGCTTACGGGGGTGGGTAGGCGAGAATGAGGTAGCCAGGGCTGATCGGGGTATTCGGTTTGATGGTCAGATTCCGAGTTACGTGAGCCCCCATTCTAATCTTCGCGTACCGCTCCAATGTGCATTCCGGAGACTTTTCTTCGATGGTCTGGCAGTAGGGAAGTGTGAAATAGGCCTCAACACTAGAGTTTACCGGAAAACCATGTTGGACTTAAAGGACGAAAGTGAGACGCGGGACTTTTTGCAGCATGTTCTTAATATCCGCGTGAACGTCAAGAATCCATTGGAGCAGGAGAAATCAAGAGAGCTAGGAGGAGCAGGTAAGCTAATAGCCCGATCATACGCATCTGTTACCACTGGTACTTCCGGCGGCCATCCCAAAGTTATGCCGGTAGAGGGGTGGGTGCTGGCTGGTCAGCCTCTACAGTTCATTGTGATCAGAAAGGGGGAACATGTTCCGTGGCCGTATCCGCTCAAACCAGTAACTATTCCCGAAGAATACCATTTCGAACTGGGCTATTGCTTGGTTCCGTTTGCAGGAAGAAGGATACCCGCATGGGTACTTAAGATCAGATCTGAAGGCGAGCCTAGTTCGGCCAGAACCCTAAGGCTCTACTTACTTCGTTTGCATGCCGAACATGAGTGTCTAAGGTTAGTACTGCGCGGTGTAGATGATGGAAGTATTGACGTCACTACAGGATTGGGGGAAGCTGACGCACTGCAACGCTATATCAATGTATCTACACAGCATATCTGGAGATGGGAGTCTAAAGCAGAGGCACTAATCTCCGACAACTTTAACTATGGGACAATCGCCGAAATTGCCCGATCCTCAGAGGATCAGATTAATCCGGGGCGCCGCGATGCGCTATTAGAGCGGCTTCAGCAAGTTCGCGTAAGAAAGAACATACTTCGGAAGGTTGAAGAGTACACAGGTCAGTCGCAAGCTACACTTAATAGGCAGACAATAATTCAGAACTACTACTGGGAGGTGGAGCACATGGGAGACAGGATAGACATCTCGGGCAACGTCGGGAGCTTTGTCAACAGGTCGCCAAAAGCGGTAGTTAAGGATTTTGAGGCCAAATTTGTAACCGGTGATGCGTCGGATAGAGACAAGGTGAACGCCGAACTCGTACGGTTGGTATATCTCATACTTAACAGTAAGGATCTGGCCGATCAGGATAAAGACAAGACCGTTCGAGCGGTTGAGACTGTAGCCGAGCAAGTAAAAGAGGGCAAGGCGGATGAGTTGACCGTCTCTGGGACCCTTGAGAAAGTCCAGGACATAGTATCAAAAGCCACCGACATTGCTGGTCCGGCCATCAAGATCATAGCCGCTGTCATAGCGCTCATCTGAACTGCAGAACTAGAATACTATGCGTTGCCCTCTTGGATAGCTGAGGAGACATAGAACCGAGTTGGTAAGTGGCCACTTCGGATACGCACTGTTGGTACAGCTTGTTGCCGGAGAGTCTCGACGATCTTGCAGTCTTGCTCATTTGCTCCTTCGGGATGGACAACTTGTGTCACGTCACTGCCGGCAGTATGGCGTTTCCGGAGAGTAGCCCTGTCGCACGGCCCAATAAATTGGTTTGCCCACGATCCATTCTTGCTAGAACTCATCTCATAGTCACCAACGCAAGCCCTAGCACTCTATACTGAGCTTGCGCTCTAACGCTGACCTGTCTGATTACCCCGATGGGAACTCGGTCTTCGTAGCAGGCGAACAAGCCCCGGTTTGTAGCCAAGGAGTCACGTGCCGAACTACCTTGGCCTTCTTGAAAGTACAGATATGACCACGTGCCGTCGGAGGGGGTCAGAGGATCTCTATCGGGGTATATGCCACTTAAGCTCTGCCTAACACTTAGCGCATATCTCGACCAGCGAGATTTGTAGAAACCTTTCGCCCTACCGGTAGTTTGTTGATGTCGGGGAGGAGGCCCTATTGGGATTCGGGAGAGCCTGAATTGTGGTCGAATGGAAGTGCATTTATGGGACCGAGCGAGCCTATTTCAATCGATCCTAGCCTCCACATCCCACTCCAACAAACCACCGCTACAGCGGATTGCGATGACATTGACCCGTATGTATGCCACAGGCACACGCCTCCTCGCTGCGACTACGGGCAGACTGGTAGTCGCCTGGCTAGCTTGATTCGGAGCTATATATCGCGGCTATGGTGAGGAGAGATAGGGTGCTTAGGAGATGCCGCTCCACCCTTCCTAAGCTAAGATATGTTAGTAACAAGCAGGAGGTGCACCCATGACAATCAAAGCCGGAGTCGGCATGAGTCGGCATCACAATCCCAGCGTCGCAGGTCGTGA
>Ga0126314_10000543_pt1 | contig 18080 bp, 11 predicted proteins | sample Plot105B_FD_92535 | JGI IMG/M metagenome (GOLD analysis project Ga0126314, IMG submission 92535) | Serpentine soil microbial communities from UC McLaughlin Reserve, CA, USA - Plot105B | ecosystem: Environmental > Terrestrial > Soil > Grasslands | place: USA: UC McLaughlin Reserve, Lake County...
CACCGGGATTGCGCCCACCACCAGCAACACCAGCAAGCCCATCGCCAGCACCACCGCCTGCGTCTTGCGTCCACGCATCACCGGCAGCCGCGTGCCCAGCTCGCTCGCCACCGCCGCGAAGCCGAGCGCCGCCGCGAGCGGGGCCGCCATCCACAACACCAGCGCGGCGGGGATTCCGATGATGGTGATGGCCAGCACCACCGTGAGGGGAATCATCGCCACCACCCCGAAGAGGCCGGTGAGCCCGCTCTGCACCGGACGGGCGCGAATCTCGTCACCGAGCTGCTTCATGCGTGCCGGGAAGAACATCTGTCCCAGGAAGCCCAGGCCGAACAGCACCGCGAAGGTGAGGATGAAGGTGGCGAGGCCTCCCTCGTTGTTGTTGTCGTCCTCGTCGGAGTCGTGCTCGCGCTCCTGCCTCGGGCTGCGCGCCTCCTTGAGGCCCTCCTTCAGTTCGCCGGCGACGATGCGGCCGATGTTCGCGCCGCCGAAGGTGTTGATGCTGCCCTCCACGTCCGAGCCGTCCTCGCGCTCCACGTTGCCGCCGAAGGAGGACACGTCGCCCTCCACCTTGGCGCCGGGCTTGAGCACGACGTTGCCGCCGAAGGCGTGCGCGTCTCCCTCCACGTGGCCCTCGATGACCAGGTTGCCGCCGAAGGCGACCGCGTCGTTCTCCACGTGGCCCTTCACGACCAGGTTGCCGCCGTACACCACCGCGCTCTGGACGTTCTGGCCTTCCTTCACCTCCAGCGACTGGCCGCGAGCCACGACATTGCGACCGCCGGAGCGGCGCGAGCGCTTCAGCCCGTCCCGCGTGCGGTGGATCTGCTCGCGGATCTGATCCCTGACCTCCTCCATCCCCTCCGCGTCGGCGCCGATGGTGTCCTCGGTGTTGCCCGCCTCCATGGCCTCTTCGTGGGAGGGAGGCGTCGGAGGCGTGGCCGCCACGGCGGGCGCGGGAGGAGCGGCGGGGGCGGCCGGGGCCGGAGGCGCGGGCGGCGCCGCGGGAAGCCCGAGTCCCTGCGCGGTGGCCTCCTTCTCGTGCGGCGTCATGGGCCGCAGGGTGATGATGGAGCCATCCTGCTCCATGCGCAGTGAGTAGGCGCGGGACACGGTGCGCAGCGCCTGGTCGGCGGTGACGCCGCGCAGGTGGACTTCAGCGGGGACATCCAGGTCGCCGGTGACGACGAGGTTGAGGCCGCCCTTGTCGGCGATGGTCTTCAGCGCGTCGCGCAGGCTGCCCCGGAAGCTGACGTCGATGCTCTTCGCGGCGGGCGCGGACTCGGCGCTGGGGGCCGGGGTGGACTCGGCGAGCGCGAGGGGGGCGCCCATGAGCAACGCGGGGAGCAACAATCGAGGGGAGATCTTCATGGGTCGCTCAGGCTTCCGAGGGGGTGGGGGCGCTGCCTGCGAGCCGCTTGAGGCCTGCCAGGGACGTGAGGAGGAGGAAGGCGAGGATGGCCGCCACGGCCAGACCCTCGGTGGACCACAGCGCGCGGGCGCCGCTCAGCACGCCCTCGGCGAACAACCGACCTTCGACGAGGAACGATGCGACACCCGTTCCCAACCGACCGAGCGCCTGGTCGTTCATCACCAGGAAGCCCAACCCACCGAGCAGCGAGGTGAGGAGGATGGTGAGCCCGGACCACACCTCGCGTCGCTGCGGTACGGGCTCGGCCGCCACGCGTGCCATGACGCTGGCCACCAGGGTGGGCGGCGGAAGGGGGTCCGCCAACCGGTACAGGTCCTGCTCCATCAGCCGGTGCTCTTCGAGGACGGCGGAACACGCGTCACACTCGGCGGCGTGGTCCAGCGCGGGGCCTTCACCTTCTTCCAGCTCCGCGAAGAGGACCTCGAGGTCGGGACAAAGGTGCGCGCTCATCGGGTGGCCTCCTCGGTGGTCATCTTCTTGCGCAGCTTCTCTCGGGCCCTGAAGAGCCGGGCCATGATGGTGCCAGGGGCACACCCGAGGATCTGCGCGATCTCCTTCGTCGTGCGCTTCTGGACGTAGTAGAGCGCCAGGACTTCACGGTCGTCGACGGAGAGGGTCGCCATGGCGTCCTCGAGCGACTGGCGCTCCTCGCGGGCGATGGCGCCTTCCTCCTGCGACGCCTCGCCGCTGGGGAGGAGCTCCTTCATGGGCTCCAGCTCCTCGGTGCGCACCTTGGTGCGGCGCCGGAGCAGGTCCAGGCAGAGGTTGCGGGTGATGGCCAGCACCCACAAGTCGAAGGGCCGCGCGTCGTCGTACCGGTGGAGATTCTGGTACGCGCGCAGCAGCGCCTCCTGGGACACCTCGGCGGCCTCCGCCTCGCTCTGCAGGAGCCGGAGGGCCAGACCGTAGACCTGGCGCTGGACGCTGCGCACCAGGGACTCGAAGGCGGACGGATCCCCCCGGCGGGCGGCCTGGACATCGGCCTTCCAGGGGAGCGGGACAGCGTCGTCAGCCATCAGCATCCCGATGGCGTGGGCGAGCGTCCCGGGGGCGTCGTCGAGGGCAAGAGCGTTCACGTCCTGATCTACGACGTGCCCGCTCCCCTATTGCGTCCAGACGTTTCATCCCCGTTGCAGACTTACTTCTTCCGTGATTTCGGGAGCTTGGCCGCCGTCTCGGCGCGAGCGACTTCCTTGTTGGCCTTGCGCTGGCGCGCCTTCTCGCGGAATCCGAGCGGGGCAGGGGGCGCTTCCTTGGGCACCTTGGGGGCGTTTGCCTGGTCGGCGAGCGACCGGCCCCTGGACGGGGACTCGGAGACGTCATCCTCGCTCGAAGCGGACCGGCTCCGGGCGGGTGCCGCCGCCCATTCGGAGGGGGAGCGACGGGTCGACGGCACTTCATCGCGGGACGCCCCACGACGGGCGGGAGCCTCGCTCCGAGAGGAGGTGCGGCGAGTCGACGAAGGCTCGTCCTCGCGAGCCGCTCCGGCTCCACGCCGGGCGGGAGCCTCGCTCCGAGAAGAGGAGGTACGGCGAGTCGACGAAGGCTCGTCCTCGCGAGCCGCTCCGGCGCCACGACGGGCAGAGGCCTCGCTCCGGGAGGAGGACGCACGGCGACTGGAGGGGAACTCGGTCCGGGGGGAGCGGGCTCGCTCCTCGTCGCGGGTCTGCGGACGGCGTGAAGCCGCGGCGCCAGGCCGGTCCGAGCCGCCGTCGCGGACGGGAGGACCGCGGCGGCTGGACGGCGCGCCTTCGGCCTGACTCTCCTCGATGATCCGCGCGGTGCGCTCGCGCTGGGCGCGGATGTCGTCGGCGGTCTCCTCGGTGTACGCGAAGTGGAACAGGCGCTTGACGACGAGGGTGGCGTACGCGCCCGGCGGCAGCGTGAAGGCCACGTTGACCTTGATGTCCCCGCGGTTGATCTCATCCGGCTGGGTGCGGCCGATGACGAGCTTGTGCGGGAAGGAGAGGATGGGGCGCTCCTCGTGCTTGAAGTAGAGCATGCGCCCGGCCCCGGGGATGCGCAGGTCCTCCAGCGTCAGCTTCTCCCGGCCCAGCACCCAGCGGACGGCCTCTTCGACCTTGGGGTCCGTGAACGTGGTGTCGGGGGCGAGCAGGGGGAAGGTCGCCTCGCGCAGCTTGCGCAGCGTGTCCGCGTCCGCGTCGCGGTGGAACAGCAGCGTGCCGGCCTGGTAGCGCATGGGGAACAGCGACTCGCGCGGCAGGAGCAACTGGAGGTAGCGCCGCACGCCCTCGTTCCAGAGGAAGCTCTGGAAGGTGAAGAGCTGCATCGCCCGGTAGTCCGAGTCGATCTGCAGGAAGGCCTTCATGAAGTCCTTGGGGTGGTCCCTCAAGGAGCGCAGCACGCGGTGGTATTTCCGGGTGCCCTCGAAGGGGACGCGCGCGTCCCACTGGCCCCAGTTGTCGCGCCAGAAGGCCTTCACCTTGGCGTCCTCGGTGAAGTCCAGCTCCGAGGGCTTGGCCAGGAAGTTGTGCAGCGCGGCCTCGAAGTCGCCCCGGATGAGGTCCTTGGCGATGAAGCCCTGGCCGTGCTTGAGCGAGCCGAACCGCTGGCTGTCGAAGTAGTTGACCACGCCCAGGCGGTTGACCTCGGCGGCGGCCGAGTTGAGGGGGCCCACGGACTCCGGGCCCAGCGCCCGCACCGTGACGGAGAAGCGGTTGGAGGTGATGTTGGCCGAGGACAGGGCCTTGTTCGTCCGGCCCAGGAACTTCAGGCGCAGGTCGGGCTCCTGCATGTCCACGTCAGCGCCGTCCACGGCGATGATCTGCTCGGTGCGGCCCTGCTTGTCCTTCAGGCCGCAGTAACTGATGGCGCCCGGCTTCAGGCCGAACGCGTCCCGCAGGCGGGTGACGGCGTCGAACGTGGACAGCTTCTGCTTGTCCATCAGGTAGACGCGGAAACGCCCTCCATCGACTTCATCGAAGCGGTATGATTCCTTGACGCTGAAGTCTTCGGGCTTCTGTTTGATTCTCACGGGCCCCCCTTACCAGTGTAGGACCCGAGAGAGAAGCGGGGCGGAGGGGTGGTTGTGGGGGGTGGACCCCTCGGGTGACGCGCCGTCCCAGGAGTTGGACGCTGACCAGCCGTGCAGCCCTCCGGAGGCCCTTCGGGATGGAGAGCTGCACCAGACGTTCCCCGGGAGGGAGAGGCAATGGTAGTGTCCGCGCCGGTGAGGATTCGCGCGTGAGCCAGGTTCCCGCCCCATTCGCTCCTAAATCCGGGCAGCTTCGCGGCCCCCGGCTGACCGGGCGGTTCGCGGACGGCACTCTGGGGGAGTTTCCCCTGGGGACGCTGACGTCACTCGGCCGCCATCCGTCCAACACGCTGCGCTTGGTCGACCGGGAGGTCTCCAAGGAGCACGCAACGATTGAGCGGCTGGGCAAGGACTTCGTCCTGAAGGACCTGGGGTCCTCGAACGGGACGTTCGTCAACGGCAAGCGGGTGAAGGAGTTGAGGCTGAAGGACGGGGACGAGATTGCCCTCGGCTCCTCCCGGCTCATCTTCCACAGCGGCGAGCCGCCGGTGAACCACACCGCGCCCACCGCGCCCGGCGTGACGGTGGTGGCCCAGTCGGTGTCCATGCCCGCCTTCCTGGCGCAGATGGACCAGGTGCCGCAGAACTTCCGTCCGGTGGAGCTGATGACGGACGTGGAGGCGCTGCGCCGCGACTACGAGAAGCTGCGCATCGCCCACGAGTTCCACCGGCAGGTGGGCCTGCAGGGCAGCCAGACGGCCCTCTTCGAGCAGATCCTCAAGGTGGCCTTCCAGCTCCTCGCCGCGGACCACGGCGTCATCCTGAAGGTCGCCGGGGACGGGGAGTTCATCCCGGCGGCGGTGCACCACCGCACCGGCAAGCCCGTCAACGTCATGCTCTCCGACACCGTGCTGAAGCGGGTGGTGGAGACAGGCAAGGCGGTGCTGACGGCGGACGCCATCATCGACGAGCGCTTCTCCGCGGCGGAGAGCATCGTCGCGCAGGGCATCCGCTCCGCAATGGCGGTGCCGCTGATGGTGAAGACGAAGATCCAGGCGGTGCTCTTCCTGGACAGCCGGCAGCAGATCAACGCCTTCTCGGAGAAGGACCTGAACATCCTCTCCGGCATCGCCTCGCAGGCGAGCATCGCGCTGGAGAACTCGGCCCTGGGCGAGCAGATCCGCGCGGAGGCCGTGACGCGCGCGGAGCTGAGCCGCTTCCTGTCCAAGGCGGTGGCGGACGCGGTGATCTCCGGCGAGACGGAGGACTTGCGGCAGAGCCGGCTGGCGGAGGTCAGCTGCCTGTTCGCGGACATCCGCGGCTTCACCACCATCTCCGAGAACGAGTCGCCGCAGGAAGTGGTGTCGATGTTGAACAGCTTCTTCTCGGCGATGGCGGACGTGGTGTTCCGCTACGAGGGGAACCTGGACAAGTTCATCGGCGACTGCGTCATGGCGGTGTGGGGTCCGCCGCTCTCGCACCCGGACGACGCGGCGCGGGCGCTGCGGGCGGCGCTGGAGATGCAGGACGCGGTGGAGGAGATCAACCGTCAGCGCGTCGCGATGGGCAAGAAGCCCATCGAGGTGGGCATCGGCATCAACACGGGCCAGGCGGTTGTCGGCTACATGGGCAGCGCGGAGCGGCATGAGTTCACGGCGATCGGGGACACGGTGAACACGGCTTCTCGGTTGTGCGGCATGGCGAAGAGCGGCGAGGTGCTCGCGTCGGAGTCGACGGTCCGCAGGTCCGGGCCTGGCTTCGACGTGGAGGAGCTGCCGGCGATGCAGGTGAAGGGCAAGGAGAAGGCCGTTCCCACGTATCGCGTCCACGGCGTGGAACACACGACCGCTGCCTCCCCGCGCCGCGCATGACGACAACCCAGGAGTGCCCCAACTGCGGGATTCAGCACGACACCCGGGTGTACGTCACCGGGCAGAAGGTGACGTGCCGTTGTGGCATCCGCTTCGAGGTGCGGCGTCAGGATGCGAGCGGCGCTCGCGCGGCGTCCCACGTCACGTTCGCCCCGCACCGCGCGCAGGGCGCTCCCGAAAACACCCGCGACACCGTGGTGCCGGGGCTGGGCGCCGACGAGCGCGCCCCTCGGAGCGCGACGAGCTATGCGAACGGTGGGGCGCTCCGGGATGCCTCGCTGCTGGAGGAGCGTGAGCCCCCGCGTGACGAGCCCGGCTCGGTCCACGGGCGAGTGACGCTGGTGGGCGGCTCGGCGGACTCCCGGGGCGCGCTGACGAGCGGCATCGAGGTGCTGGGCGTGAATTTCGGCGCGGCGCAGGCGTCGAGCACGGGCGCTTCCCCCAGTGACATGGCGCTTCCCGGGGTCCCACTTCCGAACGCGGACGTGGCCCCTTCGTTCAATGCCGACATCGGGCCGAACGGTGTGGCGCTTCCGGCCTCCACACCCGGCCTGGAGGTTCCCGTGGGTGCAACGGTGGTTCGGTCATCGACGCCGACGGGACGTGGCAACGCGGACTCCGACCTGAACGTCCACGAGGTGGACACCTTCGTGGCGGCGTCGCGGGTGTCGCTGCCGGGCTTCGAGCTGCTGGAGTTGCTCGGTCGCGGCGGCATGGGCGAGGTGTGGCTCGCGCGGCAGACGTCGCTGGGGCGCACGGTGGCGGTGAAGCTGTTGCCGCCGAAGCTGGCGAAGGACCCGGAGTTCGTGGCCCGGTTCGAGAAGGAGGCCACCGCGCTGGCCGCCCTCAACCACCCGAACATCGTGCAGATCATCGACCGGGGGGTCGCGGGCGAGCACTACTACTTCGTCATGGAGTTCGTGGAGGGGCGCTCGCTGCGAGAGGCCATCTCCGCCGGAGCGCTGTCGCCGCAGCAGAGCCTGAAGCTGATGCTCCAGGTGGCGCGCGCCGTCGAGTGCGCGCACGACAAGGACATCATCCACCGCGACCTCAAGCCGGAGAACATCCTGCTGGACGGGCGCGGCAACGTGAAGGTGGCGGACTTCGGGTTGGCGGGCATCCGTCAGTCGGAGTCCCGGTTGCAGCTCACCGCGACGGCGGTGGCCATGGGCACGCTGAACTACATGGCCCCGGAGCAGCGGCGCGACGCGAAGAACGTGGACGGGCGCGCCGACCTGTTCTCGCTGGGCGTGGTGCTCTACGAGCTGCTCACCGGGGAGGTTCCCCTGGGGCGCTTCAAGCTGCCGTCCCAGCGCGTGCCGGGGTTGGACCCCCGCGTGGACCTGGTGGTGGAGCGCCTGCTGGAGACGGACCCGGAGGCCCGCTACGAGAAGGCGGGGGAGCTGTGCTCGGCCCTGGAGACGATGATCTCCTCCTCGTCCGTTCCGGGCCTGATGACGGGCCTCCAGCCGGCACGTCAACTGGTGACGGCGCGGGCCCCGACGACGAGCCAGATTACGCGCCGCCTGCGTCTGGGCTGGCGCCGGGTGCGCAGCGGGCTGTCCATCGTCGGCGGGCTCGCGGTGCTCGGCTTCGCGGCACGCTGGGCGGTGGACCCGGTGCTCCAGCATGGCGATGAGCGCGACGGGCCCAGGCAGGGCGCGAAGGCGCGCACGCCCACCCGGCCGTTTCCGCCGAACACGTACGGTGAGACCTTCACCACGGCGAACGTGGTGCTGCCCCAGAAGCCCGGCGGGGAGGCCCGGTTCGGCGTCTCGTTCGAAGGCGAAGGCACCGAGGAGCTCAACCTCCACAGCGGACGGTGGGTGATTGAGGACGGTGAGCTCAGGGCGTGGCAGGGCGGCCAGGATGCGTCGGGGCGGCGGCTGGTGCCGCGCGCGTACGTGGCGCACCGCTACTTCGCGGCCAACGACTTCGATGCGCAGGTGATGATGGATGTCCGGCCGCTGGGGGATGAGTACCCGGAGGAGCTGGATGCCCAGCACTACGGCGAGCTGTCCTTCCGCATCAAGGACCTCCAGGTGTCGGCCTTCGCCATTCCAGGAGTGGGGATGCGCCTGGCGTGGCGCTACTTCACCGAGGATGGCCACGAGGTGGTGGGCAACAGCGCGCAGGACACGGATGGGCTCGTCGAGGACGAGATGCCTCTGCCCGCGACGGGGCCCTACCTGGTGCGGCTGAAGCTGAGCCCGAAGGCGGAGGGCGTCGTGCTCGCGGAGGGCTTCCTCGGCAAGCAGCGCTTCGCCCGGAAGCTGCTGCCGGGCCTGAAGGACCGCGTCGGCAAGGTGGCGGTGGGGTGCCGCAACCTGGCCTGCACCTTCGATGACCTGGCGGTCCGGGGACAGCTGAAGGAGCGTCCCCCACGACAGGCGGTCGCGGGCCAGGAGCAGTAGTCCTCCTCCGGGCCCGGTTGGTTGGGCCCTCGCGGCAGTCTCCTGTTTCAGACACTTCCCGGGCACCACCCCGGTGTGGCCCACGTCGGGCCATTGTCCTTCCGACGGGCGGTTCCCTCGACAGGGACACGCCTTCGCCCCGGTGTGGCCCACGTCGGGCCATTGTCCTCCCGGCGGGCGGTTCCCTCGACAGGGACACGCCTTCGCCCCGGTGTGGCCCACGTCGGGCAATTGTCCTCCCGCCGGGTGTTGTCCTCGATGGGACACGCCTTCGCCCTGGGCGACCTTGCGCGGGCTTCACGGGCGTCCCACTTTCTTCCGGTGTTCGGGGCCCTGGGGGCTCCATTTGAGCTGCCGGGGGACGGGATGGAATTCTGGCGCGTCGTATTGGCGCCCATCTATGCGGCGTTCCTGGCGGCGCTCGTGGTGGCGGCGTTCACGTTTGGACGGCGGGGCTCGCGGGCCAACGTCCCAAGACTTCCGCTGCTCTGGTTCGGGCTGTTGGCCATGGGGGCGTTCGCGCTCGTGTTGGGCCTCAGGGACGGCGCTGGGCCCGCGGTGCTGTCGGCCGAGGCGATTGGCAAGTCACTGGCGCTCGCGCTCCTGGTGGTCGCGGCGCTGCTCGCGGTGCGGGGCACGCGGGTGCGCTCGGGCGCGGACCTGCTGCGGGGCACCGTGCCCAAGTCCTTGGACGAGGCCGTGGCGGTGCTGCGCTCCGGTGAGTCGCCGGGCTGGGGCGTGTACCAGGGCACTCTCGATGCCGAGGAGGTGCTCACGTCCCCGGGCGGCGTTCCCTGCACCTTCTTCGAGGCCGAGCTTCGCGAGGTGGCGGCGGACGGCCGGAAGGGCGCGCTCTTGTCACGAGAGCGGGCCTACTCGCCCACGCTGATGTTGCGAGGCGCGCGTGTCAGGGCTCGCGTGAAGTTCTCTCCCGCGTCGTTGATGGCGCCCGTGCGGCCGCGTCGCTGTCGGACGGCGTCGTTGATGTCGCAACCCTCCTGGCTCGGGGAGGTGCCCGTGGGCCCGGAGGGGAGCGAGCTGTCGGGCGCGAGCGCGCTGACCGACGAGCCCCGGACGCTCTCCTGGGAGCGCGTGGGCAGCTCGGGCGACACCTGCTTCGTGGTGGGGGAGTTGCGGCGCGGCGCGAGCGAGGGCACCTATGAGCTGCGCGGCCGGCACGGCGGCGCGGCCATGGTGGTGCTGGGCGCGGACGCGGACGTCACGCGAGGCACGCTGGCGCGCCTGGCGTGGAAGCACTTCGCGGCGGCCGGAGCGATGTCCATGGCCGCCGCGTTGATGCTGTCGCGCTCGATGTGAACGAACGCGCTACGGCGTGGGAGTGGACGGGCCCCACGCCGTGGAGAACACGAGCTGCTCCTGGCTGTCCGCGAGCCGCACGGTGAACGTCCGCTCGATTCCACCCAGGCCTCGCGCCGTGCCCTTCGCCAGCTCCGCCAGCAGCGCGCCGGCCGTGCGCAGGTGGAAGCCCGTGTTCCAGAGGCCCTCCAAGTCACCGTGCACGGTCTTCAGCTCCTCGCCGCTGCGGCGCTCTTCGATGGAGCGGCGCAGGCGCACCAGGCCGTCCACGAAGCGGCGGCACTTGGCCAGCGTGTTGCGGTTCTTGTCGGTGATTTCGGCGAAGCTGAAGTTGCCGCCGGGCGGCTGCCACGTCTTCTCGCGCAGCAGCAGGCCCGAGGCGAGCTGCTTCACCGTGGAGTCCTTCTCGATGAACCACGCGGCGATCTGCGCGGCGCGGGTGGGGGACAGGTCTCCGGAGAGGAAGCTGCCCTTGTTCAGCACCTCGGTGAGGTACGACTCCCAGATGGGCGCGTAGACGAGCCTGCGGAACTCCGGCGTCACGCGCGCCGTCTGCTCGCTCCACGGCATGGCGCGGGCGAGCGCCCGTGAGAAGAGCTTCAAGTCGAGCGTCTGGAGCCGGGGCACCAGCTCGCGCAGCATCTCGTCGGACACCTTCAGTTCGACTTGCGTCTGGACGTCCGTCTTGCCCAGGTGCGCGTCGAGCTTCGCCGTGACGCTGGCCGCGTCATTGGCATCCAGCACGCCCCAGACGACGGCGTCGTCCACCGCGACTCGAAGCTCCTCCTTCGTCAGCTTCTTCTTCTGTCCCCACAACAGCATGTGCAGGCCGTAGCGGAAGTCCGACGCGGCCGGGGCCGGAGCGAAGGACTCCATGTCCGCCCGGAAGTCCACCGCCCAGCGGTTGCGGTGGCCCATCAGCGAGTCCTCGTAGGTGCGCTGTCCGAGGAACGCCTGTCGCCGCGCGCCCTGCGTGTTCTCCTGCGACACCCAGGTCTGCTTGAGCGAGCCGCGCGCCTTGAACACCTCGTAGGTGCCCAGGCTCAGCGAGAAGCCGACGGTCTGCTGGAGCGTGAAGGACGCGGTGTTGAGGTAGTTCTTCAGGGTGAAGCGGCCCGCGTTCTCCGGCGCGCGCAGCCACGACATCAGGTCCACCAGGTTGCCGAGCACCAGCTGACCGTGGAAGTTCAGCGCGGTGGCCTCGTCCAGTTCGACCTCCAGCAGTGTGGAGGACTCGGAGATGCGCAGGTATTCGTACTGGAAGGCGGCGGCGATGCGCGACTTCACCACCTTCTCCAGCGCGCCCTCCACCTTCTGCTTCAGCTCCTCCCACTCCTGGCGCAGGTGGTCCAGGTTGACGAGCTCCGGGTCCAACCCCAGCCGCTCCAGCACCGTGCGCAGCACCGTGAGCTGGTCCGGAGTCAGCACCTTCTGGATGGCCTTGTCGATGAGCTCCTCGACCTTCGCCTCGGCCTGTCCGGCGAGCGCGGTGAGCACCTCCTTGAGCCGCACTTGCACGGCCTCGGCGTCGTCGAAGGCGACCTGGATGCCCAGGCCCGCGCCCTGCGAGGCCTCGTGGGACTTCGCCTTGCGCACCGTGAGCTGGAGGCGGCCGGGGCTCGGACGGGAGAAGCTGAGCTGGTAGTCGTCGGTGAGCGAGACGCGCGCGCGCACCAGCGCGACGATGGACGTCTTCAGCTCGATGAGCTCGCTGCTGCGGACGAAGGACAGGTCTCCCAGGTTGGTGGTGAAGAGGTCCGCCCAGCCCAGGTCCAACCCCGTCTCCAGCATGCCGCGCACGCGCCACGACAGCGCGTCACCCGTCCCCAGCTTCGTCAGGTCCGTGGAGTTCACCAGCAGGCGCGGCGACGCGAGGTCCTCCTTCGCGGCCTCGCGCATGTTGCGCGCCAGCGGATGCGCGCGGTAGTCGCTCAGCGTGGCGGACAGCTCCGTCTTCCCGTTGGCGGAGACAAAGGAGTAGCGGCCGGAGGCCCCCGCCTTGACGAGGCCCGTGGCCTGGTAGCGCATCCACCCCTTGTCGCCGCCCAGGATGAGCTGGGGCCGGGGCGAGTCCGAGGGCGGCGCATTCGCGGCGGACGCCTCACCGACGATGCCGTTCTCGTCCACGTCGCCGGGGGAGTTGAAGTTGCGGACCGTGGCCTCGGCGCTGGCCTCGAAGGAGAGCGCGAAGTCGCCCAGGTTCAGCTTCGGCGGGAGGATGCCCTCACGCGTGAGGCCCTCCTGCGCCAGCGTCACCCGGATGTCCTGGTCCTGGAGCTTCACGTCCGGAATCTTCTCGGCCAGCTCCGCCGGCAGGTTCGCCAGCGTCTCAATCACCTTCATGTGAATCCCCCTCGGCCTGCATGGAAGTGCCGTCCCAGCATGCTCCAGGTTATCCCGGGAGGCACGTGTTGTCGGCTTCGAGGTGGAGTCCCCGGCTGGCAGCCCGGGCGAGCAGGTGTGAGGGCGCGGCGCGGAGAATCACACCTCGTCGCCGAGGCCGTACTCCTTGAGCTTCCGGGCGAGCGTGTTGCGGCCAATCTCCAGCACCTTCGCCGCGGCGGTGCGGTTGCCCTTCACCGAGTCCAGGACGCGCAGGATGTGGAGGCGCTCCACCTCCGCCAGTGGCAGCATGTGGGCTTCGGTGGAAGACGCCGCGGTAGCCGTCGTGCGAGCGGGGTCCGCCATGGACTGAGGGGCCGTGTCCGTGGGGGGCAGCCGGTCCAGGTCCGGCAGGGGCAGGTGCTCCTCGAGGATTTCGCCCTCGCACAGCACCACCGCGCTCTCGATGCAGTTCTCCAGCTCGCGCACGTTGCCGGGCCAGCGGTAGCGCTTGAGGCGCTCCAGCGCGAGCGGACTGAGTCGGGGGGCGGGCAGCCGGTGACGGCGCGCGACGGTGGCGACGAAGTGCCGGGCCAGGCGCTCGATATCCTCCGCGCCGCGCTCGCGCAGCGGGGGCAGGACGACCTCCACGACCTTGATGCGGTAGTAGAGGTCCTCGCGGAAGCGCCCCTCCGCCACCATGCGCGCCAAATCGCGGTGCGTGGCCGCGACGATGCGCACGTCGACCTTGATGGCCTGGGTGCCGCCCACGCGCTCGAACTCGCGGTCCTGGATGACGCGCAGGAGCTTGCCCTGCACGGGCAGCGGCAACTCGCCAATCTCGTCGATGAAGACGGTGCCGTTGTCCGCTGCCTCGAACTTGCCGGGCATGCGGTGGTCCGCGCCGGTGTAGGCGCCGCGCTCGTGGCCGAACAGCTCGTTCTCGATGAGCGTGGCGGGCAGCGAGGCGCAGTCCACCTTGATGAAGGGCTTGTCGCGCCGGGGCCCGTTGACGTGCACCGCGCGGGCGAAGAGCTCCTTGCCGCTGCCGCTCTCTCCGCGCAGCAGCACCGTGGCGTCGGTGGGCGCGGCCTTGCGCACCAGCCGGTAGATGGCCTGGAGCTGCGGGGACTCGCCGATGATGCGGTTGAAGAAGTAGCCGACGGGGGCCTGGGGCTGGTCCTTCGCGCGCTGCAGCTCCTGGTACAGGCTGGTGCTCTGCAGGGCGGTACTCACCTGCGAGGCAATCGCGTCGAGCCGCTCGGTGTCCTCCGGAGTGAAGCGGTCTCCCCCGCGACGGTTGAGCACCTGGAGCACGCCGTACAGCGCGCCGTCCGCGTCGCGCAGGGGCACCGCGAGCAGGCTGGTGGTGCGGTAGCCCGTCATCCGGTCGATGTCCGCGAAGAAGCGCTGCTCTCCGCGCGGGTCCGGGACGTTGATGGAGTGGCCCTTCTGGGCCACGGTGCCCGCCACGCCCTGGCCCAGCTTCACGCGAATCTGCGACACCTCCGGCAGGTGCGCGGCGCGGCTGAACAGCTCCCGGCGCGCCGGGTCCAACAGCCACAGGGTGCCCCGGTCCGCCTGCATGGTGGCGGCGATGCGGTCCATCAACGTCTGGAGGAACGCATCCAGGTCCACCTCCCTCCCGACGAGCGCTCCGAAGGGGAGGAGGACCTGGGTGATGTCCGCGGCAGGGGGCATGGTGGGCAGGGGCGGGAGGATGAAGGCCGACGCGTCACCATAGCATTCGAGTGCCATCGTCCGGCCCACCTCTCAGGCCGCGCGGCCCAACACCAGCCGCTGGCCCTCGCGCGCCGGCTCGCACACGGCGAAGAGGGTGCGCGCCTGCTCGGCCATGTCCTCCAGCGTCTCGTCCGTGTGCGCCGGGTCGTGGTGGAACAGGCACAGCCGCCGCGCGCCCACCGTCTTCGCCACGTCCGCCGCGTCCATCATCGTCGAGTGGCCCCAGCCCTTCTTGGGGATGCCCTTGCGGCCGTCGTACTCCTCGGGCGTGTACTGCGCGTCCAGGCACAGCACGTCCGCGCCCTCGAACCAGCGGGCGACTTCCGGCGTCAGGTCCTTGCGGCACAGCTCCACGTCCGTGGCGTAGATGAACGAGTGCCCATCCGCCTCCACCCGGTACGCCAGGCACCCCTGCGGGTGCGGCACGTCGATGGGCGTCACCTTGAAGGGCCCCACCTCCACCGTCTTGCCGTGAATCGCGGACAGGAAGTCCATCCGCGAGCGCATGATGCTCAGCGGCACCGGGAAGTGCGGGGGCTGCATCTGCGCCGCCAGCTCCGACTGGAGCGCCTGCGCGCCATTCGCGCCGGGCCCGTACATCGTCAGCTCCGTGGTGGGCAGGTACGCGGGCGTGAAGAAGGGGAAGCCCTGCACGTGGTCCCAGTGCAGGTGCGAGAAGAACATCGCGACCTTGTGCGGCGGGCCCTCGCGCATCATCACCTCACCCAGCGCCCGGATGCCCGTGCCCGCGTCGAGGATCAACCGGTGACCCTGGCTCGTCACTTCCACGCACGCGGTGTTGCCGCCGATGCGTGAACCAGAGACCGCGATGCTCCCTCGAACGCCGTAGAACCGGATATCCATGACGACCTCCTCAAATTGATGAAGGGCCTCCGTGAGGACGCCCTGATGCCCCGTGCTTGAGCACGTGGGATGCCATGTCCAAGTGGCTGGAATTATTGGCGAGAGGTCTGACATTCCGGGCCACTGCACCATTCTGGAGCGCCCCTGGATGGTGCGGCCGTACCATTCCGGAGCGTCCGGAATTATCGGGAGTTCTGATTAACGAACGGGGTGGAGCGAGGCTGTCCGAGGGCCATGGCGGGGTGCTTCGAGGGCTCCGGGGCCGGTCGCCCGCGTGGGAGATCCGGTATAGGACGGGGCCATGGCGTTGATTGCGTTCTGCACCATCAAGGGCGGCGTGGGGAAGACGACGCTCTGCGCGCACGTGGCCTCCGCGATGGCGGACATGGGCAAGCGCGTGCTGCTGTTGGATCTGGATCCGCAGGCACACGCGTCGCTCGTGTTGGGGCTGGAGAGTCGTGAGGGCCCGTGTGTCGCGGAGGCCCTGGGCGCGCGGCCCAAGTACAGGTTGGACCAGGTGGTGGTGGCGTCACCGAAGCGGCCCACGCTCTTCATCGCTCCGGCCGCGCCTCGCATGGCGGCGATGGAGCGTGAGCTGTTCCAGTGGGGCCACCGGCTCCAGGCGATTCCGCGCGCCTTGAAGACGCTGAGCTGGACGCCGGACGTCATCATCGCGGACACGCCGCCAAGCCTCGGCGCGTACACGGAGGCGGTGCTGGGCTTCTCCGACCTCGTCGTGGCGCCGGTGCCCACGGGGGCCTTCGCGCTCCAGGGCCTCGGCGAAATCGAGGCCGCGTGGCGCGACGTGCGTGAGCAGCAGGGCGGGGAGCTGGTGGCGGTGGTGAACCTGTGGGACCGGCGCACCACGGCGACCAACGAGGCGATGGAAGAGGCGCTGAAGGACTCGACGGTGCCGGTGCTGCGCGCGCGGATTCCTCGCTCGGAGTCCATCAATCAAGCGGGGCTGGGCTACGAGGTGGTGTTCGACACGAGCCCCGCGGCGCCGGGTGTCGAGGAGCTGCGGGCCCTGGCGCAGGAGCTGGCGAAGCGCGTGGGCCTGCGCTGACTGACGACGTGGGCACCCGCCCCGGGAGCACGGGACGGGCGCCTTCGCTCGAATCAGAGGTGGTAGTGGCCGGCCGCTTCGGGCTGGTAGGGCACGGCGACGATGCGCAGTCGCTTGGTGCGCCCGCTCGGCAGCGGCCAGGCGATGGACTGCCCCACGGACAGGCCGATGAGGGCGCTTCCGATGGGGGCCAGCACGGAGATGCGGCCCTCGTCGCTCTTCGCGTCCCTCGGGTAGACGAGCGTCACCTGCCGCTGCTCGCCGGTCTGCTCGTCCTCGAACAGCACGGTGCTGTTCATCGTCACGACGCTGGGGGGAACCGTCTCCGAGGACACCACCTGGGCCCGGGACAGCTCCGAATCAAGCATCTCCGCGAGCTCGGCCGTGCGGCCCCCTCCATGGTGGTCGATGACCTGGCGCAGGCGCTCCAGGTCGGTCTCAGTCACGATGAGGGACTGCTCGCTGGTCATGTCGATGGCTCCGTGAAAATAGAGAACGAGAATAGGGTCAACACGTCGGCAACGGCTGGCGGAGACATCTATTCCCGGCGAGCCCGGAGAGCCATGCGGGGGCTCAGCCGCCGTCGTTGGAGAGCTTCAGAATCCACCACTCGATGCCCTGGGCCCCGTCGTCCGCGAGGAAGAAGACCTTCCGCTCCGCGCGCGTGAAGAAGTACGGGAACGAGCCGAGCTGCCCCGGGGCCAGCTCCTGTCGTAACCGCGTGCCCGGGTTCGTGCCGTCGGTCTCCCAGAGCTCCGCGCCGTTGACGCCGTCGTCCGCGTGGAAGAGGGCCGTCGTGCCCACGCCCGTCATCCAGCGAGGCTCCGAGTGCACGGGGCCCGGGTGGATGTCCTTCACGAGGGACGCGCTGCCGGGCGTGCCGTCGGCGCGCCACAGCTCGGTGCCGTGGGTGCCGTCATCGGCGCTGAAGAGGACACTTGAGCCGAGCGCGCCGAACCAGAGGGGATAGGAGCCCTCCGGACCGGGCTGCACGTCGAAGGCGAGCGCGGTGCCGCTCCCGGTGCCGTCGCTGACCCAGGGCTCGCGGCCCGTGGTGGGGTCCGCCGCGGCGAAGAAGACGCGCGCTCCCGCCACCGTGAAGGTGTCCGCGAATGAGCTGCTCGGGCCCGGCCAGATATCCCGAAGCAGCCGGGTGCCCGCCTCGGTGCCATCGCTGACCCACGGCTCCTCGCCGTGCTCCTCCTCATTGGCGGTGAAGACGAGCAACGAGCCGAGCGCGGTGAGTGACGTGGGGAACGAGCCGACCGGACCCACGAAGATGTCCTTCAGCACATGTGTCCCGGCCTCGGTGCCGTCACTGATGCCCAGCTCCCAGCCGAGGTCCGGGAAGTTCGCGAGGAAGAAGAGGCGCGAGCCCACCACCGTGAGGGCGCGCGGCGAGCCGTCCTCCACTCCGGGGGCCAGGTCCTTGACGAGCGTGGTGCCCGACGTGGTGCCGTCGGTGCGCCACAGCTCCTCGCCGTGGCTCGCATCGCGCGCATTGAAATAGGCGAAGCCGTCCAGCACGACGGGCGTCCCTTCGCCCTGGCTGCCGCCGGAGCCAGGGCGAAGGTCCTTCACCAACACGGTGCCTTCGGCGGTGCCGTCGGTGCGCCACAGCTCTCGGCCGCGCACGCCGTCATCGGCGAAGAAGAGGACCCACGGGCCGACGACGAAGAACTCGGAGGGTTCGGAGCCCAGGGGGCCTGGGCGCAAGTCCTTGATGAGCACGGTGCCCTCGGGCGTGCCGTTGGTGCGCCACAGCTCCTGGCCGATGCTGCCGTCGTCGGCGTCGAAGTAGAGCGTGTCGCCTCGGGTCGTCCAAGAGCGGGTGTTGGCGCCGCCCGGTCCCGGGAAGATGTCCTGGATGAGTCGGGCAGACGGGGTGGAGTGCAGCGTGTCCTCGTCGTCCCCCGTCCACAAGAGATGCCGGGTGGCGACGCGGAAGTCGTAGCCCACGTCCCTGGCCCACAGCTCCGCGCCGGTGCCTCGCTCGTTCGCGGTGAAGAACACGCGCCGACCGCTGACGGTGAAGTCGCGCGCGGCGGAGGAGAAC
>Ga0126314_10000544_pt1 | contig 18054 bp, 12 predicted proteins | sample Plot105B_FD_92535 | JGI IMG/M metagenome (GOLD analysis project Ga0126314, IMG submission 92535) | Serpentine soil microbial communities from UC McLaughlin Reserve, CA, USA - Plot105B | ecosystem: Environmental > Terrestrial > Soil > Grasslands | place: USA: UC McLaughlin Reserve, Lake County...
ACGGCACGTACTTCCAGCCGTTCGACCTGGTGGGCGTCACCGGCCATCCGGCGACGATGTCCATTCGCGCGCCGCTGGGCACGACGGAGCTGAAGTTCCACGAGGACTTCATCGCGGTGTCTGGCGTGCAGGTGCCGGAGTCGAAGCTGGAAGCCTCCGAGCTGGTCTTCGTGGGCTACGGCATCCAGGCGCCCGAGTACGCGTGGGACGACTTCAAGGGGATGGACCTGCGCGGCAAGACGCTGCTCATCCTCAACAGCGACCCCGAGGATGATCCGAACCTCTTCGCGGGCCGCACGCGGCTCTGGTACGGCCGCTGGGATTACAAGTACGAGCAGGCGGCGAAAGTCGGCGCGGCGGGCGCCATCATCCTCCACACCACGGCCAGCGCGGGCTATCCGTGGCAGGTGGTGCAGTCGTCGTGGACGGGCGAGCAGTTCGAACTGCCCGCGACGTCGGGCCCTCGCCTCCAGGTGAAGGCCTGGGCCACGGAGGACGCCACGCGCAGGGTATTGCAACTCGCGGGGCGGGAGTTGGAGACGCTCCGGGCCTCCGCGCAGTCGCGTGACTTCCGCCCGGTGCCGCTGGGCGTGACGGTGTCCACGCGCTTCGCGAACGACGTGCGTCGTCGACCCACGGCCAACGTGCTGGCGCTGCTGCCCGGCAGCGACGCGAAGCTGTCCGGCGAGGTGGTGCTCTACAGCGCGCACCATGACCACCTGGGCAAGAAGGAGGGTGGCAAGCCGGGCGAGGACACCATCTACAACGGCGCGCTCGACAACGCGGCGGGCGTGTCCGCGATGCTGGCGGTGGCGCGGGCCTACCGCGCGATGCCGCAGGCGCCGCGCCGCTCCATCCTCTTCGCCGCCGTGGCCGCGGAGGAGCAGGGCCTGCTGGGCTCGCAGTACCTGGCCGAGCACCCGCCCGTGCCCGCCGGCCGCATCGCCGCCAACGTCAACATCGACGGCGCCAACATCCATGGCCGCACGCGCGACATCACCGTCATCGGCCTGGGCAAGTCCAACCTGGATGGCGTCATCACCGCGCTGGCGAAGACGCAGAACCGCGTGGTGAAGGCGGACCAGTTGTCGGACCGGGGCTTCTTCTACCGCTCGGACCAGTTCAACTTCGCCAGGCGCGGCATCCCCGCCGCCTACTTCGGCAGCGGCATGGACTTCATTGGCCGCCCGGAAGGCTGGGGCCGCCAGCAGCGCGAGGCCTGGGAGGCGAAGCACTACCACCAGCCCTCCGACGAGCTGCGCCCGGATTGGGACATGACGGGCGCGGTGGAGGACGCGCGCCTGTTCTTCCTGCTGGGGGCCCATGTCGCCCGAGCGACGGAGCTGCCGCGCTGGAACAAGGGGGACGAATTCGAGGCCGCTCGCCTGGAGGCGCTGGAGGCACTCAAGGCCCCCCGGACGCCCCCCTCCGAGGGGGCATCGAAGTAGGGCGGGAAGCGCTTCGTCCGCCGCTCGACGGGCGGGTACAAATGTCCAGTGTTTCGCCCCGCGAGGGTGTTAAACCTCGCGGATATGCCTGAGTTCCAGATCGTCAGCGACCACCGGCCCGAGGGCGACCAGCCCCGGGCCATTGGCGAGCTCACGGAGGGCGTGCAGCGGGGCGACCGCTACCAGACGCTCCTGGGCGTCACGGGGTCCGGCAAGACGTTCACCATGGCGAACATCATCGCCAACGTGCAGCGTCCCACGCTGGTCATCGCCCACAACAAGACGCTGGCCGCGCAGCTCTACGGCGAGTTCAAGGGCCTCTTCCCGAACAACGCCGTCGAGTACTTCGTCTCGTACTACGACTACTACCAGCCCGAGGCCTACGTCCCGTCGTCGGACACCTTCATCGAGAAGGACTCGTCCATCAACGACAACATCGAGCGGATGCGCCACTCGGCCACCCACTCGCTGCGCACGCGCGACGACGTGGTGATTGTGGCCAGCGTGTCCTGCATCTACGGCCTGGGCGCGGCCCGCAGCTACGTGGACCTGGCGGTGCGCGTGGACGTGGGCGGAGAGATGGGGCGCGACACGTTCATGCGCCGCCTGGTGGAAGGCCAGTACGACCGCAACGACATGGACTTCCACCGAGGCACCTTCCGCACGCGCGGCGACACCGTGGAGGTGTTCCCCGCCTACGAGGAGGAGCGCGCGGTGCGCATCAGCTTCTTCGGCGACGAGGTGGAGCGAATCACGGAGTTCGACCCGCTGCGCGGCGTCACGCTGGGCACGCTCGACAAAATCGTCATCTTCCCCGCCAGCCACTATGTCGCGGGCGAGGACATGCGCAAGCGCGCGCTGCAGACCATCCGCGACGAGCTGTCCGAGCAGCTGCAGACGTTCAAGCGCGAGGGCAAGCTGCTGGAGGCGCAGCGGCTGGAGCAGCGCACGATGTTCGACCTGGAGATGATTGAGCAGGTCGGCTACTGCAACGGCATCGAGAACTACTCGCGGCACTTCTCGGGCCGCGCCCCGGGGGAGCCGCCCCCGTGCCTCATCGACTACTTCCCGCGCAACCTGCTGGTCCTCATCGACGAGAGTCACCAGACGGTGCCGCAGATTGGCGCGATGTACCGCGGCGACCGCGCGCGCAAGGAGACGCTGGTCAACTTCGGCTTCCGCATGCCCAGCGCGCTGGACAACCGCCCGCTGAAGTTCGGTGAGTTCGAGGAGCTGGTGCCCCAGGCCGTCTTCGTCTCCGCCACGCCGTCCGAGTACGAGCTCCAGAAGTCCCAGGGCGTCGTGGTGGAGCAGATCATCCGCCCCACCGGCCTGACGGACCCGGAAGTCGAGACGCGCCCGGTCGGCAACCAGGTCGATGACCTGCTCGAGGAGGTGCGCCTGCGCGTCAGCCGCAACGAGCGCGTCCTGGTGACGACGCTCACCAAGCGCATGGCGGAGGACCTCACCGAGTACTACGCGGACGTGGGCGTGCGCGTGCGCTACCTGCACTCGGACATCGACGCGATTGAGCGCATGGCCATCATCCGCGATTTGCGCAAAGGCGAGTTCGACGTGCTGGTGGGCATCAACCTCCTGCGCGAGGGCCTGGACATCCCCGAGGTGTCCCTGGTCGCCATCCTCGACGCGGACAAGGAGGGCTTCCTGCGCAGCCACGTGTCGCTCATCCAGACCATCGGTCGCGCCGCGCGCAACCTGAATGGCCGCGTCATCATGTACGCGGACTCCATCACCGACTCGATGAAGAAGGCGCTGGAGGAGACGTCGCGCCGTCGCGAAATCCAGCGGCAGCACAACAAGGCCCACGGCATCACCCCTCGCTCCATCAAGAGCAACATCACCAACTTCTCCGACCACGCCTACGACGCGGAGGCCAGCGGCACGTTGCCCATGGCGGCCGAGGGCGAGGACGACGTGCTCGACACGAAGGAGATCAAGCGGCTGGTGAAGGAGTTCACCGAGGAGATGCAGCGCGCCGCCGAGTCGATGGAGTTCGAGAAGGCCGCCGAGTACCGGGACAAGGTGCAACTGCTCAAGGACATGGACCTGGGGCTCAAGCCCGCCTCGCGTTTCCTGCTGAAGGGGCCGGCGAAGGCGCCGGATGAAGCCCCGAAGCGGGGACGGGGCAACAAGGGCGGCCGGGCGCGAGGGCGCCGTTAGGAGGCGTCTGCCATGGACGTGAAGCTCCAGGAGAAGCTCGACGCCCTTCCCACCGAGCCCGGCGTGTACCTGATGAAGGACCGCCGGGGTCAAATCATCTACGTGGGCAAGGCCATCAACCTGCGCAGCCGCGTGCGCTCGTACTTCACGCGCACCGGGGACACGCGCGTCTTCGTGTCGCTGCTGGATGAGCTGCTCGGCGACCTCGACACGGTGCTCGTCCACAACGAGAAGGAGGCGCTGCTCCTCGAGAACGAGCTCATCAAGAAGCACCGCCCGCGCTTCAACGTCCTGCTCAAGGACGACAAGCAGTTCATCTCCCTGCGCCTGGACCGCACCCACGCGTATCCGCGCCTGGAAGTCGTGCGCAAGTACGAGCGCGACGGCGCGCGCTACTTCGGCCCGTACTCCAGCGCGGGCGCCATCCGCGAGACGCTGCGCATCATCAACCGCTACTTCCGCCTGCGCACCTGCACGGACCACGTGCTGGCCAACCGCAAGCGGCCCTGTCTGCTGTTCCAGATTGGCCGCTGCCCGGCGCCCTGCGTCCACCCGGTGCCCGAGGACGACTACCACCGCAGCGTGGACGAGGTGGTGATGTTCCTGGAGGGCAAGGCCAGCGAGTTGGTGGAGGGCCTGCGCCTTCGCATGAAGCGCGCCGCCCAGGAACTGAAGTTCGAGGAGGCCGCGCGGGTCAGGGACCAGCTCCTGGCGATTGAGCGCAGCCTGGAGCGCCAGAAGATCGCCACCACGGACTTCAAGGACCAGGACGTCTTCGCGCTGTTCCGCGAGGGCGACCGCATCATGTTCTACGTCCTCTGGGTGCGGCAGGGCCGGCTCAACGGCGGCCAGGCCTTCCCCTTCGGCAACCAGGAGTTCCCCAACGAGGAACTGCTCGCCTCGTTCGTGAACCTCTACTACGACCAGGGCAGCTTCGTGCCGGAGGAGGTGCTGCTGCCGCTGGACCCGGAGGACGGCACGGAAGGCCTCGAGGGCCTGCTCACCGAGCGGAAGGGCGAGCGCGTGCGCGTGCTGGTCCCCAAGCGAGGGGAGAAGCACGAGCTGGTGCAGATGGCGGTGAAGAACGCCGAGCAGGCCTTCCTGGAGCGCCGCCGCACCAAGGACGAGACGGACCAGGTGCTCTCGCGCCTCCAACAGCGGCTGAACCTCAAGAACTTTCCGCGCCGCATGGAGTGCTTCGACATCTCGCACTTCCAGAGCTCGGCCATCGTCGCCTCGCAGGTGGCCGTCACCGACGGCGAAGCGGACAAGTCCCGGTACCGGAAATACAAAATCAAGACGCTGGAGAAGCAGGACGACTTCGCCAGCATGTACGAGGTCGTGACGCGGCGCCTCAAACGAGGGCTGGAGGACGGAGAGCTGCCGGACCTGCTCGTCATCGACGGCGGCAAGGGGCAGCTCGCCAGCGCTCACGCCGCCATGAAGGACCTGGGGGTGGACTCCGTCGACGTCGTCGGCCTGGCCAAGAGCCGTGATTTGGAGGTCTTCGACCGGGACGCGGAGAGCGCTCGCAGCCCCGAACGGGTGTTCGTCGTGGGGCGAAAGGACCCCATCGTCCTGGCGCAGAACTCAGCGGAGATGTTCATGCTGACGCGCATGAGGGACGAGGCGCACCGCTTCGCCATCACCTTCCAGAAGCAGGTGATGCGCAAGAGCCGGGTGCGCTCGGCGCTGGAGGACATTCCGGGGGTGGGGGAGGTGCGGCGCAAGACGCTCTTGCGGCACTTCGGTTCACTCAAGCGCGTGGGCGAGGCGAGCATCGAGGAGCTGGCGGAAGTGGTGGGCCCGGCCGTCGCTGAGCGTGTCCATGCGGGGCTTCACGGACACCCTGACGAAGAGGCCGAGGACCCTGTCCGGGAAGCATCCCTCGACGACGCCGTCGAACCGGCGAACGAAAAATCGCAGGGAGGGTCGCCACCCGGTGCCGCGTGATTAATTTCCACTTCGGACTGCGGGGGAAGTGCGCTGGAACCGCGACGTTCCTGGGGTTTTTAATTGCGACTGGGCTCGGCGCTGATTTATAGCGGTTGACGATTCGAGCCGTCCAAAGAGGGCGAGGGACCGACATGAGGCTGTATCCGAAGGTGATCCCGATCATCTCGCGAGAAGCGATTCAGCGGCTCATGCAGGATGCGGACATCGAGGTGGAGCCGATGCGCGTGGCCGACGCCGAGATGGACCTGTCGGCCATCATGCGTGAGTACCTGGCGAACGAAGAGCGTGTGAACCAGGCGACGCGAGAGGCCCTGGAGCGTCGCGGATATGACTACTCCAAGTTCAACCAGGTGAAGCGCGAGATGGCGGATGTCCGCGGCTTCAAGATGGGGGACGAGGGCATCGAGTTCGTCATCAACCAGATGATCGAATTCCTCCTCATCAGCCGGAACGTCGAGGAGGTCTTCGCCGCCGACAACGTCATCCGCCAGAAGGTCTTCGCGGTGATGAAGCATCACCTGGACGTGGACGATGAGATCGACAAGGAGGCCCGCTCCCGCCTGAAGCACCTGCAGGAGGGCACCAGCGCCTTCGACATCGAGTACAACAAGACGGTGGAGCAGATCCGCCGGGCTCGAGGCCTCATCTAGTCTTCTTGGAGAGAGGGGACTGCCGTTCCCCGCTCCGCTGCCTACCTTGTTCCACAAGGAGGCAGCGTCGATGGCGGGACCTCTCACCACGTTTCTGTTGTCCGGGTTGCTGGCCGCGGGGCCAGGCGGGTTCACGTTCGAGGGCCGGCAGGCCAGCGCGAGGACCGAGCAGCCGGACGCTTTCTTCATCCAGGGACCGCTGCCCTTCACGGACCTGGCCGAAACCGGCCGAGGGAGTGCGGACCTCACCGTCGAGGACCGGGTGGACCTGCCGGGAGCCACGTACGGCGACAAGGCGGCCTTCTCCGCATTGTTCCAACTGGGGGCCACCGACTACCGGGTGGAGCTCTCCCAGGCCGGTTTCCCGCCCTCCCAGGCCCTTGGACAGGCGTCCTCCCGGCCGCTTCCTCAGCCCCCGCCGCATACGGTGGGCGGCGGCGTGCTGCTGAACGTCCCCCTCTACGGCAACAGCGGGCTGGGGTGGTCCGCGATGACCCGGACGCATGCCGCGGTGGCGGTCTGGGGCGTGGGCAGCGTGTGGCGCAACGGGCGGCTGCTGACGGACACGGCCTTCGTGCACGTGGGGGCGCTGGACGCGGGGGCGTTCGCCGACGACGACACGCACCGGATGCTGCGCCAGGCACGTGTGGGGGACACGGAGCTGGTGGTGCTTGTGTGGAACCTGCCGCCGGAGGCGGAGCCGCGAGGGTTCCTCCAGTTCATCTTCGAGGACGTGGCCATCAACGTGGATGGGGTGTCCGTGCGCTCGGTGGAGGTGGTGGAGAACACGGGCAACGTGACGGGGGAGCCGTACCTGCTGACGCCAGTGCCGGCGAGTGTCTATCCCGGCGTGCCGCCCCTGCTTCCGCCCGCGCCGGTGCCGCAGCAGGCGACGGGAGGCAGTGGCCTGTCGACGACGGCCACGGCCGGGCAGGACGCGTCGCTGGTCATTCCCGAGGGCACCACCCGGGTGCGCGTGGGCGGCAGTGATGGCCAGGTGGTGACGGAAGGCGGGGCTGCGTTGGGCACTGGCGCGAATGTCCTCGTGGCGCCGCGAGAGCCCGAGGTGACGAGTGGTGTCTCCCCGATTTCGAGCACGCCGAATCCACCGGTGAACACTTCGACGGTGCTGCCTGGGACGCCCGCGCTGAGCCCGGGGTTCACGACGGTGGCGCCGGGGACGGCGGCCCCGAGCGCGAACACGACGACGAGCGTCTTCGGGACTCCGACGAACCTGTCGACCACGGGCTCGTTCTCCGTGCCCTCGCTGACGGCGGCGCCCAGCTTCGATGCGTTCTCCGGGACGGCGCAGGTGAGCCCGGGCATCATCGGCACCGCGCCGCCGCTGAACGCCGACCCCGCGACACCCCCCGCCGCGCTGCTGGGGGCTCCCGCGCCGCTCAACTCCGCGTCGGCGCCGCCGCTGCTGGGTTCTCCCACGCCACTGAACGCGGCGCCTGCCATCGGGCTGCCCGCCACTCCGACGCCGGGCAATGCGGCGCCCGCGACGGGCGTGGGCTCGACAGTGGCACCCGCGGCGGGGCCGGCGGCACCGGCGGGGACACCCGCGAACTGAGGGGCGTGAAGGGCGAGGCTTCCGAGGCCAGGGCTGCGCGAGTCGCGCCCTCGGCCTTGGGCAAGAATGTACCGGTAGATGGCGGCAGCGCCCTTGAGCCGAGGGCCGCGAACCTCCCTCACGAAGGTCGACGGTCCGAGGCGTCCGCTGAATGCGTCTCGTGAATGTGCCGGCGGATGCGGCAGCGTCCTTGAGCCGAGGGCCGCGAAACTCCCTCATGAAGGGCGACGGTCCAAGGCGTCCGCTGAATGCGTCTCGCGAATGTGCCGACGGATGCGGCAGCGCCCTTGAACCGAGGGCCGCGAAACTCCCTCTGAAAGGCGACGGTCCGAGGCGTCCGCTGAATACGCCTCGCGCCTCCTGAAGAAGGTTCGCGTGCGAAGCGGTTCTGACGCCGCGCGCGAGCGGGCGCCGGTCGTGTCACCTGGTCGACAGTGTCGAGACCTGGCGAGCGGGCGTCACTCAGCGAGTGCGCGAAGGGGGTGTCTGGCGCGCCATCGCGGCTGCCTGGGCCAGACGCTTGCGGAGCTGCAGCACCAGGTGCTGCAGATAGTCGAGCCGCTCGATGATTCGCGGGTCATCCCCCGCGTTCACCAGGTTCACCGGCGTCAATGGCCCCGTGCGCAGCGTGCCCAGCAGGTCCGAGAAGTGGGCCTCCACGTCGCCGAGCGCATCCAGTCCTTCCCTCAAGTCGTCTTCGAGCAGCTCCACCAGCACGGTCGCATCGGTGCGGGCGGGGAGGGCGCGGGCCAGTCGTTCGGCGGCCACTCGGACCGGGTCGGCCTGGCGCGACAGCACGGGGGCGGCGAGGGCGAGAGGGGGCATGGCCTCGACGCTACAGGCCCGTAGCACCCCGTCAATTTTCCCACCCCCGCCCTTGGTGCCCAGGACTTCAGCGCGCCGCGGCCTTGAGCGTCGCGACGTGGCTCGTCAGGAAGCTCGCCACGCTGGTGGGGGCCTTGCCCGTGAGCTCCGCGACACTTCCGGTCGCCTCACCCATGCGTCCCTGGGCCACCGCCACGTCGAACGAGGCATAGACCTCCGCGAACGGTGCCGGCAGCCCGTGGGACACCATGCCCGCCTTGAGGCTCTCGACATCCACCGGAACGAATTGGACGGGGCGACCGGACAGCTCGCCCGCCAGTCGCGCCAGCTCCGCGTGGCTCACCGCCGAGGGCCCCGTGACTTCCAGCGTGCGCTTGCCATCGAAGGAGGACGTCAGCGCGGCGACGGCGATGCGAGCACAATCCTCGCGGGTGACGTACGCCGTCGAACCCGTTCCGGTGGCGGCCACCAACTGCCCCGTCGCGATGGCCTGAGGCAGGCTGTGCAGCAGCAGGTCCGCGTAGAGGTTGTTGCGCAGCACGGTGTAGCCCAGCCCGCTCTTCGCCAGCGCCTGCTCCGTCTGCCAGTGGTCCTGCGCGAAGGTGACGGGAGAGCCCGGCTCGGGACGCGTCAGCGACGTGTAGACGACGTGCCGGACACCCGCGCGACGAGCGGCGTCCACGGCGTTCTGGTGCTGGGTGATGCGACGACCCGGCACATCGAGCGAGTCCGTGCTGATGAGCAACAGCCGCTCCGCGCCCGCGAAGGCGGCGTCGAGCGACTTCGCGTCATCGAAGTCCGCCTTGCGCACCGTGACGCCGCGAGCCGCGAGGTCCGCGAGCTTCGAGGGCTCCCGGGTGGTGACGATGAGCGAGCCCTGGTGGGATTCCAGGAGCAACTCCACGACACGACGGCCAAGGTGGCCGGACGCGCCGGTGACGAGCAGGGTGGCGGACATGGGAACTCTCCGGGGGCAGCGAGGTGAACTCAGCTTCGGCCCATGGGTTAATCCCCAGACTGCGTCCTGCACAATGTCTCCTTCTGGAGCATACTGTTCCATGGGAGGAACAATGGACCTCAATCAGCTCGCGCTCTTCGTCGCCGTCGCGGAAGGAGCCAGTTTCTCCACCGCCGCCAAGAAGCTGGGCATGCCGAAGTCCTCGGTGAGTCGAGGCATCTCCAGCCTGGAGTCCTCGCTGGGCGTGCAGCTCCTCCACCGCACGACGCGACGGGTGGCACTCAGCACCGCGGGGCAGGCGCTGTACGAGCGCGTGTCTCCCATGCTCGCCTCGCTGAGCAAGTCGGTGGGGGAGCTGCCGGAGTTGGAGGAAGAGCCCTCGGGCGAGCTTCGGCTGACGGCGGTGGTGGATTGGGGCACCACCGTGCTGGCGGAGATCATCACCCGCTTCGTGGCGCGCTACCCGGCGGTGAAGGTGGACCTGCACCTGGACAACCGCGTGGTGGACCTGGTGGCCGAGGGCTTCGACGCCGCGCTCAGGCTGTCCTCCAACACACTCAAGGACTCGTCCCTGCGCGCCCGTCGACTGGGACTCTTCTCGCTGCGCCTCTACGCCTCGCCCTCGTACCTGGCGCGCCGGGGAACTCCGCGCCATCCGCGCGACCTCGCCAGCCACAGCTGGGTCTCCTTCCGGAGCGCGCTGCCGTTCTCCCTGGTGGGGCCCGGGGAGACGATGCGCGTCCCGCAGAACGGCTCCATCCGGTGCGATGACATGTTCTTCATGAGGGAGACGCTGCGCCTGGGCGCGGGCATCGGCTTCCTGCCCACGATGCTCGCGGAGCCCGAAGTCACCGAGGGACGCCTCGTCCCGGTGCTGCCGAAGTGGAGCATGCCCGGGGGAAGCGTCTGGTTCGTCTCCACCGCCGAGCGACACATGCCGCGCAAGGTGGCCGCCTTCCGCGACTTCCTGATGGAGTCACTGAAGCAGCGCCCTTTGCCACCTTGAGTCGAGGTGGCGGCGGACGTCCCGCTGTCAGAGCGAGCCGAGGAACTTCATCAACGCGGCGCGGTCCTCGCCGGACAGCGCGCGGAAGCCATCGCGCGCGGTGAGGGCCTCGCCCCCGTGCCACAGCACTGCTTCTTCCAGCGTCCGGGCGCGGCCGTCATGCAGGAACCCGGAGTAGGGCAGCACCGTGTGCGTCAGCCCCAGGCCCCACAGCGCGGGCGTACGCCACTCGGTGCCGGTGGCGGCGCCATCAGGCCTTCCATCCGCGAGCTCCGGCCCCATGTCATGCAGCAGCAGGTCCGTGTACGGATGGATGACCTGCCGCGCGAGCTCCTCGTAGGCGGACGCGCCTGTTTCGAGCGTCTCGCGATGGCACGACTCGCAGCCCAGCGAGCGGAACAGCTTCTCGCCGCGCTGGACGACAGGGTCCTCCAGCGCCGTCCGAGCGGGAACGCCGAGCGACTGCGAGTAGAAGACGGCGGCCTCCAGCAGCTCCGGCGTGAGCTCGTGCGTCCCGTCGGGCTCCGGGAAGAGGGGGCTGCTGATGCCCATGTCATTGAAGTACGCCTCGGCGGACTGTTGCACCAGGTGGGGGCTGTTCGCCTTCCATCCGAAGCGCCCGGGCACGAGCGTGTGCAGCGCCGCGTCCCAGACCTCGTTCATCCGCCCGGAGATGCCGTCACCGTTCCGGTCGTCCGGGTCCTCCATCGCGCGCAGCGTGTCGAGCGGCACGGCCTCCAGCAGCCCCAGCCCGAACACGGGAGGCGGAAGCCGCAGCGACATCAACATGTCCTCCGGCAACGCGGAGCCATCCGACGGGGCGATATCCACCCGCGGCGAGCGCAGCGAGTACGGCGCGCCGTCCGCGTACTGTCCGGTGCTCTCCACCCAGGAGAGCGTGAGCGAGGCCGGCGGCGTGGTGCCGTAGACGGCCTGGTCTCTCACCTGCAGCCCCAGCCCAGGGACAGGCACCGCGCCGTGAGGGTGCTCGGGCACGCCCTCTGGAAGACTCACGCGCACGAGGAGCTGGGTGCGCTGGGCGGTCGGCCCCATCACCGGCATGCCGCGCCCGTTGCGCAGATGACAGCCGTTGCATGAGACGTTGTTGTACGTCGGCCCGAGCCCTGGATTCAGACGAGAAGGCGCCGGGACGAAGATGGCCTCGAAGGCCGCGTCGCCGTCCCGGTGCAGCCTGTCATTCTCAGGGCGCAGATTGGCCGCGGGCTGGGCGAACGCCAGCGACGTGCGGTTGTCGACGGTGGTGGCCCCGCCCGCCCTCGGCGGAGCGAAGGGCACCTGGGGGGCCTCCTCTCCGCATCCGGCGGTCCACGACAGCAAGGCCCCCATCATCACGGCACGTCGCATGGCGCTCACCTTCACTCGCTACCCTACGTTACTTCGTCACGAGGGGCAGCACCTCGCCCTGGAAGGTGTCGTGCAGGGTGCGGATGGCTTCCTGCGCGGCCTCGATCTTCGGCTTCTCCGCGTCGTTGGTGATGGACTCGCGGAACGGCTCGGCGATGGCGGCCAGGGCGCTGATGGACGCGGCGATCTGCTGGCGGATCTTCACGTCGAGCGCACTGTCCACGCCCACCACGTCGCGCAGCGACGAGCCCGTCTTCGGCTCACCCGGCAGGTGGCCCAGGTACGCGTTCTCCACGCTGCGGATGTTGTTGGTGAAGTCCTCCAGCGAGTTGTACGCGAACTGGCTCTCCACCAGATCCGGGTCCTCGGCGGTGAACGGGTCGGCGATCTTCCCGTTGGCGACCTCGTCCAGGATGGTGGTGATGCCGCCCACCATCTCCTGCGCGGCGGCCTGCACGGACGGGTACGCGGTGTTGCCCGACTGGCCCGCGGTCGCCAGCGTGTTGCGGAACGGCGGGTTGCCGCCCAGCGACTCGGCCCACGAGCCGTGCAGCGCCTGACCCACGGACTTGAGCTCCGCGGACAGGGCCTTGAGGTACTCGAGCTCACGGGCCGTGAGCTGGTCCACCGTCTTGGTGCCACCGCTGTTGCCGAAGAGGATGTACTCCAGCGTGTGGAAGCCCTTCTGCTCGTTCTTGAGGTTGCTCACGTACTGCTGCGTGAGGGCATCGTTGTTGGCCAGCACCGCCTCCAACTCGGTGTGGCTCACCGGCCAGCTGTCCAGCGCCGGGTCATAGCCGAAGCTGTCCACGGGACCGAAAAGGAAGCCCTCGCTCTGCTCCCAGGGAATGCGTGACGCGCGCCACGCCGCCTTGGCCGCCGTCAGCTTGTCCGCCGCGGGCGCCGTCGCCAGCGCGACACAGGCCGCGTCCAGCTCGGTCAGCCGCGTGGCCAGCCGCGCATAGGTCGGCACCACGACCTTGTCCGCGAACGTGACGACGAGTTCCTGGGTGACCTTGGAGTCGTCCTCGGTGGGGTTGTTGTCGTCGTCGCCGCAGGCACCGAGGAACAGCGCGCTGGACAGGAGCGCCGGCGCGAGCGCCAGGCGGAGGGGCAGGGACATACGCTTCATGACTGACCTTTCGTTGAGGGTTCGGGAGACGCCGGCGCGCGCCGACGTCAGTAGTTGAAGCCGGTGGCGAAGCGCAGGGTGTTCTCCGGCCGGAAGTCGGAGGAGCCCAGGCGGCGATGGCCGAAGTCGACCTTCGCGAACGCCACGTTCATCAGGTTGTAGGCCAGGCCCACCGTGTAGATGGAGCGGCGGAAGCGCGGGTTGTCGTACAGCTCCTCGCGCGGCTTGAACTGCGTGTCCACGTAGTCGTAGCGGACGAACGGGAAGAGGTGGTGCGAGTCGCTCAGCCCCACCCCCGTCGCGATGTCGTAGCCCAGCTCGCCCCACACGGCCAACGCGTTGTCGGACACCGGCGTGCGCATCACTCCGAGCAGGTTGGACAGGCGCGCGTTGCGCTGCGAGACGAGCTCCGCGTTCTTCAGGTGGCCGTACATCACCAGCGCCTTCGCGCTCCAGCGGCCCTTGCGCACGGACAGGTGAGCGTCCAGCAGCGTCAGCGGGGCCGACACGTAGCCGCACGGCGCCACTTCCCTGGGATTCGCCTCCTCGCAGCTCTTCACCAGGTCCGCCTTGGGGCGGTTGCGTGTGGTGTCGCCGCGATAGGCGGACACGCCGAAGGTGAACCCGTCGAAGTGCGTGACGTCCGCCCGGACGACGAACGCCATGTCCGTGGCCCGCTGCACCTCGAAGCGGCGTTGATGTCCACCCACCGCCCAGAGCTGTGAGCTGAAGCCGGTGGAGTCCAGGCCGTTCACCAACTGGCCCGTGAGCCGCAGCCCCCAGGGGAACTTGTAGCGCAGGCGCAGGCCCATCTCGTCCCACGTGTTGGGGATGATGCCCGTCTCCGCCTCGTCGCGGTTGGTGCCCAGGTAGTCGGTGGGGCGAGAGAACTCACTCAGCGTGCCCACCGCCACGTAGAAGCGGCCCACCGCGAGCGCGGCGTTGGCCCCCAGCTTCTTGGAGAGGAACATCTCCTCGACCAGGATTTCGCCGCCCTTGTCCAGCTCCTGGTCGAACTCGCCGAACTCCTCGTACTCCAGCTCCATCGCGGTGCCGGTGCCGCCGTGCTCGAACTCGACCTCGACCTCCGCCTCCAGGCCGTAGTCGGGCAGGGCGCCCTTCACTTCAATCACGAAGCGGTTGGTGTCGAACTCGATGCGCGAGTCGCGCTGCGCGCCGCCCGCCCGGTTCTGGTCCAGGCCGTAGTTGAAGTACGCGAACTGCAACTCACCGTAAGCCGTGACGTAGGCGTCAATCTTCGGACGCAGAGGCCCCAGGGGCGGTGAGGCCGGCGGCGCGGCGGGAGCCACCGGCACGGGCTGCGCGACGGCCGGAGCAGGCTGCGCGGGAGCGGGCTCTGCCTGGGGCGCGGTGGGCGCGGAAGGCGGCTCCACGGCGGGCCTGGACGGGGGCGCGGAAGGCGGCTCCACGGCGGGCTCGGCCTGAGGTGCTGGAGGCGTCGCCTGGGTTCCGGCCGGAGTTTCGGCCCGGGTCACCGAGGCGGAGAGCAGCAGGGTGGAACAGAGCAGCAGGGAGCTACGGACGAAGCAAGAGCGTGGGCGCATCGGAGCGGCGCGCACCCTACGCTCGGGATTTTGATTTTGCAAACCAGAATCAATTTGTGTTCAACACGAAAGGCCCGGGAATGCCGCCCACCGGGCCCCACGCGAGGGGACTTCAGTCCCTCATCACCACTTCATCTCTTCCTTGCCGGGGCCTGCCTCCTGGCGCTTCTCACCGGGGCGGCTGACGGAGGTGAGGGTGGCGCGCACGGCGCCCAGGTCCAGGGTGCCCACGGCGGCCAGGGGCAGGCGGCGCGCGTCGTCGGAGAGCCAGACGTGGACTTCGCGCTTCTGCTTGGGGCGGTCCAACCGGACGGCGGTGCCCTGCAGGTGCCACGCGGTGAACTGGCCCAGCGGCGTCGTCACCTGCTCCTTCTTGAGGACCTGGCCCTGCATGCGCCACAGCCGGCGCACGCCGTACACGTCGAAGCAGACGGACATGTTCTCCTCGAGCGGGAGCTGGCGCAGCAGGTAGATGGAGCCCGCGACGTCCAGGCCGTCCTTGTCGTAGGTGTAGTTGTACTGGCCCTTGGCGCGCTGGCCGATCTGATAGTCCACCTTGATGGCGCGGTCCTTGTGGGTGAAGGCGACCTCCACCTTGCGGCGCATCTCGTTCTCCGTGGCGTCCTCCACGTAGCGCTTGGGGCGCAGCGTCTTGGGGTTCAGCCAGGTGGTGGCGCTGCCGCGGACGCGGCGGACCTTGGAGAAGAAGGAGTTGGTCTGCGCCTCGGCGAGCACGGGAATCTGCCCGTCCTGCTGCTTCTGGACGCGCAGGGTCATCTTCCCCGCCTGCGCGCCCATGGCGTCCAGGTCGAACTCGAGCACCTCGCCGGGCATGAAGGCCAACGGCATGCGCAGCGCGGGCAGCGCCTGGGCGCAGGGCTCCACGGTGAGGGGTGGCTCTTCGGGTGTCGCCGTCGCGCTCGCGTCAGCGGGCTTGTCGGCTTCGGGCTTGTCGGCCTCCGTGTCCGGAAGCTGGGCCCAGGCGGTGCCGCCGGAGGACAGCATCAGGCAGGCCGCGAGGAGGGTGCGCAGGGAGCTCATCCTTCTTCCTTCCACAAGTGACTACGGGGTGCTCTTGGGCGTGTGACGGCCCGGACGCTTCGCAAATTCGGACGTGGACCATCGCTGCCGGAGCCGGGCAGTCACGACCTGGCGGACCAGAGTCCATTCTCGCGCATCCCGGCGGATGTCCCAACCGGTGCGCACCAGGTGACGTGCCGCGTCTCGGGCGAACGCCTGGTCTCCCAGCTCGGAGAGGAGCCGGAGGTACTCGAAGTCCTCCAGGCCGTCTCGCAGGTGCTTGAGCCGGAGGGACTGCACCGGGTGGTGTCCGGAATCGCCCAGGCGGCCGGGCGTGCCCGGATAGAAGAGGGTGCCGTCGCCGTTTCCGCCGAACTCCAGGAGGTCCTTCCAGGGGTCCTCCTTCGTGTTGTAGGCGAAGACGGTGTCGAAATAGAGCTCGCCATCCACGCCGCTGGCGAACGCCAGCGGGCCCATGGCGCGGTTGAGCGGGGCGGGGTGGTCCACCATGTACGAGGCCCAGCCGCTGTAGGCCCGCTCCTGGGTGGGGTCCTGCGAGGGGCCGCCGTTGCACCCGTGGGAATTACAACTCTGATACCACCACACCTGGGTTGTCGCGGGCAGCTTCGCGCGCAGCTCCGCGAGCTCATGCACGGCCGGGCAGGTGGCGGGGCCGGAGCGGGGATGGAAGCAGTTGAGCGTGGGCGCGAGGATGTCCGCGGCCGGCGCGAGCGTGTCGTTGAACGGGCTGGTGATGAGCACCCGGCTGCCCCCCGCGGCGCGCACCCGCCGCGACTGCGCGAGCACCAGTGGCACGTCCTCCGGCTTCGGCTCGTCCTTGGCGTAGAAGAAGAGCTGCGCGGGCCAGCCCTTCTGGCGGAAGTGCTCGGCGAAGGCGCGGTAGTACGCCACCTTCTCGTCCTCGGTGACGGCGTGCTTGTTGTCGCGCACCTCGGCGGTGGTGAAGCGGGCGCCGGAAGAGAGCAGGGTGCCTTCGAGGAAGGGCGCCATCTCCGCGTCGTACTCGCTCCAGTCGAGGAGGGCCTTGCCGTCCTCGAAGCGCACGGCGGGCGGCGTCATGCTCATGCCGTGCGCGCTCACCCGGTGCTCCAACAGGACGCGTGCATACGCGCGCAGCAGCTCGCGCGCCTCCGGCGAGGCGGGGGCGAGCCCGTGTCCCCGGGCGATGCTGTAGAGGGAGATGCCGAAGCTGGTGGGCAGCGAGGACGTCGCCGGCAGCACGAAGGGCTGCACCTCCACCGTGAAGGGCACCGCGACGCGCTCCACCTTGTTGAAGCGCGCGCGCAGCGTGCCCCGGTAGGTGCCCGGCGACTGGTTCTCCGGCGCGCACACCTCCACGTAGAGGACGGCGGGCAGGCTCCGGGATTGCTCGGGGACGGGCGCGCTCAGCGGCAGCAGCGCATCTGGCCACGGGCCCTGGGCGCCCTCGCTGTTGGAGGCGAGGTGGACGTGGAGATAGCCCTCGCGCCAGACGGCCGCGCTCAGCGCTTCGCCCGGGCCGCCGAGGAACAGGGGCGTCACCTTGAGCTGCTGGACGGTGCCGGGCAGCACCACCTGCACGCCTTCGCACTCACCGCGCGCGACGCTCAGGCGGGCCTGGGGCCGCCCCTGGAGCGCGGCGCCGGGCCGCACCTTCACCAGGGGAGACACCACCATTGGCTCCGGTGTGGCGGCCATCGCCGCCAGCACCACCCACGCCCAACCCGCGCCCATCCGCTCCCGTCACTCTCCAGCGGTGCTATCCACCGCTCTCCGCGCTCGCCACCGCCATGGTGCGCCCCGGCTGGTAGTCGGTGATTTCCGCCACCACCGTGCCCAGCGAAAACTCCGCCTCCACCCGCACCGGGACGTGCCTCGCGTCCGCGGTGAAGTAGACGAACATGTCCCGCTTCGACGTCAGGCTGCCGCCGAACTCCGCCTGCACCCGCGTCTTGAAGACCTCCTGGGTGCCCAGCTCCGTCTTCATCGTCTCGCGCGCCTCCACCTTGGCGCGCATGGTGAAGCTCTTGCTGCCGGTGAACACCGGGTAGGAGAACTCGCTGCCCACCGCCAGGTCCCGGTTGCGCAGCGCGAAGGTGGCGCCCGTCACGTCCAGCGTCCCCGCGACGACTTCGGCGGTGGACTCGCGCGGCGGCTCGCCTTCCTTCTGCTTGACGACGAAGACACTCTTGCCATCCGCTTGCATCTTGATGCGCTGGCGGCGGCGCTTGCCGTTCTCGTCCGCGTGCAGGTCACTGCCGACGACGGACTGCGTCCCGGCCTTCCAGTACGACACGAACTTGTCCTTGATGGGCCACACGCCGATGAGCGCGTCGGAGCGCGCCACCGCGACGATGGGCCACACGTCCTCG
>Ga0126314_10000545_pt1 | contig 18042 bp, 16 predicted proteins | sample Plot105B_FD_92535 | JGI IMG/M metagenome (GOLD analysis project Ga0126314, IMG submission 92535) | Serpentine soil microbial communities from UC McLaughlin Reserve, CA, USA - Plot105B | ecosystem: Environmental > Terrestrial > Soil > Grasslands | place: USA: UC McLaughlin Reserve, Lake County...
TAGTATTTCCATTCGCTATTTCTGCAGTATTGGCAGTAAGAAACTATGACAAATTTGCAATAAGACTGATGATAGCTGGATTCATAAATCTGATCATATCTATAATTCTAATAGCTATAATGAGGCTCTAGCAATAAAAGCTTGTAACCGTTACGCAATAATGGACATATAATTAAAGCAGCTACAATGATAGCCTATGTCATAACGTAGACTTCCACCAGCTAACTAATACAAGTGAGACAGGATGCATAGTCATCCATTAATAGTGGAAAGAAGACTGCTATGCGTATTCCTATGATAAAGTATCAAAAAATGTGGATGAAGATAGCAAACATGATGAGGAAACCTCAACAAGTAGTTTAATACAACAGATAATGTCAGTCAAAAATCATCAGAATATTGCTCGACGGAATTTTTTGTGCCAAGTAGAGAAGATAACTTTGCTAGATTGAGCAGAAATACTCGCTTAATGAAGCGAAAATCACATCGTGTTGTTATGGCAACATAATTTTATTACAGAGTGGAAGCTGATGAGATAGAATATCGCCCTTAATGCAGAGATACTCCAAAAAGTCATAAAATAAGTATTTATTTTAACAATATCTTGATAGTACTACGAGAACTATATTAATGGATATACGAATATCTTGACTGCTTTTGATTGTGATTTAGCTGAAGACTTAATTTAATCTCATGTAAATAAATATCGTGTTCTAAAGCTTTAGAATACTATTTCATCTACGAAAGAATAGTGTCTTCCTGATTCTATATCTGATTACAAGACGTGCAATCCTAGGTAGAAGCACAGACAAACCGGTAGGTAGCGCTGCGTATAATAGCGAAAAGGGCTCCACAGAAAAAAGAAGCAAATAGGAATTATATATAGAGACCGGAGTAGCCGCCATCCTACCAAAGCCTATCATCATTCCAAAACCTGAAAAAATTTGATTTACTTTATTTACTAAAAAGAAAGTAGACAGTGATACATTGGACATATGAATATTCAAAATGAAATTTCTTATCGTTGTATCTCTAATCTCTGGTTGTTTTTGTATTACAGTTACAATGTCTGCATCAAGCTCTATTGTACTTTTTGTACTTACAAGAGCACCACCAACATTTATCTTGGTGCAAATCTCTCTTTCTGTGCAATTATTTTTTAGTTCGTTGAAATCAGAAATGAGATCAGAAGCGACTTTTTTTACGTTAACAGTACTAACAGTGGCCTTCTTAATGTATACACCATTTGTTATCATTGCTTTTTTCATATGAGTTGCATTCATTCCCTTTGCAATTTGTTGAATAAATGATCGTAAGTTTATCCTTCGAAATGTGTTCTTGCTTCTCCTGCTAAGTTTCTTCTGCTCTACGATCTTTATACATTCTACGAATACTCTATACTTCTTTATTAGATCAGCCAATTCACTCTCTTTTATAGACTCAATATTTTTTTCATCTTTTATAAAATCAGAATCAGAAGAAGAGAAAAAGGCAATATCTGCTACAAAATCGCTATAGTAATGTTGTAATGCTTGGTCCTTATTTATGGTTACGTCCATAACAATTCTTGACTTGCCTCTTATTCTGAACTTTGTAAAAGGATACTTTCCAATCATATCAGCCAATTCACTCTCTTTTATAGACTCAATATTTTTTTCATCTTTTATAAAATCAGAATCAGAAGAAGAGAAAAAGGCAATATCTGCTACAAAACCACCTTCTTTTTGCTTCTGCATAATCACCAACATAAAAGAATAAGGACCAATAGTGTGTTCCGTGAGATCAACTTTATACTTTTTCTTGGCTAGAATATTTCTTCTACTAAAGGTATATCGTGATTTTCGTCGATCAGGATCTTCTTCTATAGTCGTTTTTCGATGCATAAAAACTAGAGACTTTAAGGTAATCACTCGCTGCGGGGTGGCGCTGTTGGAGATATCTCAAGCCGAGCTCGTATGTCTGTCTTACCCATCCCTGCAAGCTCTGCAATAAGGCTAACTGCGTTGAGGATAGTATCCATAAAGCTTTTCCAGTTTTGAACTGCTACCTCAACATTTTCCTTATGTATTTTCATAATTTCTTGATTTATCTTATCTTCTCCATTGACTTTGGTAGTAGGTAAAACCATGACGATATCTCCATCAAGTTCAATTTTTGTTCTTGCGAGTATCTCTACAGCATTTAGAGCATCTAAAACATTTTCCTTTTCAGAATCTATTTTTACATCAGGAGAGCCCTTAGCAGTTATCACTTCTACATAGCTCAGATCCTTAAGCTGATCCGTAATCTTTGCAAATATGTTATCTAACAAGCCTCTTTGGCCATTTTCTGAAGTTCTAACTCTTTGTTCTTGTTCACTCAATTAAGGGCCTATAAGGTGAGATCTGCCTAAAAAAGATGTTGTGAGCATAAAATCTCCCTGTAAGAAGTATTTAAACAATCTATCCTCATTCCTTGTCGGGGGCTGTAATAATCTTGGCAATCAATAATAATGCTCGATTATGAATGTCACATGATAGAAGGTGTACCTGAAACGTATATTCTTACTTCATCTCTCAATGCGGCCGTTGTATGTCCCACTCTACCTCAAATTTTAACTCCCGTGGAAGAGATCCACTTCCCATATATGTTGCCCACCAAATTCCCGCAACTCCCATACCTCTAAAATGTTCTTACTCCAGATGACCTAAATCGAACATCACTAGTGGTACATAGGTGCCAAAATCATCTTGATGTGCAATAGCCATCAAATGATCCCCTCTTCTCACTATCTTAACATATGCTGTTCCTCTAGAAGTAGGATTTTCAACACGAACACGACCACTAGAAGATATAACAGTAATTTGCAATGTACCTGATGTTGGGTCCTCTAACCCCAACTCTCTAGCTGGTATATCTCTCCATTCTACTCCTTGTTGGTTAAACAAAAATGCACCGTAGACATACCCCTGCCATCACCGTAATCAAACTCATGAAAATTGGGCACGCCACCTACAAAGCCCTCTCGGCTAGCATAATCACTGACTGCTGTAAATAATTTTACAATTCCTTGTGGCGTATCGCGGTCAACAGCCATTATCAAATAATTATTAGGTATGTTTATGAAGTTTCACTATTTTAGGAAAATTTGCTACAAGCTCCAATAACAAGCGCAATTTAGCATTTTGTATCTGGTTATAGATATATTATATATTAATAATCGTGATGCAAGGCAAAGAGAAAGAGTGGCAAGAAGATTTGCCAACAAAAGGGCAAGAGAGAAAAAAGAGACAGCTTTGAAAGTAATAGGATGAATGCAGGCAATGCCGGATAAGTTACCTATTCTTAGAGACTAGCTATTCAGAGAGAGATATATGAGTTTACAAAAATTATCACGAAAATTACCTAAGCTAACTTTGAAGAAAGTTATTAATTCTAATTTGCCTTCTTTATCCTTCTCTTTTGTAATTCAGAAATATATTTTCTCTAAACTAGAGCATTATGCTCTAACGTTGCCTCATATGGGTAATGTTTAAGTATAAGCCTATGGTTTCCTCGTTGTTGAAACACGCAATTATAGGTATAATCACCTTCTTAGTGCTCACAACACAATTTGTTCTATTATCAAGCTATGGGATAATAAATATCAGCGCCCAAACTTCAACTACAGAATCGGGTGGAAGTATTAATTCTAACTCAAATAGTACTGATTCAGAATTTACTTTGGAAGAGGCATATACTGTTCCGCTTAATACATATAATGAGTCCTCACTTGCACCTACTGCAGGTCAACCAAGACTTCTTGAGCGTATCCCTACTGAAGCTCTCCAACCCTCAGAACCATTTTTTGGACAGCCAAGGGAAATTAAGGAACCCGGCGTACGAAATGAAACAGACACTAATGTTGAACAAACACAGGCACAGACTGCGTCTAATCAAACATTAAACCAAGAGTTACAAAATAAGACCGTTGTTACTCTTCAAAATACAACAAATGCTACTTCAGAAGCACCAGCAGCCACAGCAGCCACCGCCATTCCTTCTTCTGCAGGTTCTCCACTACTTATTAGTCCAATTACTGGCTTTAAAGGAATTGACTTTAGAGAAAGTGGTGGATGGTTTCCACCTGATGCTACATTAGGAGTAGGTCCCAATCATGTTGTACAAATGGTTAATCTTCAAGGAGCAATGTGGACTAAGCAAGGAGATCCAATTAACACCTTTGCACTTGACCAATTTTTTGCTACTGGTACAGATCGAACAGCCGATCCTAGAATATTCTATGATCCTGGAAGTAATAGGTGGTTTGGCGCCTTAATGGATATTTCTACTAATAGCATTCACGTAGCTGCTTCAGCAAGTGAAGATCCTACAGGCGATTGGTATGTCTATGATTTTCCTTTTAGCAATTGCCCTGACCAACCATCGATAGGAGTAAGCGCAGACAAATTCGTTGTAAGTGTAAATACTTTTGCAAATCTATGTAACGGCGGTTTTACAGGTGTTCAGTTTACTGTAGCAGACAAGGCTGATATGCTTAACGGAACCACACCTAGATTTGTACAATCTGACCCTGATACTCTCTTGTTTTCCCTTCACGTTGCTGAAACGCAAGACCCATCTTCTGCTTCAGATATCGAAATGGTCAGTGTTGACAACGGGGGAAGTCAATTTGCCACTGTTATTTCATTAGACGGAAAAGTACCAAATGTTACTGCATCTGATTCTTTTGTACCTATTCAACTTACAAATGTGCCCCCCAAAGCCATCCAGCCTGACACAATAACAAAACTTCAAACAAATGATGCACGTGTTTTAGATGCTGAAGAATATCGTGGAAGGCTTTGGTTTAGTTTTAATGATGCATGCGTGCCTGAGGGAGATTCTCAAGCACGTTCTTGTCTTAGATTGATAGAGATAGATACCAGTAAAACTGGATCTGATGCAGTAATACAAGACTTTAATGTTGGTGTTAATGGATCTTACTTATTCTTCCCTGCACTAAGTGTGGATAATAATGGCAATCTATTTGTTGTATATGGAATTTCGGGTAAAACAATATTTCCATCTCTCCTCGTGTCACATAGACTTGCTAATGATCCACCCAATACAGTAGAAGAACCTCTAACTTTACAGCCTGGTGGAGGATCCGATTTTAGTGGAAGATACGGAGACTATTTTGCAGTAGCAGTTGATCCAACTGATCCCAATGTTTTCTGGGTTGCAGGGGAATATACTCCTCAAGATCAGGCTACTACCCGCTGGTCTACATTTATTGGACACTTCAGTGTTACACGGTAAAATGGAAAATTCCCTTTCTTTCTTTCATTTTGTTAAGAAGAATATATATTATATCCTAAAGTACCCTTAATAACGGGTCAGGGATTTCTAGTCTTGATGCTCTGCTATCAGAGAGAGATCAGACTTAAAACCTATTAAGTGATCTCAAGGTTTAGTGTCTAAAAATAAGAGAAGAAAATCACTTGACATTGCAAATATGAGTAAAAAAGAAGTAAAAAGAAAAATAACAGTAAGCCCTTAATAATAAACAAGAAAATTGATTCCTCCTCGAGCTTCAAGGAAAGATTGCAAGAAGATAAAGTTCCAATTTCGATAAGAGGCTTAAATCGACCACAAGAAGATACAAAACGTCTTGAAAGTCAAATTCATCAGTTAGTTTCCAAGGAAGTTAAGAAAGAGAGACAGAATATGCTTAGTAATGATCAATCTAATACTACTACATGTGTTCATACTGTTTATGTTCCTGGAACAAGAAGCGATCCTGGCACATGGGCTCTTCCGCCTGCTGGGACTTGGGGTACACTTGCCTTTCCATCCGAAGATATTATAGATCTATGGTGGAATGATTCAACTCTGCCAATAGATCAGATGCGGGTAGGAATTAAAACTAGTGGCAGAGTTTCTTGGAGGAAGGAACTTGTTGCTTGGCATACTTTCTACGGCAGGATTACTACTACATACGTAGAAGGCTTCAATAGTGACATAAAGTGGATGAATATATACAAAGCTGACTGTTTTACTAATACAGATACACTTGTATTGAGAAAGGCACAGTTTCTTGGATGGATGGTAGATAAATATAATTTAGGAGATGGATATTATTTTTGGGAAATATTTGGAGGCAAAGAACTTGTATTTAATTGGCGATATGATGGGAGCTCTTAACTTTCTTTCTTCAACACTTGTGCTGTTGGAAATAATAAACTGAATCGGCACCATGTCTGTAGTCGTGTAGTGTTTCTGTATTAGCACAGAAATTTTTACATGAGTGAGTCCCTCAAGCTTAGGAGAATAGTTTGATCTTGGTGTCTTATCGGATGGAGATAATTTTTATATTGAAAAAAATAGAGTCACGTAATTTCATCCATAGTTGGAAACGCAGACAGTTTATGCTTAGCTGGTTCAACTTTTTCTCTAATCTTAACCTCCTTTTCAAGAATTTCCATAGTTTCTTCTTTTGGGTCTGAATCATATCTGTATCCTAAAAGATCATGGTTTAGAGTATTTACAACTCTAGTTGTTTTAATTCCTGTATGGTTATGTACAGAATCAGAAAAAATTAACATGTCATACAAGTTATGTCCTTCTGGTGCATACTTTGAAGGCAAGAATGGACAAACTGTAGGATGTAATCTTTGCCAATCTCCCCACAATCTATCAATGTTTGCATGGTGTAGCCAAAAAACAGGATCATTTGGCGAGGTCATATTCATCATGGTACCATTAACCCATCTATGAACTAAATTATGTAATGGCACTTCAATAGCAGTTCTAAAGCCAGGTGACCCTAACTTCCATACCGGACTGTCGTATATTGATATTTGCATTGCTCTATCGACTTGAACTGGAGTAGGCAATCTTCTTGCGTCTGTTCTTCTTCCAAACCCTCTAGTAAGATGATTAGGATCCTGAGGTGAATCTTTTATAACAAGAGTCCAATGGTTTGGTCCATCATATGCAAATGGTCCATCCATGACTTTTCCTGGACTATTATTGCTAGTCTCTTCACCATTTGTTCCTATAAAATTCTCAGAAAAAGGGGAGGAATCATTATCGGTCCAATCCCAATAAGGAATAGTAAGCGAATTATCCTTAGATATTGATCGCAGATCTTTCTCAAATTGAAGTAAATAGATGCGGTGCCATGGTAGAAACGCTGGTCCATTATGAGCCCAGCCAGGATACCAGTCTGGATCATCAGCCGGATCAGATGGAGACATAACCATCATTGCATGCATGTGCATTTCTACATAATCATCGTACCTTCCATATGTGGAATCATTAGGATGTAAAAGACTTGGAGCTTTTTTTAGCTTAAGGATTGCATTGACAAACTTTTCTCTATCTGCATCTGATAGATTTTTTACATTTTTTCTTATTTGCATAGTTTCATCCTAGAATAAATCATTTAATTAATAAATTGTTTGGTAATCTAGCCATTAAGGCAGCACCAACACACTTGTAGTTATCCGCTGGTTAGACTAGCCATCATAATAACATATATCGCAGAATAACTTATTATTATTATTTGTGACCTAGCTTTTTTCTTATAATTGATAATATCTTGTTGAATTGAATCGCCGAGAAAGTGAGGTCAACTGTCCCTTCTTCAAGCTCTGGTGGTATCCTAGTGCATGGCGTCTTCTAGCAATTAGTAATCTAGAGTTATCTGCTTGCATGCTGTGGCAGATACCTGAAGCTTCTACCGGACACAAAGACAGCAGATCAAGTTTGACAAAAATTTCTAATTAAAATCCTGTAAATCATACTTTCTCTTAGACTTTGCTAGCAGTATATAGATATTTTTATGCCCATAAATGATGCACAAACTCAGTCAACAAATTCAGACATATGGTCATAACCTTTATCTAAACAATAAACTAAACGTGAAGCGGGTTCCAAAGGTCTGAAAAAGTTCCATGCTTCCAACCCTATACAGATAAATCTATAGGGTCATGATCCTGTTCCAAATGCTATCAATATCACAGACACCATTAGATATACGAAGCCCAATATTGTTAACTTTATGCCCTGGCGAACTTGTCCATAACGTAGCGTCACTAGGATAGAAATCGCAAAGGGCAATACAATTGTGGCTGTAAGTATGCCTATTTGTATAAATAATGCCGAGCCACCTAATGTAAGAAATATTAGTACTCCTACAATTACCGATGCGTTAATTGTAAGAATGTCCATATGACTTAATTGCAGAGATTCAATTACTTTTTGATTCATTCCTCTTGTGAACCATAACCCGAAAGCACCTGCTACTACGACTGGAATCCAATAGAAGCCATAAATGGAAACCAAGAAAGCTAGAGTTTGCTCCTGCATCGATAATGGCGGTAAAACTTCAACGCTAAATGTTCTGCTAATATTACCAGTCTCTCCCTCAATTGTTGTTATGTTTAAAATTACGTCTACAGGAACTATTTGGCCTGATTGTACATCTCTTGGAACATTCAGCTCAAGTTTTGTTTTTTGAGTTTCATTCAAATCAAATTCTAATATGTCAGGTTCAAAGGATAATCCAATGTCATCCTCCTCGTTTGCATCATGCAAGCTTACATTTGATCTTGCAGACAGTTCAATGCCATGAATAGATATGTCGAAGCTTGAACTTTGTCCTGCTCTTGCAGTTAATGAAAGTGGTTCAATTTTTATATCATTAATTCTGGGTGGAACACTTAAGATGAATGGCATATTATCATACAAAGTATTATTCACTGCAAATGTATGAATATCCAAATTGAAAGATACGGGATCGCCTATTTCAGTAAGAGAAATTGGAATGTTGAAATACTTAAGACCTTGGAGAAAAAAATCACCGTAATTATAATATTGTTTTACAGGCTTAAATAATTGGATGCCCTCTGCAGTTGGCGGTGACCATTGATAAATAGTTCTTACCCAAGTTCCGTCTTCTTCTGGTGATCCTATAATTGAATAGAGCTTAATGGCAGAAGTACCATTTATAGGATTCACAGAGTAAATGTCTAGTTCATACTTTAGACCCATAGAAACATAATCTGCGTGATTTTCTGAATCTATTATATTGGCTAACCAAAGAGTTACATTAAGGTTCTCACCATCACTTTGATAAGTCCCCGCCCAGAGATCTATTGGTAACTCTTCAAAATTAGTAAAATTTCCATCCCTATACTTGCTAGTATCAACATTTCCACTCAACGATTGGTCATCATACCAGTATGCAGGTTCAAAGGCGCGTAATGAGAAGGACTGATTAAAAGGATAAAGGGACCATGCAACGATAAAAATAATAGAAAAAAGGCATAAAAAACCAACTATATAGGCATTTATTATCAAATGATATTATCTGAAGCCGTGGTACTAATTATTACTTTGTCCTATGCAGAAAAATATGGTCCCAATTTTTCAAAATAAGGCAACTCAAGATATTATCTTACAAGTGAGCACACGCCATAAACCAGCGTTCAAAAGGTGAAGCTTATTCTGTAACAGTGGGTCTACCTCTGATAGCGGCGTAATAAGCTATTGAAAAATCAAGAACCTTATCTATACTGATCACACCGTGGAGATAGCAAAATTTGTATCATTTATGACAAGGCTTCAATAAGCTTCTGGTAAAACATGGCCCGTCTGGATTTAGATAAAAACTATTAATAAAAGAGGTTATTTACTAATCTTAAATTCAGCTTCTGCAACTTTTATTGCATCAATAGTCGGTTTGCCACTAGCTTCGGCAAGTTCTGGAGCATAAGGATATAAATTTATTGTCATTGACATTCTTAATTGCATAAATTGCCTCCAACTCATAAACGTAAAATTTGAAATATATAAATTAATCAATGTTTCATATATTTTATAATGTTCTTGGCAATATTTTTCAACTCGATTTATTAGCACAGCTTCTTTATCGCCAACAAGACATTTCATTTATTTTGTTATGATTTGACATTATATATGTTTTGACTAATTATCATGAATCATTCGATATTCTATGGAATAATTGTTTAAAATTGCGCCTGCGATGCAGGAAGTGACCGTTTATTATGTGGTATTGAGGTGCATTATTACTTCAAAAAAAGTAGATTCTTGGCCAGTCTTTTTGGATATAATGGAATCTAAAAAGGTTTCTGCCTAAACGATTAGAGGCTTCGAGGGAAAAACTTCACAGATAATAACAGAATGGACAGAATTACAGTGCCTCCCCCTCTCTCAAGATATGCTATGACCTGAAACCAAACTGATTTTATTTTACTGGATTGAAGACAAACATGTTGTTGAATGAATGATGTACCTTGTCGAGTTAGTTAATTAACCTCACGCCTTTACGAAATCTTCTTCATCTGAAACTGTTGCAGAGGAAACCTGTGGTTGCTCTGTTAATTGTTCAACAGTACTAGCATCTCCCTCTATGATTAAGGCACTTAACTTAGGAAGGAATTTTACTTTACTAGGCTTCCGATGTGTCTTTTTTTGTACATTCTCCAAAATTTCATCTACGATCTTCTGTTGATCAGGCACCTTATCCTTGCCTGAACCCTTGTTGGCGGAACTCTTCCTTAGCATAAACACTGCCTTCACATCTTCTTGGGAGTTCTTAGCCGATCTGATTCTTTCCTTAAGCCGGGGGTCTATTTGAGCCATTTACAACAACAACAATATGCAGTTGAGTCTAGTATTTATTAGTGTAGCAAGTGTCGTCTCTCACTTTTTTACATCGTCATCGACTTTCTCAACTTTGCCAATGCGGCCTCAGGCTGGACAAATCCGAATCCATATCTTTCCTTTTGATCTTTAACTAAGACCTTGCAAGTAGTCTGTATCGCCTCTTCAACCTGATCCACGGAAGCATCAGGCTCTGCTCCAAATAGAATCGCAGCTACACCTGCCACATGAGGGGTAGCCATTGAGGTTCCGTCCATAGCCTGAACACCACCTCCAGGTTTTGCGGATATAACATCGACACCGGGTGCAACAATATTTGGTTGGTATGGTTCTTTCGATCTTTGAAATATCATACTGCTTGAAAAGTCGGCAACTCGTATTCGATTGTCTATTGCCCCCAATGAAATAGCCTCAGCATAATTCCCTGGCGACCTGCTTGTCCCTACTCCCTCATTACCTATTGCAACCACAGGCAAAGCGCCGTTTTCCCGCAATCTTTGAATAACATCAAGGAATACTGGCGTATAGCCTCTGAAGCCAAGAGACATGCTAAGCACACGAACATTATTTTCAAGACACCATTCAAGCCCTGTCAGGACGCGGATAGTTACTTGCCCTCCTTCGATAACTATTGCAGAGTACAATTTGCATTTTGGTGCCATACCTATTGCCATCCCATTTACTTCCCCGCCACATATTGTACCTGCCGTGTGAGTTCCGTGCTCGTTGCTGTCATATGCTTTCTTTGAAGGGGATCGGTTGTCTAGAACAATCTCTCCATATGAATCCGTTTCAATGAATCCTTTTAGCCTTCCCCGAAGAGCCTTGTGTTTTCCATCTACTCCTGTGTCTAGATGACCCACCTTGACTCCTTTACCATTCAGGCCATTTGACCATAGCTTGTCTGCCACAAGTCGCTTTAATCCCCAAGTTAAATCACCTTTTGCCTTTGCGAGTTTTTTTGCAACAGGACGGATCAGTGAAAAGTACTCTGTACCATGCACAGTGGCTCCTGCCTGCTCAGTCTTTTTGACCCCCTCTACATCCATATAGCCTATGTAGAGTCCTAGCTTCCGATAGTATTTGTATCGCTTAGCCTCTTTTCTGCTCCTTCCATATCCGGCAGCCAGGGTAGTTGTTGTTGTTATGCCTTCGGGCACTTTAGAGAGAAAGTTTTCTTCAATCTTTTTTGAATTATCGCCACTTGCACTGGTATCTTTGGGATTCACTATCACCAAAGCAAACCCTAGATTCTCTATGTATTTGGCTGCTACTGCATCCAATAGCGCCGCTATAGAAAGCGAGAATATATAAAAGTACAATGCATATCAGTTTTGTAACTCTCCTGATTGGCATACCCCATTTTACTTCCCCTTCTGTCCCCTGACCGATATTGTCAAATATATCAGCAGATATACTAGCAATACGACTCTTAATAGATATGTCCTAAGAGGAACAGTAGTCACATTTAGAGAGACCGGCAAAAAGGTCATAAAAGATGGGCTAGTCGGCATTGATGGCAAAAAGATATCCTTTGTTAGATCCGCGCGTCAGGCCATTCCACAAGATTTTAGAGACGCTAAGATAATAAGAGTTGACGGTTATCTTTATCCAGGCTTCATAGACCTGCACAACCATATTGCATTTAATTTTCGGCAACTGTGGACGATAGCAAAAAAGTATGTGGACCGATACCAGTGGCCCGGTGAGCAAAACTACAAGATCCAAATCAGGATGATAACTAACCTCATGTGCTTGGCAAATCCAGCCGAGCTGGTAAAATATAGAGACCAAAGCGCTCGTGGGTGGAACCACTACCATAGATGGTTATTCCCGTTTTAACAAAAGCTATGCCGCATGGCTTTTGAAAAACGTAGAAATGGAGCCATTTGGTGACACTAAGCCTCCCATTTATCAGAGCGTTCCTAGGACTACTCAGGAAAGCGATTTCCAAGATATGGCAAGAAAGTTAGACAGCGGCAATGCCTTTATTTATCACCTAGCAGAAGGTACATCACTAAAGCTTCAAGAAGAATATACAGACTTGGAGTCTCGAGACCTTCTAAGAGATAAGCTTGTTGCAATACACTGCACTGCTATTACTCCGGCTCAGTGGGCAAAGATAGGCCAGCACAGAGTGAAATTCGTATGGTCTCCACTGAGCAACTTCCTTCTTTATGGCAGAACAGCTGATGTAGTTTCCGCTAAGAACAATACTGTCCTTATCTGTCTAGGATCTGACTGGTCTCCGTCAGGTAGCAAGAGCGTACTTTGGGAACTCAAAGTGGCTTATCTGGTCAATATGAACGATCTCAATAATGCCTTCAGTGACCAGGAGCTAGTGGAAATGATCACAATAAATCCAGCAAAAGCTGTAGGCTGGGACGACATGATAGGGAGGATAGTCCCTGGACATATCGCCGATTTGGTTGCATTTGACCGAGTTTCAAATGACCCCTACCGAAACGTTATTGAATCAACGGAGGAGAACCTGAAGCTCGCAATAGTCGACGGTATTCCTAGGTGTGGAGACTTGGAACTGATGAACGAGCTTGAAGTCACTCCCTCTGATAGGGTGAGGGTCGGCTCACGGGAAAAGGCATTTGACATTTTCGAGCCAGGCCTAAAGTATGGAGACATAACTCTCCATAAGGCCCAGAGCGCTTTAAGAGCAACGATGGCAGATCCCAAAACTGCAGCTCAGAATTTGTCGACTAGACTTAGCGTATCACTAGAAGAAGAACCCCTTCGCCTGATTGTAGAAGACGATGTTGAACCTATAGGCGTTGCCATTGAAGATACCATTGAATGGTTCTTGAATCTGGATGCCGACACTTTGAATACACTGCCAAAAAAGCTTGACCCGCTTACCATGTCCGAAGACAAGGACTTTATCGCCGGCCTGAAAGCAAACCAAAATGTTCCGAAATACCTTCATAAACTTGAGGAATATCTCTAGCTGTTATTTTCTAGGGCAGTCCGGAGAATTGCCGGCCTCTCAGTATCCTTGCTTAGTAGTGCTTTATTGGCTTCAAGTGTCTCTAGGTCGATTCCAATATTTGTTAATCAGAAAGCCAAATTTATGCAGGGCACACACACATGCTTCTAAAACAAAAGAAAAAGATTAACGAAAATCCCGATGATGAAGTTTTTATCAAGCCAGTCTGGAAGAGTCGCACGCAAGATATTCAGGCGATCCCGAATGCTATATCACATTTATCACGCCAGAAACACGTGTATTGCTATTGATAAGTACCTTGACTTCAGATGCCAACACGGAGAGGAAATTTCACCCAATTCTCCGCTATTCAGAGAGAAGTTTGATCCTGTTGTGGGTTTACATGAAGAAGTCTACAAGAACAACAAAAGCAGTATTTGTTAGAAGATTTTGAACTTTGTAAAAGGAGCATAGTACAATTCCATTATGAAGATGATGAAAACTTTATTCCAAAAGATACAATCACATTTTACTTGATCCAAATCTATTTTACTACGATAACATGCAACTTGATTTTAGATTAGTAGGTGTAAATCCACAAGCTATTGATGGAACACCTTTATCCAAATTTGGCTATCTTAAAATGATTGGCGGATCAGGAAAAGCATTGATAGGGGAATATGTGAGTATGATACAACGTCCTAATGGAGATAAGAAACACATAGCTATAAGGGAAAATAGAGTAGTAGATATTTTGATAATTATGTGCATTATCTGACAGATAGTGAAAAAGCCTCTTTTGGATCTCCCGTCTTTAATGACCAATGGCTGCTGGTCGCATTAGATCATCGTGGTATTCCTAAACACGATAATCAAGGAAGGATACTATCTGTCGACGGTGTTATTTGGGAGAGATATATATGGGTGAGGACAGAATATATTACATCGCAAATGAAGGAATTTGCATAAGTAAGATTATTGATGATTTAAAAAATAATAGAAATAATATTCCAACTCAATCACAGACAATCTTAGATCAGTTAATAAAACTAGGTGACTCTATGAAACTTATAGCTCTACAGCAGCTTATTATTCACATCGGTATTAGGCCGGTAGGAGTATAAAGGCAGAGAGGTAATCAATAAAATTAAGGTTATACATGGTCTGATAAAAATTAGGCGTCATAATTGCGTCTACAGCCTCTCACTTGATTCTTGATTGTATTTCAAAAGAGTTGGTCATTTGCACTATGGTGCTAGAAACGGCACAGGTGGCAGGATAGGCCCGTTATCATCGGTATTAAAAATTTAATAAGAAAACGGGACATTTTAGACTGCAACTAGTTAATGTTTCTAAATACAGTAAAAATTTATTTTAGTTTACCAGAAACTGTAAATATAGGATTATTATCTAGGACTGCATGGCAATTGTTATTATTTCTTGGCAAAACTTCCTGCTAATGAATTTTGGAAAAGTACTAATACCAAGTTCACTCATATTATTAATCCTTGTCACGCCTATCCTTATGGTTCCGGCTATTCCTATTCAATTCGCTGATGCACAGCCCTCTGGCAATGGAGAGGAGCAACCCCTTACCATGAATGTGAGTAGGCCTGTAACTCCTAAAGTATTAGAGGGCAACCTCCGTTCTTTACGGTTACCTCAAGCGCCTCAGTGGGAGCCAGGCGACCCAATAGTAGAGGCTCCAGGACAGCAATTGGAGAGTCAATTTGCGCCTGAAGAAGGTGAAGAAGAAGAAGGCCAACCACCCCCAACAACAAGTGGTTTGAATGAAACGAATAGAAACCAAACTCTAACAAATCCTAATACACTCAACTTAAACCTAAGCAGCATTGTTCCAGGGGCTCCATGGAGGCCAGGGCAGCCGATAGTGGAGGCGCCTGGGCAGCAATTTGAGGGACCCAACCAACCACCTCAGCAAAATACCACCGATATATTGAATGAAACAGGTGGTGCCATAAATCAAAACAGATTATCATCTCCCATTTCAGATCCAATTTCATCACCTCTTGCCAACTTTGATGGCATCCCTGCTACAGGATTCGTGCCACCAGACACTGTTGGAGATGTTGGACCAAACCATTATGTTCAGGCAGTCAATGCGCAGTTTGCTATATATGATAAGGCAGGCACGCTGCTGGTCGGACCTTCAAACATCAATTCTTTGTGGGTTGCTGCTAACACTAACGATGCATGCCAATTCAATAATCACGGAGATCCAGTTGTACAGTACGACCATCTAGCTGACAGATGGCTAATAAGCCAGTTCGCTATACCCGGTCCAGATTTTCACGAGTGCATAGCTATCTCGCAAACGGCTGATCCGGTTGCTGGGGGTTGGTTCCTATACGACTTTACCATGTCTGCCTATCCTGATTATCCAAAGATAGGCGTATGGCCAGATGCTTACTATATGGGTACCAACGCCGGTTATCCTACAGGGCACGCTTGGGCTTTTGATCGTACAAATATGCTTAATGGGAATCCTGCTTCGGTTATTGGTTTTTTCGGTTTTGGGACATTCATGCTACCAAGCGACCTTGAAGGCCCTCCACCACCACCAGGCACACCAAACATCTTTTTGCGATTTGTTGATGGGGCAGAGTTTGGCGGGACTGACCGTCTGGAAATGAGGGAATTCCAGGTGGATTTTGCCACTCCTGCACTCTCTTCGTTCAATGCTTTACCAGACTTGCCAACCGCACCATTTGATTCAAATTTGTGTGGGTTCTTCTTTCGTGTGCCATGCATCCCTCAGCCAGGAACTACCCAGCTACTAGACATTCTAAGGGGTGAACCAATGTACCGGTTACAGTATCGCAACCTTGGAACTCATGAGTCTTTAGTGCTCAATCATGATGTGGATGTGAATGGGGCTGACCTTGCAGGAATTCGCTGGTATGAATTGCGCAAGGTTGGGGGGAGCCCTTGGTCTATCTTTCAACAAGGAGATTACTCTCCTGACGGAACGAATCGTTGGATGGGGAGCATCGCCATGGATAAGAATGGCAATATGGCGCTAGGATACAGCGTATCGAGTAGCACTGTATTCCCTAGCATAAGATATACAGGACGAGTGTCAAGCGAACCTGTTGGCACGATGCCACAAGGCGAATTTACCATCGTTAATGGAGGAGGCTCTCAGAGCTTCAGCGAACGCTGGGGCGACTATAGTTCTATGAATGTTGATCCTACAGATGACTGTACATTTTGGTATTCTACACTGTACTTTCCAACCTCTGCTAACTGGCAGACTCGCATATCTTCGTTCAAATTCTCTGAGTGCAATAGTCCACCTGATTGCACCACAGCAATCCCAAGCCAATCTGTACTATGGCCTCCAAACCATAGGATGGTAGACATAACAATACAAAATATTATAGATCCAGATGGTGACCCCTCAACTATAACAATAACTAGCATTCGCCAAGATGAACCAACGAGAGGGCAGGGAACGGGTGACCAATCGCCTGATGGTTTTGGAATAGGTACAAACACAGCACAAGTAAGAGCAGAGAGGGCAGGTAATGGAGATGGCAGAGTATATCATATCAGCTTTACGGCTAATGATGGAAGAGGCGGTGAATGTACTGGTGAGGTTCTTGTTAGCGTTCCACACGACCAGAGAGGTCCACCAGCAGTAGATTCAGGAGCTGGATTTGATTCAACACTATAATAATGGCACATTTTATGGTGATCAGCCAAATCGAAATATATACTCTATAAATACAGCGCAGGATTCTCTGATGTAAACCTAAATCATAACCTCGTAAAGGTCACCACCTAATGAAGCAGAGTATAATAGTCCTCCACCATACCTGCGGTTAGAGTATATTATGGATACATCATGTCCTAATTTAGGAGAGTTTCCCAGCGAACAGTGGAAGGTGTAAATAGTAATGGTGTATCTGCTGGCGGAAAGATTACTTATGAATATTTCTCTTCTGATATCATGACGAAAAGGATAAGATTTGGCCGAAGTAAATGACATATCAATAGCAGAAAGGATCAATGATGGCGAAAAAAGATCAATTAAATTAATTGGAAGATGTAAGAAAAGATAATGGAGACTATAGGATATGATCATACTTTTTATTCAGCACCATTTCTTCTGATTGGAGACTGAGAATGAAGTTGCACAAAAAGAAAAAGAAAATTGTTTGTAAGCCTGTCTCCTTTAGTAAATTCTTTTTATTGCATCTTTATATCTCTTCTAGTTATACTGTAAATGGTAGTTGTCTCTCAAAACGTGCATCTTTCTGTCCTACTATGTAGTAATTAGGTGTCTGATCGGGTGGCATTCTGCTGACAATATCTTTATGTAACTTTCTATAAGTGCCCTTGAAGGTACCGTCTTTCCATACTGCCAGCAGTTGTGATGTAAAAAGTCCATTGAAGTTACCATCTTGGGAGAGCTGATTATCTTGGCA
>Ga0126314_10000546_pt1 | contig 18036 bp, 18 predicted proteins | sample Plot105B_FD_92535 | JGI IMG/M metagenome (GOLD analysis project Ga0126314, IMG submission 92535) | Serpentine soil microbial communities from UC McLaughlin Reserve, CA, USA - Plot105B | ecosystem: Environmental > Terrestrial > Soil > Grasslands | place: USA: UC McLaughlin Reserve, Lake County...
AAGGAGCATTACCTGATGTTTATGCAAAGCGGATCATTGACAATGAGATCAAGCCATATTTTAAAGCAGGAGACTATTATGCCGGATTAGATGCGGGAACTACAGCGATCATTAAATACACTAAAGGTGAGTATAAAAATGATAAACCGAAGGTTAAAAGCAAAAGTGGTAGCGGCTCTGTATTTATCATTCTGATTATCATCATCGTGGTTATTATATTCTTAAAAAAAGGTGGTGGCGGTAGAGGTGGCAGCCAGATTATTGGTGGACGAGGTGTAGCCGATGCCCTTTTCTGGAGTATGCTGCTGGGCGGTGGACGAAGTTCAGGTGGCGGTGGTGGCTGGGGCGGCGGAAGCAACAGCGGAGGAGGCTTTGGTGGTTTTGGAGGCGGCAGCTTCGGCGGTGGCGGCAGTAGCGGTAGTTGGTAAATTGTATTAAATCAAAAGAATGGACATTTTAAAATGGAAAACACTTTCATCAAAATACCTGGTGAAGGAAAAATGGGCTACACTCCGTGTGGATACGTGTGATCTGCAGAATGGAATTATAAAAGACGACTATTACGTACTCGAATATCCGAACTGGGTAAATGCCATAGCGCTCACTGAAGACAACAAGATCATCATGGTAAGGCAGTACCGGCACGGTGGAAATATCATTTCACTGGAAATTCCCGGTGGAGTAATGGACGGTGATGAAGCGCCGGAGTTCGCTATCAGAAGAGAACTGCTTGAAGAAACTGGCTACTCCTTTTCAGTCGCTGAACTGATAGCAACCACTTATCCGAACCCTGCAACAGCAAACAATGTTACATTTACCTATTTGCTCACAGGTGGAATAAAAACAGATAGCCAGCATCTGGATGAACATGAGATTCTGAATGTGGAAGAATATACCCTTGAAGAAGTAAAGCAATTGCTGAAAGAAAATAAAATCGCACAGGCACTCCATTCAACAGCTTTGTTTTATGGACTAATGAAGCTCAATGTACTGGTATAATTACATCTATAAAAAAAAGTCCGCAGATAAGATAATTCTGCGGACTTTTTTTTACTTATAGGCCTATTAGCTCATCTTTAATTTCTTTTGTATGTCATGGACATAGCCTTTAAATTTCTTATCTGTATCAATCAGGTCTTCTACTGTCTGGCAGGCATAAATCACTGTAGAGTGATCCCTTCCTCCGAAGAAAGCACCTATCGTTTTCAATGAAGATTTGGTATGACTTTTCGAGAGGTACATTGAGATTTGCCTGGCCTGTACAATTTCACGCTTACGGGTCTGGGATTTCACCATATCAACAGGAACTTCAAAATACTCACATACCAGCTTTTGGATATATTCCATGGAAATCTCCTTAGAGGTGTTCTTAATAAAGTTCTTTAGCATCTGCTTAGCCAGAGCCAAATCAATATCTTTTTTATTTAAGGTAGATTGTGCCAATAAAGATACCATTGCGCCTTCCAGTTCACGCACATTATTATCTATGTTATGCGCAACATATTCGACTACTTCGGCCGGAAGTTCGATTCCGTCAGCATACATTTTCTTTTTCAGAATGGCTATCCTGGTTTCAAGATCAGGAATCTGTAAATCCGCAGACAGACCCCATTTGAACCGGCTGAGCAAACGTTCTTCTAAACCAGCCAGATCTTTAGGAGCCTTGTCTGACGAAAGGATTACCTGCTTGCCTGATTGATGTAAATGATTAAAAATATGGAAAAAGATATCCTGTGTTTTTTCTTTGCCGGCAAAATTATGTACATCATCCATAATAATGACATCCATAGCCTGATAAAAATTCACAAAATCATTGATGGTATTGTTCTTCAGGGAATCAACAAACTGTTGGCAAAATTTTTCACAAGACACATAAATTACCAGTTTATCCGGCATATTGCGTTTAATCTCATTACCTATTGCCTGTGCAAGGTGGGTCTTACCTAACCCAACCCCACCATAAATCATAAGCGGATTAAAAGATGTCCCACCTGGTTTGGCTGCAACAGCATACCCAGCAGAACGGGCCAGGCGGTTACAGTCCCCCTCTATATAATTTTCAAATGTATAATTGGAGTTTAGCTGAGGATCAACATTAAGTTTCTTTAATCCCGGAATGATAAAAGGATTCTTTATATCCTTGTTAATAGAAACAGGAATTGGCATAGATTGGATCTTTGCTTCCGCGCCATTTCCATTGCTGGGCATATTGGTTGTATAAGGAGATCCTGTATTAGAAGATTTGTCCACAACGATATTGTATTCCAGCCTTCCTTCATCCCCTAATTGTTTCTTTACCGTTTTACGCAAGAGGCCCACATAATGCTCTTCCAACCATTCATAAAAGAATAAGCTTGGTACTTGTATGGTTAGAACTTTGCCCTCCAGTTTAAGTGCGGATATTGGTTCGAACCAAGTTTTGAAACTTTGGGTCGGAATGTTATCCTTTATGATTTGGAGACAGTTCTTCCATACTTCTGTACAAGTTTTTTCCATAGTTATTCTATAATTTGTTGGTTTACAGTGACGATACGAGCATAAAAAAACTGCTGTTTCGAGAGATCGAATATTCAAAAAATTATCAACAAAAAAAACTTAATTTTCATTTATTTGGTAAGTACTTAGGCAGCAGTAGCATACCCTGCTTAACCTGAATTTTTTGTGTTGATAACTATTTATTAACATACTTTTTAATATTCTCCGAAAACGCTACGAAGGGTATCAGCTATTTCTCCAAGCGTAGCATAAGCCTCAACTGCAGTCAATATAAAGGGCATTAAATTGACTGTTCCCGCTGCTGCTTCACGTAAATTAAACAAGGCGTCCTCAACTGCCCTGGAGCTTCTTTCGGCCTTAAGCTGATCAATTTTTACTTTTTGTATGGTACGGATAGATTCATCAATTGTAAATACGTCCTGAATCGATTCAACAGACTGGGCAAATTTATTGACGCCCACAATTATTCTGCTTGCCTGTTCCACTTCAATTTGATAACGATAAGACGCCTCAGCTATTTCATTTTGAATATACCCTTGTTCTATCGCAGTAACCGCTCCACCCATCGCTTCAATCTTATCTATATACAATTGCGCCGCAGCCTCAATTTCATCTGTAAGATTTTCAACAAAATAAGATCCGGCCAAAGGATCAACTGTATCTGCCACGCCGCTTTCAAATGCAATTATCTGCTGCGTTCTCAGCGCTATCTTTGCAGCCGCCTCAGTCGGTAAGGACAAAGCTTCATCATACCCATTAGTATGCAATGACTGTGTGCCACCTAAAACAGCAGCCATGGCCTGATTGGTTACCCTGATCACATTATTGAGTGGCTGCTGTGCAGTAAGCGTAGACCCTCCCGTCTGCGTATGGAATCTAAGCATCTGCGCTTTTTCGTCGGTAGCTCCAAGCTCCTTTGTGATCTTAGCCCACATTCTTCTTGCCGCCCTGAATTTAGCTATCTCTTCAAAAAAATTACTATGACAATTGAAGAAGAAGGACAGCCGCTTAGCAAAAATATTAATATCCATACCTTTTTCGAGTGCAGCATTCAAATAAGCTTTTCCGTTTGCCAATGTAAAGGCCAGCTCCTGTACAGCTGTCGAACCCGCTTCTCTGATATGATATCCTGAAATTGAAATCGTATTCCATTTAGGCACCTCTTTACTACAATACTCAAAAATATCAGTAATGATCCTCATAGATTGCTGAGGTGGGTAGATATATGTACCCCTTGCTGCATATTCCTTCAATATATCATTCTGTATTGTTCCTGAAATCTGACCGAGGTCAGCATCCTGTTTTTTCGCCAGCGCTATATACATAGCCAGAAGTATAGATGCAGTCGCATTAATGGTCATTGAAGTCGTGATCTTCTGAAGTGTAATGCCATCAAATAATATCTCCATATCCTTCAGTGAATCTATAGCAACCCCAACCTTACCAACTTCGCCATCTGCCATTTCATGATCAGAATCGTATCCTATCTGCGTAGGAAGATCAAAGGCTACAGAAAGCCCTGTGGTTCCCTGCGCCAGCAGATAATGATAACGCTTATTGGACTCCTCAGCGGTCGAAAAGCCGGCATATTGCCGCATCGTCCAAAGCCGGCCCCTGTACATATCCTTTTGGATACCCCTTGTAAAGGGAAACTCGCCCGGTGCCTCTGTTAACTGTATCGGATCCGTATATACCTTTTTTATCTCTATTCCCGATGATGTAATGATCTTCTTCTCTTCCATAGCTAAAACAATTGCTGAATGTCTTTCTTAATAAACTCTAGTGTAAGATCGTAAGGGCTTTCGGGAATCACAGCCATATGTTGTAAAATCTTCCTGCTCAGATCAACCCCCTCTGCATCTGCCGGAAGGTTTTGTACCGCATTATTGATCATGGCGAGCGTATCATCCTTCAGTTTACTTACCACACCCCATACCGCAGGACTAACGTAAAGCTGCTGAGATACATTGTGCTGGTATTCTGACCTGATCTCACTGAGGAGTACTGACTGCAGATCAGCCACTGAGAGACCCTTTTGATGCAACCTTATAAATAAATTTGATGGATTTATACGCTCTATGAAAAGAATCAGCCGTTCATGGGCCTGCAATCTAAACACGAGCAATTGGGGCCGATCTTCTTTTTGCAACTGAGCGGATCTCAATTTTAAATATTTCCGGATGTCTGGCTTTACCAGATAGTATGCTCCGGAAACTGTGATCAGACCTCCGCCTGCAAGCTTGGCAATATCTGTTAACAGGTGGTTTATGTCCATTCAGCTTTGTTTATATATGGTAATAATTAGTGTTTTATCTCAGCAAAAGTCCACAAATTATTTATCTTTACGTGATAAAACAAAAATTTACCCAATCGGCAGAATATAATTATAACAATATGAATACTACAGTTGATACAGCATTCGCTCCGGTTACTTTTACAGAAGGTGCCGTTAAGGAGCTTTTTAAATTGAAGGATCAGCAGGAGATTTCTGAAGAGTTCGGATTGCGTGTAGGAGTTGAAGGTGGCGGCTGCTCAGGCATGAGCTATGTGCTGGGCTTTGATCAGAGAAAAGAAGGCGATCAGGAGTTCATCATTGATGGCATAAAAGTGTTTATGCACAAAGCGCACCAGATGTATTTACTTGGCATGCAGGTAGACTGGCAGGATGGACTAAACTCAAGAGGCTTTACATTTAGCAATCCAAATGCAAACAGTACCTGTGGTTGCGGAACAAGTTTCTCCGTTTAAACAGAATTTGATTGTAACATTATAACTAGTCTCGTTGTCTCAACAGCGGGACTTTTTTAATTTTATCCCTTCAAGAATTTTATTTCTATATAATGACCTACGCTGAAAATGTAAGACTTGCAATTCAATCCATAAAAAGTAACCGCCTGCGTACATTGCTCACAGCATTGATCATTGCTATCGGATTATCTGCTCTAGTAGGCATTTTAACAACGCTCGATGCCGTTAAAAATAGCATGACAGAGGCCTTTTCCAGTATGGGTGCCAATTCATTTACCATCAGAAACAGGGGAACAGGCATAAGGATAGGTGGTGGTGGACAAAGGCCAAAACCATTCAGGTCTATTAAATATGAAGATGCAACCAGTTTCAAGGAAAGACTTAATGCACCTGCTGCAGTTGCTATCAGTGTCTTTGCCAGCTGGGGAGCAACCGCCAAATACGGAGCTGAAAAAACCAACCCCAACATTAATATCCAGGGAATTGATGAAAATGGCTTGAATTCTCAAGGTCTCGATCTGGCCTTAGGTCGAAACTTTAGCCTGAATGAATCCCTTTCGGGGAACAATATTTGTATTATAGGGAGTGAAATCAAGGACAAATTATTCAAAAACCAAGATCCTCTGGACAAAGTAATCAATGTTGGTAACAGCAGATTAAAGGTAGTTGGCGTACTGGTCTCAAAAGGACAAAGTATGGGCTTCAGTGGAGACAGATCTGTATATGTACCACTTTTGAAAGCAAAACTGATCAATTCTAACTCCAATCCATCCTATACTATAACTGTAATCGTGCCCAATGCCGATCAAATGGACAATGCAATTGGAGAATCTACTGCCGAATTTAGAAATATACGAAAAGTGAAAATCTCTGAACCTAATAATTTTGAGATTACCAAGAGTGACGCGATGGCACAAACACTCTTCGAGCAATTAAACTACATTGTTATTGGAGGAATAGCGATAGGCGCCATTACTTTAATAGGTGCGTCCATCGGACTAATGAACATTATGCTCGTATCAGTAACCGAAAGAACTAGGGAAATTGGAATAAGAAAGGCAATTGGTGCAAATCCATCAGTAATCCGTAAGCAGTTTTTAATTGAAGCAGTAATGATCTGCCTCATGGGTGGAGCCTTTGGGATATTTCTCGGCATTGCAATAGGAAACCTGGTCTCCTTCTCAATGGGCGGAAAGTTCCTGATCCCATGGGAATGGATCATGGGTGGCTTCACACTCTGTGTACTCGTAGGAATTGTTTCAGGATATTATCCCGCAAAGAAAGCATCAAAGCTTGATCCCGTAGAAGCACTAAGATACGAATGACATAAAAATCATCTTCCATGGTATTGATTATCGTAATAAGCCTGGTAATTTCCCGATGTTACATTTTTCAGCCATTCTTCATTATCCAAATACCATTGGACTGTTTTAGTAAGCCCTTCCTCAAACTGTAAACTTGGAACCCAATCCAGTTCCTTCTGCAATTTAGAGGAATCAATAGCATAACGCAGATCATGACCAGCTCTGTCAGTAACAAATGTGATCAAATTTGCAGACACTCCTTCCGTTCTCCCAAGTTTACGATCCATAATCTTACACAATAAGTGAATCAGATCTATGTTCTTCCATTCATTATGCCCTCCTATATTATAAGTCTGGCCACTTTTAGCCTGATGAAAAATCACATCAATTGCCCTTGCATGATCTTCCACCCAAAGCCAGTCACGCACATTTTCCCCTTTACCATAAACAGGCACAGGTAGATTATTCTTGATGTTGTTTATAGCAAGAGGAATTAATTTCTCGGGGAAATGATGTGAGCCATAGTTATTAGAACAATTAGATATCACTACATCAAGCCCATAAGTATCATAATAAGCCCTTACAAAATGATCCGAGGACGCTTTAGATGCTGAATAAGGGCTATGCGGATCATAAGACGTAGATTCCGTGAACATACCGGTGTCACCAAGCGCACCGTACACTTCATCTGTAGATACGTGATAAAAGCGCTTGCTTGTATAATCACCCTTCCAATATTCTCTCGCCGCATTAAGCAAATTTACTGTACCTATCACATTGGTCATCACAAAAGCTGTAGGGTCAGTTATAGACCTATCCACGTGAGATTCAGCCGCAAGGTGAATTACTGCATCATAATGTTCAGTTTGAAACAGCTGGTTAATTTGGGCAGCATCTGTGATATCGGCTTTCACAAAACTATAATTAGGCATTTCCTCAACATCGGTGAGATTAGCCAGATTGCCAGCATAAGTTAACTTATCCAGATTTACAATCTGATAGTGCGGGTATTGATTTACGAATCTTCTGACAACATGGGAACCTATGAAGCCAGCGCCTCCAGTAATTAGTATTTTCTTCATGAGCTATAATTCTTTTAGCAATCCAAGTTCCTCAGCAACAGCCGCAGTTTTATTGGAGTACACTTTATTTAAAATTTCATTCAATGATTCTTTCAGATCATATTGAAGATCTGAGTGTAACTTATAGTACTTATTGAGCACCGCTTGCAATGATTTTACAAAATAAAAGTATAGTTTTTCATTAAATTTATACAGGGGTGAAAATATCCCCTCACTGAAAAGAATCGGAGTCAGCTTCAGCAAGTAAATCCGCAGTTCGAGGTCAGAATAGACGTCCTTGGTCACTTTGAAATGATGATTTATACTACCCATAAGAGTTCTCATCCTGCTTAAAGTTTCCTTTGAATTCAGTTTTTTACTATTCAAAAGCTCGGTGACGCTTTCTTCTATCAACAATGTCAACTTCGAGCATCTTTCTAAAAGATCATGTTCATCCTCAAGCAACTTAAAATGAAGATGCTCCGTCAGGACTTTATCTTTGGCAATCAGTCTGAGCAAAAGCTTGTCTTTTTCCTTTTCGGGAAGAGACCTGATCTCCAGCTTAAGATCCTTATGCCCACTTAGCAGCATCTAGAAGGGATTATCTCTTAAATACTTTTCCCAGTTCCATGCTGAAGACATCATATCTTCCAAACCCAATTCTGCCTTCCAGCCCAACATCTCAGTAGATTTGGTTACGTCCCCCCATACTTTTTCAACATCCCCTCCGCGTCTTGCCCCGATCGCATAATTAAGCTTTTCACCAGTCGATTTCTCGAAGGCTTCAATCACCTCGAAAACTGTCGAACCCTTACCCGTGCCCAGATTAAACACTTCATAATTAGACTCAGCCTTATCGCTTTCAAGGCGTTTGATTGCTGCTACGTGTGCTTTTGCCAGATCAACAACATGGATATAATCTCTTACAGCACTACCATCAGGAGTATCATAATCATTCCCGTAAACAGTTATCGGTCCGCGCTTACCTATTGCAGACTGTGTGATAAAAGGCACCAGGTTTTGGGGAACACCAATAGGTAATTCTCCTATTAAATACGACTCATGAGCTCCCACAGGATTAAAATACCGAAGAGAAGTTACCTTTAGGGAAGGCACTACAGCACAAGTTTCCTGTAAAATCTCTTCTGCGATCTGCTTGGTATTACCATACGGAGATTCCGCCTTTTTTGTAGGTGCTTCCTCAGTTACCGGCAAAACATCCGGTTGCCCATAAACCGTACAGGATGATGAAAATACAAGCTTCAGTTTGCTTTGGTAGGCCTCAATAAGGTTAATTAGGGAATAGAAATTATTCCTGTAATACCTCAAAGGCTCCTGTACAGATTCTCCTACCGCTTTAAATGCCGCAAAATGAATTGCACCTTCAATATCATTGTGCAACGCAGCAAAAGCTTTGACCTTTTCTTCGTCGCAAAGATCAAGTTTAACAAATTCTGGTTTAACACCAGTTATTGCTGCTATCTGATCCAGTATCTTCGGGTTAGAGTTGGATAGATTATCGACAATCACCACCTCATAACCTGCATTGTGTAATTCCACTACGGTATGTGAACCAATGAAGCCGGTTCCGCCTGTCACCAATATCTTAGACATCTTTTTATTTATCGATTATATATTTTAAAGTCTTTATGTTCTTTGTTTGTTAGCGCTTCTTTTGGCAATGATTTGAAATACTCATAGGTGATTTTCAATCCCTCGGCCCTGCTTACCTTCGGTTCCCATCCCAGTATCTCTCTCGCTTTTGTGATATCAGGTCTGCGTTGCTTAGGATCATCAACAGGTAAATCTCTCAGTACCAGTTTTTGAGTTGTTCCGGTAAGCTTGATGATCTCCTCACCAAATTGTTTGATGGTGATCTCATCAGGATTTCCGATATTTACAGGCTGGGCATAATCACTCAACAATAATCTGTAAATACCTTCGATCAGATCATCCACATAACAGAAAGATCTGGTCTGCGAACCATCACCGAATACCGTAAGGTCTTCGCCGCGTAAGGCCTGCCCGATAAAAGCCGGGAGCACCCTTCCATCATTTAGCCTCATTCTCGGGCCGTAGGTATTGAAAATCCGGACAATTCTGGTCTCTAAACCATGAAAAGTATGGTAAGCCATGGTGATGGCTTCCTGGAATCTTTTTGCCTCATCATAAACACCTCTTGGTCCCACAGGGTTTACATTACCCCAGTACTCTTCAGGTTGAGGATTAACATTAGGATCTCCGTAAACTTCAGAAGTGGAAGCAATTAGCATCCTTGCGTTCTTATTCTTTGCCAGACCCAGCAGATTATGCGTGCCTAACGAACCAACCTTTAGGGTCTGAATAGGTATCTTCAGATAATCAATTGGACTCGCCGGCGATGCGAAATGCAGAATATAATCCAGTTTTCCAGACACATACACAAATTTAGACACATCATGATGTGCAAACTCAAAATTCTCAAGTCCAAATAAATGCTCAATATTCTGAAGATCTCCAGTGATCAGATTATCCATACCGATCACATCATATCCTTCCTTAATGAACCTGTCGCACAGGTGAGAACCCAAAAAACCTGCGGCTCCGGTTATTAAAACTCTTTTACGTTCCATTAGTCTATTAATTTACGGCCAATACTATTATAATAATAACCAAGGTCGATCATTTTCTGGAGATCATATAAATTACGTCCGTCAAAGATCACCTTGTTAGACAAGACTTCTTCCATCTTGTCAAAGTCAGGATTTCTGAAAACAGACCATTCAGTTGCAATCAGCAACGCATCTGCACCCTTAAGTGCTTCATATTGATTTTCAGCAAAGCCAACTTTATCTCCAATCAACCCCTTGACATTGGCCATTCCTTCCGGGTCGAAGGCAGTCACCGTAGCACCATGCTTAACAAGATCATCGATAATGTATAATGCAGGTGCCTCCCTTATATCATCGGTTTCCGGCTTAAAGGCCAGTCCCCACAAAGCGAAATGCTTTCCTTTCAAATCACCTTTATAATACTTTAACAACTTTTCCACCAGAACAGTCTTTTGCTTTTCATTCACCTTCATTACCGCCCTCAGAATCTGGAAGTCATATTGATTTTCATCAGCGGATTTTGCCAGGGCCTGTACATCCTTAGGAAAACAACTTCCTCCATATCCTATTCCCGGAAAAAGGAAACGCTTACCAATACGGTCATCAGATCCTATACCCTTTCTTACTGCATCAACGTCTGCTCCCACAATCTCACATAAGTTCGCTACTTCATTCATAAAAGTGATCTTAGTCGCCAGGAATGAATTTGCGGCATACTTGGTCAGCTCAGACGAACGCTCATCCATAAATAAGATAGGGTTCCCCTGTCTCACATAAGGGCCGTACAATTCCGCCATCAGCTTCTTAGCCTTTTCACTGGTTGTCCCGATCACTACCCTGTCGGGTTTCATAAAATCGTCGACCGCAACCCCTTCACGTAAAAACTCCGGATTAGAAACTACATCGATTTCAATAGTTGTATGTTCCTTAAAAACAGCTTGAACCTTATCAGCCGTCCCTACCGGAACTGTCGATTTATTTACGATCACTTTGTATTCGGTAACCAGTTTTGATATATCTTTCGCAGCACCCAGAATATACGATAAATCTGCAGCACCATCACCGCCCGGAGGCGTTGGCAATGCCATAAATATGATCTGCGCATCTTTGATACCCGCTGCAAGGTCGGTCGTAAATGTTAGTCTGCCCTGTGCAATGTTCCTGTGGAATAAAACATCCAGCCCTGGCTCATAAATCGGAATTTCCCCGGCCTGCATTTTTTGCACTTTGGCTGCGTTAACATCAACACAAATTACATTATTTCCGGTTTCAGCAAGACAGGTACCGGTTACTAAACCTACATAACCTGTTCCTATTACAGCTATTTTCATATATTAATTTCGATTTAATTTTAATGACCTATCTTCGGCTAAGATAACAAATAAACAATAAAATGCTTTGGGTTTATAATATAGGGATTTTACTTTACGGGTTTATTATTTACCTAATTTCTCCCTTTAGCACAAAAGCAGCTTTTTTTGTAAGCGGGCGAAAGCATCTTTACAAAAAAATAGCATCACGTATTGACACATCCCGCCGCCATATATGGTTTCATTTCGCTTCACTCGGCGAATTTGAACAAGGAAGGCCCGTATTGGAAAAGATAAAAAAAATCCATCCTGATAAACCCATTATAGTAACATTTTTTTCTCCTTCCGGTTATGAGATCAGGAAAGATTATGCGCTTGCAGAAGGCGTTTTTTACTTACCACTGGACACAGCAAAAAATGCAGAGAAATTCATCATGCTTATAAATCCTGAGATAGCCGTCTTCACTAAATACGAATACTGGTACCATTATTTTCATGTGTTGTCTACCAGGAAGGTTCCTTTATTCATCATATCAGGAATCTTCAGAGCAGACCAGGTCTATTTCAAATGGTATGGAAACTTCAATCGAAAAATTTTAGGTTTTGTGGATCACTTCTTCCTTCAGAACGAAGAAAGCCGACGGTTACTTACCAGTATAAACCTAAAAAACATGAATCTCAGTGGCGATACCAGGTTCGATAGAGTTGCCGAAAACGCTAACAGTCCAAAACCGTCTGATGAGATTGCAGAATTCTGTGAAGATGCCCCTATACTTATCGCCGGAAGCACATGGCCTAAAGACGAATCCCTTCTTACCAGCCTGCTAACCGGTCAGCCCGATTGGAAATTCATTATCGCCCCGCATGAAGTCGATAGGGAACATATCATTAACTTGCAAAAAATATATCCTGGCAGCATCACATATTCTCAACTTATCAAAGCACCACGACAAAACACACAGGTACTTATCATTGACAACATTGGCCTGTTGTCTTCCTTATATCAATATGGTAACGTCGCATATATTGGTGGTGGATTTGGCGCAGGCATACACAATACACTTGAAGCCGCCGCATTTGGTCTTCCTGTTATATTTGGCCCCAGATATGAAAAGTTTCAGGAGGCGAAAGACCTCATCAGTTTAGGCGCTGCAAAAAGTATACAATCCGAAAAAGAACTGAAAGACGCATTCGAGTCCTTTAAAACAGGTGACGCAGGAAAAGTCGCAAGAAAATATGTTGAAACTAAAAAAGGTGCGACCGATCAGATCGTAAACTATCTTCTTCCCTACCTTTAGGCAACAGCCATGTCAGCCAAAGCTGTTATAAATTTAGGATCATCATTAAGGCTTTCCACCAGTTGAACGTGCTCACCACCGAGTGCCTTAAACTCCTGGTGATATTCGACCGTGATCTCATACAAAGTTTCCAGGCAATCCGCTACAAATGCAGGACTGAACACCAATAGCCGCTTCTTTCCTTCAATAGCAAGTCTTTTTAGGACATCTGTTGTATAAGGTTGAACCCAGGGTTCCTTACCCAGACGCGACTGAAAGCAAACCGTATAATCAGTTCTTGCAATGCTCAGTTTCTCAGCAATCAGTCTGGCCGTATCATGCCCCTGAGCAGAATAACAAAACTTATTGGTATCATTCAATTTATCACAGCAATTATCCTGCTTCAAACAGTAATGTCCGGTATGATCGCATTTTAAAAGCTGACGCTCCGGCAACCCATGAAAGCTAAACAATATGTGATCATAGGTTTCTGGTTTATACTTCCTTGCATTTTCAGCAAAGGTCTCGATCATCAAATCGTTATCATGAAACGAATTCACAAAGGAAACTGAAGGAACAGTAGCCCATTTGCTCACAATTTCCATTACACTTTGTATCACAGATCCGGTGCTGGCAGATGCATATTGAGGAAACATCGGAATCACCTTGATAGACTCTACCAGACCAGCCTTCATCTTTTCCAGTGCAGACAGGATGGAAGGATTCTGATAGCGCATAGCCAACTCCACGTGATGGCCCTCACCAAGTTTTTCTTGAAGCATTGATGCCTGTATCCTGCTGTAATATAATAAAGGTGAGCCATTTTCATCCCATATTTCCCGGTATAGTTTAGCAGTTTTAGGACTGCGGAAAGGAACAATAATACCCTTCACCAATAAAGTACGCTTAAAAGCATTGATATCAATCACACGCTCATCCATCAGAAATTGATCAAGATATTTACGCACATCACCTACTTCCGGACTATCCGGAGTTCCCAAATTGACTAACAGTACACCTTTTTTTCCCATAATTATCGCACGAAATTAACTTATTATCCTACAGCACCGTAACCGAAAAATCATATTTACGTTTTAATGATTTAGCAAAAAGGCTTTAACCTCCTCCATTAGCCACATCGGAGTAGATGTAGCGCCACAGATGCCAACCTTATCTCCCCGAGAGAACCAGCTCAAATCTATTTCTTCAACGTTAGAAATAAAATACGAATTTGAATTATATTTTTTGCAAACATCGTAGAGCACTTTCCCGTTCGAAGACTTTTTCCCGGACACAAAAATAATTCGGTCATAGTTTGCAACAAATTTTTCCAGATCACCATATCTGTTTGATACTTGTCTGCAAATTGTATCATTTGCCTTCACATCATAACCCCGGCCGATGAGTTCGTCCTTAATCTGATAAAATTTATCCGTGCTCTTTGTTGTCTGGCTATACAGCGTAAACTTAGCAGGAAGTATTTTATCATCCAGTTCCGCAATATCCTGAAATACGATCGCCTTGCCGTCTGTTTGACCCTGAAGCCCGACTACCTCGGCATGGCCATGCTTACCAAAGATCAGAATCTGCTCATCATCATCGTGCGAATTCTTTATGCGGTTCTGCAGTTTCAATACCACGGGGCAAGAAGCATCAATTAAGGTTAGCTGGTTTTCAAGTGCAAACTGGTAAGTGGACGGAGCTTCTCCGTGCGCTCTGATCAAGACCTTTTCCTGATGAAGTGTTTGCAGCTGTTCATGGTCAATTATTCTAAGTCCCTTGTCTGTCAACCGTTTTACTTCTTCATCATTGTGTACAATATCACCCAGACAGTATAAATAATCCTCATTGTCCAGAATATCTTCAGCCATATCTATAGCATAAACTACTCCAAAGCAAAAGCCGGATGCCTTATCAATGTTAACTGTTAGGTCGTATTTCATTATTTGAGCACAAGTATGATCTCACAAAATTACACAAAAAGAGTTTTACATTTTCAATTCTTGTGTCTTACTTGTGTAAGCAACCTTTGCAACATGGCTTTAGTCATACTGATTAACATGATGAACATCTGCAACGGGTGTAAAATGACATTTAAAATGGCGTTTTGAGCTGCCAGAAAGGAGATCATTACCCTGGTGAGAAAAATAAGCCCTACAGGCAAGGCCAGGAAAGCCGGTTCAAAGTTCAGAGTCATCACAATAGGACCAGCTAACAATAATGTGAGGTAAATTAAAGCTACAAACATATTGTTGCTAAACACATGAAGCAATCTTCTGCCAATGTGTGCTGTTGCATCGCGTTCTTCCAGATAAGCAAACTTATTAGCCAGTAAAAACTCAGTCTTATATTTCAGCTGTTTCAACTGCTTCATTGCTTCTCTGCCAATCGTTATCTGATCTTCACCATTCAGATTTTCCTTATAAACCTCTGCCTTAAAGAACATACAGGCTTGGTTCGACACCGAAAAAGCGGGCTGAGCAGACAGTCTAACTAATCTGAGCGGCAAAATATTCATCAATACAAAATCATTCAAAGAATAGCAGCACAGATCGGTGATACCTTTGAATTTTCTGCTTGGAAGGATAGCCAGCATAGCCAGATCGTAAACTTTTGTCCTGTATATCAGATTATTGATCAATCCATTACTAATTGTTACCTGGTCACTGAGCAATAAAAGATATTTTCCTGACGCCCTATCGACCACCATGCTCATTAATTCTTCAGGCCGTTTTGTAAGCACTTCGGTCTGTACATAGTCCTGCGCACTGATTGTACCCATCAATTCTTCGATGTTTCCGCCACCGCCGGTTCTGCAGATGATAATCGAAACCCTGTCATTGAAATGCTTTCCATAATAGCCCAGTTTAGGATTTGACAAAAAGTTGAACAAGGTAACAGAAAACCTCAATACAAGGAAGATAAGCGTAGCATAAACAAAAACCATCATACCACAACCTTATTTTGATTTTTTAGGGCATGATCGTAATGTTTGTTGTACTCACTTTTCAGTAACTGTAAACTCATGTATTCTTCTGCATCCCAATTGCTCAGATAAGTGTTTACCGTCGGCTTCCTTCTACCAAAATAATCGGTAAGGTTCACCGCAAAAATGATCTGTAGTTTTTTTTTAGAAGAATTTATAATCTGCATCACACCCTTTTCGAAATGTATACTGCTAACATGGCTGGTATAGGTTCTGCCCTGTGGAAATATAAGCACAAGATTATCGGGATCATCCAATAAACTACCTGCATAAACAAGCGTTTCCAGAACATCCTTTTTATTGTCTTCGGCGGCAAAAGCCCCAAGATACTTCAAATACCAGTGCTCATTGTAGTCACCATACCCCACCAATACATTGAAGCGTTTTTTAAAAATCAGTCTGTTGATTTGAAATATAAGAAAACCATCCCACCAGCTAAAGTGGTTGGCCAGGATCAGGATAGCCTCATCAGGCCTCACTTCTATCTTATTATAATGATGAGTAGCGAAATCCTTTTTCAGGATACAGGACACATACCAGGAGAATAACTGAGCGACAAAATGGCTTTTACGGGACTGGTACATCCCTCTAAAATGGGAATAATTCCCTTTAAATGCAAGCGATTAGCTCAAATACACCCTATCCTCTTCACCCTCGACATCCATCACCACATCTACATGTTCCTTCAATATCGTTGCAAGCTCCAGACCAACAAAATCAGTTGCTATAGGAAATATTTTATGGCTTCTGTCAACGAGTACCACCGTTCTGATTTTTTTATGAGGCGTATTTAAAAACACACCCAGTCCGTAAGCCAGTGTCTTGCCACTATTCAGCACATCGTCAACCAAAATGATCACCTTATTTTTCCATTGAGATTCATCCAGATCGGTATTTGCTACCAGTTTACTATTCAGCCTGTCCAGATCGATTTTCAGCATGATAATCTTCAGATCAGAAATCGTGGCAAGTACCTTATTCAAACGCAGGGCCAGTTTATACCCCCTGTCCCAGATTCCGGCCAATACAATCTCTTTCTCCTCCAGGTTATCTTCCAGGATCTGATAAGCAATCCTGTTAATCTTTTGCTGTATCTGCTTTTGATCAAGAATAAGTAACTGAGAATCTGCCATTGGATATCGCATTTTTTATGTTTTACAAAAAGAATGATTTTAAGGCTTAAAATCAAACTTACCTGAATTTTTTATTTTAGTTAGAAAAATAAATTATAAATCATGCAACGTTTGCCTTGGTGCTACGTCTAATCAAAAAAACCTAACCATAAATTATGAAAAGTTCAAATCTCTTTATAGCTGCCGCACTCCTGATGCTATCAGCAAAATTTGTCAGTGCACAGGAAAATCAGGATGTGGCCATTACAGGCTTCAATGAAGTATCTGTATCCAGTGGAATAGACCTTTACCTCACACAAAGCAACTCAGAAAACATCAGAATCAATGCACACCCCGAATTGTTAAAAAATGTTGTTGTTGAAAAACAGGGATCCAACCTGGTTATCAGATATAAAGACAAGATCAGCTGGAACAGGCTAATGAAAGGCCAAAGCACAAAAGTTTATGTGAATTATAAAATATTACAAGCCATTTCGGCCAGCGGCGGCAGCGATGTCTTTATGCAGAACACATTAAAAACAGATAAGCTCGCAATACGGGTCTCAGGTGGATCAGATATTGAAGCAAATGTAATTGCTAAAGATGTTGAAATACATGCCAGCGGCGGTTCTGATATCGATATCAAAGGGAGTGCTACAAATATGGAGGCACACAGCAGTGGAGGCAGCGATATAGACGCCCTGGGTTTCATTGTTGAAAATGCACGTGTAAGTGCAAGTGGCGGTTCCGATGCAAACATTCACGTAACCAAAGCACTCGAGGCAAACGCAAATGGAGGCAGCGATGTCAGCTATAAAGGAAATCCTTCAGTAAAAAAAACATCCGATAAAAGCGGAGACGTTAATAAGATCTAGGTAATATTTAAGTTTAGTTTTAGTTAGTCCCTAGCGGTGGAGGCCGTTAGGGATTTTTATTGTCTTTATTAACCCTTAGACTTATACGGATAGAAAATGAAATTCGCCCCTTCAGGAACAATCACAAACACACACATAAAATCCTCAGGTCTTTTATAGTTTTTCAGGAATAGTTCCTTCTTATCAGGTTGTATGATTCCCTTCTCTACAAATTCCTCAAAAGTAGAAGCCTGGATGGTCCATTCCGTATTCAGTTCCTTACGGTCAAGGATCACC
>Ga0126314_10000548_pt1 | contig 18022 bp, 16 predicted proteins | sample Plot105B_FD_92535 | JGI IMG/M metagenome (GOLD analysis project Ga0126314, IMG submission 92535) | Serpentine soil microbial communities from UC McLaughlin Reserve, CA, USA - Plot105B | ecosystem: Environmental > Terrestrial > Soil > Grasslands | place: USA: UC McLaughlin Reserve, Lake County...
GAACCAGCGCGCCAACGCCGGTCCTGATCAGAGCTGCAAATGGATTTCAGATCATCCTCGGGAAGGTACGCCCGATCACGTCACCTGGCCGAGAGCCATCCACAAGTTCTGATCATTGCTCCGGTTCCAATAGCCGCGTGTTACTAGCGTCTGTGCGGTTGCCGCCGACGAGCGCTAGCCGGCGAGTCTCAGGGTTGAACTGGAGCGACGACTCAGCCTGGTAGACGTCGCGGCCGTAGGCGGAGAAGTAGCGCGGCGAGCCTTCAACCTCGGCGTTTTCGCGTATGAGTTTCCATGTGGCGTCGGGCCAGTCGATGATGCGCGAGTCGCCGCGGCTCCGCTCGCCGCTGTGGCCCATATGGTGCACAATCAACGCTTCCGGCACCCCGGCCTCGTTCAACAGTTCGTTGATCGCCATGAGTAGCCGGCCGGCGTCTCGGTTCTCGTCTAGCCCGAACGCGTCAAGGATCGGCCGGAGACAGTCGAAGATTGCGACATCGGAGCCGCGTAGCCGTGTAGCCCACTGGGAGCGGATCTCCGGGTCGAGAATGTCGAACCTGGACACTTTGCCGCGTAACGGGATCACGTGCACGTGGTCGCCGTACGTGATTTTTTGATCACGTAACCATTGCCGGATCTTGCGCGCGTCCATCTCGAAATCGAGCAAAGTCACTTCAGCCGGCTGGGTCTGAAACCGGTTCAGGAACAGTGCACCGTCCGCCAGAGCCCGTATCGTGTTACCGGTCAGAGTGGTTTTGCCGACCTTCCATTGGGCAGCGAGCACGATACGGCCGCCGATCGGCCACAGCCCGGCAATGCGGTATTGGACGATTTCGTCGGGGATTGCTAGGAACTCTGTTAACCGAATCGGATCAAGACCGCCAGGGTCGCGCCGTTGCTCGGTTCTGACTTTGCGTTGAGCGGCTTCGCGGACTCTGATCTTGTGCGCTTCGCGTTCTACGTCCGGAGTGAATTCCGCGGCGTAGTCGATCGACTCATCACCGGTCTCTGAACGTTCGGTTTCGTGGTCGCCCATCACTTCAGCGGCAAGCGTGTCCCAGCGATCTTCGACGCGGGCGGTCATGCTACTACTCGCTGACGGCTGGCTGAACGCGACGTTTTGTAAATCTCACTGTTTGGGAGTCCCGCAGTGCGTGCCGCTTCGGCTAGCACTTCATAGGCCGAGTCGGGATATCCACCCTCGGCGACGCGGCATGCGGCCCAGTGGAGAACCGCGTTCCGGTTTCCTTCCGGGGTTGAAGCAACTTTCCGGGCCAGCCCGGCTAGACCGGGTGCTGTGGGAGTGCCTTGCGCCTTCGGCGTCGGTGCCGGCTGATGCCTCTGTTCCCGCTGCGCCCAGAACTCTTTCCAGTTGTAGCGGGGTCGGGCCAACTGGGCCATCGTTCGGGTGACACGTTGGGAACGCATCCGTGGTCGTCCGGAAGGTTGATGCCGACGCGGCCGCAGAGCACGCAGCAATCACCGGCTGAGCTTATAGCAATATACGTAGGTTTTTGGTGTGCGCCGGCCTCCAGGTCGGCGAGTAGTGGTCCGGCGTACTCCAGCGCCCCAGGTCTCGGGGTCAGACCGATATCCATTGGGGGTCACCTGCCCCGCGGGTCGAGCGGGTCACGCCGGCCACAAGCCAACGGCGGCAGCCGGTACGACGAAGCACGGCGCCGGCGCAACTGGGCGGCTATGTCTTCGATGTTGGCTGCAGCCGCATCGGCTAAGCTGTGATCAACTTCATGCTTTACCTCGGGGCCCGGCTGTGGCGGCCGGGTCTCGTGTTTCACGGCGTACCATTGTCAGGCTGCGCCAGCTCCGCCTCAGCAGCCAGCGTTTTGATCTTGCGACGCGCCTGAGCTGACTTCAGCGCAAGCCGCAGATAGTGCGCCTTCCGAAGGTGTTCCGCACGGACCGGATCACCGCCAGCCTGGTCGAGGAACTTCTGATCAAGCGCGGCACGTGCCGGCGCTGTCGCTTGGGATCGGTCGCGGGTTTGACCCCACTTGGTTCGGGCTGCGATGCGCGCGATCACGGCGCGATCCCGCAGGTTGTGGGCGGGCAACTGGAACCCTCCTAATGGGTTCCATGTGCGGCCCAGTTCACATGGGGGTTCCGGCGATCCCGCGCGGGCTACTTTTGCGTTGTCCTCAAGATCATAGCAGCCTCAGTCGGCCGCAGCCGTAACTCCGTGCGTGGGCGGTCCCAGCCGGGTCAGGAGGAGTTCAGACATTACGCGGACCGGCACTTCACCGGCCTTGACCTCCACAATGACAGCGCGGTCACCTTCTTGCCACGTTTCGTGATCAGGTTCCTCGCCAGTGTCGAACGCGATGGCGAGGAACCCAGTGGGGACGGGCGACGACGAGAGCGCGAAGTAGCTGCGGCATCGGCTGCACTGGGAGACCTCCGCGAGAATCCCGCCCAGCTGCCGCGCGCGCCCTCTCTGCTTGACTCGCGCTCCGGTTCGGACGTGCGGTCCCTTTACGGCTGGCACGTAGAGGTACCGGATGCCCTCGTGCAGGTAGACAGCCGCGACGAGTGGCCTGTCGTGCGGCGCACAGTCGCAGCGCTGCTCCCAGACCAAGCGCACGCGATGATCGCGCCTGTGAATCAGCTCGACGACGCTCATACCCGGTCGCCCCTCTTCAACCGCTGGGCTGCGGCCTTTGCCCTGGCGTCAGCCGCGGACGCGCCGTAGCGTTCCAGCATCACATCGGAGGACCACCCGGCCAGCCGTTTCAGGTCGCGCTCCTGGCCGCCGGCCATCAGAAAGTCATGAGCGAAGGTGTGACGAAACCTGTGCGGGTGAAGATCATTTAGGCCGGCTATGTCGCCCCTGATCTTGACCCGCTCCCGCGCGCCGTCAGGTGAGAGGGCACCGCGCTGGGTAAGTAACAACGCGTCTAGGTGTGCCCAGCGATGCTGGGAGCGCATCCGGACGTAACGATCAAGCGCCCGTGCCGTGCGGGCACCGAAGTAGACGGGCCGCACCTTCGATCCTTTGCCGTTGATGATTGCCATGCCCTGGTCGAGGTCGAGTTGGCCAAGCCGGAGGCCGCAGGCTTCGCTGATCCTCAGCCCGCAGTCCAGCAGCACCCGGATTAACGCCTCGTCGCGCCGGTCATTGAATTCTTTGCCGGTGCACGCCTTCAGCACCGCGACGAGCTCATCGTCGGTGATCACCGGCACCGGTTTCATCTTCAGCTCCGGCGCCGACAGTGTGGTCATCGGGTTGTCGATCAACTCGCCCTCATCGACCAGCCAGGAGCAGAACCGGAACAGGCCGCGATACCGAACCTTGACCGTTCCCGGCTCGTGATCATCGGTGAGCACCGCGAGCCATTCCCGGATCGCAGCGCGGTTCAGCTCGTCCACAGTGGCCTTGCGGCCCTGTGACTCAAGCCAGCGGCTGAAGAAAATCACGGCTTGCCCGTAGAGCCGCAGCGTCGCCGGGCTACGGCCCTCGGCTCGGAGATGACGCAGGAATGAGCGTTGTAAATCTTGCAAGTGGGCCGCCACAGCGAGCAAGTTATGAGGCGAGCATGCGCGCTGTGCTACTCCGACACGTTCAGGTTAGGCCTTCGTTTTCCCTTGTCAGTGCAGTCATTCGGCTTGGTTGGACTCTGGCTGGCTCGCCCGGCATCTTAGGATAGTCAGGCGGATAGGGCATCTCGGCACCGCCGTACTTTCCGGTACCGAGCTCCCGTACGTCGCGCTCGAACATCTCCAATGCGCCGTCCAGCTTCGCTTCCTTGCTGGCATAGAACTCCCGCCACACGTCACCTCGTTGGGTGAACCGCTCATGCATGCTGATCACGGTCAGGTCTTCCGGCTCGACGTCGTCGAGCTCCTCCCAGCTCAGGGGGGCTGATACCTGGGCGTTCGGCGTCGGTCGGATTGAGTAGGCCGAGGCAATGGTGCGGTCCCGTGCCATCTGGTTGAAGTCGACAAATATTCGGTTCCCCCGCTCCTCCTTCCACCAGCTGATGGTCGCGTACTCCGGCATCCGGCGCGCCAGTTCCCGGCCCAAAGCAATCACTGCGTGACGGGCGTCAATGAAGCCATAGGTCGGCTCAACTGGCACGAAGACGTGCAGTCCACGGCCACCGCTGGTCTTCGGGTACCCAATGAGATTCGCATCGGAGAGCACTCCGCGAAGCTCGTGAGCCGCCCGTACGGCATCGTCGAAGTCCGTGCCAGGCTGTGGATCAAGATCGATGCGGAGCTGATCGACCTTTTCGGTGTCGGAACACTTGACCGGCCATGGGTGGTAGCGGAGTGTGCCCAGATTGGCCATCCAGGCGATCACTGCCAACTCCGTCGGGCACACTTCGTCGGCAGTCCGGCCTGACGGAAATGTGATCGTCACCGTCTGCACCCACTCCGGCATTCCCTTGGTCGGGGCGCGTTTCTGATAGAAGGCCTCACCGTGAGAATCGGCCCGAGTGCTGAGCTTCACGTCGGGCCGATATCCGCCAGGCCACCGCTCCATGGTGACCGGTCGGTCCTGAAGGGCGGCAAAAATGCCATCGCCGACCGTCAGCACGTATTGCACGATGTCGAGCTTGGTCAACCCGACGTCGGGGAAGTAGGGCTTGTCCGGACTGGTCACTCTTACCGTACGGTTACCTACGCTCAGTTCCACCGCCGGCACGGGCATGCCCGACAGCTTAGGTGACTAGTCTGGAAGCATGACCGAATCGACTCGCACAGGTCAGCAGAGCAACCCCGCCGCGCAAGTCGGCAAGGTGATCAAGTCCGAGGCGGAGTGGCGGGCCCAGCTGACGCCGAAGGAATACCACGTGCTGCGCGAGGCGGGCACCGAACGTCCGTTCACCGGCGAGTACACCGACACGAAGGCTAAGGGCGTGTACCGCTGCCGCGCGTGCGGCGCCGAATTGTTCCGGAGCGACACCAAGTTCGAGTCCCACTGCGGCTGGCCTTCGTTCTTCGCCCCGCTGGCCGAGGACCGAGTTCGCTACATCGAGGACGGCTCGCTGTTCATGAAGCGGATCGAGGTTCGCTGTGCTACCTGCGATTCGCATCTCGGCCACGTGTTCTCCGGTGAGGGCTATCCGACACCGACTGATCTGCGCTACTGCATCAACTCGATCTCACTGACCCTCGAGCCGGACGAGAAGTAACCGGCTCCGCCTCACCAGGAGGCGAGGATGTCGGACAGCTCGCGTCGGCGGCCGGTGTAGAAGGGAATCTCTTCCCGGGTGTGCCGCCGCGCCGCGGCCGCTCGCAGGGCCCTCATCAGGTCAACGATGCGGTGCAGCTCGTCTGCCTCGAAGGCCAGGATCCATTCGTAGTCGCCCAGCGCAAAGGCGGAGACCGTATTGGCCCGCACATCCGGATACGGCCGAGCCAGCATGCCGTGCTCGACCAGCATGGCGCGCCGCTCCTCCTCTGGCAGCAGGTACCACTCGTACGAACGTACGAACGGGTAGACGCACAGGTGGAGCTTGGCTACCTCGTCAGCCATGAAAGCGGGAACGTGACCCTTGTTGAACTCCGCCGGCCGATGCAGCCCCATCACCGACCAGACCGGCGACAGAAACTGGCGTCCGAGCTCCGACCGGCGCAGCGCGGCATAGGCATCTTGCAGGCTCTCCGACTTCGTAGCGTGCCACCAGACCATCAGATCCGCGTCTGCTCTCAGTCCAGCCACGTCGTACCAACCGCGAATGACCAGGTCGGACTCGCTCGTTGCGCTGTTCACGGCATCCAGTACCGCGTCGGCATCCCCAGCAGACAAAGGGGCCGCATTGGTTCTGCGGAAGACAGACCACATCGTGTAGCGGACGGTCTCGTTGATGTCACGCGGTGAGATCACGGCACTCTCCTCCTGTAGCCGCTGATGGTTGCGCTCCGACCCACCCAGGTCAGAGATGATCTTGGCGGCTGCATCGGCCCCGGAGCCGATGCAGGCAGCGATTCCGATGCCATCCAGCGCCGCGCCGCACAACGCCAGGCGGGGAGTTTCGTCGACCTGCCGCCGAAGACGCGCTACACGGTCTGGATGGCCGACAAGATACTGCGGTAGGGCACCACCCCAACGCTGCACATGGCCAGTGACCAGTCCGATCCGTTCCCAGCCCGGAATCCCGCGGGCCTCGGCGAACGTCCGTGCCAACAGGATGTCATTGCCAACCTGCAGGAGGTGCTCCTCCCCCAGGCGCCCGACGCTGGCACGGACCACCGTTGCCTCACTCCCCCATGTTTGGGAGGCAATCTCGGCCAGCCAGGGCCACTTGATCGAGGAGCAGGTGACCGCCTTGATCGTCGGCAGTTCCCCCGGTGGGGCCAGCAGTCCCGATGCTCCTGTCCGAAGTCCGCTAACGATCATGGTTACCACGGCCATTGATGCGTATGGCACGGCCGCCAGTTCCCCGGCGATCGGCTGATCAGCTAGGAACTTAGCTGCGGCTGGCCATGGAACGGCGATGACCACCGCGTCCGCTCTTGGACTATCCATCGATGTTGTTGATTTGGTGGCCAGTTCGTAACCCTGGCCGATCCGATTCAGCGCCCGTACGGTCGTGGTCAGCTGAAGCGATACGCCTCGCCGGTCAAGATCACTCATCAGGGCGTCGATTAGGGTGTTGAGCCCACCCGTCAGACCTGCGAAAATCGGCCCACTCGTCACCGTGTCGGCCACCGCTCGCGCCTGATCGACGAGCGAACCACCGTTACCGACTCGGCGAAAGAGTTCCGGCGACACCGCCGAGAACGACAATTCACGAGCGTGACCGGCATAGACACCGCCTAGGAACGGCTCGACGAGACGATCAGTCACCTCTGGCCCGAGACGCTCGTCGACATGGCGGCCGATCGCCACATCGCCGGCCGGGACTGTTGGCTCCGTAGGCTCGGATCGCGCCCTTGCCAAGCCCTCGACCGACAAGACTCCGTCGAGCTGTTCAAGATCGGTCGGGACGCCAGTCACCGATCGCGGCATACGGTGCAGCCGACCACCGACCAAGAGCTCCGGCTTGGCATCGCTCGGCTGGACCAGCTGATCATGCAGGCCGAGCGACTCGATCAGCGCAAGGCCCTCAGGACGGCGGGCTAGCAACGACTCGGCCCCGACATCGAGCCGTATCCCGTCGAGGACAGTCGAATTGATCTTGCCGCCCCACCGGCCGCCGGCCTCCAGAACGGTCACGTGGAGTCCGGCTCCGGCCAGGGCCCGAGCAGCCACGAGCCCCGAAATTCCGCCACCAACCACCGCGACGCTTGCGCTCACGCGACCATCCCGTCAGCTCTGGCCGCGCGCCGCAGCTCCACTGCCTCGGCGTGCACCATATCGACGATCCGCGCCAGTACGTCCGGATCGGCATTCGGCGGCACGCCGTGGCCCAGGTTGAAGACATGGCCGGGAGCAGCCGCCCCGGACCTGATGATCTCCCGCACTCGATCTGCCAGCACCGACCAGGGAGCGCCCAGCAGCGCAGGGTCGAGGTTGCCCTGGACCGCGTACCGATCCCCCATTCGATGGCTGGCCTCGGCCAACGGCACCCGCCAGTCCACGCCGATGACATCGGCGCCGGCCTCGGCCATCGAACCCAGCAGCTCACCCGTCCCGACTCCGAAATGAATCCGAGGAGCGCCATTCGACCCGAGCCTTTCCAGCAAGCGGGCGGAGTACGGCTGTGCGAACCGGGCATAGTCTGCCAGGCTGAGTGATCCGGCCCATGAATCGAAGAGTTGGACCGCAGACGCCCCGGCCTCGACTTGCACCTGGAGAAACGCCGCGGAGATGTCGGCCAGCCGGTTGCAGAGCTCGTGCCAGAACGCCGGCTCCGCAACCATCACAGTCTTGGTCTTGGCGTAGTCGCGGCTCGGCCCGCCCTCAATGAGATAGCTGGCCAAGGTGAACGGAGCTCCAGCAAACCCAATCAGTGGCAGCTCACCCAGTTCGGCCACGACCAGTTGCACCGCCCGGCCAACGTAGTCGATGTCCTCCGGGGCGAGATCTCGCAGTGTTTCAAGATCCGCCGTCGTGCGGAGCGGCCGAGCGATGATTGGCCCTGTCCCGGAGACGATCTCCAGGTCCACCCCGACTGCCTTCAGCGGCAGCATGATGTCGGAGTAGAGAACGGCGGCATCGACGCCGTACCGGCGAACCGGCTGCAGAGTAATCTCAGCAACCAGCTCCGGGCGACTACAGCTCTCCAGCATGGAAAGTCCGGACCGAGCCTTCCGATACTCGGGCAATGACCGGCCGGCCTGACGCATGAACCAGACAGGCACCCGATCGTCTTGCTGTTGGCACCGGCATGCCGCCAGCAAGGACGAGACGGGCTTGGTCACCCCGAAATCCTGTCACGGAGCTATACCAACGCCCTCCGCCACTGCTGCAAGAGATTCCCGCGAGGCGGCAATCTCTGTCCGATGGCTCACTTCCCTTGCCGAGGATTGCGCCCGACAATCTCTACTTCCTCTCGCTGCTCAAGACCGCGGCGCGCAATCCTTTCAAAATCGGCGCGTCGAGACAGGCTCGCTCGGAGGGCACCATACGCTCGTGTAGTGGCAGCGAACTCTGATGCGGCGCCGGTTCCCGACGACTTCCGCCGCGCTGTCCATGAGCTGTTGTCCGCGACATGGCGCCCGGAGTTGGTCGTGGAGGAGATTCCAGCGCCGCAGCGGATCGCTCCGTTCGCCGCCGCGATCGCGGCAGAGGTGATTGCCAACGAGGCCGAAATCGGCAGCGGCCGGCTCGTATTGCTGCACGATCCGGCTGGCAACGCGGCCTGGCAGGGCACATTCCGGTGCGTGAGTTTCGCCCGCGCCGACATCGAACCGGAGATGGTCACCGATCCGCTGCTCGGCAGCGTTGGCTGGTCATGGTTGATCGATGCGCTCAACGCGCACGCAGCTGACTACCTTGCGCCCAGCGGCACAGTGACATCGGTCTCGAGCGAATCATTCGGAGGGATGTCAGACGAAGCGCCACAAGCCGAAGTCGAGGTACGCGCATCCTGGACCCCGCAGCTGACCGGCGGCGCCGGGTTGTCGGCCCACGTCGCCGCCTGGGCTGAACTACTCTGTACGGCGGCGGGACTTCCTCCTGTGCCCACCGGGGTGGTCATGATGCCTTCTCGGCGTAAGCCACCGACTCGAAATCCACGGAGACGTTGACTGAACCGCAGTTCACACCGCCACGCAATGCCGAATCGGACGTGGCACACCTCGTTGAGCCGACCGACGGCGTGCCAGCCGTCGTCAACACCCCCGAAGCCTTGGCCGACGCAATCGAGCGGCTGCAGGCCGGCACCGGCCCGGTCGCTGTCGACGCCGAACGAGCGCATGGATTTCGCTACAGCCAGCGCGCCTACCTCGTCCAGTTGCGCCGGGGGAGCGCTGGCACGCATCTGGTGGATCCGATCGCCTTTGGACAACCCGCTGACCTATCCCAGCTCGCCGAGGCAATCGCCGACGCCGAATGGGTGATTCATGCTGCCAGCCAGGACCTGCCCTGTCTGACCGAGCTCAAGCTGATCCCGCGCCACCTGTTCGACACCGAGCTAGCGGCTCGGCTGCTGGGACATCCACGGGTTGCGCTGGGAACGATGCTGGAGCAGCTCTTCGGTGTTCGCCTCCGCAAGGAGTACTCAGCTTCTGATTGGTCGATGCGACCTCTGCCCGCCGAATGGCTGGCGTACGCGGCATTGGATGTTGAACTCCTGCTCGAGCTGCGCGACCGGCTGGCCGGCGACTTAATGGCGGCCGGCAAGTGGGATTGGGCCCAAGAAGAGTTCGCCGCATTGGTGGCCAACGCCGGCAGAATTGTCGACCCGCGCCCGGATCCCTGGCGGCGCACGTCCGGCATCCACAAGGTACGGACCCGGCGCGGGCTGGCCTATGTCGCAGAACTCTGGCGAGCGCGCGATCGCATCGCGCAGCAGCTCGATCGCGCCCCGGGCAGAATCCTTCCAGACATGGCGATCAGCGACCTGGCAGCCGCCGGCGGAGACCGGTCCGGTGCCACAGCGGCCAGGGCCGCGATGCGCAAGCTCCCAGCATTTCAGCGCAAGCAGGCCAAACGCTTCGAGCCCAATTGGGTTGAAGCCGTCCAGGTCGCGGCCAGCCTGCGGGAGTCCGAGCTGCCACTTCTGCATCTGCCGGGCGAGGGCCCGCCGCATCCTCGCTTATGGGCCAACAAGAACCCCGCGGCCGCTGAACGGCTGACTGCGGCCAGGGAGGCGCTGGCGGCACAAGCCGAGATATTGGGTCTTCCCCTGGAAAACCTCCTAACCCCTGATCACGTACGCCGCCTGGCCTGGCAACCCCCGATCCCGACAACTACTGACACGATCGACGCTGCCCTGACCACCTTGGGTGCACGCCGCTGGCAACGCTGGCTCACCACCGACCTGCTCGCCAACGCTTTTGCAGCCGGCGACGCGCCAGCCTAGTTACTCGCGAGTAATGTTGAGGTGTGCCTTCTGAACTTCGCAACGTCGTGTTCGTGGACGGCGTCCGTACACCCTTCGGCAAGGCGGGCTCGATGTACGCCGAGACCCGTGCCGACGATCTTGTGATCGCCTGCATCCGGGAGCTGATGCGTCGCCATCCCGAACTGCCCCCTGAACGGGTGGACGATGTCGCCGTCGCCGCGACCACACAGATCGGTGACCAGGCCCTCACCATCGGTCGCTCGGCGGCATTGCTGGCCGGGCTGCCGCGCAGCGTGCCCGGCTTCGCGATCGACCGGATGTGTGCCGGCGCCATGACGGCGGTCACCACGGTGGCCTCCGGAATCGCTTTTGGTGCCTACGACGTCGCGATCGCCGGCGGGGTGGAACACATGGGCCACCATCCAATGGGTGAAGGTGTCGACCCCAATCCCCGTATCATCGCCGAGAAGCTGGTCGACGAGTCGGCCCTTGTGATGGGATCGACTGCGGAGAACATCCACGACCGATTCCCGGCGCTGACGAGGGAGCGGGCCGATGCCTTCGCCGCGGGTAGCCAGCAGCGAGTGCAGCAGGCGTATCGGGCCGGTGTCATCCAGGAGTCGCTGGTGCCGATCGCCACTCGAAGCGCCGAGCTCGGTTGGGGTCTGGCGACTGCCGACGAGCCGCCGCGCCCGGGCACTACGGTTGAAGTACTCGCCGGGCTTAGGACGCCCTTCCGGCCACACGGGCGGGTGACCGCCGGCAACGCGGCCGGACTCAATGATGGCGCGACGGCGTGCATCGTGGCTGCGGAAACCGTCGCCGAGGAGCTGGGCCTGCCGGCCGCCATGCGGCTGGTCTCCTACGCCTTCGCCGGAGTTGAACCCGAGCTGATGGGCGTCGGGCCCATCCCGGCCACCGAGAAGGCGCTGAGCAAGGCCGGACTGACCATCGACGACATCGGCGCGATCGAGATCAACGAAGCGTTCGCGGTCCAGGTCCTGGCCTTCCTCGATCACTTCGGCATTGACGCGAATGATCCCCGGGTGAACCCCTACGGTGGAGCGATCGCGTTCGGGCACCCTCTTGCCAGCTCCGGCGTCCGGCTGATGATTCAGCTTGCGCGAACCTTCCATGATCACTCTGACGTCCAGTACGGGTTGACGACCATGTGCATAGGTCTGGGTATGGGCGGTTCGGTCATCTGGGAGAACCCCAACTTCTCTGCAGAGGCTGTGGCATGAACTCAGCGGAGCTACAGCAGGTGCTCGACCAGGCTGCAGCGCTTGCGGATTCCGAGGTCGTGACCCGGGCGCTCAGTCGGGATGTGATTCTGCCGAACACCGACAAGTCGGCTGTGTTGATCACGCTCGACAACGGTCATGATCACACCCGTCCGACAACGCTGGGACCCCGCGGTCTCGCGTCGCTCAATGAGGCTCTCGACGCAGCGTTAGCCCGGTCGGACATTGCTGCGATCGCAATCACCGGGAAGCCGTTCATGCTGGCTGCCGGCGCAGACCTGACTGTGTTCGCCAAGATCACCAAACGGGATCAGGGATTGGCGATCGCTCGGATCGGCCATGCGGTCTTCGACAAGCTGCACACCTCGCACGTACCGACCTTTGCTTTCATCAATGGTCTGGCCCTTGGCGGGGGGCTCGAGATCACGCTGCATTGCCACTACCGAACGGTGTCCTCCGGAGCCACCGCAATCGCGTTCTCGGAGTGCTTCCTGGGGCTGTTCCCTGCGTGGGGTGGCTGCTATCTGCTACCGAACCTGGTCGGGGCCGACCGAGCGGTTCAGGTGATCATCGAGAACGCGCTCAGCCAGAATAGGATGCTTACTGGCTCGCAGGTACACCAGCTGTGGATTGCCGATGCGATCTTCGATTCCGCCGACTTCCTTGCGCAATCCCTGGACTGGGCAGGTCGCCTGGTAGCAGGAACTGTGAGCGTCGCCCGGCCGGAGATCGACCGAGCAGAAGCGTGGGACAGCGCCGTCAGCCGAGGACGCGCCTTCGCTGATTCCAAAGTCGGCGGTGCCGCTCCTGGCCCGTACCGAGCGTTAGAACTGATCGCCGCTGCCAAGACCGCCGACCGCCAGTCCGCGTACGCAGCCGAGGACGATGCCCTCGGCGATTTGATCATGAGTCAGGAGCTCCGGGCCAGCCTCTACGCGTTCGAACTGGTCCGGAAGCGGGGGCGGAAGCCGGCCGGTGCGCCTGACAACCTGCTAGCCCGCCCGATCACCAAGGTTGGCATTGTCGGCGCCGGTCTGATGGCCAGCCAGCTGGCGTTGCTGTTCCTTCGGCGGCTCCAGGTTCCGGTGGTGATCTCCGACCTTGATCAGGACCGGGTCGACAAAGGGCTCGCATCGGTAAATGCCGAGATCCGCCGGCTGCTCGATAAGAGTCGCGTGAACCAGGATGGCGCAAATCGGCTTAGTGCTCTGATTTCCGGCACGATGGACCTTGCGGACTTCGCCGACTGTGACTTCGTGATCGAGGCGGTCTTCGAGGAACTGGCGATCAAGAAGTCAGTCTTCGCCGATCTGGAAAAGCATGTGGCACCGACATGTGTGTTGGCCACCAATACGTCCTCCTTGTCGGTCGCAGCCATGGCCGACGATCTGGAACATCCCGAACGCGTTGTCGGCTTCCACTTCTTCAATCCGGTGGCCGTGCTTCCGCTGCTGGAAGTGGTCCGCGCCGAGGTGACCGACGAGGAAACGTTGGCCACGGCCTTTGCCACAGCGAAGGAGCTGCGCAAGAATGCCGTCCTGGTCAAGGACGCGCCGGCCTTCGTCGTGAATCGCCTACTACTTCGCCTCATGTGCGAGATCACCCGAGCCGTTGACGAGGGCACCCCAGTAAGCGACGCCGACGCGGCGATGCGACCCCTCGGACTGCCCATGTCGCCGTTTCAATTGCTCCAGCTCGTCGGACCGGCGGTTGCCTTGCATGTCGCCGGGAGCCTGCACAAGGCGTTCGGCGATCGGTTCTGGGTCTCACCCAACCTTCAGCGGCTTGTCGCCTTACGGAGGCTGGGTATCTATGACTGGACGACGGACGGCAGGCCATACGTGTCGGATGAGGTGAAGGCGCTGCTGGTCGTCGGAGATCGGCCAAGCACTCCCGAACAGGTCCGCGATAAGGCACTTGCGGCGTTGACCGAGGAAATCGGGCTGATGCTTGCTGATGCCGTCGTGGCGGAACCGATGGACATCGACCTGTGCATGATCCTGGGCGCCAACTGGCCGTTCCATCTGGGCGGGATCACCCCGTACCTCGACCGTGAAGGCTACTCAGAACGCATTCTGGGCCGACGGTTCCTGCCCCCCGGCGTGGCCAGCGTGGCAACTCCTGCGGCAGTCTGACCGGTGCTCAGGCTGGGGTAGCGGAAGTCCGGCTCGACTCGGTCTCGCTGCGAACTATTGCCTCGACCGCAAATCGGGCGATGTGCTGCGGTGTGAGCCGAAGTTCTTCCAGAAGCTCGGCTCGGCTGGCGTGCTCGAGGAAGCGCTGCTCGATCCCGAACTCTCGCAGCGGCGTCGTTACATCGGCTAGACGCATCTCCTGGGCCAACCGCGCCCCGCACCCACCGACTATGCCGTTGTCTTCGATGGAGATCACCAGCCGGTGATGGGACGCCATTCGAATCAGCCTTGGATTGACAGGCAGCGCCCAGACCGGATCGACAACGGTCACCCCGATGCCTTGGTCCGCAAGCCGTTGGCCGACACCGACCGCTGTCTGAACCATCTCGCCGTATCCCACGACCAGCACCTGTGGATCATCGGTGTGCAGAACCACGTCGATTCCCTCGATCGTGTCCAACGCAGGAAGGTCGTCCGAGACTTGCTGATTGGAGTAGCGGATCACGCTGGGGGCATCGTCGATGGCGAGTGAGGCGGCGAGTGCTGTCCGAAGCCGGGTCGCGTCCCTTGGCGCTGTCAGGTGGAGGCCCGGCACGAGCTGGAGGATGGACATGTCCCACATGCCGTGATGGCTGGCACCGTCCGGTCCGGTCACGCCGGCACGATCCAAAACGAAGGTCACCCCGCACCGATGAAGGGCCACATCCATCAGCAGCTGGTCGAAAGCCCGATTGAGGAACGTGGAATAGATCGCAACAACCGGGTGTAGCCCTCCCATCGCCAGCCCGGCGGCCGAGGTGACCGCGTGTTGCTCGGCGATACCGACGTCGAAGACCCGATCGGGGAAGGCGCGGGCGAACCGGTGGAGACCCGTCGGGTAGACCATAGCCGCTGTGATGGCCATGATGCGGTCGTCGACGCTGCCCAGTCGCAGCAGCTCCTCGGAAAACACATCAGTCCATTTGACCGCGGACGGGCTGCCCAGTGACTCCCCCGTTTTGGCGTTGATCTTTCCGACCGCATGAAATCGGTCCTCTTCGTGCGCTTCAGCCGCGGAGAAGCCATTACCCTTACGGGTCAGGCAATGCACCAAAACTGGACCGCCGAACTGCTTCGCCTGCCGCAACGCCGTTTCAACGGCGGTGACATCGTGGCCGTCGATCGGTCCCACATATTTCAGGCCAAGATCAGAGAACATGCCCTGTGGGGCGAGCAGATCCTTCAATCCGATCTTGATTCCGTGCAGAACGTCATACGCGGCGGTGCCCACCAACGGAGCCCGGTTGACATTGCGCTTCACCAGATCCAGCACCTGCTCGTACCGCGGATTGGTCCGCAGACCCGCCAGCTGGCGGGCCAAGCCTCCAACAGTTGGCGTATAGGACCGCCCGTTGTCATTCACCAAGATCACCAGCGGCAGATCGTCGTCAGCCGCGATGTTGTTGAGGGCCTCCCAGGCCATTCCGCCGGTCAACGAACCGTCTCCGACAAATGCGAGCACCGTGCCGGCCCGCTCCTGGCGGCGAAGGGCCTTAGCCAAACCATCGGCATATGACAGAGCCGTTGAGGCGTGGGAGTTCTCAATCCAGTCGTGCTCGGATTCGGCTCTATTGGGATATCCCGAGAGACCGCCACGCTGCCGCAACGTCGGGAAGAGCGACTGCCGGCCGGTCAGAATCTTGTGCACATAGCTCTGGTGACCGGTGTCAAACAGGATCGGGTCGCGGGGTGACTCGAAGACCCGATGCGCCGCGATCGACAATTCGACGACGCCAAGATTCGGGCCCAGGTGGCCGCCGGTCTGACAGACGTGCTCGATCAGAAACCCGCGAATCTCCGCGGCAAGCTCTGGAAGCTTCTCCGCGGGCACCGCCCGAAGATCCTCTGGAGTCCGAATCGCTTCCAGCAGCCCCGACATGGCGCCGAGTTTAGTTGAGATTCAGAGCTTGCGGATGAACGCTTGGCCGCGCAGCGCGTGCTCAATGAGCTGCACACTTCGCTTCGCCCGGGCCAGCCGGGCGTCCTCGGTCAGCCAGGCTTGCGCAGCTTCCTCGATCACCACCGAGGAGACCTCGTCCTTCAGACTCGTACGGATCTCCGCCAGGCCCTCCTGCGTCGTGCGGTGCTGACCGTCGATGAATCGCGCGGCGAACCGGGCCAGCACAACAGGATGATTGCGCAACACGCGGTAGGCGCGGAAATCCGGGGGGCAACAATCCAGGAGGTACGCCACGGCGCTCGCCTCCCAGTCTGAGGCGCCGGGCGGCCGGACCCGAGCCGGCCAACCCGGTGGCAGATAGACCGTAGAATCCACAAGCGCACTATATCGAAAAATTGTTCGATTCTGCGAGCCCTAGGATGGTCCGGTGACCGACGTGTTTTGTGAGATTGCGCGTGGTGATGTCGCCGCCGCGGTCGTTGCTCGTACCAGTGATTTGATTGCGTTTCTGGACCACAGGCCCGTGTTCAAAGGCCACGTCCTGATCGCACCAATCCGTCACGTCGACACCGTGCTCGACCTTCCGAGCGACCTGATGACCCCCTTACTGACCCTTGGCCAACGGGTTGCCAAGGCGATAGTCGACGCCCTCGGTGCGCAAGGCACGTTCCTGGCGATCAACAATGTGGTAAGCCAGTCGGTCCCCCATCTTCACCTGCACGTGGTTCCGCGCACCAAGGGCGATGGGCTGCGCGGATTCTTCTGGCCTCGAACCCGTTACGGTCAAGGGGAAATCGACGAATACGCCGCGAAGATCAAGAAGGCGATCGACTCGATCACCTGACCTGACGACGAACCGGCAGAGAATCTGACTGATCGCGATCAATGGTTCGATCGATTTGGGCGATACGCGAATCGGCGTCGACAGCACCGCCTCGATCAGAGTCATCGTGCGCGCAACCTGGTCCTTAGGTCGACACCTCCGCCGGTGGTCGATCGGTTCGGCGAACGGCGCGTGGCTTCTCCTTGCTCGGCTTTGCGCTGACGAACGCGTTTACCCAGCTGGCCGGGACGGAGTTGTCGAGCAGTACCGACTTCAGGAACAAGGTGGCTGGCACAGCCAGCAACGCGCCCAGAGTGCCGAGAACATAGGCCCAAAAGACCAGTGAGACAAAGGCGGCTGTGGCACTGATACCGACCGCGTCCCCGGTGAACCGTGGCTGAATGATGGTTTGAACCACGACATTGATGACCGTGTAGACGACCACCACGGCGATGGCGCTGCCCACGCCGCCGTCAAGTAGAGCGATAAGGGCCGGCGGAATGACACCGAGGATGAAGCCGATGTTTGGAATGTAGTTCGTCACGAAGGCCAGCACTCCCCAGGTGAGGAATAGGGGGACGCCGATAATCACCAGGGCGATGACGTCGAGGACGGCGACGATGAAGCCGAACACCGTGGTGACGATCCAGTACTTCCGAACTCTGGTGGCGAAGTTGGTCAGGCCGTCAGCGATGTGCGGACGCGTCTCACGAACCACCCCGAGTCGCTCGGGCATGCTCGCTGCCTCGAAGGCTAAAAAGATGACCACTGTCGCTATCAGGACCAGCAGCGAGATCCCGCCGCCGATGCCGCTCAGCAGAGCCTGCGCCGGGCCGGCCAGACTACTCAGCTGGACCGACGAGGCCAGTCTCTCGATCTGCTCCTGCCCGTAGCCCAAGCGAGTGCTTAGGCCGAGGAGGTAGGTGAGAATCCGGTCGAACGCGTTTGCATAATCGGGCAGGGTGCCCACCAGGCGAGCGACTGCGAACGCCACCGACCCCAAGATGAGCCCGAGGAGCAGGTAGATCGTTAGCAGGGACACCGCGCTCGCCAGCCAGGACGGCCACCGGCGTTGGACCAACAAGTTGCGCAGCGGCGCGACGGTTATCACCAAGGTGACGACAAGGAACAGGGGGGCGACGATATTGGCCGTCGACCGCAGGCCGGCCCCAATGATGATAAGACCGGCGACGATCAGGATGGCGAAGAAAGGCGGACCTGGGCGCTGGCCCGCGACGGGCATGGGGTCAGTTCGGGCCTGCGCGGTGACGGTCTTGCCTGGCATGATTGGTCTCCCCTCAGTGGGTTCAGCGATCTAAGCCTCGCGTCCTCTCTACCCAGCACATGCTCCAGGAAGCGACTGAGTATGCGGAATCACGTCCGCATGTTCTCCGAGCGGGCTCTCATGCTGCTGCTCCTGCTCGGCGCTAGAGGTCGCGGCGCTGGCTTCAACGCGTGCTAACAAC
>Ga0126314_10000549_pt1 | contig 17991 bp, 22 predicted proteins | sample Plot105B_FD_92535 | JGI IMG/M metagenome (GOLD analysis project Ga0126314, IMG submission 92535) | Serpentine soil microbial communities from UC McLaughlin Reserve, CA, USA - Plot105B | ecosystem: Environmental > Terrestrial > Soil > Grasslands | place: USA: UC McLaughlin Reserve, Lake County...
CGCGCTCGTGCCCGGCGTCTCGCGTTCGGGGGCTACCATTACGCTCGGCCTCTTTCTGGGGCTCAGGCGCGAGGAGGCGGCCCGCTTCTCGTTTTTGATGAGCGTCCCGATCATCGCCGGAGCTGGCGGCCTGCAACTCGGGGAGGTGCTTGCAGAGGGCATGAACCCGCACGAGTGGCTGCTATTCGGGGCCGGCTTTATCGTTTCGGCGCTCGTGGGATACCTGACGATACGGTTCCTGCTCAACTACCTCACGTATCACAGCCTGCGCGTTTTTGCCTACTATCGCTTCGCCGTCGCTGTAGTCGTGGCGGTCTTGTTGATCTTGTTCTAGGCGTGGCGCAGTGAGGGCGCTTCGCGAAGCGCCCCTACGGGGTTCTGGGGGTGCAGCTTTGACAGCGGAGGGCGCCACTGGTAATTTGATCTGGTCATGCAGCACGCGGCCGAGGCGGTACGGCGACTTACCGGGGAGGGGCGTTCCCTTTCCTGACGCGCGGCCGCGCTCCTCCTTTTCCGCATCCTGACAAGACTCCCACAGGAGATCGTACACGTAATGACTCAGTCAAACGTACCGGATAGAGAAGACACCCGTCGCGCTAAACCTGATGACGCGCCTTCGGGTATGGAAGCGCTACGCCAGGGAATAGACTCCGTGGATGAGGAGATCGTACGCTTGCTCGACAGGCGTGCCTGGCTGGCGCGGAGGATAGGCGAGATCAAGCACCACAGGGGGCTTGCGGCCTACGCTCCTGCCAGGGAACGGGCCGTACTCGACCGGGTCGCGGCGCTGGGGGAGGGGGAGTTTCCCCGGCGCGGACTGCAGGCCGTTTTCCGTGAGATCATCTCCTCTTCCATTTCGCTGGAGGCCCGTCTCAAGGTCGCTTACCTTGGTCCCGAGGCTACGTTCACGCACGAGGCCGCCCTGCGTTCGTTCGGAACTAGCATCGAGCTCGAGCCGCAGACCACGGTGGCCGAAGTGTTCGCCAGGGTCGAACGGGGGGAAGTCCAGCACGGTGTCGTGCCCGTCGAGAACTCCATGGAGGGCGCTGTGACCCACACCCTGGATGAGCTGATGAACAGCCCGCTCAAGATCTGTGGGGAGGTTTACCTTCCCATCTCCCAGAACTTGATCTCCGCAGAACCATCCATGGAAAGGGTTACCGTCGTATGCTCGCATCCGATGGCCCTGGCCCAGGCCGCGAGTTGGCTCAGGCGCGAGCTGCCAGCAGCGCGCCTTTCGGAGGTCGATTCGACGGCGGAGGCGGCCCGTCGCGCAGGGGTCGAGCCAGGGGTGGCCGCAATCGGTAGCGTGCTGGCGGCCGGCGCCCACGGTCTGACGGTCCTGGCGCGCAATATCCAGGATGCCCGCGCGAACACCACGCGCTTTATCGTGCTGGGGAGCAAGTGGGCCGAGCGCACGGGCAAGGACAAGACCAGCGTCGTCTTCTCGGTCAAAGACCGTCCCGGCGTTCTGAAGGACGCACTCTCGGCCTTCGCGGGCGAGGGGATCAACCTTACCCGCATCGAGAGCCGGCCGAGCCGCAGGCGAGCCTGGACCTACGTATTCTTCGCGGACTTCCTCGGTCATCCTGCGGAGGACAGGGTGAAACGGGCCCTCGAAGCCCTCGAGGAGCACTGCCCATACGTGGCTGTGATAGGGGCCTACCCCGAAGTCTCGCCCGAAGTAGCCTGACGGCCAGGGGCCCCGTGGACTTCAAGACCGCCGCGCGGAAGGTTCTGGAGGAGGTCGGCTATCCTCTCCACTACACGGATATAACGGAGATCGCCCTGCAGTCAGGCTACCTGCAGAGCGCGGGCCAAACACCCCAGAATACGATGAGAGCAAGGCTGTCCGTGGATGTGAGGGACAATCCCGATACACTATTCACGCAGACAGCACCAGGCGTCTACGGATTGAAGTGAGCGGACCAGAGCGGGGCGCATGTAGGGGCGGTTCGCGAACCGCTCTTCTGCCACGAGGTAAAACAAAAGACTGGAATGCTATATTGCGGAGAATGTTCTTTGACAAAACCGAGGAGAAATCATGGTCGAGTTAGCGGACAGGCTTAGCGAGGCGGCCTGGAAGATCAGGAACCTCGAGGACTACGATGGGCGGCTCGAGAGGGCGGCGCGGCGGTTCGACGAGATCTCCAGGGGGCGTCCCGAGCCCGCGCTGGTGGTCTACGAGACCGCCCTGATGAAGAGCGGACGTAGTGAGGATGAGGTTCGCGCGATGGTGCGTGAGTTCCGCGAGACGTTCGAGGACGAGGAGGAGCCGCTGACCATCCCCTACGCGAGCGGCATCATGAACATCGAGGGCGAGGGCTGGTTCTTCGGGGACGAGAATCTCCGCGTGCTTACGGGCAGGCTGCTCGGGCAGTTCCAGCACAGGGTTGCCCAGTACAACTACGTAGACGAACGTGAGGTCTTGAGGCGCTGGGCCGATGGCTACGACACGCGCCTGTTCGTAAGGCGACGCATCCACGAGACCGAGCCCGTAATCGGTGTAGTGGGTGGCCTCGACCTTGCACTCTTCCAGTATCTGCGCGTGGCCGCTGGCGGAAACACCCTCGTTCCCACCGATAACGTCTCGCGGGCGCTCGGCGCGCTCGGTTACGAGGGGGACGCCTACGAGACCATTGCCCACGCCGAGGGCCTCGCCCTCCACCTCGAGCTTCCCGCCCCCATCGTCGGGGAGATGCTCGAGGACCTTGGACGTGAAGGCTTCACCGACTTCCCCGAACCACCGCTTGAGACCGTCGGGCCCGAGGAGGGTGGGGCCGGCCGCGAGGATGCCCCCGGTACCGCAGGCGGCGAAGAGACGCGCTAGGTTCGGACGCTGCCCCGGCGCCCGGAGAAATGATAGAATGCCTGAAGATATCTTCAACTATAACTCGTCTAGCAACCGCTCAGCGCAGCAACAATCAGCACGGGTACAGAGAAGGAGCAGGCGGTAGCATGGCAGACTCCAGAAAGCGCATAGCGTTAAAGCCTCACATGGACCAGATCAGGGAGTGGGTGGAGACGGGCAAGACGGATGATTGGATCGCTGACGCCCTCGGCACCAGCGCCTCTTCGGTACAGTCCTTCCGCTCGCGCAACGACATCTACCGGCGGGAGCGTGGGCCCCGCGAGCCCGAGAGCCACTTCGAGGGAGTCCTCGACCACGGGGAACGCGACGGCTGGGGCTTGTGGTTGGATCCTTCGATCGCTGAGGACCCTATCTGGAAGGAGCATTGGTCCGAGGTGGAGGCCGTCGTCGTGAAGGTGGCCGAAGAGTCCATAGTCCTCGAGGCAGACGGAACAGAGACCGGCTCCACAGATGAAGTCGCGCTACCGGCCGCTACCCCCGACGGAACGTCCGAGGACGGACTGGGCGATCAGCCGCGCGAGCGGGGGCGCGTGAAGTGGTTCGATGCGGAGAAGGGGTACGGTTTCCTTATACGTCCCACGGGTGAAGATCTCTTCGTCCACCATTCCGAGGTGCAAGGCGATCCTTCGGAGCTCTCTCCCAACGGGGACGTGGAGTACGAAGTCGGGCGCAACGACAGGGGCCCGAACGCGCGCCGCGTCCGTACGATAGGCTAATGTAGGAGCGGTTCTAAGAACCGCCCTTACCTATTCCACGGTAGAAGAGCCCGGATCTTCGGCCAGATGCGCAGTCGAGGCCAACTCGAGAAGACTTGGATTAGCACCGTCCCCAGCCCATTGCAGGCGTGTGATCGAAGCGTTCGCCGCCCGCCGGTTGCCAGGCAGTACTTCGGGCCCGAAGTGTTCCCTGAGGTAAGCCCTCATTACCCCCCCGTGCGAGACGACGACGAGGCGCGAGCCTGCGGGGTGGAGGACGCGGATAGATTCGAGGGCCGCCTCGAAACGCGCGATGACCTCCTCGTCGGTCTCCGCACCGACGAGCGGCCAACGTTCCTCCTCGGGTAGCGCGAGGAACTTCTCCGCCAGCTCGGGATTTCGATGTTCCTGCTCGGCCCAGGTGTGGCCCTCGAGGATGCCTCCGTGCCGCTCGCTCAGGCCGCCTAGAGGGACGACCTCGCCCGCGAAGCCCGTACGATCACGTATTATCTCGGCGGTCTCGAAGGCACGCGAGAGCGGGCTGGAGTAGAGTCCCTCGAACGGTTCATCCGAGAGACCGGTTCCCGCAAGGCTTGCCTGCCTCCTGCCCTCCTTGGAGAGAGGAAAATCCATCTGGCCTTGCCAGGTGCCTTGCGCGTTCGCCGTGGACTGTCCGTGCCGCACGAGTAGCATTTCTTGTAATTCTGGCATCGGGTAAGGGTAGTGTATCCTGGCGCTCCCGGCAAACCTTCCCCGGTGCTAGAATCTGGGGCTCGTGGTCTGACCGGGAGGCTTGCCAGGATGTTCCGGAGAGGTGAAGAAGAGACGCCAGAAGAAGGCGTGGAGAGGGTGCCGGAAGAGTCCAGGGGTCCCATACAGATCGAACCCGACGCCCCCCGACCGGCCACGATCCTCAAGGTGGCCGGAGAGATGGAAGAGCGGGGGGGGCAGATCCTCGAACTCTTCAAAGAGGTCGAATCTCCACTCGGACGGGTAATTCTGCCCATATACTTGCGCCAGAACGACAGGGACTTCTTCGTCGAGGTCGAGACCGGACCCTGGGATAGCCGAAGGTCGGGCGAGGCGGTCGACAGGGCGGCCGTGCTGCGCAGTTCGGAGCATGCCGGGGCTGGACTGGAGATTCTGAGCGCTTACCCACTACCCCCCGAAGTCGAGTTCTACTTCGGAACTTCACCGGCCGCGCTGCTGCAGCTCGATCTCGCCAGGCTCACGTCGGACAGGCCCGAGGTGTGTGCAGGGCTCTTCAGGGAAGTCGGGAGCCGCCACTGGGGCGTCGACCTCGACTACGAACCAGAATACCTCACGCTGGTCGAAGATCTACTCATCGCCGCCCTCGATGCAGACGATACCCAGGGCGTGCCACCGCTGTCAGACGGGCTCGTAGCCGGACTGGGATGCTTTTTGGGCGAAACCATCCGCCGCAATGTCAGCCCACCCGGCATCTGGCTCCAGCAGGAGGGGTGGGGAGAAGGCCCCGTCGTCGAGATAGGAGACTTCATCCTCGACCCTATCGGTAAGTCTCGGGCTTTCCTCGAAATCGGGCCAGAAGAATCCCTGGCTTTCTACGCCGAATACGTACTCAAACAGTGGGACGGGAGCTGAAATTGCAAAGAGGCATTGCCACTTTGCAAGCTGTCAGCGATTGGCTATCAGCAAGAACACGGAGCTGAAAGCTGATTGCTGACAGCGCGAATAGCAGAGGGTATACCCTCTGCTATTCGCTTCACGCGTAGCGGTTGCGGAGCTCGCGGATTATGCGCGAGGAGTCGACGAGCACCTCGTCACCGATGGTGAGGATCGGTATCGCCCGTTGTCCCGAGAGCCGGATGACCTCCTGGCGCATGTCCACGTCGGCGTCGACGACGTCGTAGTCGAGCCCAAGCCGCTCTAGCTCGTTCTTTACACGTCTGCAGAACGGGCAATAGTCGCCCGTGTATAGCCTTATATCTGTCTTCTGCAAGGTCGCATCCATGGCACGCCTCCCGGTGTTAGATCTGCTCTCTAATACATTATACCCTGGCAGTCCAGACTTTATGCTCCCTCGGGGCCATGAGCCCTGGCACTTGGTCCGGCTATCGGAGGGCCTCTTCGTACTCGCCGGGGTCGTAGATCAGGGGGTAACTCTCGTCGAGGGTGTCGCTCGCGGTGACCTCGCCGACTACTACGGTATGGTCACCGGCGCGGGCTCTGTCTATGACCTTGCAGTCGAGGTAGGCCAGGCAGTCGAGAAGGAAGGGCGAGCCACCCGGTGTCAGGCCGTAGGGGATGCCCTGGAGCTTGTCGTGGTACTCGCCGCTCGTGTCCGCGAAGTGGGTAGCGACGTCTACCTGATCGTCGCGCAGTACGCTAAGGGCGAAGGTCTCGCTCTCGAGTACGATGTCGTGGGTGTAACGGTCGCTCTTGATTGCTACCGTCACGCAGGGGGGGCGTTCGGAGGACTGCATAACCCACGAGGCCGTCATGGCGTTGGATTGGCGGCCGCGGCGGGTTCCCATCACGTAGACCCCGTGGGTCAGGTGACGGAGGGCCGCCGGTATGGAGTTACGGTCTCTGAGGTCCCTGTCCAATCCACTCCTTCCGGTAGGGATACGAGTATTTTATCAGGAGCGGTATACTGCGGACCATGTCGTTCTCCGGACGGGAAGACTCATGAGCGGGCCCCTGATCTGGTTCGGCATACTGCAAGCCGTGATCTACCTCCTCTTCATGCGGGCGATCGACCTCTACGAAAGGGAGCCGCTACGCTACGTGATCCCCGTGTTCGTGTGGGGTTTCGCCGTGGCGACGACGGTCTCCCTGGTCTTCAATACGCTCTTCCAGCTCACCCTCAGCTCGGTGACGAGCGTGAAGACCGCCAGCTTTTTCACCGCGGTCGTGGAGGCGCCCGTGGTCGAGGAGTGCTCGAAGGGTCTGGCCCTGCTCCTGATCTTCTTTATCGCCTACCTCGTGCGCCGCCGGAGCGGGTTGATGGAGTTCGCCGGGGTAATGGACGGTATCGTCTACGGCTCGGCCGTCGGGTTCGGCTTCGCCATCGCCGAAGACCTTCTCTACGGCCTGCAGTACGGCCCCGAGACGTTCCTCGTGCGCAGGATCTTCGGCGGCTTCGCCCACGCGTCATTCACCTCGCTTACGGGGATCGGTCTCGGTCTCGTCCCCTGGGTGCAGAGTAGGGTTCTCAAGGTCGTCCTGCCCGTGCTTGGTCTTATGGGGGCGATCCTGTTGCACGCGACCTTCAACTTTACGGCCACCGTGTTCGGGCCCGTCGGCTACCTGGTATTGTTCTGCGTGATCCTCGTCTACATAATCGTCATCTTCGTGTGGCTCTATATAGAGCGGCGCGCCATCCGCGAAGAACTAAAGGATGAGGTTTCGACAGGGACTATAACCGCGCAAGAGTACGCCATACTCCCCAGTTATTTCCGAACCACGACCTATTACATCAAACTCATCTTCACCGGAAGGCTGGGCGCCTGGATCAGGGCCCGCAAGCTGAACGCCGCCGCCGTTGACCTGGCCCTGGCAAAACGTCTCGCCCGTCGCGCGGGTAGCCCTGGCAGCATGGACCGGGTCAGGATACTCCGCCGCAAGATCCTCGACCTGAGAGAGGGAGCGACCGTCCGGGCGGCCTCCTGAGAGGCCAGGCCTCGGGCATAATCCTCGCCGGTGGTGCCAGCCGCAGGATGGGACGCGAGAAACTCTCCCTCGAGGTCGCGGGGGTGACCCTGATCGAACGCGTCAAGGATGCGCTCGCAGGCTGCTGCCAGGAGGTGCTCGTGGTCGGTGGCGGGTACACCGCGGGCGAGCGACCGGGCGGCCTCGGACCGCTGGCCGGCATGGAGGCCGGCTTGGCCCGCGCACGCTACCCGCTGGTCTTCGTGGCCGCGGGCGACATGCCTTTCTTGACGCATGGCCTGGTCGCTTATCTGCTTGGTCGTCTCGATGAGGGCGGTGTGCTGGCCGTCGTACCTCGCTACCGGGGAAGACTCCACCCCCTCTGCGCTGCCTACAAAAGGACGCTGCTACCCCGTCTCGGCGCGGCCCTCGACTCTGAAACGCGGGCCGTCCGTGGGTTTGTGGATGGGATAGAGCAGGTAGAGTACGTCGGTGCAGAATTGCAGCGGTTCGGGGACCCCGATCGTCTGTTAATGAACATCAACACGCCGGAGGATCTGGCGTTGGCCAGGCGCGAGGCCCGACGTTGAAGGCCCCGCTGGGGGGAGGGATCCTCGGGGAGCTGAACGAACTCCTTGGAGTGTACCTGGGCCGGTCCTCTGGCGCTGGTGGCGCAGAAGATAGCCCCAGGGTCGCCGTTATTCTCGGGGCGCAGGTACTCCCGGGCGGGAGAGCGAGTTCGACGCTGGAGGTCAGGACCCGTCACGCCGGTGAGTTGTACGCCCGGGGTCGGGTCGAGACCCTCATACCGACCGGCGGCGAGGGTGAGCATCCGCCCGGCGAGGCTGTCGTGATGTCGGCGATTCTGCAGGAGATGGGCGTGCCCGAGGCGGTGATTCTGCGCGAGGATAAGGCAGGGAGCACCTGGGAATCTGCCCTGAGGGTGGCCGAGATCGCGCGTCGCAGAGGTATTCGCGAGGTCCTCGTGGTGACAGACCCGCTGCACTGCGTCAGGACGGCCGCCTCCTTTAGGAGGGTGGGGCTACGTGCCGTACCCGAGCCGGTGTATAGTAGCCCGATGTGGCGCAAGAAGTGGTCCCGCAGGGGGCAGTTCTCGAGAGAAAGCGGGGCTCTTCTCTGGTACCGGATAAGGCATGGGGTAGGGGCGCGCTCCCGGCCGTAGCCGTCGGAGTGCTGGCCGTATCGGCGTCCGCCATCTTTATCCGGCTGGCCGGCGCCCCCGCCGTCGCCATCGCATTCTGGAGGTGCGCCCTCGGAGCCGCCGTCCTCCTGCCGCCGGCGCTCATAAGGAAGGACACCTTCCCGAGGGGCCGCGCCCTGTACGCTGGGATCGCTTCCGGTGTGGCGCTAGGTGCCCATTTCGGGTTCTGGATCTCCTCGCTCGACTATACGAGCGTGGCCGCGAGCGTCGTCCTCGTATCCACCCAGCCTGTCTTCGTCGCGGTGTTGGCTTACCTGCTCTTCGGGGAGCGCACCAGCCCGCTCTCGTTTTTCGGCATCTTGATCGCCATAGCGGGCACGGCAGTCATCGCCTTCGATAGGACGGTCGGATCCGCCGCCTTCCTCGGAAACGTGCTCGCGCTCGTCGGGGCCGTGACGGTGTCCGTGTACGTCCTGATCGGGCGCTCCTCCCGTACTGGGGGCGTCGGGGTGCTCCCTTACTCCATAGTCGTGTACTCGGCGGCAGCGGCCACGTTACTTCCCGTCGCCCTCGTACTCGATGTCCAGCTCTGGGGTTATGCGGGCGAGACGTGGTTCTGGCTGGCGGCCATAACCGTGGGGCCGCAGCTGATGGGCCATACGGTCTTCAACTGGGCCCTGCGCTACGTCGAAGCCTCTGTCGTCTCCGGCACCATCCTGGCAGAACCCGTCGTTGCCGCGCTCCTGGCCTGGCTCGTCCTCTCCGAGAGGCCCGGTGTCCTCACGATCGTCGGCGGGGTGATCGTGCTCGGGGGACTCTTCTTCCTGCTCAAGGGACGTTCGGCCGCGGTCGAGCCCGCCGCTTGAAGCAGCCTGCAAGGCGCTGAAGGCTGATAGCTTTGGATCACAGAGGCTCCCGCGGTGATGCTGTATCCTCCTTTGTATGTATAGCCGCCCCAGTAGAGGTTCGGGACCGCTCAGAACAGGTTTCGTTTGCGGGATCGTCGGTGTGCTCGTCGCGCTCGTCTCGGACCTGTATTTCCTCTTCGTGGACCCCGCCGACACGTCTGGTTGGGTTCTCGCCGTAATTGCCCAGTACAGGACGCGGCTGGCCCTTGCTGCCTTTCTGTTACTGGCCATTCTGGCGGCCCTCAGGGTTCGGCCAACGCACCTCGACCCCGGGGTGCCCTACCGATCACTGCTCCTTCGCGACGGCGCCCTGGCGGCGACGGTGGTCGCCGCTATGGTAGGGTTCACGCTGTTCCTGACGACAGCCTTACAGGCCACATTGCTCGCAGGACCAGCCCGCGACTACGCCGCGGAGGCCGCACCGAAGATCGTCTCTTACGTCAACGAGGTACGCACGGAGATCCGGCAGTCCCGCAAAGAGCGCGGGGCTTCTCCCGAGAGGGTCAGGGACATCCCGCCACCGGCACAGGTCTCAGAGGTCGAGGCGACCCTGCAACCGCCCAGCCTGCGTGACCTCGGACGTTCGATGGCTAACTTCGTCCTGCGCGCGGTCCTTCTCGGGACGGTGGGCGGGCTGGTCGGGGCGCTCCGCGGCCGTCCCTCACTCTCGGACGAAAAGCCCCGCGGGGCTCCCCGCAGGGAATGAGACGCAGGCAAGGGACGCAGATCGCCGGGGCGCTGCTCCTCGATGGTGTGTTCGGTGAGCCTCCCGAATCCGTACACCCGACGGTCTGGATGGGGCGTGTGATCTCGGCCTTCGAAAAGAGAGCACTGGGACTGAAAGGTCCGGAATCCAGACGCCTCGCCGGCATCGTGCTCGCCCTCGCTTTGCCTTCTCTTATCTTCATCGCGACACGCCAAATCCTCGGCACCCTGCCTGCCGGGCTGAAGTGGATGATCGGAACGGCCCTGATCTCTACCACGCTCTCGATGCGCGGTCTCGCCGAGGCCGCCGGAGGTGTGGAGTGCAAGCTGCACAGCGGACGGCTGGAAGAAGCTCGGGCGCTGGTCGGACACTTCGTCGGTCGCGACACGGACGGACTTTCGGAAACCGAAGTATGCAGGGCCGCCGTGGAGTCGGTCGCGGAGAACACTAGCGATGGTGTCGTTGCCCCCATGCTCTACGGTTTGCTCTTCGGCGCTCCCGGCGCGCTGGCGTACAAGGCCGTGAATACCATGGACTCGATGATAGGCTACCGGCAACCTCCCTATACTGACCTCGGATGGGCCGCTGCCCGTCTTGACGATCTCACCAACCTGGCGCCCTCGCGCCTTACGATGCTCTCCGTCGCGGCGATCTCGGGTAGGCCCCTTCGTTCGCTCCTGGGCGCCCTTCGCTACGGCCCGCTCACCACCAGCCCCAACGCCGGCATGGCCGAGGCCGCGTTCGCCGGCGCCCTCGGTATCAGGCTCGGTGGCGCCAACACCTACGGCGGGATGTTGCGGGAAGGGCCCGTGCTCGGCGACGGACGCCTCCCTGCGCCCGAAGATATCGGGGGCGCTGTGCTTCTCATGCGCCGCTGCTGCGTGTTGGTCGGCATCCTGGCACTTCTGGCAGAGAGGTTGGACCGTGGTTAGGGGTTGGGCACAGCACCCCGGCGACCGCCACCACGGGGCACACGGCGGACTCGTCTCGCGGTCCCTCGACGTCAGCGTCGGGGACCTGCTCGACTTCAGCCAGAACATAAACCCCCTGGGCGCACCCCGCGACGCCCTGAGTGCCGCCCACCGGGCGATCGACGAAGAATCGGCCAGATACCCCGACCTGGAATATACGGAACTGCGCGGGGCGCTGTCCGACTACCTCGGTGTTACTGCCGAAAGGATCGTCCCGACCAACGGCGGGGCCGAGGCACTCTTTCTCGCAGCCAGGGCGGCCGGAAAGGGGGGGGGAGCGCTCGTGCTCGAGCCCACCTTCTCGGAGTACGCGGCCGCGGCGCGGGCCTCGGGCATGGCGCCTGTACGCAGGGTTGCCCGGCGACGCGGGGAAGGATTCGGGTGGGACCCCGACTCGCTAGGAGACCTCGAAGGGATTTCCGTCGTGTTCCTCTGTAACCCGAACAACCCCACGGGTGAAGCTCTCGACCAGAGGGAAGTCCTCGAGGCGGCGGCGCGCGTAAAGGAGGCCGGCGCCGTTCTCATCGTCGATGAGGCCTTCGCCGACTTCGTGCCTGAGGTCAGCGTCGCACCGATGGTCGACGAGAAACTGTGGGTCGCACGATCTTTCACCAAGTTCTTCGCGATACCCGGTCTGCGGCTCGGCTGTCTCGTCTGTGACGATGCCGAGCGCGTCCAGGCGCTCCAACCTTCGTGGCCCGTGAACGCCGTCGCCGCCGCCGCGGGGATCTCCGCCGCCAGGGACCCGGAATTCGCGAAGGCCGCCGTGGGGGAGGTGACCCGCTTGCGCCAACGTCTCTTCGTGGCCCTGGATGCGCTCGCCGAACTACAACCTTTCCCCGGGGCCGCGAACTTCCTGCTCGTCCGCGGGCCGGATGGCCTCACCGAGCGTCTCGCCAGACGGGAGGTGCTAGTGCGGGGTTGCGGGCCGTTCGAGGGACTGGGTTCCGAGTATATCCGTGTTGCGGTAAGGGACGAGGTTTCGAACGGGCGACTCGTCGCGGCGATCCGGGAGGAGCTGTAGCCGTTCGCGCCCTCATCCTCGGTGGCGCCAGCAGCGGGAAGAGCGCCTTCGCCGAGCGACAGGCCCACGCGCTCGGGGGGGAGCGCGTCCTCTATGTGGCGACGGCTGTGGTGGGAGAAGACGAGGACCTGCAGCGGCGTGTCAGGCTCCACCGGGAACGCAGGCCCCCCAGCTGGGGCACGCTGGAGATAGGAGATCTCGACGCGATCCTGGATGCGGCGGAGGGATGGGACGCTGTCCTGCTCGATTCTCTCACATTGTGGGTTTCGGCCAGGGAGGAAGAACAGGCACTCGCCGAGTTCGACCGGTTCCTGGCCGGGACCGGAGGTCTCGCCGTGCCTCTGTTGCTCGTGAGCGACGAGGTCGGACTCGGGGTCGTGCCCGAAAGCGAGGCGGGGAGGAGATTCCGTGACGTGCTAGGGCTGGTGAACCAGCGGGCGGCCGACGCGGCAGAAGAAGTCCACCTCTGCGTCTCCGGGATAGGCTTGAGGGTCAAGTAGTTGAAGGCAATCCTCTCGTTTTTCACCGTGCTTCCTGTTCGCAATGCTTCCCTGGAAGAGGCCGCGCGTGAGGTCCGCCTGTTGCCCCTCGTCGGTCTCGTCACAGGGTTGCCAGGGGCCGTTCTGCTACTTGCGGCTTACGCCTTGCCCCCCGGCGTCGCAGCGACCTTAGCGCTGGGAGCCGTGCTCCTTGCCGCCGGCCTGCACCACGCCGACGGGGTCCTCGACGTCGGCGACGCGCTTATGGCCCACGGAGGTCGCAACCGAAGCCGTGAAGTCCTCTCTGACTCCCGTGTTGGCATCGGCGGTCTCGGTGCGCTGTTCGTGGTGTACGCTCCTACCGTGGCAGCGCTCGCCGCGCTGTGCGCCGATTCCCCCGGTCGGGCGGCGCTCGCCCTTTTTGCCGGTGAAGTCGCCTCCCGCTCCGCGATGCTCCTCACGCTTGCTTTCGGCGAGCCCGCCGACGCACGTTCCTCTGCTGTTCCCTTCGTAAGGGCGCTTAGGGGACCGCGCCACACCGGCGCCGTCGTCGTTGCATTGCTCGCGCCACTGCCTTTCCTGCTGGCTACGAGCGCGCTCGCGCCACTCGCCATCCTGACGGCGCCCTTGGTTGCGTGGGGGGCCGTTCGGGTCGCCGCGGCCAGGTTCGGCGGAATCGGTGGCGACGTCGTCGGGGCCGCCGGGGAAGCATGCCGCGCCACGTTGCTCGTCCTGCTCTCAGCAACGATGTAGCCGCGGCTCGGGTACGCCGGGCCTGGAATCTGATGTTTGAGGCCGCGGTTCTAATGAGGGCGGTTCGCGAACCGCCCCTAAAAGCAAACCGGACTAAGACGCCAGTTCGTCACCGGGTTTCATCACGTGGACCTTGAGGTCTGGGACGAGGACAGAGGTGTGCTCCTGGAACTCCTCCGGGGTGCCTGGCACGAACGGGAAAGTCCCGTAGTGCATCGGGACGACGTGCTCGACGCCGAGGAGTCTCGCCGCGTGCGCCGCCTCGAACGGGCTCATAACCACCTGGTCGCCGATCGGCAACAGGGCTAGATCGGGGTTGTAGAGCTCACCGATCAGGCGCATGTCACCAAAGACCGCGGTGTCTCCGGCATGGTAGAGCCTGAACCCGCTCTCGAACTCGATGACGTAGCCTACTGGCTCGCCCGCGTAGATGTAGCTGCCGTCGTCGAGCTGTATGCTCGAGGAGTGGAAGGCGTGGGTCGCCGTCACCTTGATGCCGCCTACCTGGGTCGTGCCGCCCTTCTGGATCGGCATGGCGTTCTCGATCCCCTCCCGTTGCAAATAGGAGAAGATCTCGAAGTTCGAGACCGTCGTTGCCCCGGTCTGCCCCGCGAGAGGCTCGACGTCGGAGAAGTGGTCGAAATGGCCGTGGGTAATCAGGATGGTGTCGAGCTCTCCAACGTGTTTCATGTCGTCCGGCGTCTGGGGATTTTCCGTGAGGAAGGGATCTATGATGATCTGCTCGCCGCCCGCTGTCACGAACCTGAACGTCGCATGCCCGAGGTAGGTGATCCTCGTTCCGCCTAGCATCTGTTCCACGATTACCCTCCGTACGTTGACCAAGATCCAAGAAAAGAACAAGGGGATGTATACCCACCTCACAAACCGGAGAAACGGCCTGTACCTCAGTATAATCCCGCGGGTGTCCTGACCGGGATGCTGTGTCGAGCCCCCGAACCTTAGGGAGAATGTATGAGATCTACCCTCATCCTCGCGGTACTTGCGGGCGTGTGCGTGGCCGTCCAGACCAGCCTCACAGGGGCGGCCCAGCGAACGCTCGGACCCCTCGTTCTCGTCGCCATCTCGGGGCTTACGACCGGCACGCTCGCGCTCGCGATCTCGCTCGTGGTGGCGAAACCCGAGTTTGGTGGCCGAGCGGTGGCTTACGCGGTGGCCTCCGGCTTCCTGGGGGCCGTGATAGTGGGCTCTATCGCCGTCGCGGCCGGACAGGCAGGGGTGGCGCGCGCCCTCTCGCTCGTTATTGGCACCCAGCTGATCACGGGTCTCGTGCTCGACGCCTTGGGGATCTTCGGCGCCGGGGCCGACTTCAGCATCCTGAAGGCGCTCGGGGTCATGCTCATAATCGTCGGCGGCGCACTGGTGGTCAGCTATTAGAGCGGCCTGTTGCCCTCAGAGGTGTCACCTGAAGACTGAAGCATGTAACCTGTAGCCTACATGAGTTATCTGCCCATCGAAGACCACGGCATCATCGGGAATCTGTATACGGCGGCGCTCGTCGGTAAAGAGGGCACGATAGATTGGTTGTGCCTGCCGGCCTTCGACTCCCCGAGCGTCTTTTGCTCCATCCTCGACGACAAGAAGGGCGGGCACTTTACGCTGCGGCCTGTGGAGTTTACTCGCAGCCAGCAGCTATATTTGCCCGATACCAACGTGCTCTTGACCCGCTACTTTTCGCCGGAGGGCCTGGCCGAGACCCTTGATTTCATGCCCATACTGACACACCCCTACGAGCGTCACAGGCTGGTCCGTAACGTGCGGGTCATAAGGGGTAAGATGGACTTCCGCCTCGAGTGCCTTCCGGCTTTCGACTACGCCCGTCGCGAACATACGGTCTCGGTCGGGAAGGCGGGGGCAGTGTTCGCGGCTGAAGGCCATTGTCTCGGTCTGGCCACCGATGTGCGTCTCGAAGAGCGGGCGAGAGGGGCTGCGGGGGCCCAGTTCACGCTCGGCCAGGGTGAGCGGGCGACGTTCGTGCTGGCGCACCTCGAGCGGGGCGAGGAGCCGGGTGAGATACTCTCGGACGTCGGGTTCGAGGAGTTGCTGCACAGCACTCTCAGGTACTGGAGGCGCTGGCTCTCCAACAGCACCTACCAGGGGCGGTGGCGCGAGATAGTTCATCGTTCCGCCCTCGTACTCAAGCTCATGGTCTACGATCCCACGGGCGCGCTCATCGCCTCACCCACGATGGGCCTACCGGAGAGGATCGGGGGTACCCGCAACTGGGACTACCGCTACACCTGGCTCAGGGATGCGGCGCTCGCGCTCTACGCCCTGATCTACGTCGGTTTCGAGGATGAGGCGCGCAAATTCATGGGTTGGCTGAGGGACCGTTGCCAGCAAGACGCGGACGGGTTGCTCCAACCGCTCTACGGCATAGACGGCCGCAAGGACATAACCGAGGTGGAGCTCACACACCTCTCCGGATACATGAATTCCTCCCCCGTAAGGCTCGGCAACGGCGCCTTCGAGCAGCGCCAGCTCGACCTCTACGGGGCCGTGCTCGACGCCGCCTACCTTTACAACAAGCACGGCGCCCCACTCGACTACGACCTCTGGAAGAACCTCGCGAAGATACTGGACTGGCTCAGCGAGAACTGGCGCGGGCCCGACGAGGGCATCTGGGAGGTTCGAGGGGGAAAGCACCAGTTCGTCAACTCCAAGCTCCTGAGCTGGGTGGCCCTGGAGCGGGCCGGCAGGATCGCCCGCCAGCGCGGGCTGCCGGCGGGAAACGGACGCTGGATGGTCGAGCGCGACGCCATCTACGAGGAGGTCATGGAGAAGGGGTGGAACCCCGAAAGGAAGAGCTTCGTGCAGTACTACGGCTCGGACGCCCTCGACGCTTCGCTGCTCATGATGCCTCTGGTCAAATTCGTCGGCCCCACCGACCCGCGTTGGCTCTCCACCCTCGACCGTATCCAGCACGAACTCGCCCACGACACGCTCGTGGACCGTTACAAGACGGAGGACGCGGCCCCGGACGGACTGGATGGCGGCGAGGGCAGCTTCAACCTGTGCTCTTTCTGGCTCGTCGAATGCCTCACGCGGGCCGGACGTCTCGATGAAGCGCGCCTCGCCCTGGAGAAGATGTTCTCCTACGCCAACCACCTCGAACTCTACGCCGAGGAGATCGGGCACTCCGGGGAGGCGCTCGGCAACTTCCCCCAGGCCTTCACGCACCTGGCGCTTATCAGCGCGGCGGTACACTTGGACCGCGCGCTCGGGACGCGCTGAAGGGTCGTGCACTCCCCGCTCTTCGAGGCCGTCCCGAACTTCAGCGAGGGGAAAGACGGCACGAAGATCTCACGCATCACCGGGGCTGTCGACGCGGTCCCCGGCTTGCGCGTCCTCGGCCTGCACTCGGATCCCGACCACAACAGGAGCGTCCTCACGTTCGCCGGCGAAGAGGAAGCGGTGCTCTCCGGCGCCACCGGCCTGGCGAAGGCGTGCAGCGACGAACTCGACCTCGCGTCCCAGTCCGGCGAGCATCCCCGGATGGGCGTGCTCGACGTTTTCCCCTTCGTGCCCCTCGAAGGCGCCACTATGGAAGACGCGGTCAGGCTGGCCCACAGGGCCGGCGAGAGCCTGGGTCGCCTGGGCTTCCCCGTCTTCCTCTACGGGTCTGCCGCGACGGCCCCGCACCGCAGGGTCCTCCCCGACATCCGACGGGGCGGTTACGAGGGAGTCGCCTCCCGCCTCGAGGACTCCCGGTGGAAGCCTGACTACGGTCCGGAAACTTTGGATCCCCACAAAGGGGCCGTCGCCGTCGGCGCCCGCCCTTTCCTCATCGCTTTCAACGCCTACCTGAACACCGACGACGTAGAGATCGCCAGGGAGGTGGCCAGACAGGTCAGGGAGAGTGGCGGTGGACTCCCCGCCGTGAGGGCGCTAGGCTTCGGTGTCGGCGGCAAGGCCCAGGTCTCGATGAACCTGACGGACTTCGAACGGACCCCGATCCCCGTGGCCCTCCAAGCCGTTCGCTCGGCTGCAGCCGACCTTGGAGTCTCCGTAGAGTCGACCGAGCTCGTCGGCCTCGCGCCGCTCGAGGCGATTCTGCAGGCGGCCCGTTTCTACCTCGGCCTGCGGGGACTGGAAGCCCATCACGTGCTCGAAACGAGGCTCTACGATCCGTCCGGAAACCGGAGCCTGTAGGGGCGTGTGCCAGGAGAGTTACACGTGTTGATCTACCTTGCAGGACCACTCTTCTCCGAGGCCGAGAGGCGCTTCAACCTCGCGCTCACGCAGAAGCTGGAGGCCCTGGGCTTCGAGGTCTTTCTTCCGCAGCGCGACGGCGTAGAGTGCGACAGACCACCCTACGACGCGATGACACCAGGGGAGCGACGCCAGGCCATGTTCGGACTCGACAGGAGCAGGATCTTGGACTCCGACGTGTTCCTGTTCGTGCTCGACGGCCGCGTCCCCGACGAAGGCGCCTGTGTCGAACTCGGCATCGCCCACTGCCAGAAGTACCTCCAGAACGAGGACAAGCTCCTCCTAGGACTCCACACCGACATCAGGGCTGCCTTCGTCGGCGCACGCCTCAACCCGATGGTGCGCGTGCCGCTAGACTATGTGGTCGACGACGAGCAGACTCTATTGGAGGTACTGGCCGGGTACGAGACCGGTGTCCAGGGAAGCACACCATGACCCGTGGTGAAGCCCTCGCAAGGTGCTGCAGACACAGAAAGGAGCACATTCATGAACGGGCGTGAGATCAAGGCAGCCGCGATACAGATGTCATCGACCCCGCACAAACAAGAGAACCTCGAC
>Ga0126314_10000550_pt1 | contig 17986 bp, 13 predicted proteins | sample Plot105B_FD_92535 | JGI IMG/M metagenome (GOLD analysis project Ga0126314, IMG submission 92535) | Serpentine soil microbial communities from UC McLaughlin Reserve, CA, USA - Plot105B | ecosystem: Environmental > Terrestrial > Soil > Grasslands | place: USA: UC McLaughlin Reserve, Lake County...
ACCCGGTGATGGTCGCGCTGCCGGACCGGCGCGATGAGCACAGCGTCATCCGGGTGGAGGCGCAGACCGCGGCGGCGCTGTACCGCAGCGGAATGGCGCTCATCCTCGACTCGGCGGAGCGCTACCTCCCCCTGGTCGAACAGTGGCTGCACATGGTGGCGTTCGAGCTGGGGCTCGCGCGCAACGCCGTGGCGCGGGCCATCTTCTATGCCTCGCCGTCGGGTGGCGGCAACAGCCCCCACTTCGACGCGAACGCGAACATCGTCGTGCAGGTGCGCGGCACCAAGCGCTGGACGCTCGCGCCCAACACACAACTGCCCCTGCCCACGGACCGCTGGGCGATGAACATGGGTCCGCCCTCCCCCGAGCTGGCCAGCTACCTGGAGCAGGAGCTGCCCGAGCAGATGCCCGAGGGCGCGGAGGTCATCACGCTCGAGCCCGGCTCGGTGCTCTTCGTGCCGCGTGGCTACTGGCACTCCACCGAGGCCGCGGAGGACACACTGGCGCTGAACTTCACCTACAGCCAGCCCACCTGGGCGGACGTGGTCAGCGCCGCGCTGCGACAGCAGTTGCTGAAGGACGTGCGGTGGCGCGCGCTCGCAGATGGAATCGGCTCGCCGGACCCCGAGCGCAGCGGAGCGTGCCACACGCGCCTCTCCGAGCTGCTGCACGAGCTGCAGGCCCACGTCCTGGAGCTGGAGGCCCGGAAGATCGTGGAGGAGAGCTAGGGCGCGGGCTTCGGCCCGCCCCCTGGTACGAGTGACGCGAAGCCGAGCGACTACGGCACGACGTAGACACAGACGGCCAGCGCTCCGCAGCCGATCTCCACCGCGAGCTTGTTGCAGTCCGGCTTGAAGTCCGAGCGGTAGAGGGTGTGGTTCTGCGTCCGTCGGTAGGGCCCGTCCACCCCGACTCCGCTGTAGTTGATGGCCACCGTGAGCAGGCCGTTGTCGCCCGTCCCCGCGGGGATGAGCGTGGTGACGCTGCACGTGTCGCGGTTGTGGATGGGAATGGCCTCGCCGCCAATGGTGACGCTGTTGATCTTGAAGTCGCCCTCATTGTCGAAGCGGACATAGGCGGTGGAGGAGCGGTCCACGAGCTCCCCGTTCTCCATCGACAAGTCGCACGCCCCCGGAGTCCAGGTGCCCTTCTGGTACTGGCCCAGGAACGTGTCCGTCCCATTCTGCGGCAGGAAGCGCATCGTCTGCCCCTCGAAGTCGATCTTGTAGTCGGGCAGGTTGTGCACCGCGTCCCAGCGAATCATCCGCGGGCTGATGAGCCGCCCCTTGTAGAGCCCCGCAGAGGGCGAGCCGGGCAGCTCGCACACGTACACCCGGTCCGATGGTTGGCCCGCGATGCCGCCAAAGGCCACGTCCGTCCGATAGCCGTACTCACTGCCGAAGCGATTCCAGACGCCCGTCAAGGCCGAATCATCGCCCCCCGGGTTGTCGTCCTCCGCGCTCGAGTCACACGCGGACAAGGGGGCCAACAGCAGACATCCAAGGGAGAAACGAGCGAGGAGGTGGTTCACGTGCATCCTGATGAGCCGGCGATACGCCGCGCACTGAGCTGGATTTCCCAGGCAGCCTAGGATGCCCCCAAGTGGCCCGTAAAGCCGGAGCTGCATCCTTCCCGGGGTCCGTGATACCTCAGCCGGAACGAGCGGGGCCGCGATGCGAGCGGGCACGGCATCGCGTCAGGAGCACCTGGCCAAGGGCCTCTCGACAAGTCGCATCGGGTTCGTGGTGCCGACGGCCGCCGCCCTGGGATTCAAGGGGTCGTAATCGCCGGAAATAACACCCGGTGCCACGTCGCCGTCTCCTGCCAGGAGACGACACACTCCTTCCGCGACTCGCGGAAGGTCCTCACTGGCCGGTGGTCCCCCCATGTCCGTCCTCATCGACGGTGCTCGGGACGGGCTCCGCCCGCCAGCCTGGAATGGAAAGGCATCGGTCACAGCAATGAATCATCCACGGAAGTCCGCGACGAGCCGGCACGGCTCGGGGCGCGGTGTATTCCTCGCGGGGCTCATCGCCCTCACCAGCGGGTGTCAGCCCCTCCCGGACGAGAGTCCCTCGGCGGAGGTGTCACCGACGCGGGAGCGGCAATCCCTCGTGACACCGCCGAGGACCTGCCAGGACATCAAGAACACCCGGTCCCTGGCCAAGGACGGCGAATACATCCTCTACGTCGAGTCGGACAGGAACAAGCCCTGGAAGGCGTACTGCCACGACATGGCGGGCACGCCGGTGGAGTTCCTCACGCTCCCAGAGTCGGGCCTGGTCTCCAACGTTTCCGAGTACGTCGCGGGAGTCTACTCACCGGGCACGACGGTGCGGACCCGCTTCCACAAGCTGCGCATCGACCCCTTCAGCCTGCGTGCCCGCGCCTGGGACAAGACCTTCACGAGCTCCTCCGGTGAGCTCCGCCACGCCAGCAGCACGGGCCCTCGAATCACCGTCATGCCCTATGCCACGGCCATGAGCTGCAATGGTGGCGCGACGGCTCGGGCCACCGTGGACCTGCGGGGCACGCCCTTCGTCCTGCCCTACTCCAGCTTCACCTTGGGAGGCTGGGCCTTCGCGGGACAGGAGGCGCGTGCCGCGGGCGACCAGGTCGCCACGCTGACAGGTGGCGGCGCGTGTGGCTGGAATGGCCCCATCCTCACCGCGTGGGAGGACCCGCTGGACGGCGGCCTCCTGCCCCTGACCTACGGCGCTCCCGCCGCGGAGCGGAAGGTCACCGCGCACGTCTATCCCGTCAATGCCACGCCGACCAACGGGCAGGCGCTGGACCTCGGCTGGCACGACATGAACCGGCTCACCGTGGGCAACGACGCCATCAACAAGGTCCATGTGCCTCGGGGCTGGAAGGTCACCCTCTACGCGGACTCAGGCTTCACGGGCGCGCGGCACATCTACAAGGAGGACGAGGACCTGACGGGGAAGATCATCGACCTGAAGACCTCCAGCATCCACGTGGAGGCGCCCGTGCTCGCGTACACCGGGCCTGGCTACCAGGGCACCGAGCTCTCCCTGCGTCCTGGCCGCTACACCCTGGAGCAGCTCGGACTGAGCGGGCAGACGCCGCGCTCCTTCAAGGTCCCCGAGGGCTTCCGCGTCACCCTCCACAAGGACTCGCTCACCTCCGGCGCCTACCAGGTCATCACCCAGGACACGGACCTTTCCAATGGCAGCACGTTGGATGGCCAGGTCCGCGCCCTCTTCATCGAATCACCGACACAGCGCAACACCAACGTCCTCTACGGGCAGTGGCAGTCCTCCGGCGGCCGCGACGCGCGCCACGTGGGCAACCGGCGGCTGCGCATGGAGCTCCCCTCGGCCAGCGACGAACTCGTCACCTTCGAGCTCGAATCGACGAACGCCGGCCCGGTGCTCTACCTGGTGGACGGCATGGACACCCCCATCGCCGAGTCCACGCCCGCCGGCGAGCGCGCCGCGCGGCTCACCGTCGCGCTGCGGGAGGGCGGCGGCAACTACTACCTGGTCGCCGCCACGAACCAGCCGGGACAGCGCGGAGACTTCACGCTCCGCGCGGACTGGGGCCGGCTGCGCTACCGGGACAACCTCGAGGTCAAGCGCGTGACGGGCTTCCAGTTCATCATGGACGACAGCGGCACGGGCGCCACCAAGGACCTCTCCGTCTGGCGGCCCCACGCGGACGAGGCCCAGGGCTATTACTCCCTGGGCGATGTCGGCATGCCCAGCCATGGCGTGGCGCCCCTGTCCGCCTACGTCGTGAAGGACGTCTATCGCAGAGGGCTGCTGCAATATCCCCAGTCGTACACCCTGCTGTGGACGAGCGAGGGGACCAGCGGACGCAAGGGCAGCCTCTGGCAGCCCGTCCCCGTCGACGGCTACACCTGCCTGGGTGTCGTCGCGAGCAGCACGCTCGACAGACCCGCCCTGGACCAGATCCGGTGTGTGCGCAGCGAGTATGCAGTGCAGGTCGCGTCACTCCCGGTGTGGAGCGATGACGGCATCCGCGGCTCCAGGATGAAGGTGACGATGCTCGAGCAGAGTCCCCAGGAGGCCCGGGCGCTCTACACCTCCAACCTGAATGGCGCCTCGGGCCACTTCCTTCCCACCCTCCTGCCGCCCATCTGGGCGCTCAACCGGAGCGCCGTCGACAGCCCGGAGTTCGCCGGCGGCTTCGTGGATGACTACGCCGTCCTCCAGTTCGCGCCACGCGTCTGGCTCCACTCCCAGGAGAACTTCCTGCCGTCCACGACGGAGTACTTCCTGGAGAACGTGGTGGAGTACGAGGGCCACCTGACGACGCGGCAGCCGCTGGGCTGCGAGGACTGCACCAATCCCCCCTTCCTGAAGGGGCTGAACCCCACCGTGCAGCACGTGCCTGTCTATGCGCAGATCATCCCGCGCACCGTCCAGGGCGCGCCGACGAACATCACCGACGTCATCTACTGGACCTTCTACAATTACAATCTCGGCAAGTGGGTCTGCGTCGGCGCCTACGCGGAAGTCGGGGGATATCGAGTGTGTGTCGCCCCGAGCTACATCTTGGGCTTCTACCACCTTGGCAACCACGTGGGAGATTGGGAGCACCTCACCGTCAGGTTCGTCGATGGGCGCCCCATCGCGGTGACCATGAGCCAGCACGGCAAGGCCCCCGTATTTGCCTATGGCGGCAAGACGCTCCCGATGGTGGACCAGCGCCCCGAGGCCTACTCGGCGCTGGGCTCCCATGGCCTCTATCCCGACGCCGCCGTGCACAAGTACATGGACCTCCACAACGGCGACGCCCTGAAGGACATCACGGACAGGGGTACGGCCTGGAAGACCTGGGAGCGCCCTGTCATCTCCCCGTGGCGGCCCCAGGGCACCTACGAGGGCTCGCTGCACTGGCTCAACATCACCGCGGACTGGGGCAACGCCAAGGAGGGCTGCGACAGCATCGTCTCGCGGCTTTCGGGTGAGTGCATCCTCAACGGCGGTCCGGGCGGCCCCATGCAGAAGGACTTCACCGCTCCCGATTATGGAGAGCTGGAGTAGGCCGCCGCGAGTCCGGGCCGGGCGCGGGCGACTTCTCCGTCTCAACCCCGGAAACTGGCGGAGAAAGCAATTGCCATACTCACTCCAGGAGACCCGCCAGCCCTCGGACATCCTCGATTTCGTCACGCATAATCTGTATGCTAGCCAGGGAAGCGGAGAACCCGGCGACCGTCACGTCCGGGGCCACCGTCTTCCTTGGGACGGAGCAGGTGACACTCGTCAAATCCAATGCCTACTTCGACGTCAAGGAGCCTTCGCCCCAGTCTCCCTCCATCCGCGTAAGCAATGCACGCGTCGACCTCGTGGGGGACGACATCCAACAGCCATCACAATCCGAAACACTACACCAATGGCCTCAGCCGGCTTCAGGGCTAATACTACTTGAGCAGATGCGGGACGGCCCGAGTGGAGGAGCGCGAGCGCCGAGTCTGCGGAGGCACAGCGGGCAATGGCCGATGCGGCGCAGCAGCAGGTGCTGAAGGCGACGTCGAACCTGAGGAAGCGTCCACAGCGTCTTGCTCCGGGGGGGGAAAGCGCTCGACGGAGCGCGAGGAATCCGTGGGCCACCATGCACAGCGTGGCGTGGTGATGAAAGCCTCTCCAGGTGCGGCCCTCGAAATGGTCCAGCCCCACTTCGCCCTTCATCTCTTGGTAGTCCCGCTCCACGCGCCAGCGCAGCTTTGCCAGGGTGACGAGGCGTTTGAGAGACGTGTCCGCCGGCAATGACGAGAGATAGAATTTCGTTGGCGCGGCTTCCCCCTGCGGCCACTCACACAACAGCCATTCGGGAGTGCCTGGCGCTTTGCGGACGACGTGGCCTTCGGCGACTTGGATTCGCACCGCGGCGAAGGTGGATGACTGCGTGCCACGACTGCCCTCGCGCCAGCTGACACGACGGTACTCCTCTTCGGGCAACTGGCGCGCCAGCTCTTCAATCGTCCAGGGCTGCACGCCGCTGTCGGTGACGAAGCGCATCCGGGGGCGCCCGTACTCGCCCGCCTTCTTCACGGGCAGGTGCGGCGCAGTTCCTGGAGGCCATACCTTGTGTTGCCCTGGCACGCCGACGAGGTAGGGCAGTCTCCGGGCCGTGAGTCCTTCGCCGAACTCTCGGCAGTTGCCATACCCCGCATCCGCCAGGACGACGTGCCGCCGCACGCCCCATTTCAGCGCGTCATCCAACTGCTCCAACGCCAGTTCCCATTTGCGCGCGGCTCCCACCGTCTCCGGGACACCCGCTGCCTTGCGTCGCGCCGTGTCCGTCACCCACTCCTCGGGCAGGTACAGCCGCATGCCGATGCATCCGCTGCCTCGCGGCCCCGCCAGGTGCAGGCTGACGGCCACCTGGCAGTTGTCCGTGCGCCCCAACGTGCCCGAATACTGCCGAGCTACGCCGACCGAATGCTGCCCCTTCTTGGGAAACCCCGTGTCGTCCACCACCAGGGCCTCCAACTCCGGCACCTCGGTTTCCAGTTTCCTCGCCAGCCGTTCTCGCAGCGCCTCGTCACTCCACGTTCCCTGCGAGACGCACTGCTGCAGCCGCTGGCGCATCGCCTCCACCTTGCGGGCGTCCTCAACCAGTCGGGACGCCATCGGCTCGATGCTCTTGCGTTCCCCGTCCAGCAGCAGGCCCGTCACATAGGCCTCCATGGCCCGGCGCCGCTCCAGCCGTCCCATGCCGACCACCATCTCATCGAGGTAGGCGCTCAGCGCCTCATCCAGCTTGCGCAGCTGTGCCGGCGTCATCCCGACCGTAGATCATGACCGCCACCTGGATTCAAGTGACCGGGTAGCACTAAGGAACTTGAACATCAGACAGCTTAGGTTCGCGACCAGCACATTTCCCGCAGGCGAAATTCTTAAATTCAGAAAAAAGCCTAAATGGGTCTGTGTTTGACACTTGAGATCTATATCCATATTTCTCGCAAACACAAATGCGCTGCGGATCGGCGGCATACATGGTGTCTTGCGAATTCACATGTTCCCTCCACTGCTTGATGGAGATGTGGCGGCAGAAGTGGAGGCGTTCGCGCGCCGCCGCACGCATCGCCTCTGCGTCCAGCCTGATGATTGGAAGCCGATCTTGGGGCAGATTCAAGCTGATGCGCACGTACTTGGCTTGATCTTCCAGATCACGCTCAGAGAGTTGAGCAATGAGGGCATCTTCATCCAGATTCTTTAACTCGGAAAGTTGCTGTCCGAAGCGATTTCCGAACCAACGCCCGTCTATGTGTTCCTCGGCACGAGTGACCAGTTGTTGATACCTCAGAACTTTGGCTCGGGGTAGAACCCCCTCAGCTAGTCCTCTAGCCGCCGAATTGTTACCAAGATAAGCATACATGTCCGCCAACAGCAGGATGCACCGAAGTTCATCCTCGATGCTATCCGTTTTCTGATAGATGCCGCGCACCCTCTCCACTTCCGCCATGAGCCGGTAGAGCTGCTCCTCCTGCTGAAGAGGCATCCCCGTAGGGAGTGCAGCAATCGAGTTGCGTTGTTGGACCAGAAGATGGAATCGAACAACAGCTTCAGTCAGCGTTGCCTGCGCGAAGAGGAGAGGATTTCCAGAACTGGCGGCGGCCTGAAGGAGTCTATGGGCCTCCGCTTGCCACTCTGCCCATTGGGTTTCCCAATCACGCAGGGATTGGCCATCAGGTCTTGCCCACGGTAGCGCGATGGCCTGCCGTGCACGGATCTGAAAAACGTTATTGACAAACTCAGCGAGCCGATGCTCGCCTTCTATCTCCATGAGATGAACCTGAAGTTCGAGTTTGGAACTTGCAGAAGCATTGTCATCCGCCTTGGCCTCCGCCACCAACTGCCGCATCTCGTAGAGGAAGGCAGGCCGTTTCTCAATCTGCTGTTCACGGACGTAATGCTGCTTTGCATTGATAAACCGATGCTCGCGCTGCAACCACGTGGGTGCAGACGCAACTAAGCTAGCGTCTCGCGCTTTGTATGTCGCCTCGTCAATACGACCGGTCTCGAACTCACAGGCATTGGCTACGAGATCCAGGAGCAGCCGTTCTGAACTGTCGAGTTGTCCTCGGCCAAGCTTGGCTTCAACCAGGTGGCTCTCGGCCGAGATGTACCGACCCAGACGATACTCGGCATAAGCAACAAGGAGGCGGAAGCGAGACTCCTTGAGAGCCGAAGAAGACAAGCGGCGCGAGAGGTTAACGACCTCTTTCGGAAAACCAGCAGCAATAATCGCAAACCCAGAGGTTTCAAGGAGGGCCTCCACTTCCTTGTCGGTTTGAAATGTAAGTCTTTCGGGATCGACCTCCATCGAAAGAGACTGTTTTGGTTCCGCGCCACTCAGCGTGTCCATGAGTCGGCGATGGAGTAGCGCCTCGCGAACAATGCGAGACCAGATGTCTTCGACGGCTTGTGGCCCCATGTGCATTCGGAACCGCAGTGTCACGGTGGTCTGTGTCTGCCACTCAAGTTTCTCACGCTCGATACGCAGGCGCTCGTCACGCGCCCATAGATAAAGAACATTCCCGGAATCAGCCGTGTAGAGGACGTAGAGAGGGCTTGGTCCATTGAGCATGTAGTTCAGGTTCGAGACCTTCACGCTGTAGGAGATCGAACCATCCGCGTTAGGCGCTGTCTCCTCTGCCGACTTGAGCTGAACCTGTGCGCGCAGGTTAGTCGCCCGCCCCCCCTCTAGGATTTCCATCGAGCCATCTACGCCGAAGTCATCGGCACGCTCATCACGAAAGAGCAGCTTGTCGACCGGCAACGCGAGCTGGAGGGCTCTGATGCTCAGCCGCTGCAGCTCGCTGTTGCGGTCTGCCTGGGGGAGTGGGCCTAGGCCGTACTTGTCCGACATTGGAGTGCCTCCCTAAATGAAGGTGTTCAGCAAATTGATAGGGACTGAGCGCAGCCTGAATGCTCAAGCCGGAACGAGCTGGTCCGCGATGCGCGCCAGGTCGGAGACAGATGTCACCACCACGGCCTGGTGACAGTGCTTCTCGTACGTGAGCATCTCGCTGTCACCGATGCCCCAGTTGCCGCGCTCCTCGGGACAGATCCAGAGCACGCGCTTCGCCTTGCGGCGCAGGTCCTTCAGCGCCCAGACGTTGTTGGCGTTGTAGTTGTTGCGCCCGTCGCCAATCACCATGACGGTGGTGCGCCGGGTGATGCTGCCCAGGTGGTCCCGGGTGAAGTCCGCCAGCGCGCGGCCATAGTTCGAATTGGCGCTCAGGGACACCGTCTTCCCCGCCGTCGCCATGTCGATGGCCTCGTCCACGTCCAGGTCCTTGAAGTACTGCGTCACCTCGCCCACGTCGGACACGAAGACGAACGAGCGCACGCGCACGAACAGCGACTGCATCGTGTGCATGAACAGCAACATCATCCGCGCCGCATTGCGGACCGAGTCCGACACGTCACACAGCACCACCAACTCCGGGCGCTCCGGCCTGCGGCGACGGAACTGGGGCAGCATGGGCACCCCACCCCACGTCATGTTCTTGCGCAGCGTGCGGCGGACATTCAGCGCGCCCTTGCGGTGCGAGCGCTGCCGACGAATCAAGCGACTGCGCAGCTTCTCCGCCAGCGTGCGCACCGCGGACTGCATCTGGTCCACCTCCGCCTGGGTGAGCAGGTGCAGCGGCTTGTCCTGCACCGTGTCGGTGCGGCGACGGATGCGAGCCTCCGCCTGACGCTTCACCTCCTGGCGCGCCGCGTCCTCGATCTTCCGCATCGCCGCGGCGACATGGCGCGACACAATCTCCACGCCCTCGGGAGACAGGCCGCGCGCATGCAGCTCATCCTCCAGCGACTTCATGTCGGAGCGGGCCCGCTCCATCCCCGCCCCCGCCAGCATGCGCCGAGCGAAGAAGCCCGCCTGGAGCGGACTCTCCAGCTTCGACAGGTCCAACTGGAGCGACGCCATCCGGAAGATCTGCGCCAGCCGCGCCCGGTCTCCCTCCAGCACCGCCTGCGCGAGCGGAGACATCTCCGGCAGCAGGAGGTTCATCTGGTAGATGACCATCTTCAGCGTGTCCCCCTCCAGGTAGCCCTCTTCCTGGAGCTGCGCGGCCAGGGACTTGTCAATGGCCTCGAACGTCGCCGCCGCGCCGGAGAAGAAGAAGTCGAACGCGCGGTTGAACGTGTCCACGTCCAGCTCGCGCTTCACCAGCGTCGTCCGCATCACCGCGCGGAACAGGGCCCGGTCCACCAGCCCCACCTCGGCCGTGGCCCGCAGCGCGTCCTGCACCTCGGAGGTGCTCACGCGCACGCCGTTCTGTCGAAGCACCTCGGCGAACTCGACGATGCGCGCGTCCATCAGCTTCCCTTCCCCGTGCCTGGCCGCTCGAAGGACATCACGGCCTCCACGTGGTGCGTCTGGGGGAACATGTCCACCACCTGGAGCGCCTGCGGCTTGTAGCCCACCGCCACCAACCCCGCCGCGTCACGCGCGAGCGAGGCCGGGTCACACGCCACGTACACCACCCGGCGGATGCCCAGCGCCACCATCCACTTCGCCAGCCCCGGAGCCCCCGCGCGCGGCGGGTCCGCCAGACACACGTCGAAGCGCCGGCCCTCGGACACCAGCCCGTCGCACACCTTGCGCGCATCCCCCTGCACGAAGCGCACGTTGCTCACGCCCGCCTCACGAGCGCTGCGCTGGGCCAGCTCCACGCCCACCGGGGACGACTCCACACCCAGCACCGACGCCGCACCCGCCGCCAGCGGGAAGGTGAAGTTGCCGTTGCCCGAGTACAGCTCCAACACGGAGTCCTCGTCCCGCGCCGCCAGCTCGAAGATGGCCGACGTGACGAGCCCCACGTTGGCCTCCGCGTGCGCCTGCGCGAACGAATCCGGCCGCAGGTACAGCGGCACCTCCGGCCTCAGCGGCGAGTACGAGCGCAGCGCCGGCTTCCCCAGCACCCGGGGCGAGCCCTCCTTCGGCACCAGCACCGCGCCCTCCAGCCGCAGCGCCCGCACAGCGGCCTCCGCGGCCTCCACGTGCCTCGCTGACACCTGCCCCGTCAGATTCACCGCGAACGCGGCCTTGTCGCCCTCCGCGAGCAGGAGCACCTCCTCGGTGTCCTTCGCCAGCGGCTTGAGCAGCGGCGCCAGCTTCCCGGGCAGCGCCGTCAGCACGGGCGTCAGGGCACCGCACTCGGACACCGCGAGCCGCTCGTGGCTGCGCCGGCTGAAGTAGCCCAGCGCTCCCTTCCCCGCCGGATGCAGCACCGCGCGTCGCCGGTATCCCCAGTCCCGAGGCGCCACCAGGAGCGGCCGGACGGTGAAGTCCTCGCGCCGCAGGTGGCCCAGGTGCTCCAGGGTGGAGAGGACGATCTCCTGCTTCGCGCTTCGCTGCGCGGACTCGGCCAGGCCCAGCCAGTCACAGCCGCCGCACTCGCTGGCCAGGGAACATGGGGCCACGCGGCGGTCAGGCCCAGGGGAGACCACCTCGCGCAGCAGGCCGCGCAGCACCCGTCCCTGGGACTCCAGGTGGACGCGCACGGTGTCGCCAGGGAAGGCACCAGGGATGAAGACGGTGCGGCCCTGCCAGGACGCCACGCCTTCGCCGAGCTGGCCGAGGCGGTCGATGGTCAGGGAAACGGGAGTCTCAGGGAGGGGCAGCATGCAGGCGCTCGGTGGGGGCGCCCGCGCGGGCCGCCGTTACTTCCGGGTCGCTTCCGACGGGAGCTCCGAGCGCAACCGCTCCACGAACTCCCCGATGCGCGACCGCTTGTCTTCGTCAACGTCCAGGAACTCCACCGCCATCCCCGGCAGCTGCGAGGGGGCGGCGCCGAGCGCGTTGGTGCGCGTCACCCGGCCCTTCAGCTCCACCGGGAAGTGCGCTCCCGGCAGTGTCACCAGCAGCTTCACCACCGTGTCCACCGGCAGGGGCTTGTCGGTGTTGATGTAGAGGCCGCCCTTGGAAAGGTTGACGGCCCAGTCCGTCACGAAGCCAGCCACGCTGCGGTAGGCCACCGGCAGCTCGTATTCGACTCGCGGCGCGCGGTGGTCGATGGGGTTCAACTTCTCCGAGATGTCGGCCATGAAAGGGGCTCCGCCGGGGAAGTCGTCCATACCACCCTCCCCCAGCGGCGCACCTTAGCCTCGCCCGCTCAGACTTTCATCTCGCGGATGTCCGGAGCGATTTTCAGCTTCGGCTCGGTGAGCTTCTGGACCAGCTCCACCGTCACGCCCGGGGCCAGCTCGCGCAGGACGAGCCCCTCCGGCGTCACGTCCAGGAACGCATGGTCCGTGACGATGTGGTGCACGCACTTCAGGCCCGTCAGGGGCAGCGAGCACTTCTTGAGGATCTTCGGCTGACCCTCCTTGTTCGCGTGCTCCATGGCCACGTAGATGCGCTTGGCCCCCACCGCCAGGTCCATGGCGCCGCCCATGCCCTTGACCATCTTCCCGGGAATCATCCAGTTGGCCAGGTCCCCCTCTTCGGAGACCTCCATGGCGCCCAGCACGGCCATGTCGATGTGGCCGCCCCGAATCATCCCGAACGACAGGGCCGAGTCGAAGAACGCGGCGCCTTTCACCGTGGTCACCGTCTCCTTGCCCGCGTTGATGAGGTCCGGGTCTTCCTTGCCCGCCTCGGGGTACGGGCCAATGCCCAACAAGCCGTTCTCCGACTGGAGCACCACCTCCACCCCCTCGGGGATGTAGTTGGGGACCAGCGTGGGGATGCCGATGCCCAGGTTCACATAGAAGCCGTCCCGCAGCTCCAGGGCGATGCGCTTCGCGAGTTGTTCACGAGTCAGTGGCATGGGGTCCTCAGGCCGTCTTGCGGACGGTGCGCCGCTCAATCCACTTCTGGAGGTTCTTCGCCTGGACGATGCGCTTCACGAAGATGCTCGGGAGGTGCACCTGGTCGGGGTCCAACTCGCCGGGCTGAACAATCTCCTCCGCCTCGACGATGGTGACCTTGGCCGCCATGCACATCATCGGGGAGAAGTTGCGCGCCGTCTTGTTGAAGATGAGGTTGCCGTGGGTGTCCGCCTTCGCCGCGTGGATGATGGCGAAGTCCGCCTTCAGCGGCGTCTCCAGCACGTGCAGCCGGCCGTCGATGATGCGCGACTCCTTGCCCTCGGCCACCTGGGTGCCGGCGCCCGTCGGCGTGAAGAAGCCACCGATGCCACAGCCGCCCGCGCGGATGCGCTCGGCCAGGGTGCCCTGCGGGTTCAGCTCCACCTCCAGCTCGCCGGAGAGGTACTGCCGCTCGAACTCCTTGTTCTCTCCCACGTAGCTCGACACCATCCGCTTGACCTGCTTGTTCTGGAGCAGGATGCCCAGGCCGAGCTCGGTGGTGCCGCAGTTGTTGGAGATGATGGTGAGGTTCTTCACGCCCTTGCGGTGAAGCGCCTCGATGAGATTCTCAGGATTGCCACACAACCCGAAGCCGCCGCTCATCAGCGTGCAGCCATCCGGGATGTCGGCGACCGCCTCGTCCGCGCTCGCGTAGACCTTGTTCATTCGCCCTCCCGATAACGGAAACGGGGTGAAGGCCACCAAGGCCCCCACCCCGTCCCTCTCCCCGTGGGGAGAGGGTTGACTACCGCTCCACCATCAACGCGATGCCCTCGCCGCCGCCGATGCACAGCGACGCGACGCCCCGCTTCTTGTCCTGGTCCTTCATCGTCTGCAGCAGCGTCACCAGCACGCGCGCGCCGGAAGCGCCAATGGGGTGGCCGAGCACCACTCCGCCACCGCGCACGTTCACCTTCGCCGGGTCCAACCCGAGGATCTTGTTGTTCGCGAGCGACACCACCGCGAACGCCTCGTTGATCTCCCACAGGTCCACGTCCGCCACGCTCACGCCCTTCTTCTTCAGGAGCGTGTTGATGGCGTCCGCCGGAGCAATCGTGAACTCCACCGGCTTGCGCGCGGCCTGCGCGTAACCGGTGATGCGGCCGAGAATCGTGCGGCCCTCGGCCTTCGCCTTCTCCTCGCTCATCAGCACCAGCGCCGCGGCGCCGTCGTTGATGGAGGACGCGTTGGCGGCCGTCACCGTACCGTCCTTCTTGAACACCGGCTTGAGGCCCGGAATCTTGTCTGGCTTGGCGTTGCGTGGGCCCTCGTCCTCGGAGACCGTCGTCACCTCGTCCGGCTTCTTGCCGGGGATCTGCACGGGGACGATCTCGGCGGCGAACAGGCCTTCCTTCTGGGCATGAATCGCGCGGCGGGTGGACTCCAGCGCGAACTCGTCCTGCTGCGCGCGGCTGATGCCCTGCGACGTGGCGCACTCCTCGGCGCACAGGCCCATGTGGACGTTGCCATACACGTCCCAGAGACCGTCGAGGATCATCGCGTCCTTGAACTCCACGTTGCCCATGCGAGCGCCGCCGCGCATCGTGTGGCTCACGTAGGGCGCGTTGCTCATGGACTCCATGCCGCCGGCGACGACGACGTCCGCCTCACCCAGGGCAATGGCCTGCGCGCCCGCGATGACGGCCTTGAGGCCGGAGCCACAGACCTTGTTCAGCGTGGTGGCGGGAACTCCCTCGGGCAGGCCGGCGAAGATGGTGGCCTGACGGGCGGGCGCCTGGCCGACGCCGGCCTGGAGCACACAGCCCATGATGACCTCCTGGACGGTCTCCGGCTTCACGCCCGCGCGCTCCAGCGCGGCCTTGATGGCCACCGCGCCCAGCTGCGGCGCCGTCAGCTTGGCGAGCGCTCCCTGAAAGGCGCCGATAGGGGTACGGGCCGCGCCCACGATGACGACGTCACGAGCCATGAAAATTGCCTCCTCTTGAGGATGTACGGATGTCCTTCGATAACAGCGGCGGTGGCCCTTATCACCGGGCACTCCCCGGAGTTCAAGCGTCCTCGCTCGCCGTCCGGACCTGAGCGTCCACTGCGCGCGACGCACCGCGAAACCCCACCCAACCCCGCGAAGTTCCTCCCCCTTCCGGCCGCCCCCCACCCGACCAGTCGGTCGCTCGCGCAACGCCTCCGGCCAGTATTTGACCTTGAGGTACAAAACGACCTAACACCCGGCCATGGCACGTCCGAGGAAGTTCCAGGCCGAGGCGGCGGTGGCGAAGGCGATGGAGGTCTTCTGGGAGAAGGGCTACGCGGCGGCGTCTCCCCAGGAGTTGGGAGCGCGGATGGGGCTGGGGCGAGGCAGCCTCTACAACGCGTTCGAGAGCAAGCAGGGCCTCTTCGAGTGCGTGCTGCGGCACTACCACGCGCACGAGGCCCCCAAGCTGCTCGCGTTCCTGACGCGGCCCGGCCCCATCAAGGCGCGCCTGCGGGCCCTGTTCCTCGCGGTCATCGAGATTGACGTCGCGGACCCCGAGCGTCGGGGCTGTCTGGCCATCAACACGGCGATGGAGCTGGCGGGGCGCGACGCCAGCGCGGCCCGGCTCGCGGCGCGGATGTTCGAGCAGACCGAAGCCGCCTTCCTGTCGCTCATCGAGGAAGGCCAGCGCACCGGGGAGGTCGACGCTACTCGTGACGCGCGGGAGCTCGCGAGCTTCCTCCTCAACAACCTCACTGGCCTCCGCGTGCTCGGGAAGACGGCGGAGGACACCACCCGTCTCACCCGCATCGTCGATGCCCTCATGAGGTCCTTCTAGTCATGCGCGTCTCCCCTTCCCTCCTCCTCTCCCTGCTGTCCTTCGCTGGTGGCTGCGCGCACCAGACAGCCGCCTCCCACGCCGCGCCCCCGGAGCTGCGCCTCTACACCCTGGATTGCGGCCGCATCGACATCCACGACATGGGGTTCTTCGCGGACGGGAGTCAGCCCAACGGCCAGCGCGGAGAGATGCCCGTCCCCTGCTTCCTCATCCGCCACCCCCAGGGCGCGCTGCTCTGGGACACGGGGCTGGATGACGTCATCGCCCAGAGCCCGGACGGCGTGGCGGATCCAATTGGCCCGCGCTACTTCGTCCAGAAGACGCTGCTCGCGCAGCTCGCCCAACTGGGCCTGAAGCCCTCGGACGTGCGCTACGTGGGCTTCTCCCATCTGCACGCGGACCACGCCGGCAACGCCAATGCCTTCACCGGCTCCACGTGGCTGCTCCAGCGCAAGGAGCTGACGTGGGCCACCGCGACGCCCGCGCCGCTGGGCGTGGACCCCGCGAAGTTCTCCACGTGGCGCGAGGCGAAGGTGGAGCCGCTCGACGGAGACCGTGACGTCTTCGGCGACGGCAGCGTGCGCATCCTCTCCACACCGGGCCACACGCCCGGCCACCAGTCGCTTCAGGTGAACCTGCCTCGGACGGGAACGCTCGTCCTGTCGGGAGACCTCTGCCACACGCGGGAGAACTGGGAGCGCCATGGCGTGCCTGGCTTCAACACCAGTCGCGAGGAAACCCTCTCATCCATCAACCATGTGGAGACGCTGGTGAAGGACTCCAAGGGCCGCTTCGTCGTCCAGCACGCGCTCGGGGACTTCCGCGCGCTGCCTGTGTTCCCCAGCTACCTGGAGTAGGCGCCTGGAACGGCAACGGCCGGGCCCCCTCTCGGGAACCCGGCCGTCACGCCGTGAGGCGATGCTGAGCGAAGACTACTTCTTCGTCAGCTTGCCCATCACGTCGCCGAGGCGCGCCTTGGAGCCTTCCGCCTGCTTGCGGAGGTACTCGCGGTAGTCGTCGCCTTCGCCGATCAGCGCCTTCATGGACAGGGCGACCTTCCGGTCCGGCGTGTTGATGTCGATGATCTTCACCTCGACATCCTGCGCCTCCTGCACCACGTCACGCGGGTTCTCGACACGCTCCTCCTTCAGCTCGGAGACGTGGACGAGACCCTCGATGCCCGGCTCGATCTCCACGAACGCGCCGAAGTCGGTGACCTTGGTGACCTTGCCCTTCACGCGGCTGCCGACAGGCAGGCGCTCGGACAGCGTCTCCCAGGGGTCCGGCTGGAGCTGCTTGATGCCCAGGCTGAACCGCTCGTTCTCGACGTCGATGTTGAGGACCACCGCCTCGACCTCGTCGCCCTTCTTGAACATCTCGCCCGGGTGCTTGATGCGCTGGGTCCAGGAGATATCGGACACGTGCACCAGGCCGTCCACGCCCTCCTCGACGCCGACGAACACGCCGAAGTCGGTGACGTTGCGGATCTGACCCTTGATGACGGAGCCGATCGGGTACTTGTCCTCGAGCAGCGTCCAGGGGTTCTGCTCGATCTGCTTCATGCCCAGCGCGATGCGCTTGGCCTTGGGATCGATATCCAGGACGACGGCCTCCACCTCCTGGCCGACCTCCAGGATCTTGGACGGGTGCTTGAGGCGCTTGGTCCAGGACATCTCGGACACGTGGACGAGACCCTCGACGCCCTGCTCGATCTCGATGAACGCGCCGTAGTCGGTGATCGACACGACCTTGCCCTTGACGCGGGTGCCGACCGGGTACTTCTCGTCGGCGCGGTGCCACGGGTCCTCCTGGATCTGCTTCAGGCCCAGGCTGACGCGCTCCTGCGTCGGGTCGAACTTGAGGACAACGACGCGGACCTCGTCGCCCACATTGAACATCTCGCTGGGGTGACCGATGCGGCCCCAGGACATGTCCGTGATGTGGAGCAGGCCGTCGATGCCGCCCAGGTCGATGAAGGCGCCGTAGTCCGTGAGGTTCTTGACGACACCCTTGAGGACCGCACCCTCCTTCAGGTTCTTGAGGGTCTCCTTCTTCATCTCCTCGCGCTGCTTCTCGAGGAGGACCCGGCGCGACAGGACGATGTTGCCGCGCTTCTTGTTGAACTTGATGACCTTGAACTCGAATTCCTTCGAGATGTACTGGTCAAGGTTGCGCACGGGCCGGATATCCACCTGGCTGCCGGGCAGGAACGCCTTCACGCCGATGTCGACGGACAGGCCACCCTTGACGCGGCCGACGATGGTGCCCTTGACGATCTGGCCGATCTGGATCCGCTCCAGCGTCTCCTTCTTCTGCTTGAGCCGCTCTTCCTCGATCAACTTGCGGCGGCTGATGACGATGTTCCGCCGCTCCTCGTCGATCTTGAGGATCAGG
>Ga0126314_10000551_pt1 | contig 17975 bp, 14 predicted proteins | sample Plot105B_FD_92535 | JGI IMG/M metagenome (GOLD analysis project Ga0126314, IMG submission 92535) | Serpentine soil microbial communities from UC McLaughlin Reserve, CA, USA - Plot105B | ecosystem: Environmental > Terrestrial > Soil > Grasslands | place: USA: UC McLaughlin Reserve, Lake County...
AGTGCACCGCCCCAACCCTGGGAGCCGGTGATTCGGAAGACCTGGGCGTTGGCTACAGCGGCGCGGCCACCCCAGGCGGGCAGGAGAACGACGCCGGCACGGACCAGAGCTGTTCCAGGCCGGTCTCATCGGTGGCGGGGAAGAACACGCGACTGCCCGCGCGGACGAAGGGCTGTGGATCAAGCTTGATCACCACCGGGACGTTGACGTTCGCGAGCCGTCCGGTCGTCGCCACCGTGCCGCGTGTGAACCAGGGCCTGGTGCGCGTACCATCGGGTGAGCCGGTGAAGAGGACGGCACCCGCCCCGGTGGCGAACACGGGCGAGGACGAGTCGTCACTTCGAGCAAGCGAGCGAAAGAGCTCGCGAGTCCCGCCGGCCGTTCCATTCGTCACCCACAGCCGCACATCGTCGGGCATGGGGCTCAGGCCCAGGAGTGCCACCGAAAAGTAGAGGGCGCCCCCGGAGGCCACCGCCCGCTGGACATAGGGCGTCTGGTCCGCGTTGTCGCGCGACAGCGTGGTGATGAACGTCCTGCCCCCGCCGCTCAGCGAGAGGCTGTAGAGCTGCGCATCCCTGGCAAGGTAGACCTTCGAGCCCAGTCCGCCGATGAGGCGGACGGGCTGACCGAACGTGTCCAGCCGGAGGGTGCCCGCGGCCGTGCCATTCGTCTTCCATACCTCCTGGTTCGTACCATCCCGCAGGACGAACAAGCCCTGGTCCCCTGCCTGGCCCACCTGCGCGATGCTCACCGCTCCCGCGTCCAGTTGCCTGAGGAACGTGGTCCCCGCAGGCGTTCCATCGGTGCGCCACAGTGCCGTGCCCCCGCCTTGCGAACGGAAGAAGAGCAGGCCGCTGCCCACCTGCAATGTCTGGTTGAAGTAGAGGGCGAGGACACCGGTGAGGTTCGCCACCAGCACCGTGCCCGCGCTCGTCCCGTCCGAGCTCCACAGCTCCGTCGTCGCCGACTGGGTCAGGTGGAAGAAGACCAGCCGACCGTTGATGGCGGTGGCGCTGCGCAGCGAGGGCCCGTTGACGTCCGGGGTGAAGGCCCTGACAAACCGGGTTCCGCTGGCTGTCCCATCGCTGCCCAGAGCTGAACCATCCCCGTGCCCTATTCCTGACACGCATGTTCCGCACCTCCAGCCCAAGGGGGCGGAAGGTGGGGTGCGAAGCATTGATTCTCAAGGGGCCCCCGGGGGCACCTCGGCCCTCAGAGGATGATTCGCGTGATGGGCACCCAGACCGGATGGATGTCGCGTGTCAGGGCGCCCTCCTCGGGAACCTCCAGCGCTTCTGAATGCACCACGTAGGGGCCGCCCTGGGGATTCCTGCCCACGAGCAGGTACGTGTAGCGGCCCGCGGGGAGCGCGTCGTACACGACCTCGGGAGAGGCCAGGGGCGCCGGGCCGGGAACTCCCAATTCATGTCCGAGCGCCTCCACCCTCCCGTAGGTGCGCACCTGTGGCACCGTCCCTGGAACGAGCACCGCCAGGTCGAAGGCGATGTTCTCCGGGGGAATGCCCGTGAAGCGGGGCATGCGCAGTCGCAAGCTGGCGCGCCCCTCCTTCTCCTGGAGCTGGAGCACCCGCCGCTCGTCGGGCGCGAGCGTCACCCTGCGCGGGACGTATCGACCAGAGCGGGTCTCCGACCAGGGATTCCCCAGGAAGTCGTACTGGGTGACGACCTTGAGGACGTACTCCCCGGGCTCGAGCCCTCCCACCTCGAAGGCCCCCGCCTTGACCTGCAGGATGCCAGCGGAGTGACGCTTCTGCTCGTCCATGGGAATGACTCGCAGCACCACGTTCGCGGGCCGCCCGTCGCGGTCCTTCACGGTGCCCTCCAACCGAGCACCCGACGAGAGTCGCAGCTCCAGCGGCGCGTCGCCCGAGTCCAGCCGCTGTTGGAAGGGCAGGTAGCCCGAATGGGCGACGTCCAGGGACAGCGGGCCCGACTCCACCGGCTCGAACTCAAAGGCACCCGACGGGTCCGTCTCAACGCTCGCCAGTTCGGGAACCCATCCCCCTTCCGACCCGGAGACCCGTGCGGGCCGCACGAGTCGGACGAACACGCGAGCCTTGGCAACGGGAGCGGAAGTCGTCGCGTCCACCACCCGCCCGCGCACTCGCCGCCCCGCCTCGAGGACGAGGTCGCCCAGGTCCACATCCTGGCCAGGCTCCACCCGGACCTCACGAACCGTGCGCGTGAGCCCCGGGGCATCGAACGTCAGCCACATCACGCCTGGCTCCTCGATGGGGAGCCGGAAGGCGCCGTCCTCGCCTTCAAAGGACATGTCATTGACGGTGAAGCGGTGGATGGGCGTGCCATCCGACCGGCGGAGCCTTCCGCGAAGGCTGCCCAGATAGCGCAGCACCAGTTTCACGCCCGTCGCGCCCGCGGTGACGACGACCTCGGAAGGCGTCTCGATTGAGTCTCCTTCCTCACCCGTGCTTCCGCGCAGCATGTACCCCGGCTTCTCGACGCTCAGGAGGCTCTTGCCGGGCAGCAGGTGGGCGACGGTGAAGCGGCCCGAGGTGTCCGTGCTCACGACTGCGTCATGGACCATGATGCCGTGCTCCCGCTTCTCCAACGCGGCGTAGGTGTCCCGATGGGAGTGGGCCTTCACGTCGACGTCGGACAGGGGCTGCCCCGCCTCGTCCACGACAATGCCGGACACCGCGAGCCCCGTGTCCATCCGCAAGGCCACCGTCGCGGGCTCCCCGGGCCGAACCTCGACGACCTGCGAGGCGCGATGGGGGCCCCCTGTGTTGAAGACCGCCTTGAGCGTGTAGCGCCCGGGCTCCACGGCGCGCAGGCTGAAGCGGCCCTGCTCATCACTCGTGCCGCCGGTGATGCGCGGCTGCGTTGCGTCCGCGAACAGGGAGAGGTCGACCTCCGAGAGCGGCTCACCCCTGTTGCCCACCACGGTGCCCATCACCTGCCCACCCGCGCGAAGCACCAGTCGAAGTCCCTGGGCCGGCGCCTCCACGTCCACACGTGTGGTGACGAAGCCCTCCGCGACGGCGACCAGGAAATGGCGCCCTCCCTTGGGCAGCTTCAGCACGAAGCGCCCTGTCTCATCGGCCTCCGTTTCGAAGCGGGAAGACTCGTACTGTCCCATCCGCTGGGTCTTCCCCCCGGCCTGCTCTACTGCGAGCGACTCGGCGGAAGGTCCAGACAGGTCCTCCACCTGTCGAGGCGGCGTCATCGCGGCCACCTTGGCCTCCGCCACCGGCTGGCCCGCCTCGTCGACGACGATGCCCTCCAGGAGCTCCAGCCTCACCTCCGCGCTCGCGACGGGCTGGCCTGTCGAATCGCGCACCCGACCTGTCACCCGGGTGGCGGGGGCCCGCGCCTCGTCGAGCGGCACCGCCAGCGGCTTCCGCGCCGGAGACTCGCGACCCGGGTGCGAGGCCCGCTCGGCGACAGGAGTCCTGAAGAAGAGGAGCGCGCCAGCGAGGCCCAAGGCAAGCACTCCCAGGGCGATTGCCACCACGGATGATCTGCGCATGAGCCCTCCCGTGGGGCCACATTAGCAAGGCCGGGTCCCGACCTTCAGGCCACCCCTTCAGACGTCGCCGGGCTCTGCTTCGACGAGAGGGCGCTGCCCGCCGATGCCAGGACGATGAAGCCAATGGCCAGGCCCTGCACCACCGAGAGCCGCTCGCCCAGGAACAGCAGCCCCGCGAGCGCGCCGAGCGCGGGCTCCAGGCTCATCAGGATGCCGAAGGTCCTCGTGGGAATCTCCTTGAGCGCCACCATCTCCAGTGAATAGGGCAGCGCGCTCGACAGCACGGCGATGCCCAGCACGAAGGGCAGCAGCGACACGTCCAGCAACGCGGTGCCCGCCTTCGCCACGCCAAAGGGAACGACGAGCAGGGCCGCGGTGAGCATCCCCAGCGTCGTCGCCGTCCCTCCGTGCACGGCCGCGCCCGCCTTCTGGCCGAAGAGGATGTAGAGCGCCCAGCAGAGGCCCGCCACCAGCGCCCAGCCGACCCCCATCCAGTCGAGCGCCGCCGCGCTCCCCGTGAGCGGGAGGATCATCACGACGCCCGCCACGGCCAACAGCGCCCAGATGAAATCGACGGCCTTCCGGGTCGACAGGAGCGCCACCGCGAGCGGGCCGGTGAACTCGATGGCGACGGCGATGCCCAGGGGAATCCGCTCCAGCGCCAGGTAGAAGGTGAGGTTCATCACCCCGAGCGCGGCCCCATAGATGAGGATGGGACGCACCTCCGCGCGGGTGAGGCGCTTGCGCCAGGGACGCCACACGGCCAGCAGAATCAGGCTGGCGAAGAAGAGCCGGAGCGCCGTCGTCCCCTGTGCGCCGACGACCGGGAACAACCGCTTGGCCAGCGAGGCGCCCACCTGGATGGAGCTCATCCCGAGCAGCACCATCAGCACGGCGCTGGTGCGCGGACTGGTCAGCCCTCCGGGTCGAGACATGCCACCCACTGTCGCACAGGCGCGCTGGGGCAGGTCAGCGAGAACATCCGGCGGAGTCGGAGCGGGGGCTCCAGAGTCGCGCGGCCCGTCCGCTCGCAGCGGGTGCGGCCAGGCTCGCGCGCTCTGGAAGGCCGTCCGGACTACTTCTTCTTGTCGGCCTTCTCCTTCTTCTTCTTCTGCTTCTCCTTCGTCGACAGCTTCGGCTTGTTGTCCTTCTTCGCCTTCTCTTGACCCTTGGGCACGGTATTGCTCCTGACGCTCGACTGCGGAGAGCCGCATCCTATCGCAGTTCCGGCCCTTGGCGCCTTCAACCTGCCCGTCCCTGCCCCTCCTCCGGTCCACCCCCGGGGCTCACGAGCGCGGAGGGCGCCACGCGTCGCGCGCGCCCTCCCCTGCCCGCCTGCTACTGGTAGAGGCGGACCTCACACACGTGGGAGTAGCTGCTCACGCCGGTGAACGTCCCGGACGTGTAGAACCGCACGTGTTTGGCAATCAGCCCACCGCCGGGTCGCTGGCTGTAATCCGCGACGAGCGTCTGGTTGGGCGCGTAGGTCATCGACCCACTGTCGTTCATGCTCCAGGTGCTCCCGTTCAAGCTGATGCCCATGTACCAGCTCCGCGGGTTCCACAGCCCGAAGTCGACCTCCATCCGCTTGATGAGGTACTCGCGCTCCATGTTGATGTACACCGACTGCTCGTTCCCGTTGCTGGACCACCAGCACGAGCCCTTGTTCCTGTCCGTGACGGTGTAGGCGGCAATGGCATTGATGGTGGCGTTGCCCGAGCTCACGCGAATCTGATTGGAGACAAGGATGGCGGCGGAGACGCCCTGATAGCTGGAGTCCAGGCGGTCAACGACCTTCAGCAACACCGTCGTGCCACCCAGGCCCGCCGTGTCGAAGGTCCAGGTCCGCGACGTATAGCTCCCGCTCTCCTCTCCGGCCTTGTTCCACGTCAGGCCGTTGTCCAGCGACAGGTAGTAGTCGACGAGCCGAGGACTCGGATGGGACCAATAGAAGTCGATGTCGTCGCCATCCAGGGGGGGGATGGAGAAGGCGGAGGCCGACACATCAATGATATCCGTGACGGTCAGCGTCGCCGGATTGGAGACCACGGTCTGCTGGTAGGGGTCCACCACCCGCCAGTGGGAGACTCGCGGCTGGCTGCGGTGGTCGATGGGATAGAGGAAGGTGTTGGTGATGGTCGCGACGGTCTGCCAGGTGTTGGGAGCCTGCGCCGTGGCGCGCTGGAGGAGCAAGCTGTCGCCTCCGCCACTGATGGCCAGGAACGGGTACTGGGAGCCACGGCTGACCACCGGAGTCTCGAAGTGGATGGTCGGCTTGCTGATGGGGTTGGAGACCCAGATGGGTGCCATCACGACGTCGGCGTTCTCCCACTGCTGGCGGAGCGTGACGACGTAGATGGACTCGTAGGGCGTCAGCGAGAAGACCTCCTTCAGGTCGATGAGTCCCGGATCCGTGTAGGTGATTTCCTTGATGGCAATGCCGGGCTGGGCGGGGCTCCAGACCTGGAGCGTCGTCCAGTTGTTGCCGCCGCCAGTGCCATCCTTGGTCGTCCCCCACACGGTGAAGTCGAGCCGCCGCTCGCCGGGATTGAGCGCGAACTCGGAACCCATGGGGCGGCCATTGGCCATGAAGAAGCCGGAGGCCGGCGGCAGGGCCGTGCGGAACACCGAGCGATTGCGCAGCGCGGTCAGGAAGCTCTCATAGTTCCACGGCGTGCCCGGAGGCAGGACGACACCCGCGCGTCCCTGGGCCGTGTCAAAGCCATGGGTCTTCTCGCGGGGAACACCGGGCTCGTCGATGTAAGGACGCTTCCAGGAGCCATCCGGGTTCTGCTCCTGAAAGGCGGGCCCCAGTTGCCCGCGGACGGAGGAGTGCGCGTCCGTGTTGGAGACGGGGGCGACACGGAAGCCGCGCCGCAGCAGCTCGAAGTACTTGGGGAGCCCGTTGAACTCGGCGAGCTCGACGGCATCGCGCACCTTCTGGCGATGGACTGGATCCGTGGGCAGCGTGAAATAGACGTCGTCGTTCGGATGGTTGAGCTGGACGTGGGTGCTCAGGAGTGGATTCGTCGAGTACTCGTCGAGAATCGCGTTGTGCATGCTCCCGATATTGGACGAGTTGACGGCCAGGTTCCGGTTGAAGCTGTTGAAGTGGTGGTCATGGCTGGAGCCCGTCCCATCATCGGGCCCCACGTGTGACTCCCTGCCCCTGAGGACGAGCAGCTCGGATTGCCCGTTCTCATCGAGGACGGGGCTCAGCTGGTAGATGGGGTCGTCGGCGTCGTAGTCCTTCCACGACGTGGTGTGGTTGCTGGTGCCGAAGAAGTCGTAGCCGTGGCGGAAGGCGGACAGCAGCACCTCGCTTCGGATGATCTGGGGCGTGAAGTCGAGCGACACGCCGCCCATGGAGTCATGGCCGCGGGGGTGATTGTGCAGATCCCCGACGAAGGTCTGCCAGCCGCCACCTCCCAGCTCCGTGGCGATGCGATTGCGGTACTTGCTCTCTCGGACCGCGGGAACCGGATGCCGGTCCGAGGCGAGCACGTTCGTCACCTCCGAGGCGAGTCCAGGGGTGGAGACCAATGCGGCGGCCAGCAGCATGCCGCCGCCAAGACGTCTGTTTCGAGCCATGTGAACAATTCCTCAGGAGGGACGGGGCCAGGGGCGACGCATCCAAGGCGCATCGTCCGGAGTCTCTACGGAGGAAGAGGCCATTCCTGGTCGTTGAGAGAAAGCCGCCAGCAACCGTCACTTCGGCGGACTCCAGCGACCAGGACTTTCCGTGCGCGCAGGCGGCCCGTCTGTCCATCGCTTGACTCCGATTCTGGGAGTCTATGCAATGCCAGGCCCATGTTGATCATCCGCGACGCTCAACTCGTCCCTTTCGGGGAAGAGGCCCGCCAGCGCTTCACCGAGCAGCTCACCGAAATCATGGCCAGCGACTTCACCGTGCACGTGACGACGCTGGGGCGGCCCGCCTTCGACAAGGTGGTTCTGGAGGCCATCACCCAGGCGGAGGGCTTCGGGCTGCGCACGTCGGGGGAAATCACCGACTACGTCTGCACCGTGCTCTGCTGCGGCGAGCACTTCCACACCCAGCCCGCGTACACCTGGGCAGACACGCTGCTTCGCTCCAAGGACCCGGAGCGGGCGCGGAAGGTCCTGGATGAGGTGCTCGCCAGGCTGGGGGCGCGCCCGGCGCAAGGCGGGGAGCACTCATGACCGAGCTCGCGTTCCTCACCTTCGCGGGGACGGTCGTCACGGTGACCGCGTCGACCCTCTATCTTTGTTGCATCCGCGCGCGCGGACAGGGCGCACAGCTCAACAACAACGCGGTGCAGGGCTGCCCTTTGGCCGGCGCGCCGGTCAACGCCCCGGTGGGGCCGCCCCAGCTCCCTCCCCAACCGGTCGTGCAGCCCGTGGTCGTGGTGCAGCCCGCGCCGACCATCACCGCCGTCCTCACCCAGCAGGGAACCACCGGTGGCGGGACGCGGGTGCGCATCACGGGCACGAACTTCTCGCACGGCAACGTGACGGTGCGCTTCGACAACGCTGTCGGCAACGTGGTCATCGCCACCGCCGCGCAGCTTGACGTCGACACGCCGCCCCATGTCGTTGGCGCGGTCGACGTGCGAGTGACCAACAACGATGGGCAATTCGCCGTCGCCCCGCACGCGTTCACGTACATGCAACCCCAGGTGCTGGCGATAGCGCCCCCCACGGGGCCCCTCCTGGGCAACAACCGGGTCCGAATCACCGGCAGGTACTTCGCCCCCAACGTGAGCGTGCTCGTCGCCGGACGTCCGGCCGCCAACGTCAACCGCATCGACGAGCAGACCGTGGACGCCGACATCCCGGCCCGCCAGGCGCCGACCCCCATTGCGCAGGGTCTCAACATCGACGTGGTGAACGGGAACGACCAGTCCCGTGGACGCCTCAACACCAGCTACACCTATGAGCCGTTGCGGCTCGATGAGGTGCTGCCCGCCAGCGCGCCGTCCGCGGGCGGCGTCCCCCTCACCCTCCGAGGCAGGGGATTCGACGCTGGCACCACCGTCACCATCGGCGGCATGCCGGTGGGCGGCCTCGCGGTCATCTCCCCCACGCAAATCGACTGCACCGCGCCCGCGCTCCCGACTCCAGGAGCCGCGCTCTGTGATGTCATCGCGACCAGTGCCGGCGGTGCCCAGACCGACACGCTCGTGGACGCCTTCACCTACACCGCGCCCGTGACGCTCGTGGCGATGACGCTTTCGTCCGGAGCCCGCGGCGGCAACACCCAGGTGGGCCTGCTCGGCATGGGCTTCACCCACCCGATGGTGGCCTTCTTCGCGGGCCAGCAGGTGAACACGGTGTTCGTGCACGAGGGGGAGTTGATCGTCCCCCTGACGCCAGCCGTGCCTCACCCCGATGACAACGCCCACCCGGTGGATGTCATTGCTCGCGACCAGGGCAACCACTCCTCGCAGCTGGCCCATGGCTACACCTACGAGGCGGAGCGGCCCGCGATGAATGTGGTGGTCTACGCGCCCGGCCAGGACTTCAACTCCATCCGGGCCGCCGGTGCGAACGATGCGAGCCTGACCGGACAGCTCCTGCAGATGCACAACACCGGCGTGCTCGACGCTCGGGATGGTGCCTCGGCGGCCCAGGTGCCAGGGAGGACCTACCACAACCACATCGCGGGCGGAGTAGGGGGGCTGCTGTTCAACCGGCACGCCCACCTCCGGCACACCATCCATCAGGTCCTGGATGTCACGACGCACCGGCCCGCCAACAACTACTCCAACAATCTGCTGGCATCCAACACGCCCAACGGCAGGTGGCACCCCAACGCAGGTGTCTCGGCCCCCATCGCCGCAGCCCACGATCTCGCGATGGCGGCGAACTTCGCCAACCCGGCAGCCGTACAGAACGCCATCAACACCACCCTCGCGTTGTTCTCCGTGACGCCGGCCACGGGTGCGATCGCGGGCTGCGAGCAGGTCACTCTCACGGGACAGAACTTTCCGAACAACGTCACCGTGCACTTCGGTGGAGTGGCTGTCCCAGCCGCCCACTGTATCCGCGTGAATGCCACCACCCTCACCGTCACGCCACCCGACCACGCCCCGGGCGCCGTGGACGTGCGCATCACGGATGCGCGCGGCGTCTTCGTGGAGCTCCCGAACGCCTTCACGCACCAGGACTTCGCGCTCGCCACGCTCACCCCCGCGATTGGCTCACACGACGGAGGCAACGTCGTGGTCATCACCGGCATGGGCTTCAAGGCGAACACCGCCGTCTCGTTCGACGGAATCGCGGTGGCCGCGCACGACATCACCGTGCACAGCTCCAACGTGCTCACCGCGCGCGCGCCCCCGCACGCGGCGGGGGTGGTGAACGTCAGGCTCACGCTCGGTGGCGTGATGCACAACCTGCCCTATCGATATGTGCAGTAGCACCGCGTGCCGCCATGGCACGCGGTGCCATCGCGGGCACCGACGGGGTCACGGCCTGCTCGTCAGGGACAGAGCAGCTCGACGGACTTGATGCGCATCACGCCATCGACGTTCGAGTCGTTGGTCTGGTCGCCGATGGCGATGTTCCCGTTCGCCGTGAAGTTGTTCCGCGTGAGCTTCGCGACGCCGTCGATGCTCACCGTGGCCACCTTCGCCGCGTCCACCGCGAGCTCGTAGACATGGTACGCGCCGTCAGTCACGGGGAACGCCGCGGACTGCGTGTCATCCGCCCAGCCGATCGCCGCGCTGTCGAGGTAGAGCATCTGCGAACGGTCCACGCCGTTGCCGAATGGCGACGTGAAGCTCCCCAGGATGGCGGCGCCGCTGTCGAGCGAGTTGTGGCGGCTCGCCGATTCGACCTGCAGCGTCACCTCCAGCTTGAAGGGTTTCGTTGCGTCGACCGCATTCGCCTTCGTGAGGAGCAGTTGCCCGCTCGTCCTCGCGCCGGTGTTCGTAGACGTCTCCAGGCGAACGTAGTCCGCGCCGTACGTGAGCGTGTTCGGCGCCTGGGAGACCACCGTCCACCCTTGCGCGGCGACATCGGTGCCGCCAACCAGCAGGGGGATGCTCCTCCGCGCCGACCACTGCGTCGTCGACGTCGCGGGCACGCATGCCTCACAAGCGTTCGCCGGATTCGGCACACCTTCGTCGTGGAGGACGCCGTCGATGAAGCACTTCGGGCCGCACGCGCCCGCCGAGCAGACCTGCCCCGAGGCGCACTGTGTTCCATCCGCGCGTGGCGTCCACGTGGTCGATGAGGTCGCCGGCACGCACTGCTCACACGCGTTCGCCGCGTTCACCGCCCCGGATTCGACCTGCTGGCCGTCAATCTGACAGCGCGCGATGCAGGCGCCTCCCTCGCAGGTCTGGCCACTCGCACAGGCATTGTCGCAACCACCACAGTGCGCCGGGTCGACCTCGGTGTTCACACAAGCGCCGCCACACCGCGCGGCACCGCCGCCGTCGCACTGCTCCGGCACGGACGCGTCGGGTGGATCGACCGGGCCAGGAGTGGGGTCCTTGCCGCAAGCAGCGACGAAGCCGAGCACGACGAGACAGCAGGAGAGCGCAACAGAACGAACGGACACCATGGAAACCGCCACCTTGTGAGTCCACACGCCCGCGCGACGTGTGCTCGTGCAGCTTGGAGCGCACACTCGCGAGTGAGGCAAGACCTTTGCCCGTGAGCGGTTGTCGATCCGACAGGCGCCGCTGTCGAAACGACAAGGCACGCTCACGAGCGCGGCCGTGAGAGCCGGCGTTCTTCCGCGCTCCCAGTGAGCAAAACCGCAACCAGCAGTGCGTGACGCACCCGGTGAGGACTCAGGTCCGGGCCTGCCAGGTCAGCCACTCCCCTGGACGTGCCAGCTCCACGTTCACCTTCCGCTTCCGCGCCGTCGCCAGGAGCAGCGCTTCCGCGCCTGGAACCTCCTGGTAGTCCTCGGAGGGCGCGATACCGTAGTGGATGGGCACGAGGAGCCGCGCGCCCAGCACCACGGCCGCGGCGACAGCCTGCTCGGGCGACAGGACGCCATGCACGTCACTGACGGGCTTGCGCCAGCCGAAGCGCGCCCCGTTGATGGGCAGGAAGGCCGCGTCGAAGGGACCGAACTGCCGGCCGATGTGCCACCAGGACCCGTGCCACAACGTATCGCCGCAGTGGATGACGCGGCGGCCTCCGCCGGAGACGACCCACGACACCTGGGTATCTCCATAGCCGTCCACCGCGGGAACGGCGGTGGCGGTGAAGTCATTGAGGAGGATGGGCTCGTAGAGCGGAGCGGGCCGCACGCGGAAGCCCGATGCGGCGGCGGCGGCGGCCATGTCCGGGGGGCACACCAGCGTGCCGGTGTCCCCCAGCGCCTGACGGACGGCCATCCGGTCGAAGTGGTCGGGATGGCGATGCGTCACCAGCACGAAGCGCCCACCCTCCCCCACGTCCATCGGGACCAGCGGGTCCTTCAGCGCGGCCCCCCACACCGAGGAGTCGCTCAGCGGGTCCAGGAAGAGCGTGTCCTGCCCCAGCCGCAGCCGCACGCCGGCCCATGCCAGTCGCTGGGCGCGCAGCACCGCGCTGTCGGCGGGCTTCGTCGCGCCCCCCGTGCCAGGGGAGAACAGGACAGCGCCCGCGGAGAGGGAGACCGCCGCGCGCAGGAAGTCCCGACGCCCTGTCCGTAAGGGCCGAGCCAGGGTGTCTCCGCTCTCGAGGTCCGAAGCATCCCGGCTCATCGAGCCACCGGGGCGGCCACGAGGTTGATACCGAAGAGGCGCACGCCCGTCTCCGTCCTCGGCTGATGCTGACTTGCCGGTGGGAAGAACAGGTAGGTGCCCGGACCCAGGCGCTGCTCGCCTTCGATGAGCTCACCGCTCACCACGAAGACCTCCTCTCCCGTGTCGTGGACGTCCACGCGGGGCCACTGGCTCCCGGGCGCCATGTCCACCACCCAGACCCTCACGTCTTGGGTGCTCGGCAGGTCCCTTCGCAGGCAGCCAGGGCCCACGACAACGGGCTCGACGTCGTCGATTCGCACGGACGACATGAGAGGTACGACAGGGTGCTGCGTCCTCGGGAAGCTGTCTGTGTGGGGCATCCGTCCGCGCTCCTTGCAGTGGGAGGTTCACGTTAAGGAGGCGGGCTCCATGAGTGCAGCGAAACGATTTCGCGATGATGCTGAACCGCGTTCATGTGAAGCTGCCCGGTATGCTCGAGCTCCGTCACTTCAAGCTGATCGCCGCGGTCGCCGACACCGGGAGCCTGGCCTCGGCGAGCCGGCAGCTCCACCTCACGTCCTCGGCGCTGAGCCACCAGCTCCGCGACGCCGAGGAGCGGCTGGGCGTCCAGCTCTTCCAACGCCGGCAGCGACGCCTCTTGTTGACCGGCTCGGGCGAGACGCTGCTCCTCTCCGCGCGGCGCGTCCTGAGTGAAGTGGCCCACGCCGAGGCCCTCTGCCGCGCGAACCCGCAGGACGACCTGCTCAGGCTCAGCACGGGCTGCTACACGGTGTACGGCTGGTTGCCGCCCATCCTGGGACGGTGGCAGGCCGAGCACCCACGCGTCGAGCTGCGCATCGTCCTGGAGGCCACGCGTCAGCCGCTCGGGGCGCTGCTGAACGGCGAGCTGGACCTGGCGTTGACCACGGACGTCCCTCGGCAGGCCCGGCTCGCGCAGACCGCGCTCTTCACGGACGAGCTCCGGTTGGTGGTCCCCGAGCACCACCCGCTGGCGCGACGGAGTCATGTCACCGCGCAGGACCTGGTGTCGGAGCAGCTGCTCACCTATGCCGCGCCCCGGGAGCAGCTCGACATCTTCACGCGCGTGTTCTGGCCCGCGGGCCTCGAACCCAGGCGGGTCTCCCCCGTGCCCCTCACCGAGGCGTTGATTGAGCTGGTGCGTGGCGGTATCGGCGTGACGGCGCTGCCCGAATGGATGCTGCCAGCCCAGCGCCACGGGCTGCACACAGTCCGCCTCACCCCTCGGGGAATCCGACGCCGCTGGAGCGCTGTCACCCTCGCATCACGCCAGCGCCCCGCGCCGCTGACCCACTTCATCCAGCTCCTGCGCGAGCGCTTCACCCGCAAAGGCAAGGCAGGGCCACGGCAGCCGGAGCAGCCGCGCCTGGATGGGATGTCCCCTCGCATCGCGCGGTGATTCGACGAGCTGGTTCGGCGCGAACGGGGTTTATTGATTAATCCTGATTTGACGTGGTTTGTTGCCCATCGGCGCTCCCGCTCCGGGGGCGCGCGGACCGCTATGGGACGCGAGGGGAAACGACCATGTTCAAGAGAGCGGCAGTTCTCGTGATGAGCTGGGGTGCGCTGTTGGCCGGCTGTGGGCAGGACTCGCCGGGAGACGAAGAGGAGCTCATCTCCAACCTGGTCGAGGCCGGCTTTCCGGCGCGTGACATCCAGGTCATCGGGGAGGACGTGTACGTGGGAGGCGATGCGCACGTGAGCCTCCAGGCCTCGCGCGAGATGCTCCAGACCGAGGGGAGCGCGGAGCAATACCGGACGACCAACCTGGTCAACACCGGCGCCGTGACACGCATCTGCCTCAACCCCACGGCCACGTTCACCAGCTACACCCGGCTCAACCAGGGCCTGGACCAGGCCATCATCAACTACAACGCCCTGGGGCTCTGTTTCTCCATGGTGCGGGGACCGAACACGAGCTGCAACGCGACCATCAACGTGACGACGATGGCCGGCACCGGCGGCTCGTCCGGATTTCCCTCGGGTGGCAGGCCCTACAACACCCTCCGCATCGGCACCGGGCTGAACACCGCCAGCCTGGACGTGGTCGAGCACGTCATCACCCACGAGCTGGGTCATGCGCTGGGATTGCGCCACTCGGACTTCTACAACCAGGCCAACAGCTGCGGCAGCGGAGTCAACGAAGGAGCCGGTGGCGTGGGGGCCATCCTCATCCCCGGAACGCCCAGCACCTCCTACCCGGGAGGCTCGCTGATGAACGCCTGCTACCCGTCGAGCGCGACGGGTGAGTTCACCAGCACCGACATCATCGCGTTGAAATACCTCTACGGCTGCTGAGCGCGGACCGAGCATCCACGGGGCACCACGAGGCTGGCGTGGAACTCCACGAACACCACGAGTGCGTCCGCCCCAGTTGGGCGCGTCGAAGGCCAGTTCGTGCGCGCCGCGCCTCAATCCACGAGGGGGACCTGGGGGCAGTGGCCTAGACTGGGTCCCTTCTCACATCACCCACGGACCTGCTCGAACATGAAGCCCACGCCTGGAGACATCCTCGCCGTCTACACCCCTCGGCTCGAGGCCTACACCGCCGTCCAGGTGACCGCGCTGAAGGTCGAGGGGAAGAGCGAGCTGGCGTGCGTGCTTGCCTTGGATTGGGTGGGCCCCGCCCTGCCCGACGCCTCGGCGGTGGCGGCGATGGCGCCCGCCAACTTCAACTTCTTCTTCTGGAAGGACCACCGCGTCCACGTCTGGGTGTCCGCCGAGGTCCCACGCGGCTACACGCGCGTGGGCCACCGGCCGCCCCTCGTCGTCGAGGACGTCAACAGCTACAGCGGCTGGCCCTCCGGCAGCGCCCTGTACAGTCAGCGGCGCTGGGAAGCCATTCCCCAGGCGGAGCGCGACCTCTTCAAGCAGGTGAACGCCAACCCCGACAAGAGCGCGGTGCTCAAGCTCGGCGATTTGGAGGTGCGTCGCTCCACGCAGCGGCTCGACGCGGACAGGCTCGCGGCGGTACCCGACCTGAAGGTGTTCGAGGCACTGCCCCTCCTGACCTCCGTCAACGCCGACGCCCCCATCCCCGGCCTGTTCGACTTCATCCGACGTCGTCCGTTTGTCTATGAGTCGGACGTGCGGAACCACGGCGAGCGCCACGTCGACCTGCGTGGCGCCAATCTGTCGCGGGTCACCCTGGAGGTGACAGGTGTCCACGAGCTCCATCTCAACGAAGGGCTGGAGCACCTGTCCCTGTTCGGTCAGGCCAGTCCGGAGCTGAAGATTCACGCCGAGGCCGACGGGCGCTGGCTGACCCTCATCACGAGCAACCCGGCCATGGTCTGGTCCGGATTGAACGCCCTGGGCGACCTGCATTTGAACTCCGCCAAGGAGGTGGATGCCCTTGGCATCGTGAGACGTTTTCCGAAGCTGACCGGGCTGCGCATCTGGGGTGCGCCCGGCTCCTTGCGGAACGCGGCGGAGTTGGCGGCGCTGCCCGCACTGCGCACGCTGACACTGAGCGACATGTTTGGAATCACGCCTGACGAGTTCCCTGGCCCGGAGCACTTCCCAGACCTGGGGAGGCTGTGGTTGACGAGCATTCCCGCCGAGCTCGCTGCCCAGGTGAAGAAGGACTACAAGAGCGCGGCTCGCGACGGGTTGGACCTGTCCGTGCGGCAGCCTCGCAAGGCCGAATGGCTGGCGGAGAACCTGGACAATCCCTTTCGCATCTGGGACGGGGCTGACAACATCAGCGCGGCCCAGGCCAAGAAGGCGGCGGCACTGTACCGACAGGCCCGGTCCGCCGCGCTCAAGGCCGCGTCCGAGGAGCCCCGCGCCGCTGCCCTCGTGGCCGCGCTCACGCCCATCGTCACGACCTACACGGAGGGCTTCAACAAGCTGGATGCTCGCAAGCCCTTCCTCTTCACCGAGGAGCGCGAGCACATCTATGTCGCCCTCATGGGCATCTTCGACGCGGTGGACGAGAAGCTCCGGTCCACCGGAGCAACTCCCGCCGAGCCCCTGAACCGAGACGCCCTGGTCTCCGTGATGGATTCGATTCGGGACTTCTAGCGGGCGGGCTCCCAAGTGCCCGAATTCATGACGCGGGCCCTGCGGGCTGGATTCACCCGTTCTTCCTGGTTTTCTGAGTCCCTGCTCCGCACTTAGCCTGCGCATCTGGAGCCAGGCCCGGTGTTCGCTGGGTGGTGCTCCACACGCCACGGCAACAGGAGACACCATGAAGAGGGCAGAGTGGAGAGTGACAGCCACGGGTTGGCTGATGCTGGGATTACTTGCCGGAGGAGGCACCGGCTGTTCGGACGGAGGACAGACCTCCCAGGGGCCCGACCTGGGAGCGAGGTCGAGTCGCCTGGATGAGGGGCCAGACCTCGTCATCACGGCGATGCGCGTCCCCCCGAGCTTGCGCCCCAACCCCTTTCCTTCCTCGGCGACCGTGACGGCCTCCGTGACGGTGTGCAATCAGGGCACGGACGCCAGTCCTCAGACACAGGCACAGCTGTATGTGTCCATGGACGATGAGCTGACCCCGATGGGGCCCGGCGGTCCTGGCTATCCCGTGACGGACCAGTCCCCGCTGGGCATGGTCCAGGTGCCTGACCTGTTTCCGGGCCGCTGCGCCACGGTGTCCACCACCGTCTGGCCCACCTTGCCGCCGGACGCCCAGAACATGGATGGCGCGTACTATGTGGGCGCCATCGTCGATGAGCAGTCCTCGATTCAAGAGCTGAACGAGGACAACAACATCTTCGTCCATGGCCTCATCGGCGTCGGCGACGGCCCCGACCTCGTCATCACCGCGATGAACGTTTCCCCGAGCCTCCGCACCCACTCCTCGCCCTCGTCCTCACAGACGGCAAGCGTGACGGTGTGCAACCAGGGCACGCAGGACAGTTGGTCGACCCAGGCACACCTCTACCTGTCCATGGACGATGAGCTGACGCCGACGATGGGCTCTCCCGGCCCCGGCGCTCCCGTGACGGACCAGTCCCCGCTGGGCATGGTCCAGGTGCCGGACCTGTTCCCAGGCCGCTGCGCCACGGTGTCCACGAACATCTGGCCCTCTCTTCCTCCGGATGCCCAGAACATGAATGGCGCGTACTACGTCGGCGCCATCATCGATGAGCAGGCCTCGATTCAGGAGCTGCGCGAGGACAACAACGTCTTCATCCACGGCCTCGTGGGCGTCGGCAACGGCCCGGACCTCGTCATCACCGCGATGAACGTTCCCCCGAGCCTCCGCACCAACTCCTCCTGGCCTTCGTCCACACAGACGGTTGGCGTGACGGTGTGCAACCACGGCACGCAGGACAGCCCTCCGACCCAGGCGCAGCTCTACCTGTCCATGGACGAGGTGCTGACGCCGATGGGGCCCGGTGCTCCAGTGACGGACCAGTCCCCGCTGGGCCTGGTCCAGGTGCCTGACCTGTTTCCGGGGCGCTGCGCCACGGTGTCCACCAACATCTGGCCCTCCCTGCCGCCGGACGCCCAGAACATGGATGGCGCGTACTACGTGGGCGCCATCGTCGATGCGCAGGCCTCGATTCAGGAGCTGCGTGAGGACAACAACGCCTTCATCCACGGCCTTGTCGGCGTTGGCGATGGCCCGGACCTCGTCATCACCGCCATAAGCTTGCCCCCGAGCCTCCGCACCAACTCCTCCTCGTCCTCACAGAAGGCAGGCGTGACGGTGTGCAACCACGGCACGGACTCCAGCCCCCAGACGCAGGCCCAGCTCTACCTGTCCATGGACAAGGAGCTGACCGCGATGATGGGCCCCTC
>Ga0126314_10000553_pt1 | contig 17915 bp, 15 predicted proteins | sample Plot105B_FD_92535 | JGI IMG/M metagenome (GOLD analysis project Ga0126314, IMG submission 92535) | Serpentine soil microbial communities from UC McLaughlin Reserve, CA, USA - Plot105B | ecosystem: Environmental > Terrestrial > Soil > Grasslands | place: USA: UC McLaughlin Reserve, Lake County...
ATAATATTACACCAAAAGAAGAATTAAGAGGCTTTCCCAAAGCGTCAAGAAAGGTGCCAAAGATTACATCGGTAATTATTATGGCCCAAGCAATAAACGTCATCAAATAAGTCTTTTTGTTAATGATACTTGTAGTGACTATCCATTGCATTTTGCTGCTTGTTGAGTTGTGTAGTCGACACTTCATTATATACTCTCCTGTATACGTTTCAGCAAGGCTTGCTGAACTGCTTATAATTTTAAAAACCAGATTTTGACCACAAGGTATGCTTCATCATCAGCAATCTAATCCAAGGGTGTACTTATTTTTGATTCTTATACTTCCTGCTTTGGTCAAATAATATCTTGCTAAGGTTCTGTCGCCTTTTCGTCGGATTCTTGTTATCGTCAGGCTGTAACAGGTTGTCTGATATTTTTCTCAATGGCGGTGCTGTCATGACTCCTCCTACTACTGGTGCGATTTTTCAGTTAGTTGATCCTGCTGGTACGATCATTCACGAGTACGCAGCGATGCCTGTCGGTACAGTTAGAAGAATTGAGCGAGTAGTCTTCTAAAATGACTGGGTCAGTCTGTGATAGGACTGGTGAAATCAAACACGGTGGTCAACGTGAAGGAGTGAGAAGCTTTCTCTCTACAGAGCAAACTAGAGAATCAGTTCAACAAGCATGGAATAGATGGAAATTATGTGATGCAATGGAAAGTACGATTGGAAAAGGAAAGTTTGCAATGGCAGAATATGAAAAGGTTAGACGTTTTACAATACCAGTTGACAATGAACATCTCCTTCTCGTAAGTACAGAAGTAGACCCAGATCTAAATATAATCTATAAGATTTTAAAGTTAATTCATGGTTAAGAGAGTGTAGGACATCGACTTTGGGTATTAATTATAATATTATAATTAAGATTATATAATATTGAATAGATAGACAAACAAACACGTTTTTGTTAAATGGTGTTAAAGAACTATAATATAATCATAATAACGTTATGTAGCTAGTAAGTTTGTAATGACATCTGATTTTTACTAAATCAAAGGCTCACAATAGGTAAAGTAAACGAAAATGTAGCTCCCTTTCCCTCTTTATTATTCTCAGCCCAAATTTTACCACCGTGAGCTTCAACAATACTTTTTGATATGAACAATCCTAATCCAGTTCCTTTCTCCGATTTTGTAGCAAATTTGTAAAGAGTCTTGGCATTATTTCTGGAGCTATTCCAACACCGGTATCTTTTATCGTTACAACAACTTCCTTTTTATTATTGTCATTATTTGTACGTTCCTCCAAAGTGACCGATATATTCGTATTTTCTTGAGATTTTCGTTGTTGTGTAAACCTGATAGCATTATTTAGAAGGTTAGAAATAACTTGACCTATCCTTATCTTATCAGCTTGTATAAAAACATCATCTCCTTCTGTTGAGAGGATTGTACTTTCATAATCAGCGGTATAAGCTAGAGTAAATACAGAAGCGAAAGGATTGCTGCTACTGCAACTATCGCAATTACTATCATGAATGTTATTCTTAGCATATCTGCATTAAACCCTAATCTTGTTATATTTTCTGCTTGTTTTTTGTTGTCTTTTTTAGTTGCTCATTATTTACATGAAGTTTTAGACTGTTAATCTCCCGCTGGAATTCCTCAATTTGTGGGTTAAAGGTAGCCATAAATGATTTGTATTTTCTGCCTGTTCCTTTAACTGCTCTATCTCTGACTTGTTAACTTTTAGCATTTCATTTTCGTGTCTTAGACGATTTTCTTCATTTGTGGTAAGCGCGTCAATTACAGACACATAACCCAATTTATGATCATTTCCTTCCAAAAGCTCTTGCGAAGAGGGCTTAAAGTAATGTGCCTTTAGGCCGATATCATGGCCCATTAATTTATCTACATACAGGCCGTCCGTTCCGTTTAATGTGCAAGTTGTGTCGAAGAACTTACGAAAGCCATGGGCTTGCATTACTTCTCTTCTTTCTCTTTTAGTGTTATTCTTAGCTTGATTTCTTCGTCTTATACCTGTTGTATGTAATAACATGTTTAAAACCCAATTCAGAGTGCTAACGCGCAGTGGTCGTGCATTGTTTTTTATCTGCAGCAGATCTTCTTTATCAAACGTTCTTCTAAATACCGGCGATTCTGGTTTTATCTCTTCTCCAAGCGATTCACGCCATTTAATATAATCGTCTATGGCTTTGCGACACTCAGGCGTGCAAAAAGTACGTATTTTTGCTTTGATTTTTTGTACACGGTTATCTTGTGGACGTGGTATTTGTCTATAGGTTCCAGGTCTTTTATTCTAAAATCTGGTATTGCACCTATTCTAACACCACTAGAAGCTAAGAGTAAAATGATAGCCTTGTTACGCAGATCGGCACGATCTACCAAGATTTTGATTTCTTCTCTTGTGTAGGGCCTACTTCTACCATATTATGGAACTCTTCTTTGAACGATTTTATCTTATTCCATTTTAGATCTACGTCATTCATCTCATAAAAGTGATGTAGTGCGGCGATCTGTATGTTCATGCTGACAGGAACTAACTTCTTTTCATTCCTAAGATATATTATAAAATCGATGATGTCTGAAGCAATGAGTCTAGAGTCTTTTTGCAGCATTGCTTCATAATTATCATCATATATTGAAAGCCAGTTCATATAAACTCGTAATGATCTGATGTAGACTCTACGTGTCATAGGTGACTTTATAGAATGGACAAAATTACGATGGGCGATATGGTGATTATGATGGCTTGAACTTAAAAGCCCTTGTTGTTGATGTTGATGATGCTCATGTGCTCCTCCTTCTATATCTCTTAATGTCTGTATCTATATGATCAAGATTGATACTTGTATTTATTATGGCACAAACAACATAAAACATCCATTTTATGGTGAAATACCTACGCCAATTAGCCTCCATCTATCCGCGATCCTTCTACTAATTGCAACTCGATCCCTTGGCATCATACATACAGGTTTCTTCAATTTTATTTCTACCTTGCCGTCTCTTGAATTAGTAACTGTGCCAAGGATTGCTGCAGTCCCAATATTCAATCTGAGCGGTTCCCTTATCCTTATAGGTTCAACTTTGATCATGTCTTGTGTTCCTACTGCTGTTTCAAAAAGATGAACTTCTACTGTAATCTCTTCTATGTCATTTGGAAGGACATTATGGTGACCAACAACTGATCCAATTAGGGAATCACTTTTGACAAAAGTTGGATCTAACTTTGTTCCTATGGCAATAAGTCCGCCGGGTCTAACTCTATCTACAAGGCCGGCTCCTGTTCCAAGTGTCGCAATGTTTGAAGTGATCGGTTCATATTTGCCTTTCTTCTCATCTAGAAGGCCTGGACGAACTTCAATTTCATCTCCGATATTAAATTCTCCCTGTAACAGTGCACCACCAATTGCACCTCCTTTAACATGTTTTATTGGAATTCCAGGCTTGTTTATGTCAAATGAACGTAAAACATGCATTATTGCTCCCCTTGCCCTCGTTCTTGGAGGTGTTTTGATATTGTTTTCAATTGCTTCAATCAACGCATCAATGCCCAGCTTGTGCTGTGCCGAGATAGGAATAATTGGAGCCACGTCTGCCACACTTCCTCTTACAAAGTCTTTTATCTGTTCATAGTTCTCAAGGGCACTCTGGTATTCAGTCAAGTCAATCTTGTTTTGTACTATTACTATTTGATGAATTCCTAGGACCTGAAGCGCAAGTAGATGTTCTCTAGTTTGGGGCTGAGGAACTTTTTCATTTGCAGCAATTACCAAAATAGATCCATCCATCAAAGCTGCTCCAGATAACATATTTGCCATTAGACTTTCGTGTCCAGGAGAATCAACAAAACTTACGACTCTTGATAATTCACTCTTCCCTCCACAATTTGTACAAGTTGGTTGACTAGAATAGCGTATGGGAGATGGGCACTGCGCGCATTTGTAAAAAGCTGCGTCGGCATAACCGACTTTGATCGTAATACCTCTTCGCAGTTCTTCACTATGTGCACTAGTCCATACGCCAGTAATAGCTTCGATTAATGTAGTTTTACCATGATCTACATGTCCAGACGTGCCTATATTGATACTGGGTTGATATCCAAATTCCTTAATATACCAATCAGGTAATGTTTCCTTCCAATGCAATGTTAATCGTAAATTTCTTTGGTGATATTAAGGTAATTGCACTTCACATTTTTAGGTTTGTTAACACAACATACTCTAATTAGCAACAATATCTGATTTAGTTATACTATTCTTTCTTGGCAACTTCTTTACTTGTATCTGATGCTTCTTCTTTTACAGGCAAGCTGCCATCAACTAAGAAGCAATTCAATTGGTAAATCTCTTCAGTTATCATGTTTCCTCTGACCAGCTTTCTTATCCTATACCCTCCTCCAATATTCCTAATGCCTATTCCATTAGCAAGTAGGACATATTTTTTTACTCCGCCATGGACGTCAGGACGCATAGGGGTACCTGATTTGTCGCTACCTCCAGTAACCTTCATTTTGCCTCCTGTAATACCTACAACTGAGGAGTCAATGATATCCCCAATCTTTGACCCAAGTAATGGCTGGGCTGATCTGTCCTTTAATTCCTGTGTAATACTTTTTCCCTTGGAATCAGAGATTACAAGTTTAAATTGAGCCAAGTAGAAGTCAAGCAGTGTATGTCTTTAATTAATCTTTGTGTAGGAGTATTGATAAGACCTTCCTGACACTATATCAATAAGTAGATGGCACGTCTAATTTCACCCTAGGTTGTTTGTGCTATTTTTTATGCAAACAATCTTCATCCAGCTTGATAGATGGTTTGATGGACATTACTTTATATTTATTCTATGTTTTCATGCTTGATTTCAGTTACTCTGACGGTTGAAAATTCTAGAAGTTGTCGAGTTGTTCTACATTCCACACCTTCTAGCATATTTATTAGATCAGCAGGAAGATATAAGAATAAAGTTTATAGCGTATTTTGATTCAACATCTTCTAATACTGTGAAATGCGTTCGAAAATAGTATCCAAGGAAAAGAATATAAAATGTCTTCGCTGCGGCTTTATAATGACTTACATTCAAACATGTCATGTTCGCTGCGATAATTGTGGTGCTGAGCTAACATGCTCAGATAAAGGTAGCTTTTGGTAATTATTCATATACTGCCGAAGAATCCGAAAAAATTTCTTTATTCTTTAAAAGAATTATCAATTCGATAGCAGACTGCCTTTCTGTACTTATAAATTTTTTAATTCCACAAAATATTTCAATTAAAAAGAGGCTAATGATGCTTGTCAGTATAAGCCTTTCTTACCAGTTCATTTGGAAATCATCAGCCATATTTACTGCTCTTCCTTTCATTATCTCAATATATTCATCGTATAAAACATGAAAACCACATTGTTTGCACTCCACTTCAGACATATCTTCTTTAATTTCTGCTCTTTTTCCGCACTGTGGGCACTTAGCTTCAATAACCATATAATCATAATTAGTTTGAGCAAAATATCTACATTTCTCTTCATTTAATCATCATTCATGAACCTAAGTTGGTGTTATTATCACTATTAGCAGATGTTCAGCGATAGTCCTTCGCTATTTTCAAGTTATCTGACTATATAATTAAAGTTGTAATTTTCAATATCTATCTATACTAGAGTTACTGATTGCTTTATTTCAACATCGATTTTGACAAAATCTTTCTATTTTAGAATCTACATATGAGATGTATAATACTTGTGCTTTTAAATTTCATTTACTTTCATTTCTTCTCTTTATATTATCTCAAATTTTTGCTATCTTCATCATATCTGTTAGCTTGACTTGCATCCCGTAACGGTCTTCTTCTCTTTTCATGTGGTTATATATCAATAATAAATCATAAACATGTCTTACCATATTGAACTTCCTTGCTATCTTCATCTTGATAAATTTAAATACTAAAGCATAAATTTTGAACTTGTTCAGCACTGCCTGTCTATAAGATTTTGTGTCATACAAGTGTTGTACAAAAAGTTCTGCACACCATGTTGCAGGAATAATACCTTCACCGAGCAATGGATATACGGTGCCTATAGATTCACCTACACCAACTGACTTTCTATTATCTATGAATGGTTCACATTGTACCGGTGGACTAATTCGAACAGGTCTTCCGACTTTCTTTATAATTTCGCATTTGTATTTTTTTAGGAATTCATCAACGAATTTATTACTGCTTTTTCTTTCAAAGTCTCCTGCTCCTATATGTGCATAACCATTGCCAAGTGGAAAATACCAGAAATAACCATTCATTGAAGGAAACGCTTTCAAATAAAAGTCATCAAACGGAGTCTTGTCTAAATCATACTTTACCTTGTATTGTACACACGGTATCCACATTTCATTTTTTATCTTTGGAAGGTAGTTTCTATGAAAACCGGTTGAATCAATTATAACATCAAAATCCGATTCGAGGTTCTCCTTTTTTGGTACTTTGCCAAATTCAATTTCTGTGCCTTTTATCATATCCCGAATTAGTTTTAATTTATCATAGGCAACCATCCCTTTTAGAGAAATATCTATAGTATTGTCATCACTGCCACGATTATTGCCACCTTTGCTATTAACATCTACCCTCATATGGTTTCCTTTATGCAAGACATAATCATCAAAATGTATACCACAATTCTTTACTAAAGATGACATCACATTTTCGCATGTAGCCCATGCACAAACGGCATCATGTTGGGCTTCTGGCATTCTTTCAAAGCCTACTACCCGATTATCATGGTCATCGCTCAATTTGTTCATAAGATAGGCTCCTGCAACTCCTATGCCTACTACTGCAATTTTCATTTGATGCAAAGAGGGTTATTTCTTTCTTGAATAAAAGGATTAACAATGTTGATATTATCCATAACACATCTGTCTGATATAATAGAAGGCAGTAGAGTTGCCAAAGGAAATTCATATGCCAGGTTCTGCTCGAGCCGGCCTGGCATTACTGTTTGTAGGAGCTATATTTGTGGGTATTGGAACCTATATGAGAAGGGGATCCTTTGAACTTTATGGGCTAATAATGGCTATTGCAGGATTTTCAGTATATCTAATTTCTTCAGTTGTTATTGTTAGGAATCGGAGAAAGAAAAGAGAAACCTGACGAAAGTAGATATTAAATCACAATATCATTCTAAGTAAATTGCAGGTTTAAAGGGTCTAGCAAGTTTTGCTTTTGATTTAGGATCATGTTTTTTTGATAAATTATGATTATCATCACCTTCTGTTACCTCTTCATCATAGACAATTACGTTAGCCTCCGGATTTCCACTCTCCAAAGATAATAATCTATTAGCATCAGACAGAGGAAATTTTTCATCAAAGTCATCTTTTAATTTCAATCTTCTATTTCTTGTTTCAACCGAATCTGATAATATATCTTCTACCATTTTTCTTATCAAGTTTGGATTACTCTTTGATTTTGCTGCTGTTTCTGGATTATTTACAAGTTCTTTCATAAGATCCGAAAAATTGGTTTTATTTTCTAACGATATACTTGCAAGTATCTTTCGATAGATGTGTCGTTTCCATTGCGACGAAGTATAAATAACAATATTTTTAGGAGTCACCTTCGTAACTTTGACTATTTTTTGAATATCAAACGCCAAGTTCATAATTATCTGTTCTGATTCTTCTGCTACTGCATCTTTTTTATTATAATCTACTCGTGGCCAGCCTGCAAAAATGATTGATTTTGATGCGGATGTTGGCAAAATACTATTTTTAGTGGTGTTACTACTGTCCCAGCCAATTTTTTCCCAAATTTCCTCACTTATGAATGGAGCAAATGGAGCAAGCATCATTATACGAGTCTTGAGAAATATAGATAAAATAGTAAAAATAGAATTTTCTCTACCTTTAGTTCTGACTCTCTTTTGATACCATTGTAAGTCGCGATCAAGTGAATACAATATAATGTGTAATGCTTCTCTAACTCTCAATTTATCCATAGATATTGTAACATACTCAACGGCGTACTGCAATCTACTAATAAGCCACCGGTCTTCAGGTTCTGTTATTGTAAGTTCTTCATTTGTCTTTTCTTTGAGTTTCATGTTCCTATTTATCTTCTCTTCATTCTTCTCTTGTGAATGCTCAAGAGCCATATTATAAATATCATATAGCTTAGACTGTATTCCCTTCACTATATCAAAAGAAAAGTCAGCATCCTGCAAGAGTTCTGCAGAAATTAATATGGCCAAACGAATTGCGTCAACCCCGTACTCTTTAATAGCAGATCGTAGTGGAATAATATTTCCGAGTGATTTTGACATTTTCTTACCTTCCATTAATACAGATCCATTGACCGCAATTTTCTTAGGCCAGTTAGCCTTCTCAAAAATTGCTACATGGTTAAAAATAAAAAATGATAGATGATTTGGAATAAGATCTCTTCCAGAATGTCGTACATCCAAAGGATAAAAATAAGAAAATTCATTACTTATATCATCTATTAAAGCTTTAGAGATTTTGCATTCTGCAGCAACTTGCGTAGCATCACCTTTTCGTAGCAGGACATAATCAAAGAATGAGTCTTTCAAATGGTCAGCATTAATTACAGGATTATTCTTGTGATTACTCACATCGTTAACGTATTTAGCAATAATATAATATGCCATATATATAACAGAATCAGATAGACTTTCAATAATCCAATCTTGATCCCATGGCAGTTTAGTACCAAGTCCTGTTTTTCTTGCACATGCTCTTGCTTTTAGCCAATCAATTACATATTCAAACTCCTGCCTAAGTTCTTCAGGCACAATATCCATTTGGTCAAGACATTGATGTGCTAAACCTTTCCATTCTTTATTACCGTAATTTATAAACCACTGATCATCTAATAGTTTAACCATACACTCAGTGCCACATCTACATTTAACAGGCTTGTTTATCAATTCAAACATTATATCCCCATAACCGGCTGCAATAATTTCCTTCTTTATTTTCTCTTTTGCCTCTGGTACCGATAAACCAGCATACTTACCAGTATTTGAAGACATTTTACCCTTGTAAAATTCATGCGAGTACAGCTCGTTAGTAGCCTCTTCCAGATTTGGATCCTCCTGATCCTTTGTATTGAATTTCTTTAAAATTTGTGCTGCAGGTATTATACTAGTACCATTATCATCACTGGAATAGCCTTCTGATTCGATTATGATTATTGGTACTATCGTTTTTTCGATATTCACTTTGAATTTGTAATTGCTGTTGGTAACAGAAAGTTTGCGTTTTAGATCTTCTAGAGCGTAGTAATCATATGGTGCATGTGCTGGTACTGACATCACAATTCCAGTTCCACTTTGAGATTCTACGAAGGATGCTGGACATAAAGGAATAGAATTCTGTTTGATTGGGTCATTAACGCATTTGCCAACTATTTCTTCTCCATTTATAGTAGATTCTATTACAATTTTGTGATTCAAAAGCTCTAATTTTTTGGCTGCATCTTTGCTAATAATCCATAATTCATCATCAACTCGTGCTTTAACATATTCAATTTTCGGATTGAGCCACAGATTAGTAACACCATAAATCGTTTCTGGCCTCAACGTTGCTATAGGAATTATTACGCGATGTAGGCCGCTGTTATCAGCATCTTCTTCCAATCTAAATTTGATTATTGTGTATTCATTAAAGTCCGGTTCGACATCTCCAATTGTATCATGCTGGCTAACGGGGTTTCCATCTTTTGGACACCATCCAACTGGATGCGAGCCTTGGATTATCAATCCCTTTTTCAACAGGGTTCTAAATTGCCAAGAAACGAACTTTGAGTATACCTTATCTATAGTAGTGAATTCACGTCTCCAATCTATAGAATAACCCATTTCCTTCATTCCAAGCTTGATCTCATTATGGAAGTAGTCGGCAATCCTTATAGGTTCAGTAAAGCTTTCTATTGCTTGATCCGAAATATGATATATTTTACGAAATGTTTCTAAAAGCTCTTTATCCCCTGATGCAACTCTCCTGGACATTCCTAGGATAGGGGTTCCTGTATAGTGAAAGCCCATTGGAAACAATACGTTGTACCCTTTCATTCTCATATAACGTGCGTGAGTGTCAGCAAGAGTATATGTTCTGCCATGTCCAATATGTTGTGGAGAGTTTGGATAAGGATAAGCTACAGTTATAAAATATTTTTGCCTGGCAAAATCTGCATCGGACTGAAAGATTTTTTCCTGATCCCATATTTGTCTCCATTTTTCTTCAATCAAACCCCAGTTTGTTAATATCTTTCCTTTTTCATTGTTACTTGCTGGAATGGTTGTACTTTTCATACTCTTTGTCATCCCCTTATAGTTTTAATAATTAATTCTTCTGCCGAAAGTAAGGCTTCTCTTATTTTTTCCTTAATCACATTATTGTTATCATCGTTTTCTAATCTACCGCCGCCTTGACCAAACTTTTCATCTCCTCCTCCTGAACCTCCTAGTTGGCTACACACCATCTTTGCTATTATTCCTGCCTTGATTCTCCTCCTTGCTTTTTCACCAACAAACACTATCATTCGCATTCCATGAGGTTTTGAGATCAAAGCAATATAGATTAGAGATGGATCATTTTCTATAGATTTCTCACCAATAGCAATGTGATATTCATCGTCAAATTCACTGTCGTACACAGTATAAAATTTGATACCATCTATTGGTAGCTGCTTTGCATTGATAGAAACCGATTCTGCTATATAAGGAGCAGCTTTTCTCAGTAGTGCCTTGATTTTTCTCCTTGCTGCCTCTACATCATCTATGCTTCTTTGGGAAGACTCGACAACATTTTCCTTGCTTGAATGTAAAGATGACGCAATAGCATTAAGCTGGTTTTCCTGCTTTTGTATATAATCTACCGCTGCTTCTCCAGCGACAAATTCTAATCTCACTACACCATCTTGTATTCTTTCAGCTTTTGTTATTTTGATAAGTCCTAATTCACCTGTTCTCCTCGCATGTGTTCCACCGCATGCTTCAATATCCCATCCATCAATGTTTACAATTCTGATATTGTTTGTAGGAGCGGCACCCCCTTGATATATTCTAAAAGTGTACTTTTGTTCAGCATCACTGCGATCATATGTTTTTATTATAATGGGCAAATTTTGTCTAATTACCTTGTTAGCAGTTTTCTCAATTTTCTCAACTTCTTCTCTGTTAAGAGCTGAATGATGAGTAATGTCAAGTCTTGCATATTTTTCGTCCTTAAATGCGGAATTCTGCCAAACCCAAGAACCAAGATTCATCCTAGCAGATGTGTTGAGCACATGCGTAGAGGTATGATGTGTGGTAATGAGATTACGCCTTCTATTATTTACTCTTCCATGTACAATTTCACCTTCAACGAAATTTCCTGCATTTTGCATTTTATGAACTACCACATCTGCTTGTTTTGTAACATCAATTACATTTGCGCCCTTAATCTCACCTGAATCTGGCTCTTGACCTCCTCCACGAGGATAAAATGCTGTTTGATCTAATATGAGGTATTTCTTGTCTACAACTTTGATTACCTTACTTGTAAACTCACGTATTGAAGCATCTTGATAATATAATAACGTTGTAGGTAAAATGTCATCTAAACCGTAAATTGTCTTTTGATTTTTTGACGATGTTTGAGATATATGAAGTTCAGCAAGATTAGTATAAAAACTGGATGGTATATTTTCTATCGCTCCTACTTCCATCAAAAAGTCTGGAGTGATACCATCAGATTCATACATTCGGATAAGATCGTTGACCGTGAGTTTCTTTTTAGTACTCTTGATAGAAGTTGCTATTGCATTCATCCTTTCCTTTGAACCAACATATCTACCAGATTCTATATGCAAGATCGTTCTAACATCTTCTCTATGTTCTTCAAGGTCAGGATACATTTGTTTCAGATAGTCAATATGCATATCAGTAATATCTTCAAGCTTTATATTCCAATGAAGTCGCTCTAAAATCGAAAGCGCTCTTCTTAAAATCACTCTCAAATTATAACCCCCGCCCACATTAGACGGTAGGGCTCCATCTGAAATCGAAAATAATAATGTCCTACTATGATCTGCAATAGTGTAAATTGCTTCGTAAGGAGTAATTATTTTTGCAAGATCATAATAAGATATTTTTAATTCTTTAGCTAAAAGCGATTTTAATGCCTTTATATCACCACCTGTGTCGCCGAGCTTAGTAGATGCTGTTCCAAAGTATTTTGACAGAATATCTGAATTTCCAGAAGTTCCGGTAGTATCAATAAGCCTTTCTATAACCGGACCAAAAGAACACTCATAACTTGTTGGTGTTCCCATTGTAATCCATGAAAACCTCTCGAGTCCTGCACCCATATCGATTACCCTGTTGGTCATTCTGCGGTAGTTACTCTCATTTCCTTCAAATTCTGTAAATACAGCATTGCCTAGTTCAAGTCCACATACAAAATATTCTAGCGAATAGCCAAATGCTCCTGCACCCATCCATACATCTTCTACGAAAGTAATTTCTTCTGACTTTATTCCTAACTTACTTGTAAGTAACTCATAGTCAAGGTCAATACATCTATCTTTCCAATAACCACCAGAAATGTCTGCATTACAGGTCTGCCCGATCATGCAAAAACTAGTGTAGTGTCTGCCACTAAGGCCTACATTTTCGATGTCATTGAAGCGCAAACACATCTGCGGAACAAGAAGTGGATTTGAAGGTATCTCGAATATTACCTTGTTTCCAATAGTTCTTTGAAAATCTACAATTGAGGCGACAGTAAAATAGAGATCATCACGCCATCTGCATACCACAGGATATCGATTGATAATTGAATGACCAGTAGATCTGAAATATTCCTTTGTATCCTTCCAAGCATTAACATAATCAAGTCGCTTGTCGGTTGGCGGTTTGCCTATGAAACTATATTTTTCATGATCCGGACAAAGCGATCTATCGACAAGGCTCCAAAAGAACTTGCTGCAACTGTTGCATTTCTGTCGTTTAAAACCTATTCTATCAAACAGTGAAACCTTATAGTATCTATCGGGATCAGACGAGAAAAGATGAGCAAGTTCATTTTTTTCCAATACTTCTTCCTATCGTCAGCAAAATATAATATTAATGCTTTTGTTAATAGCAAAAAGATGGAACAGGCAATTGTATATCAAAATATAGATGTAGACTTAGGCACCTGATAGTGACTGTTCTATGAATTTCTGGTAGGCTTCTTTAGGTGCAGCGCCCACTGTCCTTGCAATTTCTTTTCCACCTCTGAACAATAATAATGAAGGAATTGACTTAATTCCGTATCTCATTGCTATTTCTTGGTTTTCATCAACGTTTAGTTTTGTTACTTTTATTTTTCCATTCATCATATGCGACAATTGTTCTACAGCAGGACCAACCATTCTGCATGGACCACACCATTCAGCCCAAAAATCTACCAAAACCGGTAAATCAGACTTTAGCACACCATTATCCCATGAGTCAGTTGTGACGTGTATTACTCCTTTGCTTTTGCTTTGGCTCTCCATAATGATTTTAAATATATACATAACCCTATTTGAATAATGTGTTCGAATAATTACAAATAAGTGTATATTTAACATATTATAGCACCATAGCATTACTCTGGTCATATTGAGCATACATAAAAGGCATGCTCCAAGAGATTTAAAGTAAAACCATTCTAAGAACGTCTCTATATGCTGATCGATGAGGAGCGTTGAACTCATTACATAGAACATTATAAGTGTTCGTCGGATCTCCGTCAGAGTCGTCAGATGGAATTGGAATTGGAATTGGAACGAACGTGTATAATGGTGGTTTTTATGTACAATATTGCAGGTGATATCTGCCGCTCTAAATTTTGATTGGAAAAATTGAAAAAAGACTATGTTATCCTGTATTTGTTACTCAACTTGAGGCGCTGCTGCTTGAACTTGCTGCTGACCCACCATCGGCTGCACTTGAGCTTGAGCTTGCTGCAAAAGTGGGATTAGAACTAAAATGTTCTCCAAACGAACCTTCATTCTATCTATACATAATTGATAAAATAATACTTCATCTATAGAATACACAATGTTTAACTGATGGTAAAAGGTTAAGGTCCAATAGCACGTAGAGAAGAAAGCAATTGTCAAACGATTCGATAGACGAAAATAGTAAAAAAAGAATTTTGCTAGTAGATGACGAGCTAGATAACTCTTCAATATTCAAAATAGGTTTAGAAGATGCTGGATTTGAAGTTGATGCCTACAATGATCCTGAATTGGCTCTGTCTGCTTTCAAGTCAAATTACTATCATTTGCTCCTATTAGATATTAGAATGCCAAAAATGGATGGATATGAATTATATGCTAAAATAAGAATAATGGACGATAATGTTAAGGTCTGTTTTCTTACTGCATCTGAAAGATACAAAGAAGAACACATACCAAGCTCTCTGTCATCTGGTTCTACGAGTTGTTTTCTTATAAAACCAATAACAATAGATGATCTAGTCAAAAAAGTAAATGAGATAACTAAGCAAAAATGAGTGAACTACTGATGTATGAAATAGCTGAAAATAACAAAATTATGGATAGTCAGTATTATGACACATCTAATTGTTTTACTTTAGAAAATAAAAATATTGATCATGCTGCTGGCACTATTAATTCTGATTCTTTTGGATTATAATCTGCTAGGACAGCTTTTTAATTATGTTAACTGCTTCATCCGTTGAAAATGCTTTAAGTGTTTCACTACGTATATTGCCTAGGCTTCCAGTGCTGAATAACAATGATGCTATTGCATCATCGGTCGGAGCTTGAACTAGTGCTACCATGTCATACCTTCCGATTGTATAATAAAAGCCAAGAGATTTACCACCGGCTTTTTCTATTGCACCTTCAAAAGATTTAGCTCGTTTTACAGTATCTTTGACATTTTTTATTCCCTGTTCTGTCCAATTTATAAGTACGTATAATTTGGCATTGTTATTATTCAACAACTAGGGAAGTATGCATGAGTATATATAGATACATCATATCTGTTGTAATGATGTATATGCTATTTCTTTAGCATTTTCAAGAATTAGAATAATTAGAATGCTAAAGCTCCCCGTTGCGCCCTATTGTTAGCCCCAGTAGAATCAGGACTAAACCAACATTGATGCCTTCAAACAACTTGAATATAAGGTCAAATATAGAGCCTACATCTATGCTGCAACTACTACAGTTTTACTACAGCCACTTGTTACCAATCGTAAGAAAATGCCTTGTAAAGGAATATGTATACGATATAAAACCTCTGGTCGTTACGCTACTGGAAATAAGCGCTGTCACCAATGTAACTTATTCATAAAATGGGAATGGAATATTCTGTCCTTGTTATGGATGTAGATTCAAAGATAAGGCAAAATTAAGAATCAAGGAAAAACAAAAAGAAAAGCTGATGCAAAAAGCTCAAAATAAAAATAGTAATAATATTACTATGTGTATTCAGCTACTTTAGCATTATTGGAATGATTGTTGTTTCCGCTCAAATTCCTGTATTCTAGTTGTTAGCGCCACGACTTGGTCTGATAACCTTGCTATAGCATCATCTTTCATTTTGTCGCGACTTCTCATTGATTGATTTATTTGGTTCTTCTAGTTGTTCTACCTTGACTCTATATAGTTATCATAATTCTTTGTCTGAAACAAGCGACTTTTCACTGCTCGCAAATCGATTACTAGCTGAATCTTTATCCTTTAGTCAATGTGTCGATGTCATGATATGGATATGAAAGTATAACGGATTTCAAAGTACTTATTTCATTTGGGTCGCCCTCAAGAGATGGTAGCTACTTTTAGCAGCAAGGATACTCAGAACTTTATAATCAAGTATAATTCTTGCATATACTAAAAGCTACACGTCCAATATATTCTTTTTTACATTTGTTGCTACTAATAAGGTCGCCTCAATTTGTAACTACATGTCTGGAGAAGCTATCTCCTAGAGCAATGCATTCCTTCAATTCAACACTCAAACCTGATTTCTTTTCTAAACCATGTAACGATTTAATTATCATTCTATCATGTAGACCATGACAGATAATATTTTGATGACTCACTGCAACTTTATGTAGAATACAATTTTTGCTTTGGATAGAAAACTTGTTATCATCCTCTTTGTGGATAGAAGAAGCAAATCCCATATGATTTGAGACTGAGTTCAATATTTTCAACGATTCTTCAAAATTGCCCGAGCTACCGCTTTTTTCAATTTCATATCCGATGCTAGCCGCTATATCATCTGCAACGGATTCAATCAATTTCTTTGCCTGTTCTTGTCCATTTATTTCGCTAATTTTTTTAAGTATTGATGATAACACTAGATCATACTTTCTAGGAAATAGTTCTCTCCCATTTTCTGTTAATTGGTATATCTTCCTTGGTCTTCCCAAGTGTTCTATTTTAAAGTGCGATTCTACTGCTTTTTCAGCCTGTAACGACTCTAGATGTACTCTAACGGCGCTCTTTTGTATTTGTAGCTTGTCTGTAATCTCTCCTAAAGATATTGGACCTTCTAGCAGTATTTCTAAGATCCTCTGCTTTGTATCCCCTGCAAGGTTTGTCTTAACTCCCTGTTTATCATTATCAAGATTAAACATACATCTTGACCTTTTAGATTCATTGCATATATATGCTTTTGATATTTTATATACTAAATAGTGCATAAAATATATATGGTATATTAGTGCGTAAATGTATGAAATCAAAAATGCAAAAAATAACATCAAAAGAAAAAGTATGGCCAGTCAAGCAGCAATAATTACACTGTCTATACTGTTTGCTTTGGCTACGAACATCCATGGACATAACGTACAGGCTACAATAGCTGCCAAAAAAAATAATAGTTTAGGCGCTACTATAACTAGTTCTACTTCCGACATAAATCAGACGTCGTCTCATGGAGCTGCTTCTAGTAGAAGCTTTGCTACTGATGATGCAACCAAACTAGTCTTGGCTCTACGTGATCTGTGGGTGGATCACACAGGATGGACTAGAAATTATATAATAAGCTCTGTGGCAGGATTGCCTGATACTACTCTAGTTGCAGAAAGACTTCTTAAAAACCAAGAAGATATCGGAAATGCAATAAAGCCTTTTTACGGCACTGAAGCAGCTAATGAATTAACAAGCTTGCTTAAAGGTCATATTATGGGAGCTGTTGATGTCTTAAATGCAGCAAAGGCAGGAAACACTACTGGAGCTGCAGCAGCAGAGAAAAAGTGGTATGAAAATGCTGATCAAATTGCCACCTTTCTGAGTAGCGCTAATCCTAATTGGTCAAAAGAAGCTGTTAAGAATATGTTAGATAATCATCTGGCACTCACAAAAGCAGAAGCTGTTGCTAGACTTACAGGAAACTATGCTGCTGACATTTCTACTTATGACAAAGTTCGTCAGGAGGCTATCATGATGTCAGATGCACTGGTAGATGGAATACTAAAACAATTCCCAAATAAGTTCTCTCAAACAAGTGGAACTACGCTGACATCATTATCTTCTTCTTTCTCTACAGCCAAAGGCATAAAGAGTTAGATTCTAAATTGTAAGTATGATGTGGTGTTTCATATAATGAATGACCAGAATGAGAATTTTGTTAAGGTTGCTGAAACAAAAGATATTCAGACATCGCAAATGAAAGAAGTTCAAATTGACGGCCAAGATGTATGTATTGCAAATGTAGATGGAAAATACTATGCAATTGGTAATGTATGCACACATGAAGGTGGTCCTTTAGCTGATGGTGTACTGGAGGGTTACGAGGTCGAATGTCCTTGGCATCAATCCAGATTTGATGTGAGAACTGGTGAGGTGAGAGGTCCTCCTGCAAGCGAATCAGAACCCAGTTATGAAATAAAAGTACATGGCAATAGC
>Ga0126314_10000554_pt1 | contig 17883 bp, 12 predicted proteins | sample Plot105B_FD_92535 | JGI IMG/M metagenome (GOLD analysis project Ga0126314, IMG submission 92535) | Serpentine soil microbial communities from UC McLaughlin Reserve, CA, USA - Plot105B | ecosystem: Environmental > Terrestrial > Soil > Grasslands | place: USA: UC McLaughlin Reserve, Lake County...
GAAGTGGCTCACCGAGGTCCGCCGTCCCGCGGTGCGCCTGGGCTTCGCGGAGCGCACGCAGCGCACGGAGGGCTTCCTGAGCGGCGGCGCGTCGCAGCGGGCCCTGGAGGAGCTGGCGACGCTCGACGGGGAGAAGCTCTCGAAGGACCAGGCGGCGAAGGTGTCCCTGCTGCGAGCCAAGGCGCTGTTCGCGCTGGGCCGCGCGGAGGAGGCGAACCAGGCGCTCGTCCTCGCCCAGAAGGGGCCCGCGAGTGTCGCGGCCGACGCGGAGCTGCTCGTGGCGCGGCGGGCCCTGCGCGCGGACGACAACGAGAAGGCCCGGACGTTGATGGCGGCGTTGGACAAGAAGTACGCGTCGCAGTCGGCGGGTGAGGAAGGCGCCTTCTTCGCGGGCTGGCTCGACTTGCAGGCGGGTCGCTTCGACGAGGCCGCCAAGGCCTTCACCGCGCATGGAGAGCGTTATGCGCGCTCGCGGCGGCGGGACGAGGGCCTCTGGTTCCGCTCGCTCGCGTACCTGCGACTGGCGGACTACGCGCAGGCCCGCGCGTCGCTGGAGTCGCTGGTGTCCACCTTCCCGAAGAGCAGCCTCGCTCCCCAGGCGCGCTACTGGATGGCGCGCAGTCGCGAGCTGGGCGGCGCGAGCGCGGCGGAGGTCGGCCCGGAGTACGAGCGCCTCATCACCGTGGCGCCGGCGTCGTTCTACGCGTTGCTGGCCTCGGAGCGGCTCAAGGAGCTGGGACGCGTCGCCCCGGCCAGCTTCCCTCGTCCGCCCCTGTCGCTGGAGCTGCCGCGCCCGCCCGAGCTGGGGCTGGCGGTGGAGCTGACGCGCGCGGGGCTGTTCCGCGATGCGGCGGAAGAGGTGGAGTCCCATGTGGCGCGCCTGCGCTCGGCGGACCAGGCGCTGCCCTTCGCGCACGCGCTGATGAGCCTGGGCGAGTTCGGCCACGCGCACACGGTGGCCGCGCGCCACCTTTGGGGCCGGGCCTTCGGCGCACGCGAGCCGGATGCGCTCGCGGCCTTCTACCCTCGGGCCTTCTCGAATGCCGTGGAGCAGGCGGCGACGGCGCACAAGGTGGACCCGTTCCTCGTGTGGGCCATCATGCGGCGGGAGAGCGCCTTCAAGCCGGAGGTCATGAGCGCGGCGGACGCGCGGGGGCTGATGCAGATCATCCCCAAGACGGCCACGGAGATTGCACGGAAGCTCGCGGAGCCGGACCCCGCGCCCGCGGACCTCTTCTCGCCGGACCGGAACATCCGCTACGGCGCCTGGTACCTGTCGCGGTTGATGGAGCGCTTCTCCCATCCAGTGCTCGCCGCCGCCGCATACAACGCGGGGCCGAGCGCCGCGGCGAAGTGGGCCCAGGAGCGAGGAGACCTGCCGCTGGACCTCTTCGTGGAGTCCATCCCGTTCCGGGAGACGCGCGGCTACGTCAAGCAGGTGGTGGCGGACCTGTTCCTCTACCACGCCTTCTACGACGCTCAGGGCGCGCAGCCCCGACTGTCGCTGGTGGTACCCGCCCCCTTGAAAGAGGGCGTCACCTTCTGAAGAGGCCCGACGCGGTTGGAGCGCCTGCGCGCCCTACCCGCGCGCTGCCATGCGAAGGAGGGCGTCACCTTCTGACCAAGCCCGACACGGGTGGAGCACCTTGAGCGCCCTACCCGCGCACGGCCATGCGAAGGAGGCGTCACCGCCTGAGCACGCCCGACGCGGGTGGAGCGTCTGAGCGCCCTACCCGCGCACCGCCATGCGGCGAAGAATCTCCGCCTCCATGGAGTGCACCACCTCCGACAGCGGCAGGCTGCTGGAGTCCACGCGGATGGCGTCCTCCGCGGCCTTCAGCGGAGCCACCGCGCGCGCGGAGTCATCCTTGTCGCGCTTCGTCTGGTCCGCGAGCACGTCGTCCAGGCTGCTCTCCACGCCCTTCTGGAACAACTCCTCGAAGCGGCGCCGGGCACGCACCTCGGGGTTGGCCTCCAGGAAGAACTTCGCGTCCGCGTCCGGGAACACCACCGTGCCGATGTCGCGGCCTTCCAGGATGGAGCCCTTGGTCGACTCCAGAGCCAGGCGCCGCTGGAGCTGGAGCAGACCCGCACGCACCACGGGACGCCCGGACACCTGCGACGCGGCCATGGAGATTTCAGGCGAGCGGATGTCCCCCGACACGTCCTTCCCGCCGAGGAAGACGCGGTTCTCTTCGCCCACCACCTGGAAGTGGATGCGCACGCGCTCCAGCAGCTCACCCAGGCGCGCGTCGTCGTCGTAGGGGATGCGCTCCTGCGTCGCCATCAGCGCCACGCAGCGGTAGATGGCGCCCGTGTCGACGAGGGAGAAGCCGAGCCGGCGCGCCAGCAGCTTGGACACCGTGGACTTGCCGGCACCGGCGGGCCCGTCGATGGCGACGATGAAGCAACGTGCGCTCACGCGAGCACCTCTCTCAGTGCGTTCACGCACCGCTCGTTCTCCGACGCCGTCCCCACGGAGATGCGCAGGCAGGTGGGGAACCCCCCGCCCGCGAAGGGCCGGACGATGACGCCCTTGCGCAGAAGCAATTCGTACAGCTCGGTGGAGGACCGACGGAAGTCCGCGAACACGAAGTTCGCGTGGCTCTTCGTGAGGGAGATGCCCAGCTTCGGCAGCTCCGCCTCGAAGTAGCGCAGGCCCGCGCGGTTGTTCTCCCGCGTGCGCTTCACGTGCTCGGTGTCCTCCAGCGCCGCCAGGCCCGCCGCCTGCGCCACCACCGTCAGGTTGAACGGCATGCGCGTGCGCTGCAGGTACATGGCGAGCTTCGCGTCCATCACGCCGTAGCCCAGGCGGATGCCCGCCAGCCCGTGAATCTTGCTGAAGGTGCGCAGCGCCACGACATTCGGATGGCGCCGGAACAGCTCCACGCCGCTGACGTAGTCAGGCCAGTCGACGAACTCGAAGTAGGCCTCGTCGTAGGCAATCAGCACCTCCGGAGGCACCGCCGCCAGGAACGTCTCCAGCTCCTTCCGGCCGAACGCGGTGCCCGTGGGGTTGTCCGGGTTGGCCAGGAAGATGAGCCGCGTGCGCGGCGTCACCGCGCGCGCCATGGCCTCCAAGTCATACTGGAAGCCCTCGCGCATGGGGACTTCAACGAAGGGCCGCCCGTGGGCCTGCGCGGAGATGCGGTACGCGGAGAAGGAGTTCTTGCACAGGAGGATTTCGTCCTCCGGCGTGGTGAAGGTGCGGATGAGCAGCTCAATCAGCTCGTTGGAGCCGCTGCCCAGCACCACCTCCTGCGGCTGCACGCCCAGGGACGCGGCCAGCCGGCGCACCAGGTGGAAGGACGTGGCATCCGGATACAGATGCACCTGGGTTGCCGCCAGCCGCATGGCCTCCAGCGCGCGCGGGGAGGGCCCCAGCGGGTTCTCGTTGGAGGCGAGCTTGATGACCCCCGTCAGGCCGAACTCGCGCTCGGTCTCCTCGATGGGCTTGCCCGGCACGTACGGCTTGAGCGTCTCGACATGGGAAGGAACGAGTGGTCGCATGGTGGTGGAGGCCTTGGAGTCGCGCCTCAGCGACCGGAGAACACGCCGAGCGCGCGGAACTTCGCGTAGCGGTCCTTGACCAGGCCGTCGGGCGACAGCTCGGCGAGCTGGCCCAGGTGCTTGCGCAGCACCTTGCCCAGCGCCTCGGCCGCCTTCGCGGGGTCTCGATGCGCGCCACCGGCGGGCTCGGGCACCACCTCGTCGACAATCTTCATCTGGAGCAAATCAGGGGCGGTGAGCTTCATCGCATCCGCCGCCTTGTCCGCCTTGCTGGCGTCGCGGAAGAGGATGGAGGCACAGCCCTCCGGGGAGATGACGGAGTAGACGCTGTTCTGGAGCATCAGCACGCGGTTGCCCACGCCAATGGCGAGCGCGCCACCCGAGCCGCCCTCACCCACCACCGTGGAGATGATGGGCACGCGCAGCCCGCTCATCACCTCCAGGTTGACGGCGATGGCCTCCGCCTGTCCTCGCTCCTCCGCGCCGATGCCCGGGTAGGCGCCCGGCGTGTCCACGAAGGTGAGGATGGGCTTCTCGAAGCGCTCCGCCAGCTCCATGAGACGGCGGGCCTTGCGATAGCCCTCCGGGCGCGGCATGCCGAAGTTGCGCGCCATGTTCTCCTTGGTGTTGCGGCCCTTCTGGTGCCCTATCACCATCACCGGCTTGCCGTCGAAGCGGGCAAAGCCTCCGACAATCGACGGGTCCTCGCCGAAGTGCCGGTCTCCGCACAGCTCCACGAAGTCGGTGAACAACAGGCGGATGTAGTCCAGGAAGTAGGGGCGCGCGGGGTGGCGGGACATCTGCACCACCTGCCACCGCGTCAAGTCACTGAAGATCTCCGTCTGGAGCTTCTTCGCCTTCTTCTCGAGCTTGGAAATCTCCGAGGTGAAGTCCGCGGAGCCACCCGTGGACAACGCCTTGAGCTCATCGATCTTCTTCTCCAGCTCGATGAGCGGGCGCTCGAAGTCGAGCGCGTAACTGATGCCGGTTGCCATGGCGCGGAACTAGCACCAGGGTAAGGCACCTTTCAACGCGCAAGCGGTTACGCACCGCACCGTGTCACGCTGCCGGACACCTTCCGTCCCATTCGGAGCGCCATGTTTCTTGCCTTGCCGCTGCTCGTCCTGGCGCTGACCACCCCTCCGGCCCCCCCGGCGCCCCCCTCGGCCAAGGCCCTCAACACCGAGGGCTTCCGCCTCTACCAGGCCGGGCGCTACCCGGAGGCCCTGGAGAAGTTCCAGGCGTCCGCCAAGGAGGACCCGGCGTACGCCCTGCCCCGCTACAACGCCGCCGCCACGCTGGGCGTACTGCGCAAGAAGGGCCAGGTGTGCGAGTACGGCGCCCACCGGGACGTCATCGTCGAGCACCTCTCCCAGGCGGTGCGGCTGGATGCGCGCCGGCTGGCCCGCGCCCGCCAGGACACGGACTTCGACGGCATCCGCGACACGCTGGGCTGGCAACGGCTGCTGGGCCGCGTCCCGGAGCGCGAGGCGGACGTGCCCCTCCTGCTGCGCGCCGTGTCCTGGTACGGCCCGGGCGTCGGCGTCTACGGGAGCACCCAGGCGCTGAGCTTCCGCCCCCGAGGAAAAGTCGTCCTCCGCACGCGCACCGTGGACGCAGGCGGCCGGGCCCAGCGAATCGAGCTGGGAGGCACGTACTCGGTGAAGGGCCGCCAGGTGGAGCTGCGCCTGAAGGGAGAGGCCCCCGTCACCGGCACCCTCACGGAGGCCGGAGCGCTCACCTTCCCCAGGCTCGGAACGTTCACCGACGCGCCCTCGGAGTGCGACGCGTGAGACGTCACGCACCCGAGTGCTGACCAGCCACCACTCGGGATGACGGGCCTCGCACGCCTACACGGACGCCTGGAGATGAGTGCTTGGCCCGCTCGGGTGAGAGGGCCAAGGTGCCAGCGGGGGCGGACGGGAGCGGGCCTCGGCGGGCGTCTACAGGTGGGAGGCCACCAGCATCATCGCGGGGCCCCCACCTCGCTCTTTCAGGCGGCCTTGATCTTCGCGGCCGGCGGAGAGAGCGCGTACCACGCCGTCCGGAACGCCTTCAGCTCGCGCAGCCCGGCCGGGTGACGACCGAGGGCCGGCGCCATGGTGACGGGCAGGCCCAGCTTCTTCTCGATGGCCTTCGCCGCGTTGAGCTCCAGCTTGCGGCGGTTCTCGCACTTCTCGCAGGTGGACTTGGGGCCCACGCGGTTGACGAGGATGCGCTCCACCGGGAGCTTGCGCTCCTTCAGGTACTCCACCACGCGCTCGGTGCGGGACGCGGCCAGCTCCTCGCCGCGGGTGACGACGACGAAGCGCGCCTCGGTGGGAGACGCCAGCGCCTCCTCGAAGCGCTTCGCGTGCTTGATCATCCCCGCGATGTCGTCCGCCAGCTCGCCCAGGCCCTTCGCCCGGTGCTTGTTGAGCACGGTGTGCAGCGCGCCCAGCCACGTCTTCGCCGTCTCCGCCAGCTCGACGACGCGCACGGAGTTCACCACCGGCGACGAGTCCACGACGATGCGCTTGAAGCGCTCCTGCACCAGCGCGTCGGTGAGCACGCTCATCGCCGCCAGCTCGTCGATGCCCGGGGGCGCGCACTCCAGGAGATTTCGCAGGTAGAGCAGATCCGCGGGCACTTCGCTGCCCGCCTTGGGCGCGCCCTCGAAGGCCTTCTCCGCCTTCTCCTTGAGGCGCTTGCGCAGGGCGTTGAACCAACCCGCCATGTCCAGCTCGCGCGCGTACAGGCCCTTGGTGCCCTTCACCTGCGTCTCGGTGTCCGTCAGCCGGCTCTGGAGCACGTCCGACAGCGAGTGCGCTGGATCCGTGGAGATGAGGAGCACCGGCCCCTCCTTCTCCGTCAGCGTCACGGCGGCGGCGGCGGCGCAGGAGCTCTTGCCCACCCCGCCCTGCCCCACGAAGAAGATGAGCCGGGTGGGCGGCAGCGGCGGCGCGGCGATGGGCGGCATGGACGGCGCGCGCACCAGGGCCGGAGGGCCCTCCGCGGCGGCGAACTCCAGCGCCTTCGTCTCCTTGCCACCCGCCCACGCCTTGGCGAGCAGACCCACGCCGTCCAGCCCGCGCGGCGCCACTTCACGACGGCCCAGCAGGTTGACCGGCACGACCTTGTCCAGCGCCTGGAACTTGCGCACATGCGGCGCCTGCAGCCCCCGGCGGCCCTGACACGCGGGGCAACCGTCGCGGTCCTCCACCTGGTTGACGACGATCTCCGTCACCGGCAGCCCGCGCTCGCGCAGCTGGGTGAAGAGCATGCGCGTCTGCGCCTCGGGGACCGGCTCGGCCAGCGCCACCAGGTGGAACGCGGTGCGCACGGGGTCCTTCAAGAGCCCCAGCAGCTTCTCCGCCTTCTGCCCCAGCGCTTCCAGGTAGGTCGGCTCCGCCGCGGCGGCCTCGGCCTTCTTGCCCTTGCCCGTGGACGGCGCCGGCTTGTCGCCGCCCGCCTTCACCAGGCCCAGGAACTTGCGCAGCCCCACCGGCAGGTCGAACAGGCGCAGCGTGTGGCTCGTGGGCGAGCAGTCGACGACGACCCGGTCGAAGTCCTCACCCTCCAGCAGCGACACCACGTGGAAGAGCCCCACCAGCTCCTCCAGCCCGGGAACGGCCTGCTGGTACAGCGAACCCAGCTCCTCCTCGGAGAAGTGGGTGCCCTTGCCAGCGGCCTTCTTCAGCGCGGGCAGGTAGTCCGCCAGGAACGGCTTGAGCAGCGCGGCCGGCTCCAGCTCCAGGGCCCAGACGCCACCCTCGCCCTTGCCCGCCACCAGCTTCGAGGGCTTCGCGGTGAGCTTCTTCTTCAGCAGATCCGACAGGGAGCGCACCGGATCCAGCGAAACGAGCAGCACCCGTTCCTTCGGGACCTCCTCCGACAACCGCAACGCGTACGCCGCCGCGAGCGTGGTCTTCCCGACACCGCCCTTGCCGCCGAAGAAGTGAAGAACTCGCGCGTCGCTCATTGCGTTGTGGCCTTCCTTGTGCCCCCCCGGTGGCACTCTGATGCACACTCCTGATTTGCCGTGAAGAAGGCGTCGGAGTTTGCCCGGTGCGTCGACCTGTACGGCCGGGCCATCCCTGTGGGTGGGAGTCGACCACAGAATCCCTTGTCCAGAGGTCAAAAGTCAAGAATTGACGCGGGGTTTCGCGGAGGGTCGGCCCCTCTCGGCACCTCCTGCCAAGGCCTTCTTGACGCCCCCTCCGAGCCGCTCCAACAGCGCGGAATCCGGAGGGGATTTCCTACCCGTCAGGTCAGCGGGCGACCAGGTTGTGGGCGCTCAGGGGGCCATCGCTTCCCTGCCCGCCCATGGGCCCGCTGTCGCGCGAGGGCCCGCCTTGCTGGGTGCGCGCCTCCGCCGCATAGCGATTGAGCTTGTTGTAGAGCGTCTTCTCGCTCACCCCGAGCACCTCCGCCGTGCGCGCCTTGTTGTTGCCATTGCGCTGGAGGCTTCCCAGGATGTACTCGCGCTCGACGGCGTCCAGGCTCAGACCAAAAGGCAGACGGAACGTGTGTCGCTCCGGGCCCTTGCCCGCCATGTCCGGCGGCAGGTGCTCGCGGGTGATGAGCTCCCCGTCGCAGAGGATCACCGCGCGCTCCACCGCGTTGCGCAGCTCGCGGATGTTGCCCGGCCACTCGTAGTTCTTGAGCACCTCCATGGCCTCCGGGTGCACCCCGGACACGCGCTTGGCCGAGTCCCCGCGGAACTTGTCCACGAAGTGCTGGACCAGGATGGGCACGTCCTCGCGCCGCTCGCGCAGGGGCGGCAGGTGGATCTGGAACACGTTGAGGCGGAAGTAGAGGTCCTCGCGGAACCGCCCGTTCTTGATCTCCTGCTTCAGGTCGCGGTTGGTGGCGCACAACACGCGCACGTCCACCTCCAGCTCCACCTTGCCACCCAGCCGGCGCAGGCGGCTCTCCTCCAGCACGCGCAGCAGCTTGGCCTGCAGGTCGACGGGAATCTCTCCCAGTTCGTCCAGGAACAGCGTGCCGCCGTGGGCCAGCTCGAACACACCCGGACGGCGCTGATCCGCGCCGGTGAAGGCGCCGCGCTCGTGGCCGAAGATCTCCGATTCGATCAGCGTGGCGGGGATGGACGCGCAGTTGATGGCGATGAAGGGCTTGTCGCGGCGCAGGGACAGGTTGTGGACGGCGCGGGCCACCACCTCCTTGCCCGTGCCGGACTCGCCGCTGATGGACACGCTGGCCTTGGACGGGGCCACCTTCTCCACCAGCTCGATGACCTTGCGCATGCCCGCCGACTGGGCGATGAGGTCGGAGGAGCCCAGCTGCTTGAGGCGACGGCGCAGCGTCTGCACCTCGCGCATCGTCTCCTTCTTCTCCAGCGCGCGGTCGATGCAGACCTTCAGGCGCGCGGTGTCGAGCGGCTTGACGATGAAGTCATACGCGCCCTCGCGGATGGCCTCCACCGCCGCGTCGATGGTGCCGCGGCCCGTGAGGAACACTACCGGACAGTCCGGCAGCTCCTCCTTCAGGTTGCGCAACAGCCACAGGCCGTCGGTCTCCGGCATCGCGAGGTCGGACAGGACGACGTCCGGTCGGAACTCGCCAGCCTTGCGCAGGGCGTCGTGCCCGTCGAAGGCCGTCTCGACCTTGTGCCCCCAGGAGCTGAGCATCTCCGCCAGCGCCTCGCACGTGTCGCGTTCGTCGTCCACGGCCAGGATTCGTGCGCTACCCAAGATGAAGACCTCCGGTGCTGCGTCGTGACGCGAATGGGGGATGACTCTGAAGGAGAAGCCCGGCGCCCGGTACAGCCCTCAAGCGCGAGGAAAGATGAGTCGGCAGGAACCACCACGGACGTGAAGGTCCACGCCCAACTGCGAGCAGCGCAGCCCCAGGGCCGCCACCGCATCCTCATGCTCGGGCGAGCTGTCGCCCCCGGTGTCCTCCACCTCCAGCACCGCCACGGAGCCCTCCGCGCGCACCGTCACGCGCACCGAGCCCCCGCCTTCAGCCCGCCGGAAGCCCCGCAGCAACGCCTGGATGACGAAGAAGCCCAGCTCCGAGGTGTCCGCCAGGCGCACCAGCACGCCCGCCTCCACCGCCACCTGCACCGTGGCCCGCCGCTTGCGACCCTCGTGCGCCACCACGCCCAGCGCCCGCGTCGTCGCGTCCGACAGGTCCACTTCGCCCGCCGTGCCACCCCGAGTAACGATGAAGTCGGAGAACTGCCTCAAGATTCCATCCACGCGCTGAATCTGGTCGCGCAGCGCCTTGAGGTTCTTCTCCTGAGACGGCGGCACCTGGCCGGTCTCCGCCTTCAACTTCTCCGACAGCACCTCCAGGTGGATGGCCATCGCATTGAGGGGGTTGCGGACGTCGTGCAGCAGGCTGTCCATCAGCGTCTGCACGGCGCCATAGCGGGCAGCGCCCACCACGGGATCCGTCGCTTCCTGGACACGCACCACGCTACTGGACACAGCCGTCGAGCTAACCAACGGTAACTCCTCGGGTTTTTCGTCTCCCTCTCCCGCCGCCACCCCACCGCGGGCAAGAGTTAGGGAGCCTGTCGCACAACGTCAACCCTGGGTCGGTAATTCTTGCCGGGCATGGCAAATTCCCGAGTGGAGTCGCCTACTTGCGACCTCTCCAGAGTGTTGCGCAGGTGACGTTTTCCGAGGTGCCCGCGGGCAGCGCGTTCAGGTCGAGGTCGCGGGAGGACGCGCGCCCTCACCCAGGCCCACCAGCTCCAGCTTGAGCTGGGAGGCGACCTCGAAGATGCGCGGATCCCGATAGAACTCGCCGAAGACGATGCGCACGAGGCCCGCGTTGGCGATCAGCTTGAAGCACGGCCAGCAGGGGCTCGCCGTCGTGTAGATGGTCGCCCCGTCAATCGCCACGCCGTTGGTGGCGGACTGGATGATGGCGTTCGCCTCCGCGTGCACCGTCGCCACGCAGTGTCCGTTCTCCATCATGTGGCCCACGTCATCGCAGTGCGCCAGGCCTCGGATGGAGCCGTTGTAGCCAGTGGACAGGATGGTTCTTCCACGGACGATGACGGCGCCCACGTGCTTGCGATCACACGTGGCCCGCGTCGCCACCTGCTTGGCGATATCCATGAAGTACTGGTCCCACGAAACACGTCCGGACATCCGCTCGCCTCCTGGCCCGAGCAGATGTAGCGCGCAGCGGACGGCTGTCGACAAAAAGGCGGCTCAGCGCCCGGCGGCGTGAGCGACGCCTCCCTCGCCGGGCAGACTGCGCTCCAGCAAGCGTCCGAAGCCCTTGGCTTGCAGGAACTGTCGCACCTTGGTGCTGGGCGCGGCGAACGTCTCGCCGGGCATGGGCACGTCGAAGCTGTAGCTCTCCTCACGCACCGCGAAGTCCACCTGCGCCGTGCGGTAGCCCTCCACGATGGCCAACAGCCGCCCTGTCTCCAGGCTGAAGATGCCGCCGCCGGACGCGCCATAGCCGATGGGCGCGTCCGTCTTCACCATCCTCGGACGCCGGGACTCCCGGTCCCACTCCACCTGGGACAGCATGCCGCCGGACAACGACAGCGCGCGGCCATAGGGCGACGCCGCCACGACGACGTCCTCTCCCAATTCCAGCTCCGCCTCGTCCGCCAGCTCCACCGCGGGCAGCGAAAGCCCCGGCACCTTCACCAGCGCCAGGTCCAGGTCCGGCACCTGGCCGGTGGCCACCACCTGGCCCACGTGCGTCTCCACATCCGCGCGCTGGTCCACCAGCACGTTCAGCGTGGGGGACTTCAGGTCATCCATCACCACCGCGTGCGCATTGGTGATGACCCAGGCCACCACGCCGTCGGCGCTCCGCTCGGAACCCACCACGACGCCGGAGGCCGTGCGCCGCACCTTGTCCGCCTCGGTGATTTGCAGGCGCACGTTGTGCGGGAGGATGCGGCGCACCATCTCCTTGCGCGTCGGCCGCGACGGCTCCGGCGTGGACACCCGCACCATCTCCAACGGCACCCGGGGCGCGGGCGCGCTGGCGGAGGGCGGAGACGCGCCGGCACACGACGCGAGGGCGAGCAGGGCGACGGGGGCGCCCAGGAGGAAGCGGGTCATCGACACTCCGGGATGAAGGATGGCGCTGAGACTGCGAACTCGCTTGCGACGTCCATCTTCCCCACGCTCCGTCCCCATTGGAAAGCAGCCGCCCTACAGGGGTCGGTCGCCTGCTCGCCCGCGCTTCACGCGTAGCGCTTCTTCATCAGGAACAGGATGGCGTCCTTCGCGCAGTACTCGCAGTAGCCATAGCGCTCCGCCATCGTCTTCAGCGTGCTCTGCACCTGCGTCTGCTCGCGCGTCGACAGCTGGTTGCGGTCCTCGGAGAGGTACTTGAGGACGTTCTCCTTGTTCTTGCGCAGCACCCGCTTGCGCTCCTCGAAGTAGTGGTCCCTCAGGCGCTTGAACATGTCCGGGAAGATGCGCGGGTAGTCCATGGCCAGGTCCGGGTTGTCCAGCCGGTGCGCGCCGATGGAGGAGATGAGGCCGCGGCGGAACTCGGAGACCTCTTCGCCGCGAGGCATGACGATGGCCTCCACCTCCTGCATGCGCTGCTCATCGGGCTTCTCCATCTCGCCCGTGATTCGATTGCGCATCTTCTCGCCGCGCACCCAGTGGCTGACGGCCTGGATGTAGCGCTCCACCAGCTCGCGGTACTGGCCCTCGGAGACCAGGCCCATGGACTCGCGCACCTCGGTGTCCACGCGGTCCAGGTACTCCGCCTCGACGACGCGCACGAACTCCTCATGGTCGTGGTAGCCGTCCACCACCTCCTGGAGCAGGAACTCGTAGACGCTCTTGTCCTTGCAGATGGACTCCAGCTCCTCGAGCACCGCCAGGCCGTTGAGGCACTTGTAGTCGGGGTTCTGCGCGGCGTTGAACAGCGCCGTCTTGATTTCGCGCGCGCTCGCGCCCATGCGCCCCTCGTAGTTGGGGTACGAGTCCGACTCGGTGAAGAGCTCCTCGCGCAGCTTGCGCAGCTCCTTGGTGTTGGCCAGGCTGAGCCGGTCCGGCGGCGCGCCCTCCTCGTACAGGTGCAGCTTCTCCACCGGCGTGACGTGGTCGATGAGCTCCTTCACGTCGCTGGGGTAGCGGTCCGGGATGGGCTTCTTCAGGCGCGTGAGCACCGCCCACATCGCGGCCAGCGCCGTCGCGTGGGGCGCCACGTGCTTGCCCACCGTCGTCGGGGACACCTGCGTGTCGTAGATCTGCTGCTCGGTGCGGTAGCGGCGCAGGTAGGGCACGCGCACCAGTTCGATGCGCCCCTTGAACGACGCGAAGTCCGGCAGCTCCTTGAAGGCGCCCAGGTGCTTCTCGTTGGAGGACGCGATGAGGACCTCGTCCAACTGGAGGACGAACGGCTCCAGCGGCACCTCGCTCGTCTCGCTGAAGCCCAGCAGGTACTTGAACGCCTCCAGCGGGCGCTTGAGCAGGTCCGAGTACTCGATGAGGCCGCGGTTGGCGTGCACCAGCGGCCCGTGCGGCTCGAAGAGGACGGTGCTGTGCAGCGGAGCGGGCACGTTGAGCTGGGTGCGGTCCGCGGTGATCTGCTGGACGACGGCGTCCACGCTCATCTGCGGCTCCACCGTCACCGTGGCCACCTGGTAGCGGCGCGACACGTAGAAGCGCTCCACCTGGACGTGGCGCATCACCTTCAGCCAGTCGCCGTTGTACGAGTTGAGCAGCGCCGTGTAGATGCGGCGGCACTTGGAGCACAGCTCCCCGTCCCGCACGTAGTCGGACAGGATGAAGTCCCCCGACTCCCCGTCCCCGCTGCCCAGCCCCTTCTTCTTCAGGGCCGCCTCCAGCACCTTGCGGCGCTCGCCCGGAGGCATGGCGAACATCGGATGATCTCGGAGCTCGCACGGCATCCGCAGGTCGATGGACTCCGCGTCCAGGTGCGCGAAGGTCGTCAGCTCCCCGTTGCTGTCCGTGCGCTCGCCGAAGCCGATGGAGCCCTTGATGAGCTTCTCCGAGGGGAAGACCCAGGCGATGCGGTACAGCGCGCCCTGCGGCAGCCAGGAGTACGTCTCCATGCCGGACTTGAGCGCGTTGACGAGCGTGGACTTGGCGCTGCCGTTGGGGCCGTGCAGGAAGATGAGCTTGTTGATGCGGCCGGCGCGCACGAAGTTGCCGAGCACCCGGTAGATGGCGTTCTGCACCTCCTCCTGCCCCGCCACCCGGCCATCCCTGTCACTGCCCTCCGCGTCGAAGACCTTGAAGCGGCGGATGGTCCCCGTCGGGTGCGGCACCTGCTGCGTGCCGAAATGGTCCATCACGTCCCGGAGGTACTGCGCCGCGTTCCGCGCCTGGGCGCGCGGATCGTTGATGAAGAGCGACAGGTACTCCTCGAAGGACAGGATCGAACGGTTCTTGACGAAGTCGGCGTTCACCTGCGTGCCCACTTCCTGCAGATAACCCTTCGCGTCCACGGTGGCTCTCCTCGTACGGGTCAGTTCTCGCTCGTAACGCCCCCGGCGCGCCGCTGCCGCCGGTGGTCCTCCCAGGACATTTCCGCCCGGCCTGCTGGAAGTCCAGGGCCCTTTGACGTCATGTCATCCAGCCCACGCGCTCGCGCCACTGCCCGCTCACCAGGGGAGAGAGTGGCCGGGTTGGACTTTTCGCTCGACATCGTGCGGGGTTCCAGGGTTTTGCCAGGAGCCAGCCCGGAGGTGGTGGGCCCGCCGGGTGTAAGCATACTCGCGTGGGGCCCGGGGGTGAGATACGGTCCAACCCTTCTCTTCGGTGCCCACCCGGAGTCCAAACACGATGCACAAGGAGCCCATCATCGGCATCGACCTCGGCACGACGAACTCGTGCGCGGCGATCGTCGAGGACAGCGGGAACGTGAAGCTCATCCCCTACAAGGGCGGTGAGTACACCATCCCCTCCATCTTCGCGATTGACGACAAGGGGAACGAGCTCATCGGCTACGAGGCCAAGCGCCAGTGGCAGCTCAACCCGCGCAACACCGTCTACGGTGCCAAGCGTCTGGTGGGGCGCACGTTCGGCAGCGACGTCGTGGAGACGATGAAGAAGGTCGTGGCGTACAACCTGCGCCCCGGCAAGAAGAACGAAGTCACGCTGGACGTGGGCAAGAAGGAGTTCACCCTCCAGGAAGTCAGCGCGAAGATTCTCGGGAAGATTCGAGAGGTCGCCTCCAACTACCTGAAGACGCCGATCAAACGGGCGGTGGTGACAGTCCCCGCGTACTTCAATGACAGGCAGCGCCAGTCGGTGAAGGACGCCGGCAAGCTCATCGACCTGGACGTCGTGCGCATCATCAACGAGCCCACCGCGGCGGCGCTCGCGTACGGCGTGGGCAAGGGCCTGAAGCAGAAGGTCGTCATCTACGACCTGGGCGGCGGCACCTTCGACGTCTCCATCATCGAGATTCGGGACCGCGTCTTCGAGGTGAAGGCCACCGGCGGCGACGTCTTCCTGGGCGGCATCGACTTCGACAACGCCATCATCCACCACGTCCTCAAGGACTTCGCGGCCAAGACGGGCATCGACCTGGCCACGGACCCGGTGGCGATGCAGCGCATCAAGGACCTGGCCGAGCGCACCAAGATTGACTTGTCCGCGCGCGACGAGGTGCCCTTCAACATCCCCTTCATCACGATGACGTCCCAGGGCCAGCCCCTGAACATCGAGATGAAGTTCACCCGGAAGATGTTGGAGCAGCTCACCAACCACCTCGTGGACCGCACGCTGCAGATGGTGGCGCGCGTGCTGGTGGACTCGGGGCTGTCGACCCGGGACATCGACGAGGTCATGTTGGTGGGTGGACAGACGCGCATGCCCGTCGTCCAGGACCGGCTGACGAAGTTCTTCGGCAAGCCGCCCAGCAAGGGCGTGCACCCGGACGAGGCGGTGGCCATTGGCGCGGCGCTCTACGCGCACTCGCTCCAGGACGACACCAACCTGCGCATCCAGCTGCTGGACGTGATTCCCATGGCCATTGGCCTGGAGAAGGCCGGCGGCGCCTTCCACGTCGTCTTCCCGCGCAACGCGCCCATCCCCAACGCCAAGCAGCTCATCGCCACCACCAGCATGGACAACCAGACCGAGCTGGCCATGCGCATCTTCCAGGGCGACCACGACGTGGTGGTGCGCAACGACATGCTCGGCGAGTTCACCTTCTCCGGCATCCAGCAGGCCCGCGCCGGCGGTGTACAGGTGGAGATCACCTTCGATGTGAATATCGAAGGCATCCTCACCATGCGCGCCAGGGACCCGGCCACCGGCCGGGAGATGAACACCACCGTGCGGGTGACGCAGAGCTGAAGCACCCGCCGTCCCCGCTCCTACCGGGACGGCAGCGCCGCCAGCCCCGCCTCGCGGGTGTCCTCGCGCTTCTCCGACACGATGAACGGCGTGGAGTCCTCGGGCGTCACATCCCGGGGCGCCTCGCCGCGCAGCAGCTCGTAGACGGAGAGCGACGTCGTGGCGCCGTGCAGCACCTGCTCTCCCAGCGGCGCGTAGACGAAGGGCTCCCTGGCCCGCTCACGCGTCCTGTCGCTGAGAAGCACCTGCCCTCGCCGCGCCAGGCCCGCGAGCTTCGCCGCCGTGTTCACCACCTCGCCCAGCACCGTGTAGTCCAGCCGCCCCGACGCCTTGGCGCCGATGCTCCCGGCCACCAGGTCTCCCGAGTCCAGGCCCATGCAGACGCCGTGCGCGTAGGGCGCATGGACGCCGCCTCGCGTGGCCAGGAGCTCCAACTGACGGCGGATGGACAGGCATGCCTCCATCGCCTGGTCCACGTGCCCGGGGCCCCGGAACACGGCCATCACCGCGTCCCCGACGAACTTGTCCACCGTGCCGCCGCGCGCGAGGATCTCCGGGACAATGGCCTCGAAGTTGGCGTTGAGGCGCCGCAGCGACTCCGGAGGCGCCTGCTGGCTGAGCACGGGCGTGAAGCCGTCCACGTCGATGAAGACGACGGTGCCCTCCACCCACTCGCCCGCCATGTCCTCGGTGCCCTGCAGCATGGGGGGAATGCGCTCCAGCACGCCGCCGGGGACGAACATGCGCAACAGACCGTTCTCCTCCGTGTAGCGCACCGTGCGGCGCAGCTCGCGCACGTGCTTGAGCGTCTTGACGAGCGTCGCCTCCATGTCCGGGAAGTCGATGGGCTTGGTGATGAAGTCGAAGGCGCCCCGGTTCATCGCCGTGCGCAGGTTGCTCATGTCGCCATACGCGGAGACGATGACCACGCGGGTGAGCGAGCTCACCTCACCCACGCGGGACAGGAAGGTGAGCCCGTCCATGCGCGGCATGTTGATGTCGCAGAGCACCACCTCCGTGTCGGGATTCTGGCGCAGCTCCTCCAGCGCCTCCTCGCCGTCCGAGGCGAAGAGGAACTGGTACACCGAGCGGCGGATCTGCTTGCGGAAGCTCTGCTCCATCAGCACCGCGACATCCGGCTCGTCGTCCACGACGAGGATTTTCGCCGGCCGTGACGGACGCCCGGCCTCCACCCGCGCGATGAAGTCCGAGGACAGCTCGTGCGCGGACTGGAAGCGCCGCGACGGCTCCACGTCGAGCGCCCGCGCGAAGAACGCGTCCACTTCCGTGCCCAGCCCGGGCACCAGCGTGGACGGCGGCACCGGGGCCGGAGGCACGTTGCCCAGCCGGAGCTGACGCAGCGACTCCAGGGGAAACGGATGCTGGCCGGTGAGCGCGCGGTAGGCCACCACGGCCAGCGCCCACAAGTCACAGCGGTGATCCAACCGGGGCGACAGGCCGCGCAACTGCTCGGGGCTCATGTAGCGCGGCGTGCCCGCCATCTCCTCGTCCGGGTGCGGCTGGGCCGCGCCGCCTTGCGTCAACAGCGCGAGCCCGAAGTCGAGCACCTTCACCACCTCGCCCGCCGTGCTGCGGGACAGGAAGAGGTTCGCGGGCTTGAGGTCGCGGTGGATGACGCCCGCGGCGTGCGCGGCGGTGAGCGCGCGAGCGGCCTGGGTGAGCAGGCGCTCCACCATGGCGAGCGACAGTCTTCCTCGCCGGTTGAGCAGCGCTTCCAGGTCTTCGCCCTCCAGCAGCTCCATGACGATGTAGGGGGCTTCGCCGGAGAGGTCGCAGTCGTGGACCTGGATGACGTGGGGACTCTGGAAGCGGGCGATGGCCTGGGCTTCCCACTCGAACTGGCGGAGCGCGTGCGGGGTGGGCGCGCAGTGGCTGGCCATCAGCTTGAGGGCGACCAGCCGCTGGAGCTTGGGATCTCTCGCCACCCAGACGGTGCCCATTCCACCGCCCCCGAGCACCCGCTCCAGGACGTATCGCCCGCCGATGGTTCGTGGCTGCGACATGTCTTGTTGGTTCATGTTTCGTGGCCCCGAGCGGCGGGATGCTGGCACATGGGGTCCCCACCCGGTACCCCGTC
>Ga0126314_10000555_pt1 | contig 17843 bp, 16 predicted proteins | sample Plot105B_FD_92535 | JGI IMG/M metagenome (GOLD analysis project Ga0126314, IMG submission 92535) | Serpentine soil microbial communities from UC McLaughlin Reserve, CA, USA - Plot105B | ecosystem: Environmental > Terrestrial > Soil > Grasslands | place: USA: UC McLaughlin Reserve, Lake County...
AGGATACCTCCAAGGCCACCAACGGGGACAAGGGGTCAGGCTCGGAAGAGAAGAAGGGCAAAGAGAAGCCGGCCTCATCCTCCACCGGCTCAGGGAAAAAGGACTGAACCCGTGGCGCGCGGCGCCGGCTTGCCACAGAGCCGAGACCGCCAAGACGGCATCGTCAGACGGGCACTCCGTGCGTTGGTGCTCGGGATCACCCTCCTCTTCGTCGTCGCAGCCCTCGCCGTCTCCTGCGCCCTCGTCGTCTACACCGCCTGGCGCCACGACTTTAGCCACGGCCTCTTCGCCCTACTGTTCGCCGTCCTCAGCGCCCAGATAGCCCTGAACTGGTTTCTGTGGAAAGACGACGAGGAATAAGGCTACAGGTATCAGGTATTAGCACTCAGCTTCTCGCGGCATGCGAAACTCTCTAACAACCGCCGACAACCCTGAGGTAAGAGCGGCATTGCGTTCGCCGATGCACCCGCAAACGGTAGCCACGCCGTAACCCTATTACCTGATAGCTGAAATCTGAAACCTATGCGTGAAAAGTCCTGCAAAACATGCCTCAACTTGTGGTTGAGGTGGCCTGGACAAGCTGTGGTTGCGTACCGTATAGTAGCCCGCGTTGGGAATCGATGGGGAGAACAGAGCGACCGGCGGCGCTCTTTTCGGGGCGTCGCTGGAACTCGGTAGAAAGGGAGGAAGGTTGGCGGTTACGTCAGGCGGCGCTTTCGCGCACTTACACTGTCATTCTGAGTATTCGATGCTCGACGGGGCGAGCCGCATCAAGGACCTCATCTCGTTCGCCAGGGACCAGAGGATGCCTGGGCTCGCGTTGACCGACCACGGTGTGATGTACGGCGCGGTCAAGTTTTACAAGGAGGCCAAAGACGCCGGCATAAAGCCTTTGATGGGCTGCGAGGTCTATATCACGGCCGATCGCAACGACCGGAGCCGCGCCCCTTACTATCATCTGACGCTTATTGCCAGGACTGCCGAGGGCTACAGGAACCTCATGAAGCTCTCGACCTGCGGGTTTCTGGAGGGCTTCTACTACAAGCCGCGGGTTGACATGGAGACGCTGAGGAAGTACGGGCGTGGGATCGTTTGCCTCTCGGGCTGTCTTTCGGCAGAGGTGCCTATCAGGATACTGGAGGGGCGGCCAGAAGAAGCGCGCAGGCTGGTACTGGAGTACGCGGAGATCTTCGACGCCGTCTACCTCGAGATGCAGAATCACCTGGAGATACCGAATCAGAGGCGTGTGAACGAGGGCCTGATCAGGCTACACGAGGAGAGCGGCCTGGATCTCGTCGCCACCAACGACTCCCACTACACCACGAGAAACGACGCCAGGATGCACGACGTGCTCCTGTGCATCGGCACGGGCAAGTTCTTCAACGACCAGAACCGCATGAAGTTCAGCGGGCAGGAGTTCTACGTCAAGGCCGCGGAGGAGATGGCCAGGACCTTCCCCGACCACCCCGAGGCGCTGGAGAACACGATCAAAGTCGTCGAGAGCGTCGAGGACGTGGGGATCGAGCTGGGCAAGACGCGCCTGCCGAACTTCCCCAAGCCAGAAGGGTACACGGCCGACCAGTACCTCCGAGAGCAGTGCGAGCGGGGCCTGGCGAGGCGTTACGGCGGACGGGCGAAGAGCCGGGAGGTGCTCAACAGGCTGGAGTTCGAGCTCGAGACCATAGAGAAGATGGGCTTCGCGGACTACTTCCTGATCGTCTGGGACTTCGTCAAGTACGCCAAGGACAGCAAGATCGCGGTCGGGCCGGGGCGAGGATCTGCGGCCGGATCCATCGTCGCTTATGCCCTCGAGATCACGGACTTGGATCCCCTGGAGTACTCCCTGCTCTTCGAGCGCTTTCTGAACCCCGACCGAGTCAACATGCCCGATGTGGACATAGACTTCTCGGTCTCGGGGCGCTCCCAGGTGATGCGTTACGTCACGGACAAGTACGGCGGCCACGAGCACGTCGCCCAGATCATCACATTCGGTACCATCGGTGCCAAGGCGGCCATCAGGGACTCCGGACGGATCTACCAGTACCCCTACTCGGATACGGACAAGCTCGCCAAGTTCATCCCCGAGAAACCCGTCGGGACTACCCTGAGGGACGTGCTCCGCCCCGAGAATGGCTCCTACGTCGCCGGAGATAAACACCCCGGTCCTGCGCGCGAGATCATGCAGTTCGTGGAGCAGGACGAGGCCGCGAAGCAGGTCCTCGACACGGCCTTCGAGATAGAGGGGTTCGCCCGTCACGCGGGTACCCACGCCGCGGGCGTCGTCATCTCGGAGGAGCCTCTCACCGACATAGTGCCGCTTCAATTGACCAAGACTAGAGTCGCTTCAATAGACGACGAAGAAGAACTTCCCGTCATGGTCCAGCATCCCATGTCTGATGTGGAAGCATTGGGGCTGCTCAAGGTGGATTTCCTCGGCTTGAGGAACCTCGATGTGATCGAAGAGACCCTCGAGACCATCCGCCGGGGCGGCGGCGAGGAGCCTGACATACGCTCGATCCCTCTGGACGACAAGGAGACCTTGAAGCTCTTCGCGAGGGGCGACACGTTCGGGGTCTTCCAGTTCGAGTCGAGCGGGATGCAGCGGATGCTCCAGGAGGTCAGGCCCGACCGCTTCGATGACCTTGTCGCCATGAACGCCCTCTACAGGCCGGGCCCGATGGACTACATCCCCAACTTCAAGCGCGGCAAGCACAACCCCGAGAGCGTCGAGTACCTGGACGAACGGCTAAAGCCGATCCTGGAGCCCACCTACGGCGTTGCCGCCTACCAGGAACAGCTGATGGAGATCTCCAAGGCTCTGGGTGGATTTACTCCGGGCGAGGCCGACACGCTGCGCAAAGCAATAGGCAAGAAGAACGCGGCGATGCTGGCCACGCTCAAGGACAAGTTCATGGCCGGTTGCGCCGAGAGCGGCGTCTCTACGGACGGGGCTGAAGAGTTGTGGAACTGGATGGAGAAGGCCGGAGGATACTCTTTCAACAAGAGCCACAGCGCGTGCTACACATTCCTGGCCTTCCAGACCGCCTATCTCAAAGCCCACTATCCCGAGGCGTACATGGCGGCCCTCATGAGCAGTGTGATGAACACCAAGGACAGGGTGCCCCAGTACGTTGCGGAGGCCAGGGCGATGAAGATAGAGGTCCTTCCGCCCGATGTGAACGAGAGCGGGCGTCGCTTTACAGTGGTCGGGGAGACCATCCGTTTCGGGCTCTCCGCCGTCAAGAACGTCGGGGACTCGTGCGTCGATTCGATCATCGCCGCCAGGGAGGAGGACGGTCCCTTCCAGGACATCTTCGACTTCTGCGAACGCGTCGACCCCAAGACCTACAATAAGCGCACGCTCGAGTCACTCATAAAGTGCGGCGCCTTTGACAACGTCGGCCCCTCGAGGGCTGCCATGGTCGATGTCCACGCGAAGGCCGTCGAACGGTCTACCAAGGGCTTGAAAGGTTCTCACGAGGGCCAATTCTCGATGTTCGACGCTTCCGAACTCGCCCCACCCAGGCCCGAGTTCCCGGCTGTGGAGGAAGACCATCGCAGGAGCCTGGAGTGGGAGAAGGAGGCCCTCGGTCTCTACGTCTCTGATCACCCGCTGCGTCCCGTCCTGCACAAGCTCAAAAAACACACGGACACGACGGTCTCAGACCTCGAAAGTTACAGGGACGGCGCTGTGGTGTGGGTCGGGGGGCTCGCGACCTCGGTGCGGACGAACACAACGCGCAAGGGCGACATGATGGCCATGCTGCAGCTCGACGACACGCGAGGTTTCGCCGAGGTCATGGTCTTCCCGAGGGTGTACGCTAGGTGCGCCGGGTGCGTGCGCGAGGATGCGGTTCTCAAGGTCAAGGGGAAAGTCGAGATGAAAGAAGGCATCCCGCGCATCGTGGCGCTGGAGATGGAGGAACTGCACCTCGAGCCTGGAGCAGACCCCGTTTACCTCGACGCCGGCGCTTTCTTAGGCTTCTCACGGAAGGTGGCCAGGGAGGCATTCGAACTTCTGCTGCGACATCCAGGGAAGAGCCCTGTCTTCCTCGTCTCCGGCGACGGTATAAGGAGGGAGAAGATCGGAGACTGCGCAGATTCCTCCGAGCTGCACGCCGAGTTCAAACAGCTCCTCGGTTCCAGATGCCTCACCTACACATCCCCCGCCGAGCCGGAGATGGAGCAGGTCTCTTAACTTCCCATTTAGTTGGCAGCCGGCATGCGGTGGCCGTCATCGAGTTGCGGGTAAATGTGAAATCCTTGTCTTAAAGTATGTTCAGGCGGCCTTCTTTACGGCCAGCAGGTCCCGCAGCCTGCGTAGTTCGAGACCAGCGACTATCCTTCCGTTTCTCGATGCGCATTGGCCTGTGGATCGGCCCACTTCGTGTAGGTCGGCGGCCCATCGCCTCTGTTTATGGTACTTGGCGTGCAAGCATCGTTCGATGCTGGCGCAGGGGCTTACCGACGCCTTGTCAGATTCTTCGTCCGCACTCGAGCACGGCACCTTCACCACGACCGATGCTCCCGAGTCGGCGAGCTGCGCTTTCAGCTCCCGCTCCGTGTAAGCTGGGTTGAACCCATCACCGTTCGACCCGCCGCTATCGCGCCCAGCGCCACCCCCGCCCACTGCGGCAAATTCGGCGCCCACAGCGCCAGCACATCTCCCGTCCCGAAGCCACGCTCTGTAAGCCCAGCCGCCACGCGCCCGATCCTCGAGGCCAGCGTCCCGTAGGTCACTACCTGCCCCGTAGACTCCTCGATCAACGCTGGCCGATCTCCCGACTCGGCAGCCCTCTCAGCGTCCATCTCGTGCAGGGCTGCGCCCCCAGCTTCTATGTCCTCGTACTCGCTCGTACACGTCATCCCACCGTCTCCTCGTCACTCGATTTGACACGTGTCAAATTAGACACGTGTACAATAATCGGTGGTTATACAGATGTCAAGAGGTAGGAGATGATTTTTGACGATGGCGGGAATGGAGACGCGCTCGCACATCCTGGAGGCGGCGTGGACATTGATCGGCGAGCGCGGCACGACTGTTGGGGTAACGGTGGCGGGGATCGCGGCTGCGGCCGGGGTATCCAGGCAGCTCGTCTACTTCCACTTCGAGAACAGGGCTGGACTCCTGGCGGCGATGGCCCGCCACCACGACGTGGAAAGTGGGTTCACGGGGCGGGTGGCCGCCGCACTGGAGCTGCCGCCGGCGGACGGGCTTGAGGAGATGCTGAGGGCGTGGTGCTGTTACGTACCTGAGATACTTCCGGTAGCGCGAGCGTTGGAGGCTGCAGAGATCACGGGGGAGGAGGGTGGTGCGGCGTGGCGGGATCGGATGGACAGCCTGCGCGAGGTATTCCGTGCGGCGCTCAAGCGTGTCGCCAATGTCGGCAGGCTCGCGGAGGGCTGGACGGTGGAGACTGCGGCGGACTGGGTGTGGTCTCGCAGCCATCTCGAGACCTGGCAGCACCTTGTCGTCGAGCGCGGCTGGTCTACGAGGAACTACCAAGAGCGGACCGTCCGCTCTATCTTGGCCGAGGTCCTGAAGCCAGCGCCTGGTAGCGTTTCATAGCGGCATCGTGGCGGCGACAAGCAAACTGAAATACTGGTTCGGAGATGATGGGCTCGAGGAGCAGGGGTTGCGCTGCGGCGCGGGCCGGGCGATGATGCAGGTTTCTCTGATCTAGAAGCGGAGGCTTGTGAACGTGGCAGATAAGATCGTCTTTACACGCGGTGTCCCGCCGCCGGAGGCGTTCCCGACCGAAGAACTGGGGGCGTGTTTCGACGCGGCAATCAGGGAGAATCCCGATGTCGTGTTGCAGTACGGCCAGCAGCCCGGCTACGCGCCGCTGCGCGAGGAGCTGGCGAGGGAGTACGGGGTCTCGCCACAGGAGATCCTGATCGGCAATGGTTCGTTGCAGTTGCAGGACCTCGTCTCGTCCTATCTCGTCAAGCCCGGTGCGGCGGTCTATACGGAACAGCCTAGCTACGACCGGGCGATCAAGACCTTCAGGCGCCGCGGGGCGCGCGCCGTGGGCATTCCACTGGAAGAAGACGGTATAAGCGTCGAGCGACTCGAGGCGGCGCTGGGACGCGAGGTCCCTGCGTTCCTGTACCTCGTGCCGGATTTTCAGAACCCTGCTGGGGCGACGAGCTCCCTGGAGAAGCGGCGGAGGGTTGTCGAGCTCGCGGGCGAGTACGGCTTCTGGGTGATCGAAGACATCCCTTACCGCAAGCTGCGCTACGAGGGCGACGACATTCCGCTGTTGCGGGAGATCGACCCCTCACACGTCATCACGATGGGCTCGTTCAGCAAGCTTCTAAGCCCTGGGATAAGGGTGGGCTTCATGATCTCACCCGAGAAGCTCAGAAGGGACGTGACGGCGCTTGGCGAAGACACGTACCTCTCACCCGTGCTCCCCACGCAGGCCGCGGTTGCCGAGTACCTGCGCCGCGGGCATCTCGGGCCGAATATAGAGCGGTTGAAGGACCTTTACACACCCCGCTGGAAGGCGATGGCAGGTGCGGTACGCCGCAAGCTGCCCGGTGCACAGGCATTCATCCCCTCGGGTGGGTTCTTCGTGAGCGTGATGCTGCCTGAGGACGCAAACACAGAGAACCTTGTCGGCCGGGCAAAGGATATCGGGCTCGTGCTCACTCCAGGTGCAGCTTTCTTCGCAGATCCGGAGGAGGGGAAAGAGGCACACGGCGACAGGTTCGTGCGCCTGCCTTTCTGCGCCGTGACGCCAGGGCAGATCGAGGAGGGCGTACGGCGTCTGGCGAGCCTGCTCTGATAGCGGGTGCGGAAGGGTTGTCCCTTCCGCATCCCGCCCCATTCAGCACATCTGCCAGTCAGCTTTCTTGTTTGCTTGTGGCTGACAGGCTGATGGCTCGAGCATTAAGCATGGCGCTGTGAGGTAGCGCACGGCTCTCAGAGAATACGCTAAATCGGTGTGCAAAGGCAGTGACCCATCACGAATGGCGCATTCGGCTACGAACGAAAGCAAGAAGCTGACTAGCTGACGTGCTGAGAAGCTGAAATGCTTGCAAACAGGTCGACGTGGTTGCCGTCGGGGTCTTTCACGATGGCGTACCGCTGCCCCCAGAACGCGTCCCAAGGCTCCTTGTATCCATGGCCGAGGGCGGCCAGTTCATCATAGGCTGCGTCGACCTCTTCTGAACTCGAACACAAGAAAGCCAGCGACATACGGTGCCCGCCTGATGGCTTCGTCCACGACGGGTCGATCTGATGTATGAGCTCGACAGTATCCCACGCGACACGCAGGCCTGACGGTGTGGTCGCCTCGGTGTGCGACTCCTCCTCGGCGCCCTCAGGGATGTCCAGGCCGAGCCGGCGGTAGAACTCCAACGAGGCCTTCATGTCGCTCGTGACGATGCCAAGGAGGTCCAGTCGTAGATCCACTCCTTCCTCCTGCTCGCTCACCCTGAGCGTACACGACAGCGGGCGCCTTACCAACGGGTGATCTGGAGCCCAACGCTGCACCAGGCAGATCCACGGCGTCTCGCGTGAAGACTACACGTCATTCAGGTAACATGGGAGTTGGATAGGCAACGGGAGGCCTTGCAGTTTCGGCAGAGGGCAGGGAGGTTGGGCTGATGGACGAACAGGTAACTCACGCAACCGAGCATGCGGATCTAAGACGCGGCATCGGTCCATGGTTGCTGTTTTTCTTCGTCCTTGGCGACATCGTGGGGGCCGGAATCTACGCGTTGGTCGGCGAGGTCGGGGCCGTTGTCGGCGGTGCGATCTGGACTGCGTTTCTGTGTGCCTTCTTCCTCGCGATCTTCACCGCGGCTTCCTATGCTGAGTTGGTCACCAAGTATCCTCGGGCTGGCGGATCAGCCACCTATGTCAACAATGCCTTCAGGAACTCGTTCGTGAGCTTTATGGTGGCCTTCGCAGTGGCCGCGGCCAGCCTCCCTTCGGCGAGCGTTCTTAGCCTGGCCTTCTCCGGCGACTACCTCCTGCAGTTCATAAACGTGTCGAGCGTTCTGGCCGCGCTCGTGTTCGTGGTGGTGATCGGGTTCATCAACTTCTACGGTATCTCCGAGTCAGTCAGGATCAACCTGGCCTTCACGTGCGTCGAGATTACCGGTCTCGTGATTATAGTCGTGATCGGTCTCGTGGCCCTAGGCTCAGGGACGGGCGAGCCGGCCAGGGCCTTCGAGTTCAAAGAGGGCGTAAGCCTGCTACCGGCCATCCTGGCCGGCACGGTCCTGGCGTTCTATGCTCTGATCGGCTTCGACGACTCGGTCAACGTGGCCGAGGAGGTACGCCATCCGAGCAGGATCTACCCTCGCGCCATCTTCGGCGGCCTGCTCGCCGCCGGCACCATCTACCTGCTCGTCACCTTCACCGCCTCGATGGTGGTGCCGACGCCCCAGCTTGCCGAGTCGAGCGGACCTCTGCTTGAGGTGGTCGAGAGAGGCCCGTTGTTGATACCGCCCAGACTATTCGCGCTAATCGCACTCATCGCGGTTTCAAACGGGGCGCTCATCAACCTGATCATGGCCTCCAGGGTCATCTATGGCATGGGAGACCAGGATGTCTTACCGGAGGTGTTCTCCAGGGTCCACCCTGGCCGCCGTACGCCTTGGGTCGCTATCCTCTTCGCCACCCTCGTCGTCCTTACGCTACTTGCCACGATCGGTCGCCACCCCGACGCGCTCGACACCCTCTCGACCACCACCGTGGTGCTCCTCCTCCTGGCGTTCATAATGGTGAACATCTCCGTCCTCGCGCTGCGGGGTGATCAGGTAGATCACGAGCACTTCCGCACACCGACTGTGTTCCCCATCCTCGGCATCGTGGTCGCGGCGGGCCTCCTGACATACACCGCCATAGACGACTGGACCGTCTTCGGACTGGCCGGCTTGCTGCTGGGGATTGGCCTTATCCTCTATGGCGTGAACGTACTAGCGAAGAGAACCCTGGACCGGGAATCTCCGCAGGCCGGGGAGTAGCCCGACACCCACTCTCTTGCCTGATGGCTAAAGAGGTCTATCGTCGGGCGTGGGATCTTGTGCGGCCGGCCCAATCTCACTACGGTCCGGCTCATCACGCCAGCGTCTGGACGAGGTCGATTGGATGTCGCAAGAGGCTAATGACCGCGGTATGGCTGGGAGAGGGGGTTACGTTCGTCGCCTTTTTGTCTCGACCATTCCATAGCAGAAGATCAGCATCGGCAGTCAGGCTCGTTCCAGGTTACGGCTTATAGAATCAGAGGGATGGGTGTATCAGAATGTAGGGGAAACGGATCTTGGAGAGTCGGGAGGGCGCGATGAACGGTTTGCTCAAAGGGGCGCTCGCCGCCGGAGGCGGGGCGGTCGGTATCGAGGTCTTGCGACGGGCTTTGTTCTCCGGGGCGCGACGGAAGTACGAGCCCTGGGAGAGGTCGCCTTACAGAGACTTCCCGAACAAGGTGCTGATCGTCGGCGGCGGGTTCGCCGGCTACAAGGCGGCCCAGACCCTCTGCGAGCTCGCCAGGGGCCGCGACGACGTCGGGGTCATGCTCATCTCGCGGGAGAACTACTTTACGTTCTGGCCGATGCTGGCTAGTGTCATCGGCGGCGACGTGGCGACCCAGAACGTCGCGCAGCCGCTCAGGAGGACCCTGATCCGGCTCGGCGCCAGCTTCAGGCGGGCTCCTCTGGAGAGTGTCGACCTCGAAAGGCGGCGCGTGGTGGCCGGTGGGAAGGAGTTCCCTTACGACCATCTGGTGCTCTCGCTGGGGGCCGAGCCGGCCTACTTCGGCATTCCCGGCGTGGAGGAGCACTGCATCAGCATTCGGGGTATCGGCGCCGGTGAGGCGATCGTCGACAGGGTCATCGAGCGCTACGAGGAGGTAACGCTGGCCGCGGGCGAGATCCCCGACTCCAAGCTGACCTTCATGGTTATCGGCGGAGGGGCGACTGGGGTCGAGGTGGCCTCAGAATTGCACAGCCTCGTCCGGGATCTACTCGTGCCTGACTACCCCAATATCAACCCGCACCGCGTCAAGATAATCCTCGTCGACGCCAACAAGGAGATCCTCAAGGAGCTGGACCCGGCCCTCAGGAGGGTCGCGCGCAAAAAGCTGGCCGACCTTCAGATAGAGGTGATCAACAACGTCAAGGCGAAGGAGGTCACGGCGGACAGGGTGATACTCGGCGACGGGCGTGAGATCATGGTCGAGAACGTCATCTGGACGGCGGGTGCCCGGGCGAGCGTAAAGCTCGACGAGATCGACCTTCCTCACGACGAGCGCAAGGGCCTTACGGTGGACCGCTATATGCGGGTCGTCGGCCACGACAACGTGTGGGGGATCGGCGACTGCGCGGCGACCGTGGACGAAGACGGCGCACCCGTGCCCCCCAACGCCCAGGCCGCCGTGCAGGAGGGCGAGGCCGTCGCCAGGAACATCCTCGCCGTGATCGACGGCGAGGAACCAAAGTCCTTCCGCTACAAGTCGCTCGGGCAACTCGTCGAGCTCGGGAGCGAGTTCGCCGTCAACGAGGTCATGGGTGTCAAGTTCAGCGGCCAGATAGCCGCCCTCTTCTGGCGCCTGACATACCTATACAAGTTGGAGAGCCCCGAGAGCCGGGCCAGGATCGCCGCCGACTGGCTTCTCGACATCTTCTACGACCCGCCTGTCACCCAGATTCGGCGCTAGGCGGAGGCTACAATCTCGGTCTGGGGGCGTCTCGCGTCCTCTCCGACGAACAGCTAACATACTGGTATATAGCAACAACGGTGTACAGGGCACGTGGCAAACGGCGGTCGGCAACCTCTGGAGCTCTGCGGCGTGCCCGCCGTCGTCGCTTTATGGTTCGGCGTATCTCGTTCGTCCTCGCGTTCTTCTTCATTGTGGTGCTATTCTCCTTCTGGACGCCGCTCTACGGCTCCTCCGAAAGGGTATATACACGGGCCGTATTGCCAAAAGCAGGAACCCTTCCCGAGCCCCCCGACCCGCGACAGCCCGACATGGGGCGGGTCTGGGACGCTGCGATAGCCCAGGATCCCTGGCCCGATCTGGCGACCCACGGCAGGTCCGGGACCTCGGGGGGCAGGATCGCCCTGACCTTCGACGATGGCCCTGATCCGCGCACCACCCCGCGGATCCTCGACTTGCTGCGGGAGCACGACTTGAAGGCAACCTTCTTCGTGCTCGGACGCCAGGTCAAGGAGAGACCCGGCCTGTTGCGACGGATCGTGAAGGAAGGCCACACCATTGGCAACCACACCTACAACCACACCGACATGTCCGGCCTGAGCCAGAAGCGAATGCGGCTCGAGCTGCGGCGCACCCAAGAGGCCGTGGACGATGCCCTTGGATACCACCATCCGATGGTGCTGATGCGGCCGCCTTACGGGAATCCCTATTTGGCCGGCTCGGACACGCTGCCAGTGTTCAGAAAGGTCGTCCGCAACCAGGGGCTATTCCCCATACTTTGGACAGTCGATCCGAGGGACTACCAGCTCGGTGGCCGTAAGGAGGATGTGGCGCGGAGCGTCATACGCGCTGACGAGACAACGCGGAAAGGGAAGAGGGACCAGGTGCTGATTTTGCACGATACCCAAAGACAAACTGCGGACGCGTTGCCGCAGATCATCGACCACTACGAGAGATCCGGCCGGGAATTCGCGGACGTGGGCGAGTTGCTGGCCGATAAGTACGCCAAACCGTAGGTCGTCCACCCTGGCACGTGAAGCAGGTTGTGGTCCTAAACCTCCCGACGGGTGACCTCAGCAGCCCTCTTTAGGGCGGTCTCATCCCTCAGGTACACACGCTGCCCCTTGACCTCCACCTCCTCCAGCCGCAGTAGCTTGCTGATCGCCCTGCTAACGGCCACGCGCCTGGCGCCGATCTGCTCGTGGGTATAGGGGGTGCGTGTCCCGACGCCCTCGCGGTCCACCATAAACTCCGTCTCCAGAAGGCGCAACAGAAGGCTTGTCAGGCGGGCAGAGACTTTGTCGAGGGCGACGTCGGCTATCCACTCTCGGGATTCGAAGAGGCGTCTGGCGAGCCGTTCGGCCAGGCTCATACCGACCTCGGGATTCTCATGCACGACGTACTGAAGCAAGGGGAGGTTCAGAAGGATCACGCGCTAGGGTCGAGGTATCAGGGAGATCGACTTCGCCCGCGCCGCACTCCCCGGAGTATAAGTGAAGGAACACGAGGAAGGGCATGGCTCGTCGGACCAAATTCGTAGGAGGTTTCAGCGCCCCAGCGAAGATGCTATGCTACTTCCGTTTGTCTGTACGGGGCGAGGGCTGACCCCCTTCTCGCTTCCGTCTTATTAAGGAGGGGAGCTTGGCATGAGAAGAACCGTCTTGTTATCGGTTGCGATAGCCCTGGCCGTACTGCTCGTGTCGGAGGTCTGGAACAGCGCCGCTCGAGAGGCACGGGCGCTAACCAAGAAACCCAACCTCGTCTTCATCCTCGCCGACGACATGCGTAAAGACGACCTCAGGCACATGCCGAAGACCCGCTCTGTGCTGAAGGGCAAGGGCATGGACTTTCAGAACGCCTTCGTCTCCACTCCTCAGTGCTGCCCCTCCAGGGCTACCATCATGAGGGGCCAGTACGCCCATAACACCGGGGTGTGGAACAACGGTGCTCCAAAAGGCGGCTGGCAAACGTACCGGGCCAAAGGTCTCGAGCGCGACAACGTGGCCACGCGCCTCAACGATGAGGGCTACAGAACCGCCCTCATCGGAAAATACCTCAACGGATACACCGGCACCACGAACAAACCGCCGGGCTGGGACCTATGGTTCGTGCACACGGGCAGCTTCCATTACTTCGACTACAAGATCAACTACGATGGCACCGTGCGTCGTTTCGGCTCGAGCAAGGCCGCCTACGAAACGGACGTGATGGCTAGCCGTGCCAAGACCTTCATCGCCAGATCCGTGAACGTGGGCAAGCCCTTCTTCGCCTACATCGCGCCCAAGGCTCCGCACAGCCCGAATACACCCGCCCCGCGCGACACGCATAAGTTTGACAGACTCAAGGCCCCGCGCCCGCCCTCCTTTAACGAGCAAGACGTCTCCGATAAGCCCCCGTGGATACGCAAGCTGCCGAAGCTCAGCGGCGCCAAAAAGGCGAAGATAGACAACCTCGCCGAAAAGCGGGCCGAAACGCTGCAAGCGCTGGACGATCTGGTGGCGGGGGTGGTGGGCAAGCTAAGAGACAAGGGCGTACTCTCCAACACTTACGTCTTCTTCACCTCGGACAACGGCTTCCAAATGGGAGAACATCGCATACCTAGGGCGAAGGGGCGCCCCTACGAGGAGAGCGTCCGCGTTCCGCTCCTTGTGCGCGGACCCGGTGTCCCGGCCAGACGTCACGCCAAAAAGCTGGTCCTCAACACCGACTACTTGCCAACCTTCACGGATCTGGGAGACGCGAAGACGCCGGGCTACGCGGATGGGCGATCCCTGCAGCCTGTGCTCGAGAGGAACGCCAAAACCTGGCGGAGTGCCATCCTGCTCGAAGGCGACCGAACGGGGGGTGGTTTTGCCCCTCACTATTCTGCCATCCGCAATAGCAGAGGGCGCAAGTACGTGGAGTATGTTGGCGGCAAGAAAGAGCTGTACTACCTCGGTGGCGACCCCTACGAGCTGCGCAACTCTTACAACCCCAACTCCCGACCCACCATCCTGGCAACGCGCCTCAAGGCGCTGAAGGCCTGTGCTGCGAACCGTTGCAAGAAAGCCGAGAACGGACAGTAGTTCTATGAGTCGTAGCACTCTAGTGGCCCTCCGCCGTATTGGATGAAGTGGCCGACGCGCGTGCGCTGGCCTCGAGCGCGTCCGGCCTGGAGGCTGGAGATGAGGGTGGGGGAGGTGCTGTTGTAAATGTTGGTCAGCTCGGTGGGGTCTGCGTACAGATTATAGAGCTTCCTCTTACCGGTCTCGTACTCGACGTAGTCGTACCGCGCCGTCAAGGCTCCGCCCATCGGTTAAGATAGCCTCTCTTATGGATCATAAGACGCCCAGGAAGTTCGCCACCACGGCGGGCACACGCGACGTGCTGCCACCCGAGTCCACGCGGCTGCTCGACGTGCAGGGAATGATCCGGGAGCGGTTCGAACTGTTCGGGTTCAGGGAGGTACTAACGCCCGTCCTCGAGTATTCGGAGGTGATCGAGGAGCACGGCCTCAGGGACGTCTCGTACAAGCTCTTCGACCAGGACAACCAGATGCTCCTCCTCAGGCCGGAGATGACCACCCCGATAGCCCGCCTCATCTCCCAGCGCCTGGCAGGCAGCCCGCCGCCGCACAAGCTCTCCTACGTCCTCCCTGCCTACCGCCGCGCGAGCGTGGGCCGCGGGCAGAGCGCAGAACTCTACCAAGCCGGCGTCGAGGTCGTCGGCTCTGCAAGCCCCAGGGAGGACGCCTCCACCATCGCGCTCCTCGTCGACGTACTGCAGAGCCTCGGCCTCAGCGCCCCTTCGGACTTCGCCGTCGTGCTCGGCCAATCTGCCTTCTACGCCGGCTATCTGCGGCACGTGGCCCCTGAGGCCGCAACGGCTGTCACCAGTGCCCTGGCCGCGAAGGATCTCGTTGCCGTCGATGATATAGCGCGGGAGCTGCCGGCCGCCGCCGGCGTCCGCGGCATCCCGCGTATCGTCGGCCCTGCGACGGATGAATCTCTTCTCGAGGAGGCCGAGCGTTTCGCGGTGGGAGACGAGGCGAGGGAGGCCCTCGAGAACCTGCGGGAGATACTGCGTCACCTCGAGGCGCACGGGGCACTCGGGGCGGTCATCCTGGACTTCGGTCTCTCCGGGCGCCACGACTACTACACAGGCGCGGTCTACGAGGCCTACGCCGCCGGCCTCGGGTTCACCGTCGCCAACGGCGGGCGCTACGACAACCTCCTCAGGCGTTTCGGGAAGGACTTGCCGGCGACCGGCTTCGCCATCTATCTGGAGAGGCTGCTCTCCGTGCTGCCCGAGAAGGAGACTCAGCCCCTGCTCGTCCTCGTCGGCGGAGACATAGGTGGCATCGAGGCGGCAGCCGGACTGCGGAGACTCGGCGTGCCCGTGTTGCATCTTTCAGAGGACCTTCCGCCGGAGGCCGCGGTGGAGTACGCGAGGAGCGTCGATGCAGCCTGGATCTCCTACCCGGCCACAGGAGGCGTCAAGGTTGCCGCCGTCGAACCTGCCGGAGAGTTCGTTTTCATGAGCCCCGAGTCCGTCACCAGGATGGTGCTCCCTTGAGTGGGCTGCGCGTCGCCGTGCCGAAGGGCGCCATCTTCGCGGACGCCCTCGTGGCACTCGAGAGGGCCGGACTCCCGGCGGCCGTCGTACGCGAGAACGGGCGAAGGCTCGTCTACAGGGCTGAAGGCACCGAGTTTATCGTCAGCAGACCCTCCGACGTGCCCGTCTTCGTCGAGTATGGGGCCGCTGATATTGGTATCGTCGGCAAGGACGTGCTCGATGAGCAGAAGCCCAACGTGGTCGAACTAAAGGACCTCGGGACGGGGAGGTGCCGTATGATCCTGGCCGCCCCAGAAGGCAGGGCCGAAGACGTGCGACGGTCCATCCGTCACGCCGAGGTCGTCAGGGTCGCGACCAAGTTCCCCGACACCGCAAGGCGCTACTTCGAGCGCATGGGCCGCCAGGCCGAGGTAATAGAGCTGCACGGTTCCATAGAGCTCGCGCCCCTCGTAGGCCTCGCAGAGTGCATCATAGACCTCACCGCGACGGGCACGACGCTGCGCGAGAATCACCTGGTGGTGCTCGATGAGATCTCCACCTCGACGGCGCGTCTGATCTCCAACCGCGGCGCGTACCGCCTGCGCCACCGCGAAGTCGTAGCTATAGCCGACGCGTTGCAGGGAAGCGGCGAGCCCTTTGGTTAGAAAACTAGACGCAAGGAGGAGAGACCTACGCGAGGTCATCGGCGGGCTGCGCCGTCCCGGCGGTTTTCTCTCTGAGAAGGTCCGCGACACAGCACGCCGGATCGTCGAGGACGTGCGCGACAGGGGAGACGCGGCCCTCCTCGAATACACAGAACGTTTCGACGGCGTCAGGCCACAAAAGATCCGAGTTCCACAAAGAGAGATAGAGCGCGCCGGCGAGTCTCTCTCACCCGGGATCAGGGATAGCTTCGGGGTGGCTATAGACAACGTACGCGCCTTCCACGAGAACGAGATGGACCACGCGTGGGAGCGGAGCCGCGCCGGGGCCACGACGGGGCAGCGCGTCAGGCCCATCCGCCGCGCAGGGCTCTACATCCCAGGAGGGCACGCCGCGTACCCGAGCACGCTCGTCATGTCGGCGGTCCCGGCCCAGGTGGCGGGAGTGCAGGAGGTCAGGGTCTGCACCCCGCCGGGGCCAGATGGACTGCCCGACTCCTACGTGCTCGCCGTCGCCAGCCTGCTTGGTCTCGAACAGGTTTACGCCGTCGGGGGTGCGCAGGCCGTTGCCGCGCTCGCTCACGGCACAGAGAGCGTGGAGGCCGTGGACAAGGTAATAGGTCCGGGCAACGACTACGTTACGGCGGCGAAGCTCGAAGTCTTCGGCATCGTTGGCATCGACGCGCCGCAGGGCCCGAGCGAGGTGCTAGTCATCGCCGACGCCGGCGCTCTCCCAGAGCGCGTCGCCAGCGATCTCATGGCCCAGGCTGAGCACCTCTCCGGGGCCTCAGCCGTGCTGCTTACCCCGAGCGAGGGTTTGATCTCCTCCGTCGAGCCGCTTCTCTCCGGCGAGCCTGCCGATCAAGTGACGCTCGTACACGTCGAGAACCTCGCGCAGGCCGTCGAGATCAGCAACCGCTACGCTCCCGAGCACGTGCACATAATCTCGGCCGACCACGAGGCCGTCATGCAGGACCTCGACGCCGTCGGCATGGTCGCACTGGGAGACTTCAGCCCCGTCGCCCTCGGCGACTACGCGGCCGGTCCTTCCCACGCCTTGCCTTCCGGCGGAACCGCTGCCTGGGCCTCGGCCCTCGGCACCCACGACTTCCTCACCAGGACAAACTACATCCACTTCACTAGGGAAGCCATGCGAAACCTCGGGCCCCATGTGGAATGCCTGGCCCGTCTCGAAGGTTTCGGGAACCACGCCGCGAGCATCACGACTCGGATGCGGTAGAGGTATATGAGTGCGTTTGTCCGCTAGAATGCTTTGGCTCTAGAGATCCGGGAGGGAGATGGCGCGTAAAGGCAGTGCTGAGCGCGAGACGTCCGAGACGTTCGTCAGGGTGAGCCTCGAGCTCGACGGCGAAGGGAGGGCCGAGGTCGCGACAGGGGTAGGATTTCTAGACCATCTCCTGCATCTGCTCGCCCACCACTCAGGTATGGACCTCGCGGTGGAGGCGAAGGGCGATACGTGGGTGGATGACCACCACACCGTCGAGGACACAGGGCTGGTACTCGGAAGGGCCTTCGACGAGGCGCTTGGCGAGAGGAGCGGCATCATGCGCTTCGCCGACGCGAGCACGCCACTCATCGAGGCGCTCTCGACGGCCGTCGTCGACCTCGGGGCCAGGAGCCACCTCACGTGCAACCTCGGCCCGATGCCAGAGAAAGTCGGGACCTTCGACGTGGAACTGTTCCCCGAATTCTTGCGTGCCTTCACCCAGTACGGACGCTTCACACTCCATCTCAACTGCCACTACGGCGAGAACGCCCACCATAAGATAGAGTCAGGCGTCAAGGCACTCGCCGTTGCCATGAGGGAAGGCATCTCGGACCGCGCGACCGGGAGCGCCTCGACGAAGGGGATAATCGATTAGGCTTCAGGTTACAGGCATCAGGCATCAGGTAACAGGTAAGCCGCGGCGTTCGTCCGCGAGAGTCTGCACGAACCGTGGTGCCTACGTCCGGTGCC
>Ga0126314_10000556_pt1 | contig 17838 bp, 18 predicted proteins | sample Plot105B_FD_92535 | JGI IMG/M metagenome (GOLD analysis project Ga0126314, IMG submission 92535) | Serpentine soil microbial communities from UC McLaughlin Reserve, CA, USA - Plot105B | ecosystem: Environmental > Terrestrial > Soil > Grasslands | place: USA: UC McLaughlin Reserve, Lake County...
ATGGTTCAGCATGAGCAGTGCCGTCAACTCCCGCAGCGTCCGGGCATGGGTCTGCTTGGAGTCGCCGCTGGACTCCCGGTGCTTGGCCACCTTGATGGCGCGGTGCCTGCCGTTCTTTTCTCCAAGGAAGACGCACGCGAAGCCTCCGTCGCCAAGGGCCTTGGAAACCTGCCACCCGTCAATCAACGAACCGGGCAGGGCGTGGAGCAATGTCGGGTTCATGGGGTTCCTCCTGAACGAGGTTGCGGGAAGCGCACGTCCCGAATCGTGAGACGACGCCCCCCATCCCCATGCACCTCCAGGGTGAGGACGAGGTCCGAGTTTGTCTCTGGCACTTCAACGACCGCAAGCACTTGCCTCTCCGCTCCCGAAGGGATTGCTCCCGGCGGTCTCGCTACGAGCCGTGCCCGCAGGGGGATGCCGTTACGCCCCACGAACGTTGCCTCTTGTGGTGTCCAGGCGGGGCGGTTGCGACCGTTCATGATCATCACGTCCATCAGGATCCAACCCGCGCCCCGGAAGGCTACGGACGCTCGCGATGAAAGCCCTTGTGCGGCATCTCTCACTTCTTTGCCGAGGGTCGTCGTGACGCCCGTCTTGTCCAAATAGCCGAGCAGCACGAAGTCTTCCGGCTTTGGCGCCGGGGCTTGTGCGGTGGGCTGGCAGGCCGAAGTGGGCGGCTCTGGGCGCTGCACGTCGATCAATGCGTCAACGCTGCTCGGGTCTGTCACGAGCACGAAGGCGGCCCGGGTGGGCACCTGGCCGTCAGCGAAGAAGACTCCGAGTTCCTGACGCTCGCCGTCGGTGAGATTGGCCACGGGCTGGACGATGACTGAGCGCTCGCCCGCATCCAGGACACGGATCCGGGATTGGTCGAAGGTGAGGGTCTTCCGTTGGATCGGCGCGGAGAACAGGAACACCGTCCGGGTGTCCGCCGCGACATGGATGACGGGCAGCGGCTCGGCAGGCGCGCTGGCGATGGTCACGGTGCGCTTACGGTCAACGCGCGCCCCCGTAGCCGGCTGGGCCTGCGCAGTAGCTCCCCACGCGAGCACCAGCATCAGGGGAAGAACCAATCTGAAGGGTTGGAGCAAGGATGCGTGACCTCCCGAATGGGAAGGCTACCATCGCGAACGCACGCGCAGTGGGGCTCTTTCCTACAGCGCGCCGCAGCCCGTGGGGGCACCGGTACACATGGCCGCTCCAGGCGAAGGCACCGTTGACGAGTGGCCGGCTGGGGAACGCTACGTGCTCCGAGGGGAGCAGGTTCGGAAGCCACCGGCCACTGAGCATCGCTTCAGGAAGCCCGAACACGTGGCGAGCGCGCGCCTCGTGCTTGTCGGTGGGCCGCTCGCCCCCATCGGCGCGCAGGAAAACACCTTGAACGCGTTGATGCCCCGTGCCGCCTTCGTCCTGACCCAGGGCACATCGTCGGTGCGTCTTCGTCAGGGCGACCAACGACGATGGCTACCTGAGAGACACCACCGGCCATAGACGCCTCTGTCCGTTGAAGTGCAACCACATTGACGCGGACGACCGCGCGCGCGACCGCAACTAGATTTGGGCCGAGGCCGTCGTGCGCCTCCACCAGGGCGAGTCGTGATGGCTGAGCAACGAGGAAGGTGCGGGAGCCGAGCAGCAGGCCGCGCTGCGCATGGAGAACCACGGGGACAGCCGAAAGGAAGTCATCTTGAAGTGGCTGCTGGAGATGCCGGCCGACAGGCGGCCCTCGGACGTGACGTTGCTCCAGGTCGGCGTCGACGCTTTCGCGCTCCGCCCCGCCCAGGTCGACCTGAAGTTCTCTCGGGAAATCGGCGCGGCCTTGAAGGCCCTGCACTTCACCCGAGGCCAGCGCCGGATGGGAGACGGGACACGGCCGCTCGTCTACTACCTCCCGGACGAGCTGAAGAACGCGCCCACGGAGAAGCGTGGCGACCAGCATAGGCGTCTGGACGGGAATTTGGGCACAGGGTTATCTTAGGAATGAGGAGCGCTCTCGAACCTAACCCTCCAGTTCAATTGCTCCGAGCCGAGGAGTAGCCCATGTCTAGAAATTCAAAACTCAAGCGAGACAAGCGAAAAAAGCGCGAACAAGAAGCGCAAGCCGACTCCAAAAACCAAAGAAAATCACATCATCTCGCAACCATCTTCCCCAGCGGCGATAGAACAACTACTGCTTCAATTCCGACCGAGAAATATGGCCCGCCGGGCATCCCGCATGAACTCCACATTGTTGTAGGCCATCATCCGAGCGATCCAAACGATCACACTCCATTCCAAAGAGCGATGGAAGATAGTGAAGAGCGCGACTTTACGATCATTGCCCATCTAGCCAAGGAGCCGGGAAAGTTCTCTCAAGACCTCAAAATCTCAGCAACCACGTTCGACGGTGCCTCACTAATTCAGGCGCCCCCAGATGCGCACCTGATAGCAATCGAAACCACCTTCGGTCGCATCAAAGTACACTCCAACCCTCAGAGAGAGCTTTCGGCCCTACAGATCAATGGCAAAACAAAGAACGGTCGCGAGGCATTCGCGCTTTACAGCAACGCCCTTGCTCCCCTCGTCGACCACATATCATTTCACCACAACGTCCCTATTTTCGTCAGCCACGTAGTTCTTTGGGATCAAAAGCACGAGACAATAACAGCATCCTATACTGCTCCCCATCCACACGTAGGGTTGTCTGGCAGTACCACCACGTTCGACCTAAAGCTAACACCCCACTACGCCCTCTATAGGGAAGCGCTCACGAACCCCAGCGTATTCTATCAGTTTCTTTGCTACTCAAAGATACTCGAAGGGATCTTCAAATATACGTATCCTGCGCTGGTCAACGAAGCACGCTCGCGAAATTCCGCTATTCCTCGACTCGATGCTCGTGTCGAAGACCACCCAGAAATCACGGGACCAGTCCGGCGATGGGTTGGGAAAGGAATCCAGCAGACCTTCACCGAATACCTTCAGCCAGAATTCAGGAACGCGATAGCTCATTTTACTGACGACCACGAATCTCCACTAGTCGTTAGCAACTACATAACCGGCGCCAGCGTCGCCAACAATCTCCTTCTCGCCCGGATGTGCGCTCGCGGCGCAATACATGCCATCGAAAGAATTCTTACAGAACTCCAATCGGCCGCATCCTCACCAGGATAGCTTTGCCATGTTAATCAGCGCATTTGCCCCACAAAGCAGGCGCTGATTACGCGAAGTTTGGGCCACTCCGAGATGCCGCGCTCATTTAGGAAAGGTGACGCCCTCCCTCGACGCGCCCAGCAACAGTCCCGCTGTCATCGCCGGGGTCATCCAGCGCTTGAGCGTGTCCCAGCTCAAGAAACACAAACTGTGCCCCCGTGCTTGGTACTTCGCCAAGGTGTTGCGGTTGCCCGAGCCAACAACGGGGGGCACAGCAGGTCGGCACCGAGGGACACGCCCAGCTTGAGCACTGCCTGTCGACGGGCGAAGACGTGCTCGGCGCGTTCGCGAAGGCGGGTGCCCATCTCCTTCCGACTCCCGGCTCCGACCTGCTCGTCGAACAGCCCCTCGACGTTGCCCCGCCACTGACGGCGGGTGGCAGCCCGTTCACCGGCTTCATCGACCTCGTGGATGCTCGACAGCTCGCCTCGGACGGCGTCCTGCGAATCACCGACCACAAGTTCACGAGCAACGTCGCGAGAAACGCCGCGACGCCCGCGCAGCTCGCCGACGCCAACACGGAACCCGGCCTGCAAATGGTCGGCTATGCCGCGTGGGCACTCAGCCAGGTCGAGCGCTTCCCAGGCCTGCGCGAACTGGAATTGGAGCACCTCTACTACCAGACCCGGGGCCAGCGCCTTGCGGCATCCGTCCTCGCCTCCGTGCCTGTCGGGCACGTCGCGCGCGAGTGGCGAACCAAGGTCGAGCCCCAGGTCGAAGCGATGAAGGAGCACGCGCAAGCCGCCCGAGCTGCCAACGTGCCCGCGAACTACGGCCCCGCCTGCACCAAGTACGGCGGGTGTCCGTTCATGGCGAAGTGCCTCACAGGAGAGAACAAGACGATGTCCCTGCGTGATACGCTGCTTAACAAGTCGTCCACGGACGACCTGCCCGCCGTCCTGCCTCCCGACGCGCCGCAGACCTCGCCTGTGCAGATGGCCCCCGAGGTAGTCGAGCAGCCCGCGCCGAAGCGTCGAGGGCGCCCGCGCAAGGCTCCCGAGTCCGAGCAGTTCGCCCCCAGGAGCGACCTCCGCATTCTCTTCGTCGACTGCGTTCCGACCAAGCACGACGGGCCGCGTCCCGAGTCCCTCACGGGCTACGTCGACGACATGCACCGCAAGGTCGCCGAAGCGGGCGGCGTCGACGTGCGCTTCGCGGGCTCCGACTCGTCGCTCGGCTTCGGGAAGTGGCGAGGGGCGCTCGCGATGGCCGCGCGTGCCGAGCTGCCCCTCCCGGCATCTACACCGCGCTCGGGGTCGCCCAGTCCGAGCTGATGCAGGTCATCGTCGAGGCTCTCGAACCGGCGTTCGACGTGGTCGTTCGCGGCACTCGCTAGACCAGCGGGTCAAGGCTTCCGCATAAGAAGGAGACCGCTGAGCATGGCGAGGAGGGCCTGTGCATCATCACGGGTCCATTCGCTGGCTGGGCTATGTGGAGCGAGGTGGGCCATCTGAAGCAGATCATACCTAATGTTATCGAGCCGCTGCGCCTTGGTTCTCTGCGGCTTGTCCTGCGGACCACGATCTTCCTTCTCAATTTTTTGCCAAGACTCAAGTGCCAGCCGGATGGAGGCGACACAGTTTTTCCATCCGGTCTCTCCGCCTTGATCGAAAGACTTGCGCGCGTCGAGAGTAGCGTTCCAGACCGTATCCCACGGAGTCGGCCGGGTCGAAGGCATCGGCATCTCAAGCAGGATGTTCTCAGCCACCTGGAGGTTGCGAAGCAACTCAACCCATTTTTCGAGCGGATAGCGCACGCGCAATTGATTTCGCTGCGGCGTCGGTGGCACCGGTGCGAATGTTACGTAATGTTCAGTTGAGGGCCTTTGAAGATGTGAGACCTCAGCGAGGCAGTCCAACACCAGTACTGGCGGCTGACCGTTCCTCTTATGCTCAAACTGGGCAAGCGCCGCGAACGAAACTCGCCATGTCAGGTCCGCTTGAAAATTGCTCTCCGGATTTAACGACCGGAAGTACTCATGACGGACCGCTTGGCCGAGTTCCAAGCCATCCTCGGTGCGAACGTCAGCGCGCAGGTTGGCGACCATGGCTAGCGCGTCCTCACTCCATCTCAGTCTCAAGCTTGCAGGTATTGTGATGGCAGCACCATCCGCAGTCCTTCGACCCTCCAGTCGTGGTGGAGCCTCGTCGAAGGTCCATGCCCCAACGGTCCAGCGATTCACCTCAATATCCAATGATACGCCCATGGTCTCCTCGCGTGACAAGGTCGCGGCCACACAGCCCTACATCGGACCATCTGGCCCCACGGGAATTCTCCCGAAGACCCTATAGCCGTCGAGCGCCTGTCTCTCCTGACACGCACTCTAAGTAGGTAGCCAGAAGTTCTCTAACAAATCCCGCAGCCAGAAACCCTCCGCGAGGATACCCGCCTTGCGGAGGGCCTGGGTGGGCGTGAGGGAGAGCACCCACAGGACGGCGGCGGCGATGTGGTCATCGACGCTGGAGTACTGGCGATTGGCCGAGATGTGCAGCTTCAGCGCCCTCCAGACATGGTCCATGGCGTTGAGCTCGGGACGCTGCTTGGGCAACCAGAGCAGGTGGATGTCCAGTCGCACTGCGAGCGCCTGCGACCGCTGAGCGGTGTGGCAACTGGCCTGGTCCAGCAGCAGCAATACCGGGCGGCCCGGATAGGCAAGGCGAAGCTGGCGCAGGAAGGCCATGAAATCCTCCTGCCGCCCACGCTGACTGGTGGCCACGACGCGGTGGCCAGTCCGAGGATTGATGGCTCCCCACAAGGTGCGTTTGGCGTTCTCCCCGGTGATGAGCACTTCGGCTTGTTGGCCTGCTGGAGCCCACGCTGCGCGCAGGGGTGGAAACCAGCGCAGCACGGTGCTGTCCAGAATGAGCAGGACCGCCCGAGGCGATTGGGCTTTCAAACACTTCAGACGGCGGACAAGGCCCCCTTTTTCTGCCCCAGGTGGGGTGCACGCGTCACGTAGACGTACCGAGGCCGCTTCCAGCGCAAGCCCGCCTCGTGCAACCGGCGACGCAAGGTGCGCGGCGACACGTCGATGCCCCTGCTGATGAAGGTGCGTGCACAGCAGCGGCACCGTCCAGCCGTGGGTTGCCCAGCCAGCCTCTTGTGGGCTCTGCTGGACCAGACTTCGCAGGCGTGCATCGCTCAAGTTCGGGGCGCTGCGGGGACGCCCTGCGCGTGGGCAGTCCAGCAGGGCCTGGGGCTCACGCGATTGCAGGTAGCGCTCCAGCCAGCGATAGACGATGGGCCGGCTCAGGGCGCATACGCGCGAGACCTCTCCCACGGATTTCCCCTCGGCCACGAGCTTCACAGCCAACAATCGCTGGAAGTAGCGGGCGTCACGAGCCCCGCGCAACGCCCGCTTCAACCGTCGTCTGTCGGATACTGTCAGTCCGAGTTCGGCAGGACTCCTCACCGGTCGCATGAGCAGGATGCTGTGCATCCAGGCCGCATTTGTCTCCGAACTTCTGGCTACCTACTTAGTGGTGACGCCGCCCTCGGACGGCGCCACGTGGGAGCAACTCCACGCACGTACTCACCGGCCCGGCCAGTTGGCGCCATGCGTCGAGGTAGAGGTGTGCCAGCATACTCAGGACTACGTGGCCTCATTTGCCACGGCGCGCGAGAGCGCTGTTCATTCAGCAGACCGACGGACAGCCTCAAAAACGCTTCACACTCGCCGCTAAACTGGGTCGATGATTCATCCCGGCGCTTTTCTAGCGTTTCTTGCTGCCGCCCTTTCGCTGGGACCGGGGCTTTTTCTCCGCTCCCATCACAGAGACATCGATACTAGCAACGTTCTGAAGCAGCCAGGGGGCCGGCCGCGCCTTGGTCTTCATATAGAGCCTAGCTCCCAGCAGAGCACGATAAAGCATGCGTCGGCGTGAACTCCGAGATGTTGAAATCCAATTCACCACCGAAATCACAGCGACAGATAAACCAAAGACAATAAATCCAATCAGGGCAATTCCAAGCGCATCATCGAATTTCCCCCCTTTGAAGAAGGGAGCCAAACGAACCTGCGCAGACGGTAGTGAGCAGGAACCTAAGTATTGAAATGGAGGCAGGCGGAATAAAAGGCTCGCTGGATGCCTGCACACTGGCATCCAAAGCTTGTAAATACTCGATCCCTGCCTCCACTTTCTCAACATCCCCATTAACTTCTGGATGGCTGGCTACGTAGCGGGCATGCTCCTCCTCTATGCAGGAGATGACGCCATCGAGTGACGCCACTGTGATTCCAATGCGTTTTGACCATTTTGATCGTTCCGTTCGCTGCTTGATGAAAAGCAGAACTACAAACAGGAACATCAGGACGGCCAGTGCGGTGGACTGGATTGCAATCTTGTCTGAGGTTGCGGCGAGGACATATGGAGCCGCGAGCGCCAGTGATCCAGTTAGCACCAATGCCCAATCGCCTTTGGTTAGCTTCGAGTTCAGTTTTACAAATCTAGTGAAGTCTCTTTCCAGTTCGTGGATCACCGTGGTCTCCAAGAAAGAGGGCCATCATCCCATCTATTAAGCAGGATGAGTGCCCAGAGAAAGAGCATCCGGGAAGGTGTGGCTTCTATGCGCAGGAACGGCGCGGTCTGACTCCGCGGGGGCATGCACCAAGAGGGCGTTGATCCACTTCTGGAAAGCGTCCCCACAAAGGAAGGTGAGGACGCCCTTTCGACGCCCCTCCAAGTGAATAGGAACTCGGGACGCGACCAACTCAGCAAACGCAGCGCTCGTACGAAGCGCCACCGCCCAGGCTGCCGTCAGCGCGCAGTGCCTAAGGGTTGTACACTGTCCGCCATGGCGAGACATGAAGCATGGCAACCCGGATCCCAGGCCGCATGGCTGCCAAACCTTCTCGTGAGGAGCGTGGCGGAGCGCCCCCTCGGGTGAGAAACTTCGGTCACCAGAAGACAGAAGACACATCACGACTGCACAAGCTTAATCCGGTGGCCACTCGCCTCGTCCAAGACCGCTACAGGCTCGACCCCGTCAAACAGGAGAGTAAGATCCACCGGGTTCTCGACCCCAGCTTCAGCCAACTTCTGAAGAACCTGCTCCTCAATACTCTGAATTCGATAGCAAAGCCTGTCGTACTCAGTCGTTGCGGCGATGTTTGTACCAGCAGACGAGAGTCCTCCGCCAATCGGTCGATAAGCTCTCCCGTCCGGTCCACTGAGAAAAACATTGCCATTTCTGGCGCGAATGTTCGCACGCTGCTCGTCAGTGAGCGCCGATGGACTCACGCCTGCGATCACATACTGATCGAACGCATCCGGCCACGAATCAATGAGTGCGTCCCAGATTGGCTTGAATGTCCAGTTGTTGTGAGGCCAAAAGCCTATTGCATAGAATACGTCGGCCGTCACATGGCACATTAGTACATCCTTGCTGCCAGCGGCGTCTGGGTGGAGATGATGGATGCCCCAGTCATTCAGCATGCCGTCATTGGCGAGGAGACTTTTCTTCACCAGCTTACGGGATTGATGAGGTCGAAGATCGTCTCCGCGCTGCACTTTAGCCAGCAGTTCTGCAATGGCTTTCTCCTGGCCATTAGGCACTGTGCCAGCATACACCTTCGAATACTCCACGGTGCGCGGACGAGCGTCGATGATTCGCACCAGAAGATTGAAGTATCTGATTCCGATTTGATCTTCGTCCACCTTGACATGGTCGGCCGCGTCAGAGAAGCCAGCGGCAACGAGTTCGGAACGAAGGTGGGTCACAAGATCAACAAGGAAATTGACTTTCTTAGTCATGCACTCACCTATTCATTTCGTCGTCTGCTCTTGTTCGCCAGGCATCAACTTCGAACAACAATTCCCCCACAAAACCATTGAACAATCGTTAGAGCTAAGTGGATGGCAGCCTCCGCCGCCTTCGCTGAAACGCTAGAATGCGGTCTCGCCTCAGGAGTGCCATGACGCTCGGGCTGGGACTTCCAGAGGAGCTGGCACATCCCAAGCACAACATCGAACGAAGCAATGCTGGCGTCCTTTGGAGTCAATTCAATGGACAGCTTCCCCTGCATTCCCTTCATGTCGCCTAGCATTGTCCCCAGAGTCGCCTTTGTATTGTTAGGCGAGATCACCGGGACCATTGCAGCCTCAGCGGCCTTCACAGCTTCGAGGTACGCGGCGTTTGCATCGGGATTCCTGCCGTAGGCAATGCTCCAAGCATTTCGCAGGTGCTCACCCGCTCTGCCGGTAGAATCCATTACGCGTCTGGACGCCACCGCAACAGACTCCGACACTCGGCGCTGTAGTTGAAAGGTGGCCCCACTCCATGTTTCGCCACTCTCAGCAACCGTCCAAGCGGAACCGGCTTCTTTCAGCATCCTCTCAAGCGATTCCCCAAGAGTCTTTCGACCTTGATGGTGCGTAAGAACATAGTCGGCCAAGTCGAGGCCAAAGTCGGATTTAGTCCTGTACTGAGTCTTAATATCCCTGAGTACGCGATACACCTCCCCTTCGGTGGAGATGAGGTGTCTGCTCTGTCTGACAAAACTCCTTAGCAGCTCCTGCCTCAATGTCGGTATTAAAAGGTCGGTCTTCGCAATCAGCGCAGAGTCCACCCAGGCATCAAATGACTCAAGCAGGTGCGTAGGAATTCCTTCCAGGAGCACATCAAACTGTTCCGTTGTTTGGCTTGTTCGAGCACTAAGAGGCATCCAACGTGCGTTCATGTCCCACCTCGGGGCCGGCGATTCTCACCCAGCGCATTGTCATCACAATCCCACGGTTGACGCCTGTCCAGCCGACAGGAGGGGGCCATGTGCGATGACTCATGCATGGCGGCATAGCTCGCTTCATTCACGTTCTCGCCTCCCCATCATGAGCCGGTCCACTCCCGGAAAACGTCCTCATAAAGGAATGGTGAGGACGTCCTTTCGACGTCCTGCCATCTGACTGGGAACATGGGACATGAGCAATCCAGCACTCGCACGAATCGCGACCGCCCAGGCCGCCCTCGGCGCGCAGTATCTCAAGACCGGATGTGCCGCCTGGAGGTGCGGTCGATCCGTACCAGGGACGGCTTCAAGGGCCTGTCCGCCATCGCTGAAGTGAAGGTGGTGACGCGGAGCGGACCCATCCGAACACCGAGCCCACACGGCCCGGCCTCATCACCAGCTACGTGGAGAACCTCTCCGACGCGAAGAAGAACGGAGGCGGGCGCTTCAAGGCGTTCCTCATGGCCCTGGCCGGAGCCGAGGAGCACGAAGTCACGCCCGACTTCATCGCCAAGTTCACCGAGGCGAAGCAGGCCGGCGCCTTTCTCCAGGTGGACTGCGACGTCTTCCCCAAAACGCTCCCGGAGAAGGACGGCAGGCCCGGCAAGGTCATCGAGGGCTACCGCTGGAGCAATGTGAGCCCCACGGACGCGGAGCTGGCCGACATCGAGTCCAAGCGCGCCGCCCCGAAGCTCCCTCCGCTCGCGGACGCCCTGGGCTGACGTTCCCTTCACCTCTGGACTTCCTGGCGCTCTCCCCTGGGCGCCACGGCTGGCCCACGCCACGGGCCTTTCGGTGTTGTAGCCACCCTCTTCAGCTTCGACACCGAGACGTACCCGATTCAACCCGGCCTTCTGGCGCCGCCTCTCGTCTGCGCCTCCATCGCCCTGGACGCAGTTGGAAGCGAGCAGCTCCTTTTCGCCGCCCAGGCCCGCGCGTGGTTCCGTGAGGCCCTCCGCGCGCCGGACGTCGAACTGACGGGCGCCAATCTCCCGTACGACTTGGGCGTCATGTTCGCGGATGACCCACGACTGGTGGAAGTCGTCGTCGCTGCCGCCAAGGCAGGGAGATTCCATGACGTGGCCATCCGTGAGGCACTCCTGGACGTCGCCCGGGGATTCCATGGTGTGGACCCTGAGACGGGCCGCCTTCTCGGAACTGACGAGAACGCACGCTACCCGCTGGCTCTTCTGGTGAGTCGGCGCTTCGACCTCGACATCAGCGCCGACAAGCACGCCCCCGACGCATTGCGCCCGCGCTACGGTGCGCTGGACGGCTTGCCTCTGGATCAGTGGCCCGAAGGCGCTGTGAAGTACCCGCTACGCGACGCGCATGCGACGCGCGTTTCACCCTGGACGTCCACCTGTCCCAAGAGCGCGCCGCGTCCGGCATCCCCAACGGCGGCAATCTGCACGCCGAGGGGACCAGGTCCGTGCCGCCCTCGCGCTCCATTTCGCCTCCGTGTGGCGACTGCGCACCCTTGCCGGACGCGTCGAGCAGCTGCACTGCCGAGTCGAGCAGGAGTGGAGGACCAACCGCGCGCACTTCCAGTCCGCCGGCATCTTCCGCGCCAACGGCACCAAGGATTCAAAGCGCCTCGCCCAACTCGTCACCGCTGCCTACAACGGCGCGCCCCCGACACCGCGCCCAGCGAGCGATTCCCTGACGGCCAGGTCGAAACCGACCGTGACACGCTGCTCGGCTCGGGTGACGGGCTTCTCGAAGACCTGGGGAAGAGCGGGCGCGTCGACGAGTACAAGTCGACTTACCTGGACGTCGTCGAAGCCAGCACCGCTCTCCCGGTCAACCCGCGCTTCAACGTGCTCGTCTGTCGTTTCAGCAAGAAACCGGGGGGTACGCCGCGCATAACGAGCCCCTGCGTTTTCCCTGAGAATTTTTCGAGCGTGGGGGGCCGCCGAGCAAGGCGAGAGGGAACCTCGCTTCGGAAATCCGAGCCCGGGGGGCATGCCCGAGCACTACGGCGTGAGCCACTCGCCGAAAACGCACTCATTTAGAGGAGGAAGGACGCGGCCAAACGCGGCCAGAGACGTCCCAGCGGACCAGTCGCGGAAAGCGTCCCCATAAAGAGAGTTAGAGGAGACCAACTCATGCTTGAACAGGTTGAGCAGTACCGCCCCCGCGTCATCGCTGCTCTCACCCACGCCGCGCCTCAAGGGCTCACCGTGAAAGAGCTGTGCGGCACGCTCGGAGCGGGGGCGCAGGCCATCCGCCGTTGCCTCGCGGCCCTCGTCCTGGCGGGCGTTCTGCGTGAATCCGCGAGGTACACGCCCGGCGCTCGTGGCGCGGTGCCCCGTGCCTACAGCCTCAAGGCGAGGGACGCATGAACGCGCGATGCCCTCGCCCCTGGCAGGGGCGTGACGCTGTGACTGACGGACAGTGGTCTCTCTTCTCCCTTCTCTCTCTTCTTCTTCAGGAGAAGAGAAGTCCGTCACTCCGTCATGTGCAGAGTGAGAAAAGCCATGACGGAGCTGTGACGGAACACCCCCGCGACGGAGTCGCACCCCCTCCGAATCCCTCTACGCCAATGCCCATGACTTGGACAATCTGCCTGATTGAGTCTCGCTTCACGCCGGCACAGCTCGTCTTGGTGGAGTTCTCCTCCATCGAAGAACTCATGTCGGAACTCTTCGCGACCGCGACGGACCCGTTGATGCGCGCCGCGAAGGACGGCCATGCCCTCATCCCCGCGAGGCCATGCCCGCCCCGCGCCGACGGGCTCTATGAAGGCAAGGACGGTCGGCCCACGTCCACGCCGTACAGGCGCAATGCGAACTTCTCGCACGTCACCATGGCCGTCGTGGACTTCGATTGCGAGGAACAAGCCGCGTTGGATTCGTGGCTCGCGAGCCTGCGCCAGCGGGGCCTTTGGTTCGTCGCGTACCCGACCCATTCCTACGGGCAGACCACCAAGCCCATCCGCTACCGCGTCGCCTTACCGTTCAGCGAGCCCGTCCCTGTCGGCTCGCCCAGTCGGTGGGCGGACCGCCTTTGGCCGCACCTCATGGACTCCCTGGGGCTCGCTTCTCAGGCCACGGCCGCGTTGAAGGCGGATGCGGCCTGCAAGGACGTGGCGCGGCTCTACTACCTGCCGAGCTGGAACCCCTCCAACCTCACACCGCGCCCAGTTCCCGAACACCACCAAGGACACCCCCTCAACGTGGAGGCATTGTTTGGCCCCCTGCTGCGTCAGCCCTTCTCGCGCTACGTCGAGCGCCCCAGCGATCAGCAGGTAGCCGGTGCCACACCAGCGGACCTTCAGGCCGTTCGCGTGCGGCTGCGCCGATACAAGCGCGAGGACTACCGCCAGGTCATCGCGCAGATGGACGCGGGTGAAGTCCTCATGATCGATGGACAGCGCCACCTTGGCATCAACAGGCTGACGGAGATGCTGGCCCGGGTTGCCAAGCCCGATGAAAGCTCGGAGAGCCTTCTCGCGGTCGCCCAGCGCTCCCTCGATGCGCTCACCCAGCTTGAGCCCAGCCGCGACGTCTGGGGAGAAGCGCTCCGAGGGCTGGATGGCGCTCGTGCCAAGCTCCAGCAATGGGACCTCCAGAGGAAGGCCCAGCGCGAAGCGAACGACGCTGACTGGCACCGGACGCTCATGCTCGTGGCCACGTCCCGTCAGCGAGGAAGGGGCACCCTGTGACTTCGCACTGCCTCCCTGAAAACGAGGTTGTCCCTGACGCCGACTTCGAAGCGGCGCGAGCCAAGGTGGCCAAGCTCCCTCTCGTGAAGGTCGTTCCTCTGGAGCGCTACCTCACGCGCCGCCCGGGTGGCCGCTCCTTCAGCTCGGACTTCCTCACCCAGAAGGCCGCCGAGGACTACTTGATTCTGCGTGGGTTCCTGGAGCCGCGTGACACCTGGCCCCGAGGTGCCAGTCCTTTGGCTGTCTCTCCAAATGTAAAGGGTCTCTGCGCGGGAGTGATGGGGCTCGAATGCCGCCCGCACGCACCGGAGCTGTTGGGGCGCGAGGACAACATGCTCACGGTCAACACCTGGGAGGCTCCCACGCTCACTCCCGTCCCGGGGAAATGGCCCGACGTGCGGCGTGTCCTTCTCTGGCTCGCGGAGGATGAAGACGGGCTCGATTGGCTCCTGAATTGGATTGCGTTCAAGGTGCAGAACCCTGGCTCCAAGCCGGGAACTGCTGTCCTGCTTCAAGGCCCCCCAGGCACAGGGAAGAACGTGCTCTATCGCATCCTGGCGCATGTACTTGGCCCAGCGAACTGCGTGCAGATTGGAGAAGCCGACCTCGCCAAGCCCTACAATCATCACTACGCCACGAAGCTTCTCGTCTTCGCCAACGAACTGCTCGACAACCACAAACGTGGTGGTTCGCTTGGCGACGGCCTCAAGGCGACCATCACCGATAGCGAGGTGTTCCTGGAGGGCAAGGGTATTGGCCGCACGCCAGCGGTCAACCGCGTCGCGCTCCTCGCGGCGACCAACCGGACCAAGCCCATCGAACTGGAGGAGAGCGACCGGCGCTGGACGGTCTTCCACAACAGGACGAAGCCCGCCGAGTACCGCCACCCTGACCTGGGGATGACCCATCGCGACTTCCTGGAAGCGCTCCACACGCCAGGCGCGGATGACGCCTTCACCTCGGAGTTCATGCAGCAGGTGGCCGCCTTCGCCTACGAGATGGGCACCTACGCGGTGGACATGAAGCGCGTCCGCAGGCCGCACACGAACGCTTCCCGCGACGAGCTACAGCAGCTCAGTGAGCCCGTGACGGAGCAATTCCTGCGCGAACTCAGCGAGAGCCCCGACCCGGACCGGCAGCTTCGCGACTGGGTAACGATGGTGCCTCACGCCTCCTCGTCCTTGCACGCCCCTTCGGGGCCCCGAGTCGGCAAGACCCATGCGTTCGTGAACGACGTCCTCTTCGCGGCAGTGGTGGGGTTCTGCAAGGCAGTCGGTCAGAAGCACCCACCGCAGAAACGGACCTTCCTGGCCGCGTTGAAGGCCGCGGGCTGGATTGAGCAGCGGGACAGCAAGGCTCGGGGCTGGCTTCCGCCATGGCACGCGACAGGCAGCGACGCACCTGCACACCAGGACTCGAAGGTCGTTCCGCTCAACCCGCCGCGCACTCCGGCCGCTCCATGCTCAACCACCGCGCATCACGGAACGCCGCAACCAAGCCCGCAGACTGAGCACTCCCGATGAATGCCTGCCCGTCCCCGGGCGTCCACGGGCCCGAGTTCCTCACCGTGAAAGAAGCAGCAGCGCTCCTGCGCGTGAACCGGAAGACGCTCTACGAGGCCATTCGACTCGGGCAGGTGCCTGGAGTCGCACGCATCAGAAAAGCCCTCCGCATCCGTCGACGTGCATTGGTAGAATGGCAGCTGGGTAACAGCGGTCCTGCGCTCGGAGAAAACCGATGAGCGTCAGACTGCGGAAGTGGAAGTCGAAAGAGGGCAGGGTGCACGAGGCGTGGTGGGTAGACGTGAAGTACCAGCACCCCGATGGGCGGGTAGAGCGCGTCCGCAAGGCGTCTCCACTCAACACCCGTCGTGGTGCCGAAGAGTACGAGCGTCAGGTCCGCCATGCCCTCCTTGCTGGCACCTTTGGAAAGGAGAAGCAGCGCGAGCCGGAACGAATCCGCACCTTCGGGGAGTTCGTCCCGCGCTTCATCACGTACAGCGAGAACAACAACAAGCACTCCACCGTCGTCACCAAGCGGCAGATTCTTGATGACCACCTGCTCCCGGTGTTCGAGGACACGCCTCTCGATGCCATCGGTCCAGCGGAGATCGAGGACTTCAAGGCCGCGATGCGGAAGAAGCCGTCAGGCGCACGTGCCCGGAAGGACGCCCCCAAGCGAGCGGCCCTCCTCAAGCGCAAGGGCTCCGGGGTGAAGCTGCTCAGCCTCAAGTCCATCAACAACGTCCTCGCCGTGCTGCACAAGTTGCTGGCACTGGCTCAGGAACAGGGCGTGCTCGAACACGTCCCGCGCATCAAGCTGTTCAAGACGGACAAACCCGCCTTCGACTTCCTCTCCTTCGAGGAAGCCGAACAATTGGTCGACGCAGCGGAACCGGAGTGGCGAACGCTCATCCTGTTGGCGCTCAAGACGGGACTGCGGCACGGGGAACTGATCGGGCTCCAGTGGGGCGACCTGGACTTGCAGCGTCGCAAGCTCAAGGTGCGGCGTTCCATCTGGCAGGGCGTGACGGGACTGCCCAAGGGTGGACGGGAGAGAACGGTGGACCTCCCCGCGTCGGCTGTGAGCGCACTCAAGGGACACCGGCACTTGAGCGGCCCTTATGTGTTCTTCCAGCCCGATGGCCAGCCATTGACCGCTGGCATGACCGAGCACCGACTGGAGGGGGCCCTCATCCGGGCGGGCATCCGCCGCGAGCAGGGGTTCATCACCTGGCACGACCTGCGCCACACCTACGGGAGCCACCTCGCCATGAGGGGCGTAGCGCTCAAGGTCATCCAGGAGCTGATGGGGCACGCCACCATCGAAATGACCATGCGGTACGCGCACCTCTCTCCGGAGACTCGGGAGAGCGCGGTGCAGGAACTCGACCGGCCCATCCACCCAGAGCGCGCCGTTCTGGGCTAGCGACGCCAGAGGGGCACACTGGGGGCACATGACGGGGTGGGGGAAAAAGAAAAGCCCAGCAACCTGTGAAGATTGCTGGGCTTCCCATGTTGTCCCCGACGGGATTCGAACCCGTGTTACCGGCTTGAAAGGCCAGCGTCCTGGGCCTCTAGACGACGGGGACGTCGTCACCTACATGAGTCGCGGGGGGATCGAACCCCCGACCCTCGGCTTAAAAGGCCGGTGCTCTACCATCTGAGCTAGCGACTCGCACTATTCTTTTGTCCAAAATCCACGTGCGGCCCTCCCGGCCCTCGGAGGCAGGCGCTTCCTACCCGAACTCCTTCGCGCTTTCCACTGGCGAGCGCACGTCACCCGTCCTGACGACGACTCCACGACTCCCGGTGAATGCCTGGGGCCCCGTCCCCACGCCGTCGTCAGGCATCGGCGGTATACAGAGGACATGGCCCACCAGGACCTCCCCCCTGAAGAACACGAAGACCTGGAGGCCGAGGACGGCGAAGAGAAGGCCCCGTTCCGACGCTACCTCACCCGCTCGGGCGCCGAGCGGATGCACCGGGAGCTCATCCGCCTGCTCAACGTGGAGCGCCCCAAGGTGACCGCCGAGGTCTCCGCCGCCGCCGCCCAGGGAGACCGCTCCGAGAACGCCGAGTACATCTACGGAAAGAAGCGCCTGCGCGAAATCGACCGCCGCATCCGCTTCCTACAAAAGCGCCTGGACACCGCCACCATCGTCACGCCTTCTGAACAGAGTGACCGTGCACACGTTTACTTCGGCGCCACGGTCACCCTCGAGGACGAGGACGGAGCACGCACGACGTACCAGATTGTCGGGTCCGATGAGATCGATGCCGCCGGAGGTCGTATCAGCGTGGAGTCCCCCATCGGCCGCGCCCTCTTGCGCAAGGGCGTGGGCGACTCCGTCGAGGTGCACCGCCCCCGGGGCGACATCGAGCTGACCGTCATCGACATCCGCTACGACTAGGGAGGCCCCATGCCTCGGACGCTGCCCATCAACACCCGCTACCGCCGCATCTATCAGCACCTGAGCGGGGCGGACCTGGCCACGCCCGAGCCCGAGGAGCTCTCCCTCGAGGACCTGGGCCTGGGCGACTCCCAGAAGACCCGCGTGGGTCTCCTCTTCGGCACCTACAGCCACCAGGGCCTGGAGCGGGTGCTCCGCACCTACGGCCTGCTCCAGCGCGCCGAGGAGCGGGTGGGTCCCATCGAGCTGCGCATCCAGGGCGAGGACCCGTTCCGCCCCCGCGTCATCCTCTGGAGCCGCCGCTTCTACGCCCCCGTCGCCGACCTGTCCCTGCGCATG
>Ga0126314_10000557_pt1 | contig 17836 bp, 14 predicted proteins | sample Plot105B_FD_92535 | JGI IMG/M metagenome (GOLD analysis project Ga0126314, IMG submission 92535) | Serpentine soil microbial communities from UC McLaughlin Reserve, CA, USA - Plot105B | ecosystem: Environmental > Terrestrial > Soil > Grasslands | place: USA: UC McLaughlin Reserve, Lake County...
GGCGATCTCCGCCACCCGGCCGACGTACATCACCGCGACCCGGTCGGCGATGTGCTCCACCACGGACAGGTCGTGGCTGATGAACAGGTAGGTAAGTCCCAGTCGCTCCTGCAGGTCCTCCAAGAGGTTGATGACCTGGGCCTGGACCGAGACGTCCAGGGCGGACACCGGCTCGTCGCAGATGATCAGGTCCGGGTCCAGGGCCAGCGCGCGCGCGACGCCGATGCGCTGGCGCTGGCCGCCGGAGAACGCGTGTGGGTAGCGGCTGGCGTGCTCGGGCCGCAGCCCGACCACGGTCAGCAGTTCGGCCACCCGGTCCTTCAGCGCGCGACCCTTCAGCACCTTGTTGATGACCAGGGGCTCGCTGATCACCCGCCCGACGGTCATCCGCGAGTCCAGCGAGGCCATCGGGTCCTGGAAGATGAACTGCATCCGCGGACGGATCTTTTCGAGCGTCTTGGTGTCGGCGTCCTCGACGTGCACCGGACCCAGCTCGGGGTGGCGGAAGATGACTTCGCCGCCAGTGGGCTCCTCCAGCCGGATGATGGTCCGCCCGGTGGTGGACTTGCCACAGCCGGATTCGCCGACGATGGCGACTGTCTCGCGGCGGTCGACGCTCAGCGAGACGCCGTCGACGGCCTTGACCTGGCCGATCACCCGGCGCATTGCGCCGCCCTTGATGGGGAAGTGCTTCTGCAGGCCGCGGACCTCCAGCAATGGTCCTTCGGCAGGCTCCGGGTCCCTCGGATACTCGCGACCGTCCTGCTTGGCCCGCTTGGCGCCGTCGGGGGGTAGCTCGCGCTTGGTCTCGGTCATCGGAGCGCCTCCGTCGTCGAGCCGGCCCATGATCCAAAGACAGGCTCTAGTTCGTCTCGGGTCAGCTGGTCGTCGTACAGGTGACACCGCACACCATGTCGGCTCGGGCCGGCGAGCAGCGTCTCGGGCGGGGTCACCGTCACGCAGACGTCGCCGATGAAGTCTGGGCACCGCGGGTGGAAGGGGCAACCGGAGACCTTGGAGTAGGGATCGGGGACCGAGCCCTTGATGACCTCCAGCGGTGCGTGCTCGGCGGCGCCGATTCGCGGGATCGAGCGCAGCAGCGACCGGGTGTACGGGTGCTTGGGGTGATAGAAGATGTCCTCCACCGGCGCGCGCTCCACCACGCGGCCCTGGTACATCACGATGACCTCGTCGCACAGCTGGGCGACGACGCCCATGCTGTGGGTGATGAACATGATCGACATGCCGATTTCTTCCTTGAGCCGGACCATCAGGGCCAGGATCTGGGCCTCGGTCGTCACGTCCAGCGCGGTGGTCGGCTCGTCGGCGATGAGCAGCGCGGGGTGGCAGGACAGGGCCATCGCGATCATGGCCCGTTGCCGCATGCCGCCGGACAGCTCGTGCGGGTAGGAGTTCGCGATCCGCTCCGGATTCGGCATCCCGACCTGGCGCAGCATGTCCACTGCTTGGTCCCAGGACTTTTGCTTGTCCGGGGTCTGGTGGAGCAGGATCGCCTCCTGGATCTGGGCTCCGACGGCGTATACGGGGTTGAGGGAGGACATCGGCTCCTGGAAGATCATGGCGATATCCGAGCCGCGGATTGCCCGCATGGTGTCGCTGGTGGGCTTCAGTCCGGTGATGTCCACCTCGCCCGAGGCGCCGATGGCCGACTCGGTCTCAGCCTCGTCCGACATCATCTCGCGGTCGCCAGTCGTGCGGCGGAAGAGGATCGAGCCGTCGGTGATGCGCCCGGCGCGCTCGAGGATCTGCATGATCGCCCGGGCTGTCACGCTCTTGCCGCTGCCGCTCTCGCCTACCACACCTAGCACCGTGCCGCGGGATATGTCGAAGCTCACCCCGTTGAGCGCGCTGACCGTGCCCAGCGTGGTCTTGTACTCCACCTGGAGGTCCCGAACCGTGATGATCGCGTCACCCGAACCGCGGCCGAGCTCGTCCAGGCGATCGCGACCGTCTGCGCCGTCACGTCCCATGATCATGTAGTGCTCTCCTCCTCAGCGGGTTGGCCGGTCGGAGTCGTCGGGCTCATCTCCAGGTCACTCATATCCGGCTTAGCTGTACGGGTCCACCGCGTCGCGGACACCATCACCCAGGAGCTGGAAGGAGGCGACGGCCACGATCACGAAGACGGCCGGAAGGAGCACCCATGGGTACTGCTGGAGCACGTCGATGCGCTGGGCGTCCTTAAGCAGCACGCCCCAGCTGATCGCCGGTTCGACCATCCCGATGCCGAGGAACGACAAGGTGGTCTCGGCGATGATCGCGGCCGGGATGGCCAGCATGGACACCGCAACGATGTGGCTGGCCGAGTTCGGCAGCAGGTGGGTGAGGATGATCCGAGGGGACTTGGCCCCGGCGGATTTAGCTGCGGAAACGTAGTCGGACTTGGCATACCCCATCACCTTGCCGCGCACCTGGCGGGCCAGTCCGGCCCAGGCCACCAGGGCCAAGATCAGCGTCATCAGGAAGTACCGCTGGGTCACCGACATGTCCGGGGAGAGTACTGCCGCCATCGTCGCCCACAACGGCAGGGTCGGGATGGACATGATGACCTCGATAAAGCGCTGGATGACGTTGTCGGTCATGCCGCCGGCGTACCCGGACCAGGTGCCCATGACCGATCCGAGCACGGTGGCGATTGCCACACCGATCAGGCCGATGGTCAGCGAGACCCGGCCGCCGTAGAGCGTACGGGAGTAGATGTCGCGGCCGTTGCCGTCGGCCCCGAAGAGCAGCAGCTTCGCTTCGCCCTCCGGGGCGACGATCAGGTGCCGGTCCGTCGGGATCAAGCCGAGGAACTTGTACTCGAAGCCCGGCCCGAAGAACTGCAGCGGGATCGGGTTACTGCAGTCCTTGATGTACGTGGTCGAGATGTTGACCGGGTCGATCTCCTGCTTCACCGTGCACATGGCCGGTCCACCGGACCAGGTCAGCGGGCTCGGTGCAGCGTACTTGTACGCCTGGTCCACCGCCACCGGGTCGTTCGGTGCCAGGAACGGCGCGAAGATCGCGGACAGGTAGAGCAGGCCGAGGACGATCAGCGAGACGATCGCGAGCTTGCTCTGCTTGAACCGGCGATACATCAGCTGGGTCTGGGAGACCTCGCCGACCTTGCTGTCGATGATGCCCGCCGCCGCTGGCGGTTCCGTGCCGATGCCGGTGCTCTCGTCCAACCCGGCACCGGTGACCTGTGTTGTCGACATCTGCCCCTCCTAGTCCAGGACCCGAGCCCGCGGATCGACCCACATCAGCAGCAGATCTCCGATCAGGTTTCCGATGATCAGCAAGGCGGACAACATGACGAGCAACGTGGCGGCGACATAGGTGTCCTTGACGATCAGCGTCTGGATCAGCGCCTGCCCGGTGGTGGGCAGGTTGAAGATGATCGAGACCACGGCCTCACCCGAGATGATCACGCTCAAGGTCGCGCCGAGGGTCATCACCAACGGGTGCAGAGCGTTGCGCACCGCGTGCTTCCAGATCACCTTGCGTTCGGCTACGCCCTTGGCCCGGGCGGTCTGCACGTACTGCTGGCTCAGCACGTCGAACAGGTTCGCGCGCATCACGCGGGTGAGCCAGGCCGTGCTGGCGACCGAGATCACCAGCAGCGGCATCCACAGGTGGGCGAGCATGTCGGCGAGCTTGGCCAGGCTCCACGGTGCGTTGCGGTACTCGTTGGAGAACAGCCCCCCGACGTCGAAGCCCATCTGCACAGCCACCACCATCACCGCGAGCGCCAGCAGGAACTCCGGGATAGCCACCCCGATGAACTGGATCAGGGTGATGATGTTGTCGCCGAGGCTGTAGCGGTGGGTGGCTGAGTACACGCCCACGGGTATGGCGATTCCCCAGGCGATGACAGTCGCCCCGACGGCGAGGGCGACCGACAGCCCGAAGCGGGTCCAGATCACGTCGGCGACCGGCTCGCGGTAGGCAAACGACATGCCGAAGTCGCCCCGGATGAGACCGCCGGCCCACTTGCCGTACTTGACGATCCAGGGGTCGTTGACGCCGTACTGCTCCTCCAGCGCCGCGGTCTGCTCGACCGAGACCGTGCTGCCCATGGCTCGCAACCGGTCGATCTCGGCGTCCACCGCCGATCCGGGCGCCAGCTCGATGATGAAGAACGTCAGCAGCGACACCAGAAACAACGTGATCACGGCGTAGCCGAGACGCCGGAGGATCCAGAATACCATCAGTACTTCCTTCGATCGGGGGGTTGATCGATCGAGAGACGGCCGGGATCAGGTGTGCGCGTCGGGATTGTCCCAGAAGTAGCACTCCGGATCATAGACCGCCGGGGTGGGATGGATCCAGGGATTCACCATGCCTCCCTGGGCCAGGTTCTCCTTGCGCGGAACGTTCTTCAGGTCCGTCTTGATGATCATCACCTGCGGGTAGTTCGCCACCGAGCCCATGAAGAAGGGGCCGTCGGAGACGTGGATCTTGATCATGTCCCAAACCTGCTGGTGGCGCTTCATCACGTCCGGCTCGACCTTGCTGGCGTTGTAGATGTCCCACAACTTCTGGATGGGGCCGTCCTTTTCGGGCTCCATCCGCGGCGGGTTGCGATCCCACGGGCTCTTGTCCAGTTGCTTGGAGTTGGTGGCCGTGCCCAGCTGCTGGTACCACTGACCCTCAAGCGGCGCCCAGCGGGTGAACTCCAGCGGGACGAGCCACTGCGGGTAGACCAGGTGGTTCGGTCCGTCACCGACCTCCCAGTTGCTGTGGATCATCAGTTTGCCGGTCTTCCACTGGCTTTCGAACGCCTGCGGAGCAATCGGGTTGCTCTTCAGCTCGATCCCCACCGCCTTCAGGTCGGAGATCAGCTGGTTGTCCTTGGTCTTGTGCTCCACCGTCGCGTCAGCCTGGATGTCGATGCGCAGCGAGAGCTTCTTGCCGTTGGGCAGCTCACGCAGGCCGTCGCCGTTGGAGTCCTTGAGCCCGAGCTCGTCCAGCAGCGCCTTGGCCTTCTCCGGGTCGTACGCGACGTAGCTGTCGCGCCAGCTGGTATAGGCCTGCTTCCCGGTGTCGTTCACCGTGTACTCGATGGCCTTGGGGCTGAGGGTGCCGGTGGTGGGCTCGCCGGTGTTGAAGTAGACGGACTTGCGGACTGCGTCGCGGTTGAAGGCGTGCGAGATCGCCTGCCGGAACTTCGGCTCACGGATCAGCTTGCGCAGGTCATCGTCCACGTAGTCGTAGTTGAAGAAGAAGATCGACCCGGTGCCCGACCCGCTGTCCCACAAGACCACCTCGGTCTTGGCGCGCTCGGCGCTGTCCCGGAGGCCCTGGACGTCGTTGAGGGTGATGCTGTTGAAGCTGCCTTGGCAGTAGTCGACAGACCCCTGCTGGACCTGGAGCTTGCCGGACTCCGCATCGCTGACCACGCTAATCTGGATCTCGTCGACGTAGGGCAGCTGGTCACCATTGGGCATCACGACCCAGTAGTAGGGGTTGCGCTCCAGCACCAGGCTCTTGGTGTTGTCGAACGACTTGCAGATGAAGCCGGTCATGGTCGGGCAGTCCGGGTTGCGGATCCAGTCGGCCTTGGTCTCCATCAGACCGCCGACGTCGTCCCAGTTCTTGGGCACGTCCTTGCCGTACTTCGGGTGGAACTGCTTGACGTAGTGGCTCGGCATCATCCAGATCGGCCCGTTCTTGCCGATGTTGCCGTTCACCCACATCGCCATCCGGTCGGCGGTCAGCGGGGCTGGCGCGTCGAACGTCATCGTCAGCGTCAGCTCGTCGACGGCCTTGAACTTGGCCAGCGTGCCCTTACCTGAGCGCGCCTCGTCCGGCGCGGTCTGCGCCATGTACTGACCCGCAATGATGTCGTCCCACCAGAACATGATGTCGGCCGTGCTCCATGGCTCGCCGTCGGACCACTTGAGGCCCTTGCGGAAGTGGAAGGTCCACTCCGAGGCGTCGTCGTTGGACTCCCACGACTCCACCAGACCCGGGACGATGTCCTTGCCGTCGTTGAGCCAGCGCAACGGCGAGTGACCGTAGAACAACTCCCGGTTGGCGTTCGCCTGCGCCAAACCGGTGGTGCTGAAGACGTTCATGTTCAGCTTGCCGCCGTACTTGCCGTCGGTGACCCACGCGTGCGGGATCACGTACGGCGCCTCGGGCAGGCGCTCCTCGACTGGCGGCAGGCCCTTGCTGTCCAACATGGGTGCCTGCCGGTACTTGCTCGGCACCGCCAGCGGTTTAGTGGACGAGCCGACGGCCTGGGAGCCGCCACCCTCGCTGCCGACGTTGTCGCCACCTTGACCGCCAGAACAGGCGCCAAGTGCGACGGAACCTGCCAGTACGGCAGAGCCGTAGAGAAACTGGCGGCGAGAGATACGGCCTAGCTCCATGTTTCCTCCAGTGCAACCGACGCCGATGTCAGTACGGGCGGCCACCGCGAATGAGCTGACCGATCTGGAGCGGAAGCTGGGTACTCCTGGAAGCAGCCCTTGGTCCGTTTCATGTGGCTGCCCGAATTGCTGCCGACTCTACCCAAGTCTGCCCGCTCTGCGAAGACCCTGACACGGAAGATGCTTCGGTTGGCTGTGAAACTGTTACGTGCCACCGGGGGCTCAGCCGGAGACGGCCGGCGCTTGGTGCTCGCTCGGCCGCCTCAGCGGTCCGATGCCCGTGCTGGGGCAGCGGGCCCTCGTGCGGTACGGCACCGAGATGATCGAAACGTCACATCGTCGAATCCCGTTTCACAAATGTCGACATCCCTCTGACATCGCGACGCACCCGGGTGCACACATGCCGAGCAGTTGACCCCGCAGATCGCCGCCAGATCTTCAGTCGGCACCCCAGGCTGGCCACAGGTTCGGGTCGTTGGTAGCCGCAGCGGTCAGCGCCTGGGTGACAGCGGGAGTTCTCGATTTGGGCTCGTAGGATGATGCATCGATTCTCTCTCCGCACCCTCAGAACAGCTCTCAGCGGTGGCGCCGACTCGCCCGAGGTCAGGGTCGTCCCGCGACCTACCGGAAGGGTCCCCTGCGTCGGGGGAGACGCGGCGCGCGTTCGCGGATCTGAGGACCTGGTTGGACGAGCGCCTGGCGACGAACGGGGTGCCCGGCGCCGCCCTCGGGGTGGTCACCGGCAACCGCCTGTTCACGCATGCCTATGGAGTCGCCGAGGTGAGCTCTGCGGAGCCGGTGTCGCCGGCGACGCCCTTTCGCATCGCGTCGCTGACAAAGGTCTTCACTGCGGCGGCGGTGGCGCGACTGGCACACGCCGGTCAGATCGAGGTCCAGCAACCGGTCAGGGCCATACTCCCCGAGTTCGGCGTTGCCGACGCCGAGACGGGCGCGGCGGTCACCACGGCGCACCTCCTCTCGCACAGCACCGGCTGGGCCGACGCGCTCGAGCCTTACCCCGCGCACGACCGCCTCGGCGACTACGTCGACCGGATGCAGGACCTGCCACAGGTAGCACCGGTGGGGAGGTACCTGAGTTACAGCAACTCCGGCTATCTGCTGGCCGGCCACCTGCTCGCCACCATCTCCGGTCGCGACTACGAGTGGGTGATCCGGTCCGAGGTGATCGATCCGCTGGGACTGCCCCATACCGGCTTCGCCTCGGAAGATCGCGTGTTCGGTCCACTCGCACGAGGCCACGCCGTGGGTGACGACGGGCCGGTCCTGATCGAAGCGGGCGTTCCGCCGCGGTCCGCGAACCCGGCGTTCGGTCTCCTGTCGTCCGTCGACGACCTGCTCACGTTCCTGCACGCTCATCTGAAGGCTGCCGCGGACAGCACCTCGCCGTTCGCCGGCATGGTACGGGCGTTGGGCGACGGTGGATCTGTTGGGCCGACGGTGGTCGATCGAGTTGGCATGGGCTGGATGCTGCGGGAGGTCGGTGGTCATCAGGTAGCCATGTCGCAGGGAAGCGACGCGGGCTACTGCGCCGGCATGGCGTTCGCCCCGGCCGACGGTTTCGCCCTCGCGGTGCTGACCAACAGTGACGCGGCCCTGATGCTGGTCAACGACGCGCTGTGGCAGGGGGTGTCGCTCTTCGTGGGCGCAACCGTGCCGACCCCAGAACTCGTTGCGCCGGATCCGGCCGACATCGAGGCGAAGTCGGGCACGTTCGCGCTCTGGGATGGCATGGAATTCCAGGTCCGAGCAGGGAATGGCGGCTTGGCGCTCGCCACCAGGCTAGTCGGGGAGTCCCTTCCGGACCTCGCCGGTCCACTCACCATGACGGGCACGGACCACGGCTTTCTCGCCGCCCTCGGCGGTCGTGTCTGGTTCGACTTCGTGCGCGGCGACGGCGGGAACGTCGACTGGCTCCGGTTCGCCGGTCGACTGGCTCCGCGGGTCGGCTGAGGTCCCGGAGTTGTCGAAAGATCAACACCCGCTGAGGGCTCGGTCACGTGCACGCTCACGGTCTGGCGGGCGAACAGCCGGCCGAGACCAATCCGCTGCCGGGCGACGGAGCTGCCGTCGTTGTGGTCGGCGAGGAGTTGCACGGGCGCGGCTCGATGTTGGGCCGTGGTGGAGGCTCGGCCGGGCGGACCCGGCGGAGCCGCGGTACCTGGGCCGGGAGTGAGCGGGTTCGACGGGTCCGGAGCAGCTCTCGGGTGTCGAGGTCGAACTACATCAACACCGCCGGTTCGATCCGGATCCCGACCAGGCAATCGGCAAGCAGGGTCGACGCGGTCGACACCTGGCCGCCCCACGCGAAGGTCGCGGCCGGGGAGATCACCCGCACGAACGACGACCGCGGACGCCTCCCGAGGTCGCGGTAACGCTCATCAAGGCCTCGCTCCGCTCCGCCACGCCGCTCCGGTGTCCTCGCTCCGCTGCGGGCCGCTCCGCTGCGGTACGACGAAGGCCAAGAGGTATGCAGCATCCTCGCTAGCCTCGACCGTAGCGACCGACCACGGAGGGATGCCAAGAGTGCTGGCCGCCGAAACCACGATTGACCGACTCGCCCGTTGGGCCAAAGGCCGCGACAACGTCCGCAGCCTCATCGTCACAAGCACACGAGCTATACCTGGCGCGCACGTCGACGCCTACTCCGACTACGACGTGGTTGCTGTCGTCGAGGATGTCCGAGCCATGCTCGACGACACAAGATGGCAGGCCGACTTCGGTGAAGTGCTGATCTCGTACTGGGACCCCGTCGAGGCTGACCCGTCGACGGGCGCCGAATGGGTCGGCAACATCACCAACTACACCAGCGGCTTGAAGATCGACTTCAGCCTCTGGTCTCCACAGCATTACGCCGACGTGACCGCTGGCCCAGATCCATACCCCGAGTTCGACGCCGGATATCGCGTTGTCGTGGACAAGGACGGACTCACTACCGGCCTTCCGGGGCCGACATTCAGCTCCTACATTTCGGCACGTCCCGACGAAGCGACCTATCGACGCCTCATTATCGACTTCTTGATCGGAGTTCCCTACGTCGCGAAGAGCCTTCTGCGCGGCCAGCTGTTGCCCGCCAAGTGGGTACTCGACTTCGACATGCGGTTCAACTACCTGCTCCCCCTCCTCGAGTGGCGGGTTGAGTGTGACAATGACTGGTCTCTAAAAACCGGAAACCTCGGCACGAGACTCGAAGCGCACGTCTCCACTGACACCTGGTCTGGGCTGGTAGGCACATTCACAGACGCCGACCCAATGGCGAACTGGGAAGCGTTGTTCGAGATGATCGCGCTATTCGACCGCGTTGCGAGAGAGGTTGCCGATCTTCTCGGCTACGCCTATCCCGAGGACCTCGTCCTCCGCGTCACCGAACACGCGCAACGCATGCGCGATGGCGACTTCGCCGGTGGACCGCTCGGTTGAATCAGTAGTTCGCGACATTCGTCGCGACAAGGTTCGACGTGACGCAGGTGTCTCCGCCGCCTGTGCGTCTCTGCCCTGGCACTGACCACCCCAGGCCGTGTCCTTGCGCGGTGTAAATGACGACGGACGTAGGTTCCTTCAAGAGCTACCAACTCATCGGAGGAAGGACTACGCCCGTGTCAGCACGAGTATCACCCACCGACCGGATCAGTGGCGAGATCGACGCCTTGTCGACGGCGCGCGTGATCTGACGGGAGGTCATCGAGGAGGTCGCCCGGCTGGGCTCGCGGTTGATCATCCAGACCAAGGTCGAGGCCGAGGTGGACGCGTTTTGGGCCGGGCCCGTTACCAGCGCGCCGCGGGCTGCGCGGCTGCCCGGCCGGGCAGCCGCAACGGCTACTGCGACTCCACCATCGAGGAGAGCATTGCGATGGGCTGCCGGGGGTTCGTCGTGTGCGGGGGCGCCGGCGTGTTGCGGCCGAATGTGGCTCTCGGGCATCTCATCGTTGTCGAGTCCGGAAGATGTCAAGCCGGATGAGACAAGTGCGGTTTAGTTCGTCTGTCTGAGCGCCTCCCGGTTGGGTTCGTTGATCCACGCGGCTTCGGGCAGCCTGGGCGGCTGGGGTCGGCGGTGTCGGAACCGCGTGGGGTTTGCGTCGTAGGCGGCCGCCAAGGTGATCGCCCGGTGCGCACGAACTCGGCGGGCAGTGCCGTGATGCACCGAGGCCGGAGTGTGCAGCCCGATGCCGGAGTGGCGGTGTTCGTGGTTGTAGTAGCCGAAGAACGCCTGGCCGAACACGCGGCGTCGGCCAGCGTACCGAACCGGTCAGGAAACACCGGGGCGTACTTCAATGTCTTGAATGCCGCCTCGGAGTAGGGGTTGTCGTTGGACACGTGCGGCCGGGAATGCGACCGGGCGACGCCAAGGTCCACCAGTAGCTGAGCGACCGGTTTGGAGGTCATCGAGGTGCCCCGGTCGGCATGCAGGCTGTGCGGTCGGCCGTGGAGAGTGATCGCGTCGGCGATCAGCTGCTCGGCGATCTCGGCGGACTCGGTGGCCGCGACGGTCCAGCCGACGACGTACGGGAGAAGATGTCCAAGATCACGTACAGGTCGTAGTAGACGCCGCGGGTCGGCCCGCGGAGTTTGGTGATGTCCCAAGACCACACCTGCTGGGGCGCGGTGGCCAGCAGCTCCGGTTTGACCCGGGCCGGATGGGTGGCCTGGTGGCGGCGCTCGCCGGCCTGCCCGGCTCGGCGGAGCAGCCGGTGCATCGTGGACATCGAGCACAGGTAGGTGCCCTCGTCGAGCAGCGTCGCCCAGCACTGGCCGACGGACTTGTCGGCGAACCGGCGACTGTTCAGCTCGGCCAGTACCCGCGCACACTCCGCCGGGCTGAGCGCGTTCGGCGGCGCCGGTCGAGGACCGACCGGCGCCGGCTCGGCTGGCCGGCGGGCGGGGTAGTGGGTGGCCCGGGACCACCCCACCAGCTCGCAGGCCTGCTTGGTCGAGGTATGCCCGGCCAGCTCGGCGACCGCCGGGGCGATCACCGCTTCGACCGCTTCTCGGTGTCCGCGCTCTCGGAGACCAGCTCCAAGAGCGCGTGTGCCTTTCCCACAACATCGAGGGCAGCCTGGGTCTTGGCCAGCTCTCGCCGCAGCCGGTCGTTGTCGCGCTGCAGCCGCTCGTTCTCGGTCTGCTCCGGGCTCCGCCCGCGGGCCGGGGGCTTGGCCGTCACACCGTCCAACGCGCCCGCGTCGCGGGCCCGGCGCCACTCCACCACATGTGAGGAGTACAAACCCTCCCGGCGCAGCAAAGCACCCTTGGCACCCGGCTCGGCGGCGTCATACTCCGCCACCATCGCCAGCTTGTATTCGGCGGTGAACGTGCGCCGCTTCGGACGCTCGGCTCGCGGACTCACCACCCCATCATCAACCGGAGCGTCAGCCATCGTCATCGTCATCATGATCAACCTTGTCTCGCCCCGTGCAGAGGTAAGAACAACTACCTGAGGTGTCTCACATCAGCCTGACGCACAGGGGTCTGCCGTGCGCGACGAGGGAACCTCGCACCACTACCAGCGTGCTGGACGCTACGTCAGCGCGAACACCGCGGCTGTTGAGGTGCTCCAGAGCCTTCTGGGGGAGCGTGGGATCCCTTACCTGACTGGGCGGGTATGGACAACCGATGCGCGTACCGGGAGACTCCGGCGAAGATCGAGCTGCGTCGCTTGGAGGGGTATGTCGCGGTCGAGATGGAAGCCGCGAAGATGAACTGGTCCTGGGCGTCGTCGGCGCCGCGGTGCACGACCTCCCCGAGGGTCTTGGTAGGTGAGGAGGTCGGTGGTTCGCGCCAGAGCCCATCCGAACGGATCGCCGAACGGTCCGAGATGTCGGGTGTCGCGCTGGTGGAACAGTTGGAAGGCGCCGTCAGCGAAGATTGGCATGCAGTCGCCGAACCACGTCTCGGGGTGCTGGTAGTAGAGCTGGTGCATAAGAGGGCTATCGCCTTTCATGGTTGTCGTTGCTGCGAGCGGGTGATGCCAGGCGGCGGTGGACAGCGTGAGCTAGCAAACCCTCGGTTCCTAGAAGTCGTGCGTTTGTCTTGAGTTATGCGGCGTGGCCGAGACGGGCGTGGTCGATGGAGCCGCGGACGTGGCGGTAGACAACGGCTAGGGCTTGCGGAGTTCGACGGGTGCGGGTGGTCGGTCCGCGGCGGTGAGTGGTGGCAGGAGCCGGTCGTGGACTTTCGTGTAGATCGCCACCCGTGCCCGTCGGGGGTGAGCTGGTAGGTGTTGCTGCCTGTTCTGCGTTCGATGTTGGTTCGCAGGCGGCGACGAACATGCGCTGAAACGCCAGGAAGATGATCACCGCGGGGAGGGAGACCAGGAGCCACGGCGAGGACGACGGGCGGGCCCGGCGGTGCCGTAGCTGCCCTGCAATCCGGCGAGCGGCGCCATCACCGGTCGGACCTCCTGGCTGAAGCTAAGCGTGATGCCGAACAGCAGCTCGTTCAACACCCAGACGAACTGGAAGTGAAGGCTGCTGCCAGCGCTGACCGCGACAGCGGCAGGTTGAACCTGGTGAAGACCAGCCACCACGAGGCGCCGAGCTGCGCCGCCTCGTCGATCTCCGGCGGGATCCCCATCATGTGGTTTGCGCATGATGAAGAACGAGAATGGGAGCTCCTCATCCCGGGGCAGTTCATAGGTCGTCAAGCGTCCTCGGCACGCACTCATGATGACCTACAACAGACGAACGCGGCACGTGCGCTCTCCCGCGATGCTCACAACGGTCTCGCCCAAGGCTTCTGCTACGCCTACCTGGCCCGCGGTGGGTATCGGTCAGCGGTCGCTCACTGAAACCAGCGTCAGGTCGAGTTGTGCATGAGGATTCGCAGGGCGGCCGACACGGCGCCTTCGATCTGGTTGTCGCGGACCTCGGCTTGGCTCTGCCACGAGCGGTGATCCCAGTTCTTGCCCAACAGATCGTCACCGCCGTACAGAACCTGGACCAAAGGCACGCCTCGGAATGCCGCGACCGCGGCCACCGCAGATCACGTCCTCGTTCTTGCGGGCGCCCAGGATCATTACCCAGCGGTCGTGCTCGTCCTCACGCAGGACGAAGGGGTCGCGCCAGTTGTCGGGGTCGAAGCCCCGGCTCCGGAGCGACGAGCTCGCCGGGCAGCGTGGTCCAGTGCTCCAGGTCGTCGCTGACCGCGTGCATCAGAACCTGCGCCGCCTTGCCGGCGGCCGGGTAGTCGCGGTTGTAGCCGGTGTAGAAAGCGTGGTAGCGGCCGTCGGCCTCGAACACGCTGCCGGCCGGTGTCAGCGGCCGCACGGCCTGGTACACCTCGACCGAACTGGAGCACTGGACCTTCGAGGGCGACTTCTGGGCACCGGACCTGTACACGATGCACGAGATGCCCGACCTGTTTCGGATGGGTGATGATCGCTGGTATCTGCTGACCACCGAGTACAGCGACCGCAGCAAGACCGTCTACCGCAGCAGCGAGTCGCTGGCGGGCCCGTGGACCTCCCCGGTCGACGACGCCTTCGACGGCCGCGCCTACTATGCGGGCGCGATCGGCCGCCGACCACAACCACCGCTATCTGTTCGGCTGGGTTCCGACGAAGCAAGGCGACACCGACCTCGGCGCCTGGCAGTGGGGCGGCACGCTGGTCGTGCACGAGGTCTACCAACGCCTGGACCGCTCGCTCGGCGTGCGGATCCCCGGCACCGAGCCCCGGTCGCTATCTGCGGCGGACGGCCAGGCCAGCATCGTCGTGGCCGATCTGCCGGCCGACCAGCTGTTCCTGGTTACGCTCCAGCTCACCGCCCATGCCCGAAGCTTCGCCATCCGGCTGTTCGAGAACGACCTCGGGACCGCCTACGCCTTCACCGTGCGCGGGGGCGAGTAGCGGATCGATTTTGACCAGATCCCGAACTATCCCTGGTTCCGTTACGAGAACAAGGGTCTCGAGCGCCCGTTCGCCTTCGAACCTGGACGTACGTACGACGTCGAGATAGTGGTCGACGACACCATCGCCACGCTGTACGTCGATGGTGTGGCGCTGAACGCCCGGATGTACGACAAGCCCGGGAATCGGCTGGCGATCGGCTTGATCGATGGGAGTCTCACCGTCCACCGGGCAGGGGTCGCCGGCTACCAGGCGCCGGCCTCGCGCTGAACGGCGCTGGTGGGCTGTCTCGTCTGCATCACGATGATTCCCCCGTTATCGCGGGTTTGGATCCCGTATCCTCCGCGTTAGCTTAGCTAAGCTAACGAGATGAGCCGCCCCACCTCGGCCTCCTGTTCTCTCGCCTGTCGGTCATCCACGGCGGCCAGCCCGCGACGACGATCGCGCGGGTCACCAAGAGCAGTCCGGCTCCAGTCAGTACACCACCGGCCACGGTATCGGCGGCCAGGATCGAGACAGTCGCGTCGTTGTCGGCCTCGCCGAGGAACCACTCAGCGATCCATTGGAAGGCGAAACGAGCGAGCACACCGAGCAGGATGAGCGCCGTACCGATGATTCCCAGCACCCGGGGTTGCCCGCGGGCACTCTTGATCAGCAGCCACAGCGCCACCACCACCCCGGCGACCGCTATCGCGACGGCCACGATCTGACTGACCGCCATCAGTGACCACCTCGCGTCCGTCTCGCCTTGCGTGCCCGGGTGACCGCGAGCGCCAGTAGCACCAGCCCGGCGGCGGCGAGCGCAGCTACGATGATTGAGCCCACTCCGTGAACGACGGTGTTCCTCCCGTACGCACCGGCCAGCGATCCGTGGAGCGCCTGCAGTCCCGTGCTCGCCAACACCATCGTGACACCCAGCAGACCGAAGGTGCGGGATCTGCTTGCGGCCTGCATGTTGATCACGATCAAGGCGATTAAGAAGCAGACGCCTATGATCGCTGCGGAAAGAAACCTCGCGGCCGGAATCCTGTATTCGAGCATCGTCGCCGACTCTAGTGTGGCAGCTGGCCGAAATCTGCGCGGATATCGGCAGCCAGTCGGAACTGAACGCGTTGTACCCCGGCATGCGCCGTCTGACTCGGCACGAATCAATCAGTTCTGAGCCGGCGTATTCGGGCTGCCGACGACCACGATCTCGAACTGCTCGGCCACACGTTCGGCGTCGTGCTGGGCGAACACCGTGCGGACCGCTCACCGCAACCATCTCGGTGTGCCGCGCGGCACCTGGACCAATGACGTTGGCGTGGACCTGGTTCGGCGCATCCTCGCTCGTGTACTGCCCGAGGATGCGAAGCCGGCCAAGAACAACGGTCGCATGAATTGGACCCAGCACCGCTGCCAGGAGACCCAATTTGACCGTCCCGATGGCCTGATGCGCGAACATCTGCCGCCAGGCCGGCCACTAGCCCTACCGGACAGACGAGCCTCATCCGCGCGGCGGCGGGAGCGCCTTGGGTGACAGGGCATCCGGATCGATCTGCCGATCGGGCATCGGTGCGGGCACGTCACCGTCCAGCAGCGGATCGCGGGTGTCGCGCATGGTCTCGAGGAGCCGCGCGCGCAGTTCGGCGAGAACCGGCTGGTGATTCGCCTCAGACGCCAGGTTGTGCTGCTCGTGCGGGTCGAAGATCTCGTCCCAGAGCGACTCGGCGTCGACCCGCCGACTGGCCCAGCCGTGCCGCACCCATAGGTCCTTGCTGCACGAGTCGTCGGTGTTCGGCAGCACCGGTCGGCCGCGGTCCGAGAACCGCCGCGTGTAGCGGTACCGCCCCGTCCGGATCGTGCGCTGCGGCTCGTACGCGGCGTGGTACGTCACCTCAGCGATGACGGTGTCCCTGATCACCGCAGTCGGATCGTCGGTCAGCGGGAGCAGTGAATGCCCTTGCAGCCAAGGGGGCCGGTCCAGTCCGAGCAACTCCAGGATGGTCGGAAAGATGTCCAGGTGGCTCACAAGCGCTTCCGACTGCGCGCCACCGCTGAACCCACCGGGCCCCCGCACGATGAGCATCACCCCGGTGCCGGCGTCGGTCAGCGTGCACTTCATCCGCGGCATGGCGATGCCGTGGTCGGTCGTGACGACGACGAGCGTGTTCTCCGCGACGCCGGCGTCGTCGAGGGCGTCGAGAACCCGGCCCATGCCCTCGTCCGCCTTCGCCGCCGCGGCGGCGAACGACGCCATCTCCCGCCGGGTGTCCGGCGTGCTCGGCATGGTCGGCGCGGGCGCGGTCAGCGCGTCCGGATCGCCCGGGTAGCCGAACAGGTGCTCGTTGCGGTTGTCCGTGTGCGTCTCGAAGAACCCGACCGACAGGAAGAACGGCTGGCCTCGGTCGGCCGAGCCGGTGTGCTGGCGCACGAAGGCGGCGCCGATCTCGCTCACCTCGTCCGCGTGACCGCCCACGCGCAGCACGTCGATGTAGCCGAGACCTGCAAGTGACGCCTCGTCGTCCGCGCTGACGTGCTGCTGGCCCACCATGGCGGTTCGGTAACCGGCGTCTCGCAGCGTGGTGGCGAGGTGCTGCGACGGGTCGTGCAGGCGGAAGCCGAAGTGGGCAAGGCCCATCATGCCGGCGTTGTGCGGGAGTTGCCCGGTGAGCAGGGCGGCGCGACTCGGTGAGCAGGTCGGCGCGGCGGAGAACGCGCGGTGGAAGAGCATCCCGTCCCGGGCCACCCGTCCCATCCGCTGCGTCCGGACGGGTGCGCCATACGGGCCGATGTAGCGGCCGGTGTCGTGCGTGTGGAGGTAGACGACATTGGGCCGGTTCCCCGGCCCGGCCGGGGTGCTCGCGCTCACGCCGTCCACCCTAGGTCTGGGGGCGGTCGGCCGGCCTCGGAGCCCCTGCGGATTCCCAGCCCTGGCTGTGTCATCGGATCCGCAACCAGTCCACATGACGTCCACAACCATCCGTCGCGCGCTGAGAGACGAACGAGAGGAGGTTGTCCCGCGTCTCGTGGAAGTTGAGGTGGCGGTCCCCGCCTGACGCCTGCCTTGCGGTAGGTGTTGGGCGTCCGCCAAAGACGACCCAAAGACAGGGGACCGCTGTGACCAGGCAGTATCAGATGACTGGCTTCGACACGAGAGCGGTTGCCGTCCCGGAGCAGGTGAGTGTGGCGATGGCTGAGATCGCCGCTGACATGCGGGAGGGGTTGTTGGCCCTCGCGGTCGGCGCCGGGCTGCAGGTGATGCAGTCTTTGATGGAGGAAGACGTGGCCGCCTGCTGCGGGCCGCGGGGCCGGGCACGATGCGGACCGGACCGCGACCCGGCATGGCAGCGGGCGGGGGTCGGTCACCCTGGGGGCCGCCGGGTGCCGGTGAGGCGACCACGGGTCCGGGCCAGCGACGGATCCGGTGAGGTGCCGCTGCCGGCTTATGAGCTGTTCACCTCCACCGAGCTGCTCGGCAAGGTGGCGATGGAGCGGATGCTGGCCGGGGTGTCGACCCGCCGCTACCCGGCCGCGCCGGAACCGGTCGGTGAGCAGGTCGGGCGGGATGCGACGGCGATCAGCAAGTCGGCGGTGTCACCCAGGTTCGTGGCGATGA